>Ga0105248_10003446_pt1 | contig 17563 bp, 13 predicted proteins | sample KBSS34metaG_FD_81524 | JGI IMG/M metagenome (GOLD analysis project Ga0105248, IMG submission 81524) | Switchgrass rhizosphere microbial communities from Kellogg Biological Station, Michigan, USA - KBS S3-4 metaG | ecosystem: Host-associated > Plants > Roots > Rhizosphere > Soil | place... | reverse complement strand
CATCGGACACTCCGCTCTGCGCTTTGCTGTTTGTTGAAATCTTGAACGAAGCTGGTTTGCCTCCTGGTGTGCTCAACCTCGTAACCGGTTCGGCCAGCAAGGTTGGTAATGCCATCGTTGAAGATCCTCGCGTTCAAATGATCTCCCTCACTGGTTCCAATGAAGTCGGCCGTCATGTAGCCGGTCGTTGCGGCCAGCTGATGAAGAAAGTTTCCTGCGAACTGGGTGGCAAAAATGCCATCTGTGTGATGGACGACGCCGACATTGACCTGGCTCTGGAAGGCGCTCTCTGGGGAGCTTTCGGTACCGCCGGTCAACGTTGTACAGCCGCCAGCCGCGTGATAGTGCACAAGAGCCGTTACGCTGAGTTCTGCGAAAAATTCAAGAAAATGACCCAGGCCCTCAAGCTCGGCAACGGCCTTAACGAAGGCGTTGAAGTTGGTCCCGTGGTCAACCAAGCTCAGTTGGAATCAGTGCACGAATACGTTGAAATCGGTAAGAAGGAAGGCGCCACGCTTCTGTGCGGCGGCAACATTCTGACCGAAGGCGACTTCGCTAAGGGCTTCTATCACGAGCCCACAGTGTTCTGTGATGTTAAACCGACTATGCGTATTGCCCAGGAAGAAATCTTCGGACCAGTGACGGCGATCATTCCAGTTGAAAGTTACGATGAAGCCATCGAAGTAGCCAACGGTACACAGTTTGGTCTTTCGCTCTCGATGTACACCCGCGATATTAACCGCGCTTTCAGAGCTATCGAAGATCTGGAGTCGGGTATCGTCTACATCAACGCTCCCACAATCGGCGCTGAAATCCAGCTCCCCTTCGGCGGCGTTAAACAAACAGGCAACGGTCAGCGTGAAGCCGGTACCGCAGCCATCGATCAATTTACTGAATGGAAATCGGTTTATATCGATTACTCCGGTAGATTGCAAAAAGCACAAATCGACACCGACGAACTCGTCGGCAAAGATAAAGAGTAAGCACGTGGCCCTGGCCAAGCAATTTAAACATTTGGAGTAATTGGAGAAAAAGATATGGATTTTGATTTCACACCCGAACAAATTGCAATGCGCAAACACATGCGTGAATTTGCTGAGCGCGAAATCGCTCCCAAAGCCAAGATGAACGATCGCGAATGCAAATTTGACTGGGATATCGCCAAGAAAATATTCAAAGAAGGTTTCCTTGGTTGCCCCGTGCCGGAAAAATACGGCGGTTTGGGCATGGACTACATCGCTTACGGTCTCATGACCGAAGAAGTAAACCGCGTGTGTTCATCCACCCGCACCCTCTTCTCGGTACAGACTTCTCTCGTAGCGCTGACCATTCTCAAATGGGGCACCGAAGAGCAGAAGCAGTTTTACCTGCCTAAAATGTGCAGTGGCGAATTTCTCGGTTGCTACGGCTTGACCGAGCCGGATGCCGGATCTGATGCCGGTAATCAGCAGACACGCGCGGTCAAAGACGGCGATGATTATATCCTTACCGGTTCCAAGATCTGGATCTCCTGCGGCACCATCGCTCACTATGCGCTGATCTTCGCAACAGTTGATCCTGCCCTCAAGCACAAAGGCATCTGCTGCTTCATCGTCGACACCAAGTCCAAAGGCTTTGAAGCACAGGCCATCCACGGTAAGCTCGGACTGAGAGCCTCCGACACCGCCAGCTTGTTCCTCGATCAGGTACGCGTGCCGAAAGAAAACATGCTCGGCCAAGTTGGTGAAGGTTTCAAAATCGCCATGTCCGCCCTCGATAACGGCCGCTTCTCGGTCGCTGCCGGAGCCATCGGCGTAGTGCAAGGTTGTATCGACGAATGCGTCAAGTACGCTATGCAGCGCAGAACATTCGGCGTACCCATCGGCGAGCACCAGCAAGTGCAAGCCATGATCGCCGACATGGTTACTGATTGCGAAGCCGGACGCTTGCTCTATTTGAGAGCCGCTCACCTGAAAAACAAAGGCGTGCGCAACTCGCGTGAAACCTCGCTGGCCAAATTGTTCTGCGGCGAAGCTGCTAACAAGCATGCTCACAACGCCGTGCAGATCTTCGGTGGCTACGGCTTCTCCGATGAGTATCCTGTCGAGCGATATTTCCGCGATGCTAAAGTGCTCAATATCTACGAAGGCACCCGCGAAATCCAGCGCTTGATTATTGCTCAAGATGCCCTCGGCATTCGTTATGCCAACGGCAAGCCAACCGAGAGCCTGACCGCTCTTGCAGTTGTTTAGCTCCTAGCAAAACCAACTAAATCAAGAATCGAAAAGGTCCCGGCTATATTGGCCGGGACCTTTTTTAATCTTTCGCTATTGAACTGATTGACTGAATCCGACGTTTTGCATATTGTAGACAGTAAGAGGGCATGTCATGTCGGACCAGAAACAAATTCTTGAATTGCTAACAGAAGTCCATAGCGGGCTTAACGCTTTGCGTGGGGATTTCGATGCTTTCGTTATAAAGCAGGAAGAGCGCTGGGATGCCAACGATAGGCGCTGGGATGCCAACGACAAGCGCTGGGACGCCAACGACAAGCGCTGGGACGCCAATGAAAAATGGTGGGATGCATTGGAAGTGGCCATAAATAGTCGCTTCGACGGTATTGCCAGTCAAATAGAACAGGCACCGAAACTCGGTGCCTGAGAATGATTTCTTTTATCGCTATCGTCCGGGTGGTTGATAGCCGAGCAGTTCGGTCGTGTGGCACAATTTCGCTGCTCTGATTCCTTAGACCTTTAGTTGTCTCGATTGTTCCCCTTGGTTTCATTAAAAGGGTGACGTCAATAGGCAACGTGCGACGCTTTGAGCTATTTAGCGCCATTCGCTGTGGCTGGTGTGGCATCCGTTTCAGAGGGCGCACCTGGCATAGACTGCTGTTGCGAAGTCGGCATCGGCACATGCAGTTGTGTTCCGGACTGATTCATCGAAAGTGCAAAAACCACTGTGGCAAACACGATCAAGATGGTGAGACCGATAATCATATTGACGGTGCTTTTGTTGGGAAATTTGCCGTCTTCATCGGCTGGGAAGCTGCGACTATCCTGGACTTCCGTTTTCTTTAGTTCAATTGGCATATTATGCTCCCGCTCAAATGAGGCTGTTCTCGATGATGGAAGACTGGACTTAGCTCTTGAAGTTCCAATTTGCCAAGCTGATACCATACAGGCTGTGCTCAGCAGACTTTATGGGGCCGCCCAATGCTTTCGATTTTCTCCAGGTTTTTAATCCCAGCCTTGTTTGTTTCGACTGTTTCCGGTGCTATGGCCGCTGGTCCTGGTCTCGATCATGGACTCACTCTTGATGTGTCCGGTGCCCATGAACGAAAAGAAGCCTGGTGGAAACATGCTGTTTTTTATGAAATTTACCCGAGAAGTTTCAAAGATTCCAATGGTGACGGCATTGGCGACATTAACGGCATTACGTCAAAGCTCGATTATTTGAAGGACCTTGGAATTGACGCTATTTGGATCACGCCGTGTTTTCCGTCGCCGCAGGTAGACTTTGGCTATGATATTTCGGACTACTGCGCTATTGCCCCGGAATACGGAACCATGGCCGATTTCGATAATTTACTGGCGGAGGCTAAGAAGCGCAATATAAGGATACTGATGGACTTCGTAGTCAATCACACATCCGATAAGCATCCCTGGTTTGAAGAATCGCGGTCTTCAAAAGACAATCCCAAGCGTGACTGGTACATCTGGCGAGATGGCAAAAATGGCGGCCCGCCTAATAACTGGCAGTCTTTGTTTGGCCGCTCGGCCTGGAAACTAGATCCCAAAACTAATCAGTATTACTATCATTTTTTCTATGCGGAACAACCGGACGTAAATTGGCGCAATCCCCAACTTAAGGAGGCCATGCTTGATGTGGCTCGCTTCTGGCTCAAGAAGGGAGTTTCAGGGTTTAGGCTCGATGCAGTGGGTTGTCTTTTTGAAGATCCCGAATTGCACGATAATCCGGTCTTGGCTGGTACAAATAATTTTGGTGATCCCAACACAGAGTTTAAATATAATGATCACTATCCTGAAGTCCATGATGTAATGCGGGATTTGCGTGCGGTTCTGGATACATTCCCCGGAGCTGATGACCCTGTTTTAGTTGGCGAAACTGCCGGACCGGATGTGAAAAGCATTTCGGAGATGTATGGCAATAAGCTCGATGAAATACAGCTACCTATGAATTTTCATTTTGCTTATCTCAATAAGCGCTCGGCGCCTGAGTTTCGGAAGATGATTCAAGAATGGGACAGTAATCCGGCCGGAGGATGGCCTCTATATTTCTACAGCAATCACGATCAGATACGGCACTATGTTCGTTACGGTGATGGCAAAAACAATGATGCAATAGCCAAACTGATGGCAGCCATGCTGCTTACAGTCAGGGGAACGCCTCTTCTGTATTACGGTGAAGAGATCGGTATGGAGAATAACGATCCTAAAAGAGTGGAAGACGTTTACGATCCTATCGGCAAACTTGGTTGGCCCAAAGAAAAAGGCCGCGACGGTGAACGCACTCCGATGCAGTGGACCCCTGGTCAATATGCCGGGTTCAGTACCGGTAAACCCTGGCTAACTTCACCGGACAGTTTTAAGTCACATAACGTCGAGGCTGAATCGGCCTCGGAGGATTCAATTCTCAATTTCTACAAGGCTCTAATAAAATTGCGAAAAGAAGAGTCTTTTATGCACGGTTCGCTAAGAATGGTTGACGTCGACAACCCAGACATATTGAGTTATGTACGTTCCAATGGCTACGGGACGGATGGATTGGTCGTGCTTAATTTTAGCGATAAAGCGGTTGACTTTACGCCACATCTTAGCGCTCGGGCGATTGTATTTCCTCAGTCAAATGATTTCGAAAAGCTTGAGCAGGCCATAGTTGAGAAAACACTTGTAGCCGGGGCCGATCAAAAAGTAATTTACCATGGCGGAAACACTTTACATATGCCTCCTTTCGGTGTTTTTGTAGCTCAAATCAGACAATCGAATGTTATCCGCGTGCACTACAAGTGATTCTATTTCACTAATCCAATATCGACAAAGTCGAAGTGATCGTGGAATTTTTTCATCGACATCGTAAAATAACCGCCTATGTGACTGGTGATACCATCAATGGTGCGGCCGTCTTGCCAGTATGCGTTACGACCAAGAGTGTCGCGTACTCTCACTTCATCACGGAATTCGTCATAACCCAATACCGACCATGAGTGATTTTCCCAGAGAGGCTGATTGCGCCCGAAGAAGCCTAAAAATGCCGGTCCGGTCTTGGCTGTTATCGGTGCCAGGCGGTCCAGACCTGCGGTCAGTTCCCTCTTCAGGACTTCCACGCCGACTTTGTTGTCGGTCGTCAACAGGTGTTTAGGATCGTTGCCGGTTATGAGTTTCAATGCCTCGTCAGGCGTTTTTATCGGTCCGTCCAAATCGTCTATCTGCGATACGTCGACGAAGTGCTTTATGTCATCCACTCTGCCGTACTGGCGTTTGATGAAAGCCAATTCCAGCAATTGGTTGAAATTTGTGGGACGCAGAAATTCTTCGTCGGGATGGTCGGCCCAGGGTAGGTCTTTGCGCTCGAGCGTTATTGGGTGGCTTTTGTCGCCTGGGAATGTAATCGTAAAGGTATTGTCGCCGTTGTTTTTGATCATGTTGTTGATCAAATTGCGGCCTTCCGGAGATGTTGTAAGCGATGACAGACCTGCCATAAAGTATCCGTCTTGATACCTCTGCGTTACCGATTCAGGAATCATTGGTATATTGGCGAAGACCCTGTGATCTGGCAGTCTGGCTCCGCCGTAGGGTTTTGACGCCGGTGACGGAAGGTGTTTTGTCTGCTCGTCCGGACCTACATAGAGATGTGGGAATTTGTCCTGTCCGGTGGACTGAATTTCAGTCGGCTTGGCTGTAGGCTTGAGACCGCCGTTTGTTTGAGATTCTTGAAAGATTTGATGGATAAGCGCCTGTCTGTCGTGAGCGGCGTCTGAATGCAGGTCCAATTGAAAGGGTGGAACTTCAATTGACTGATTAAGCTGCGGTCCATCTTGAGCCATCGTTTAGGATCCTGTTCTTGGGGGGCGAGTGTCCCAAGAATAGGATTTTGGCGTGTCGGATGTATCACCCAGTTGTGACGGAGTTATGACGGAACGGTCAACGCGGAAGATTTTTGGTTATTCAGATTGCAGTCCAAAATAATAGATTGCCTGGCGCCAGGCGTCCGTTTCTTTCATATTGGGATTTTTTTGTTTGATGTCTTTATATAGTGAAAGCCGCTTCTGTCTGTATTTTGCGGTTCGGTCCCTTCGCTCTGCGCTGTTTTTAAGTACTATGCCGGCTTCCATTGGGCTCCACAGCAGACCGAGAACGGCTTGCCTTGATGGGGTCACCAGAAGGTAGCTAACAACCTTATCCCACAGTTGGAATTTGCCCTTAAGGCCTAAATATTTCTCCACTAGTGGAGTGTCTGCACGATTGGGCTGGAAAATCATTTTATTGTCGAAAAATTGCCATAAATCCGGGGCTTTCCGCAATTGCTGCGGATTTACACCAAGACACACTCGCGCCCTTCGTTTTTTCGCCAGCGCCACCAACTCTTTTAAGCAGGCGGTGCCTTCTCGGCTGGCCAGGAAGGGACCGGCATCTTCTATGAGCAAGACTTGCTTATCTCCGTCGAGCCAACGCCGCGCAGTTTGTCTCAGCCAGTCTAGTTGCTGTCTGTTCAGTCTTTTCGATTTGCTTATGTCAATCGATACTAATGGGCACCGCAGCGATTCGGCTTTAGGTTTTACGCCTGATAGTGTGGGAGTAAAGCTGGTTTCCGCACCGAGAATGCGTGGAAGGAAGTTTGTTTTTTCGCATGCCGACAGATTGAGAACGCGAAAATTTACGGCCAGATGGCGCAAGGCCATGACAGTTAGAATCGAGCGGGCTCGTTCATTGGTCGAGTCGACAGCCAAGTAATGGTCGCGACTCAGGGGATCAATAAAATACGGCTCCCGCGAAGCGACGCTGTAGGCAAGGGGCATGCCGATTTTTTGCTTGGTTAAAGTCCCGAAGGCAGGCCAGCAAGTAGCAGCCACCTCACTTGTTACGCGATGGTCTGTTTGCAAAGCATCCAGACCGAGAGGTAAGCAAGAACGAAGGGCGTCTTTTGGCCTTGCTTTAAAGTTGCTGAATACTGCACCTATTCTGACAAAGTGTTTCTCGAGATCGGCTAGATTGCTCTTCAGCTCGGTGGCACTTTTGCTGAAGCTTGAGAAGTATAGTGATACATCAAGAGCACGTGACTTGCCGTTCAGTAAGTTTTTTAGAGGTGCTTTATGCCGTTGTCGATCAGTAATCGCCAATATGGTCTGACCAACCGCCTTTTGATCGCACTGATGAAAATGGACTGATACTGTGTAGGGCACTGCCGAAACCAGAACATTAGCCAGCCATCCAATGGACAATTCAGAAGGTAATGAAAGAATGCCGCATGCACCGTGTAGCGCGTCGCCTATTCTGACCATACCGTCTTCCTCGACGCATTGCGGTTCCGAAATCGTCGATGTCGACAAACTCTCAGCGACTGGTCCAGCGCTGTCCAGGCCGGAATGCAAATGTGGAGCAATGAATGAATGCATCAGCAGATTGCGCACAGCGTCTCTTCCCAGGACTGCAATTTCTTGGCCAGCAGCCTGCAAAACATCTGAACACTGTGTAAATTGTGCTTTTGCCTCTCGCCAGGAATTGATGCCCTCCTTGGACCTTGTGGCCTTTGCGGTTAGAACGACAAAAAAACTAAGCCGAGGCAAATATGTGACAGCTGCTACGCGGTAGAACCATTTGAAAATATAATCGCTGTACCAGATTAAGTAGTCATTCTCCGCGCGCCCGACAATATCGTGAAAGAGATCGGCAGAACCTACGGAAATAGGTCGTGAACTGGCTATCAGTTGAACAGCACAATTTGTCGTATCTAGTAATTGTTTGAACTGACTTTCGAATTTTGCCAAAGCTTCACTTGAGTTACAAACGCCTAACCCCGATAGTTCTATGACCTGTTTATATGAGCCGTCAGGGAGTTTGAATAGACCGTCGTATTGCTTAGATGTGGAAAATTCTAACGCTGGAAGCAGTGCTTCGTTTTTCTTGCTACGACCCGAAAGTGGACCGAGTTTAGATGACGGCTGCGAAGGCGCGCTGTCCGGCAGCAAAACAACTTTGTGTTTGACCATTTTGTTGTTCATGTGCCTGTCCTCTTAAGAGTGGATAGCTTGATTGCTAGCAACTTATTTTGAGCCGCTATCTCGGTTCCAGTCTATTTCTTTATACCTCCGCAGCAAGGTGGAAAACCCTGATTTTGAGCCTCCTCTCATTTTTGGCCATCCTTATAGGCGTTGCTTTACAAAAAACCACGACTCGTTGACATTAGATTCCATCCGGTCATAATTGAGCCCATGAACAACCGCGCCACGATGATGAGCATGACTATGATGAGCCCCCCCACCCGGGAGGTCGAGTTTATGCACCCATATCGCAGCTGACGCGGTAGACCAGAAACAGTGCTAACTCCTCCTCTCCTGGCGAGAGGGGGAGTTTTTTTTAGGAGCAAAATCATGAGCATAGACAATTCAGACTGTAACTTAGACTTCGCCACCCGGGCCATACACCAGTCTCAGGGCGCCGATCCGACGACCGGTGCGCTGATAACACCGATATTTCAAACATCCACATTTGTACTGGAGGAGTTAGGCAAAAATAAGGGCTATCAGTATGCCCGCACCCACAACCCCACACGTACAGCGCTGGAAGAATGCCTGGCTTCTCTGGAAAATGCCAAATATGGCGTCGCCTGTGCCTCAGGCCTGGCGGCGGTTTCGGTCGTTGCCGGCATTCTAAAATCGGGCGACCATGTGATTGTCGGAGAAGACGTATATGGCGGCGTCTATAGACTATTTGAACGAGTCTTCAGTCGTTACGACATCAAATTTACTTATGTCAACACCAGAGTGATTGATGAAGTGGAGGCGGCAATCAATTCCAAAACCAGACTCATATGGTTGGAAACGCCGACAAATCCTCTGCTGAGATTGGCTGATCTACAGGCTGTCGGCGATTTGGCCAAAGCGCACAATCTTATCTATGTTGTAGATAACACCTTCGCCACACCATATTTCCAAAGACCCTTAGAGTTTGGTGCCAATGTTATTGTGCACAGCACGACTAAATATTTGAGCGGACACAGTGACATTATCGGTGGTGCCGTAATCACCAGCGATGAAGAGCTTTATGAGCAAATCAAGTTTGTCCAGAATGCCACAGGCGCAGTGCCTGGACCATTTGACTGCTACCTGGCCCTGCGCGGTATCAAAACTCTGGCACTACGCATGAGAGAACACGAGCGCAATGCTATTGCCGTCGCTGAATTTTTGGAGCAACATCCGCAGGTCCAGGAAGTGTACTATCCAGGCCTAAAATCGCATCCTCAATACGAACTTGCCCGACGTCAGATGAGTGGCTTTGGCGGCATGGTTTCATTCGTCGTCAAAGGAGGCTTGCCCGCGGCCAGAGCGCTGTGCAACGGTACGAAGTTATTTCAATTGGCCGAGAGCTTGGGCGGTGTCAAATCACTCTTATGCCATCCATCCAGTATGACCCATGCCCCTATTCCAAGAGACGTTCAAGAACATTGCGGCATAGTCGAGGGTCTGGTGCGTTTGTCGGTCGGCATTGAAAGCTCTATCGATCTAATTGCTGACCTGGAGCAGGCCCTGGGCCTGGCATCCAAAGCCGTATCCTCGTCCGCCGCGAGCGCGGATTTGATTGCGGCTAAGAGTCTGGTGGCGTTGAAGTAACTACTGAGAAAATTTTTCAAAAGAAAGAGGTAACAAAATGTCGGATATTGCAGTTTTAAAATTTGGCGGCACATCGGTGAAGAATATTCAAAGGTTGCGGCACGTGGCCGCGATCGTGCAGGAGAAGGCACAGCGCTGCAAGGTGATTGTGGTGGTTTCGGCCATGGGCGATACGACCGACCGCTTGCTCAGTCTGGCCAAGCAGTGTTGCGCCGAACCTGTTGCCGAAGAATTGGACGTACTTTTGTCGACCGGCGAGCAGGTAACAATTGCTCTTTTGAGCATTTTGCTTCAAGACCTGGGGCTCAAGGCCAAGTCTTTCACTGGCTTTCAGCTGGGCATCAAGACTGATGACAATCACAGTAATGCCGATATCTTGAATATCGACAGTGATTTTATTGTCGACGCATTTTCATCTCTCGATGTTCTGGTCGTCGCCGGCTTCCAGGGTGTCACCGAAGGTGGTGCAATCACCACCCTCGGGCGCGGCGGCTCCGATACTACGGCTGTGGCCATTGCCGCCGCTGTCGGCGCCAACGATTGTGAAATATATACCGATGTCGACGGCATTTACGATCTTGATCCCAATAAGCACCAGGCAGCTGTGAAATACAAGCACATCTCATTCGACGACTGTCTGCAACTGGCAAATAACGGCGCTCAGGTGATACACCCTCGCGCCGTCAGTGCCGCTCGTAAACATCGACTACCGGTGCGCGTGCGCAGCACATTTAGTTTGAACGATCCCGGTACTTTGATACGTTCTGCCTGACACTTGCCACTGGCTTGCTACCAGCGTTTCAGTGAGGGATCGACAGGTAATGGATTGGGTCTGCGATCATAAGGGTCCATATAGGGGTCGCGATATTTGTCGATCAAGAATTGACGAGTTAGAGCCTGAATGTCGGCTTTAGCTTCCTGGCCGGAGTGCATATCGGTACCCCACCAGTCGCCTGGTTTCTGGGTGAAGCCCTTGATGAAGGTGCCGTCCGGTTTAAATTCTTCATGAGTAGTACGGCCATCGGTGGCTTTCTTGTCTATTTCGATAGATTTGTGGTCCCAGTTCCATGAATAGCTCGTGGTGGATTTGTCGTCTTGTACAAAGGTGAGCTTTTCCAGGCCGTTATAGTCGACTTCGGTGGAGCTGGTTTTGCCGGCTTTGGTTGTAGTTTGTGTATGCTTCATGCCTTTTTCGTCAACAAAATATTGTTCTATGTCGCCGTTTGGTTTGAACGTTTGGGCGAGATTTTTGCCGTTTACGTTTGAAGTATATCTTCGAGAGCCGTCCGGAAATTCCTCGCTGGTCGTGCGCTTTGCCGGATCTGTGACGCCTCGATAGGTGCCGCTTTCGTCAGTCCGTGTTTCTATTTTCAGGCCATCAGGCTGGACAATTTCCAGACTGGAGCGGTGTGTCTTTGCATCGTTGGACCAATTAAAATTCATTTGATTGGTCTTGGGATCGAAGTGCGTGTCTCCGGTTAAGACGCCGTCAGAAAGCGTCATTCTACGGCTGTAGATATCTTCCGCCGGGACGTGGGATCGCCCGTAGCGGGCCAGATCTTGTTGAACAGGGGTGTTTAGTTGTGCCTGATTTGTTCTCGTGACATGGATGCTAGCCCACTGGTCTTCGACCGTTCTGTAATGACCTTGTTCGATCGAAAGATTTATATCGGGAAGATTCGGATGCGCCTTCGCTTCGGCGGCTTTAATGGCCGGGAGTTCTCTATTGAGTTCCTGCATTTGAGCCAGTGTCATTTTGTTCAATTCCTGACTGAGCGCGTTTATCTCTTTGTCGCCACCTACTTCGATGGTGGCTTTGATCGCGTCAATTGCAGAGGGGGGAACAGTATCCTTGGCCATTTTGGTTTTACCTCAAAAGAAAATAGGTTTGTTCTCGGGTGCCAACCCCGGTTCGTGTTCAATAAATAGCGCGGGCGAATGTTTGCGCCGTGATGGTTTTGTGACTGAACTGTGACCAAGCACATTAGAATCACCGCAAGATTTTTGACAACCCTCGCAAAAACAAACAGGAGGCGGGCTTTGCGCCTTGCTCAGGGTTTTGCTGTATGATCTTTGCTGTTTCTCTCGGCGCTGGAACCATTTCTTGCTGCGCTTGAGTTTTTTCATTTCAGGCTGGAGTTGTTATTTGTTATATAGATTGAACGAGCTCTTGGACAGCTGGGCCTTTCCCCCGCTTGCAAATACCGTTGCTTGGCCCTTTCTGGCGGCGCTGTCGCTGACGGCCGTGAACTGCTTGGTACAGGCGCCTCCGGCTGGAGCGATCGAGCCCTGGTCCCCCAACCCTATATCTAATTTTGCTCCCGCAATAAAAGGCACAGCCATCACCACCGACGGTCCGGCGCAAAACAGTGGACACGCACCCTCATATCAGGACCCCGCCGTCGAGAATGCCCTCGATATTGGAGACTATGCTCGCGGCCAGGCGTTGATCAATCAAAAGCTTACCAATTGCAAAGGCGGTTCCTTTAACGAGGCCTATTTGCGAACGACCCTGGTTGAGTCTCTCATCTGGCAGGGTCAGATGAACCCAGCGGCGACCGAATTGAAGAAACTGAAACGCATCCTTGATGGGCTGAAAGGCGACGGCGCGGATGGCCGCTCCTCCGATGACGTTAAAGAGCTGCGGGCCCGTGCGCTGGATGATGAGTCGTGGCTGCAGGAAAGTCTGGGTGATATGAGGGCGGCCGCCGCCACCGCCGATAGTGCCGCCGTTTTACTCAAAGAATTGCGCACTGTGGACAAACAAACCTGGCGCCTGGTCGACTGTCTCAGTCACAGTGCTGCCCTGAAGGCTGCCTCAGGCGACTATCAGGGTGCGCGCAAGCTTCTGGAAGAGAGTCTGGTGCAAGCAGGCGGTTCGCGCTCGATCAGTCCTCTAAATGTAGCCGACGTGGAAGAGAGCCTTGGTTCTGTCTTTTATAGACTGGGTGATCAGAAGCAAGCTTTTGAGCATTTCGGTCAGGCCCTGAGAATCAAGAACGGCACTGGCGCTCTGACGCGCAGGTACGCTCCCGGTCCATACTGGCTCAGCCCCGATTACAGACACATAGAAGGATCGCCCTGGTCCTCCAAGTCTTACCAGAATGGACTGGAACGCAAAAAGATTGATCCAGGTCCGGTCAGTGTAGAAGCCACGGTAGTACGCGATAAAAATGCCGGTAAGCAAGTTGTGCAGGTCATGCTCTCGGTCGTCAACAAGAGTGGCCAGAGTATAGAGTTTATGGGGAAACGACCGAGCTTTATGGTGCTTTCGCCCAAGGCCTCAATGGCTACTATGATCGAGCCCACGGCTCTGGCGGCGCAGATTCAAAAGAAAGGCGACGGTAAAGCTAAGTGGGTGCGCTTTTGGGGACAGGGCGCCACCCAGACTATGACCTCTAACTACATCGGTAACATGCCCTTTTACGGTAACGGATACGGCGGCGCCTACCCGCCTGTCATGGGTTTTGGCGGCATGGGTTATGGTGGAATGGGCTATGGCGGCGGTTATTGGAATCGAAGCGGCAATATGACCACGATGGTGACAAATATTCCTGACCCGATTGCCGAGGCTCGGGCCTTTCAAAAAGCTCAACAGATTGAGGATTCGGCCCGCACTAAAGCTTCCGATATTCGTTCGACCAGTCTAGGACCGACCGACATTGCCGCCGGGCAGAGCTTGAATGGTTCTATTTATTTCGATGCCTCCGGTCTGGCAAAGGGCAGCAGCTGCCTTGTGACCATACCTATAGGTGACGCGGATTTTGAGTTTCACTTCGACAATATTGCCGATGGCCAGTAAAGCAAGCCACTACATTGGTATCGATATTGGTGGCACAAAAATCGCCGCTGCTATAGTCACTAGCGATGGGCATGTATTAGAACGCTGTGATAGACCGACGCCGGCAAAAGAAGGCGGACCTGCGATATTGGCTCAGGCTCTTGATCTCTGTGGAGAGCTGCTCAGGGCAAGTACGGAAAAGAAAAAAACAATCAAGGGTATTGGTGTCGGTGCCGGCGGGCAAATAGACTCCGAAAACGGCTTGGTCTATTCCGCTACTGATGTATTGCCCGGTTGGATGGGCACCAAAATAAGTGAAGCGTTCGAATCTACTTATAAGTTGCCTACTAAGGTCGACAATGACGTCAATGCCTTGGCTCTGGGCGAGTGTCGCTTCGGTGCCGCCGCCGATTTAAGTAAGAAGAAATCGACCATTGTTTTCCTCGCTCTCGGCACCGGTGTTGGTGGCGCGCTGGTGAGCCGAGGTGTGATTCATCACGGGGCCCATTTTAGCGGTGGCGAATTCGGTCATATTTTATTATCTATGGCTGCCGATGCCAGGACTGATACCGGCGGTGCAAAAGGCACGCTGGAAGCCTATTGCAGTGGACCTGGTATGGTCGAAACCTATAGAGAATTGGCGACACGCAAGGGAGAGGACCTGACCGGTCACGACGTTGTAAGAATCGCCGAACAAGAAAAGCGCCTGGGCATCGAAGACGGTCCTGCCGGTAAGGCGATTGCCGCCACCGGGGAGTATCTTGGTTTTGGATTGACCTCACTGGCCAATGCCCTCGACCCTGACTTGATCATAATCGGCGGCGGGCTGGCTGTGCTTGGTGACAAATTGCTTGATCCCGCGCGCGTAGTACTTAAGGATAGAGCGCTCCCGGGACCCGCTACTTGCCCTGTCGTAGTCGCTACCCTAGGGGCGGACGCCAGCGTCATCGGTGCCGCCACTCTGGCGATCAAATAGTCAGTTTTGTTTTTTGACTGTTTTCGGTTTGCCGTTCTTTATTAGCTTCATCACTTTCTCAATTAGTTTGTGACCATCACTGATTGATTTGGCGCTGCTAAATGTTTTGCTTGGCGGCTTCGGTTTCTTCCCGGCGCGAATAGCCTCCAGGGCCAGCTTTAACTCTTTAACCGTGGGATAGCGGTTCTCGGGATCTTTTTGCAAGCAAGTGAGGATGACGTCGTCGAGGTCTTTAGGAATGTCCAGATCGTTGAAACGCTCAACCAGACTTTTGGCCTCTTCCGATACTTGTTTGAAGGCGACACGCATAGCGTTGGACGAGCCATGCGGCACTTTTCCGGAAAGGCACTCGTACATGATGCAGGCAAATGAATAGATATCGGAGCGGTGGTCGAGGCGGCTGCCCAGACATTGCTCGGGGCTCATGTAAGAAGGATTGCCGAATTCTTCACCATTCGGTGTCATGTATTTAGTCTCGCGACCGGGATTAGGCAAGACTTTGGCTATGCCAAAGTCGGCCACTTTGACGAAGTCGCCGCCGCCTGTCGTCACTAATAAATAGATGTTGGATGGCTTCAGTCCACGATGCAGCAGATTTTCACCATGGGCAAATTCCAGGGCTTCGGCAATCTGGATAAATAGGTCCAGCGCCCGTTGGGTGTCTAAAAAGCCTTCATCGGTCAGTACTTCAGCCAGACTGGGCCCGGGGATAAAGTCCATGACGATATACGGATATTCTTTTTCTGAAATGCCAAACTGATAAACCGAGGCCAGGTGCGGATGCGAGACGTTCAGAGCGGCTTTGGCTTCCTGCTCCAGGCGCTTGAGCGTGCGTTTGTTTTTGAATGGTGCGCGGTGGAATATTTTTACCGCGAGTAATGAATCCAGGTGCTCTGATTTTGCCTGGTAGACATAGCCCATGGTGCCCTTGCCGATACGATCAAAAAATGTGTAGCCCTCGGCAATTAAGTCCGGTAACTGGGCCTGCGGATCAAACTTTGTACCCGGCGGTCTGTCCGTCTCTTTTGTTTCGCCTTTTTTCCCGCCTTCGCCGCTGCCCTTTAACTCCGCGGCATTTTCTGGCTTGGGTGTGGGTAGTTTTAATTTGAAGCCCGGATCATTATCGGCTACTGAATTTGCTTCGAGGCTTGCTTCGGGGCCTGCTGCAGGACTTGCTAGCGGATCTGTCATAGAGCCCGAGACTGGACCCGGCAGTTGTGGCGTCGCCGCCGCCGCCGCAATCGCTTTGTCAAGGGCGGCTCCGGGCTGTATCCCCTTGCGCCTGAGGGCGTCATGGATGGCACAGTTACAGAAGCCCGGTCTCTGCAAGATACTGGCAGTAGACCCAGGCCTGGTAGGGAAAATGGGCTTCGAGCAACGCTCGCAGACCTCCCTCAATACAACTGTTTTTTCGCCGTCAGCGCTCAAAGCAAGATACCGGTATGTAGTCTAAAAACAATGACTACAGCTTTTATGCCACATTAAGTGCCAAAAATGCGATCTCCGGCGTCGCCCAAGCCGGGGACGATATAGCCAAGCTCGTTCAACTTTGTGTCTACCGAGCCCGTGGTGATGTGGACATTGGGGTGTTTATCGTGCACGCGCTGGATGCCTTCCGGCGCCGCTACGAAGGAAACAAGTTGGATTGTTTTGACCTGCAGTTTGACGAAGAGGTCAATGGCCGAAACGGCCGAACCGCCCGTGGCCAGCATGGGGTCGAGGACAAATACGCGGCAATCGTTGGGCAAAGAGCCCGGAAGTTTGTCGTAGTAGCATTTTGCTTCCAGTGTTTCTTCGTCACGCTTGAGGCCGACATGATAGATTCTGGCCGCGGGCATGAGTTTCTGCGCCGCTTCGGCCATGATCAAACCGGCTCTGAGTACCGGGGCCAGGACGACATAGTCACTGAGGACAACACCGTTGGTCGGTGCCACCGGCGTTTCGATACCGGTCTCGCGCACGGACATCTGTCGCGCCGCTTCGTAGACTAGAAAATCGCTGAGAGCGAGGGCATAGCGCCTGAACTGGTGCGGAGCTGTTTGCCGCGCCCGCAGCCTTGTAAGGAGGTGCTGTGCAAGGGGGTGGTCCACTACTTGTACTTTACTGCCCTGAGCTATCATTCTTTTTCTCCCAAGCTAACATCTTCCCAAGCTAATGGGGCCCTTCCAGGCACCATTGACTAAGCTGTCATGACCAGCCGCGCGCACTGACGCGCCCACTGATCGCACTCTAGTATATCCTCCAAACTGGGTGTTTTAATTGGCTTATGTTCACTTAGGACGCGCTCGAGATTGCGAGGGATGTCCAGGAACTTTATTTCACCCTTGAGGAAAGAGTCGACAACTATTTCGTTGGCGCCGTTGAGGACGCAGGCCTTGCTGTCGTCGCAAGAGGCGGCTTCGCGGGCCAGGGTCAGGCAGGGAAATCTTTCCAGATCCGGCTCTTCAAAATTGAGCTGACGAATCTGGGTCAGCGTTAGTCTTGGAACGCGTTCTGACTGAACGCGGTTGGGATAAAAGAGAGCATAGTGAATCGGCAGTCGCATGTCGGGCAGGCCCATCTGACCTACTATCGAGCCGTCCACAAATTCTACGGCTGAATGCAAAATCGATTGCGGATGAATTACGACTTCGATTTTTTCCGCCGGTAAATTGAAGAGCCAGCGCGCTTCTATTATTTCCAGGCCCTTGTTCATCAGGCTGGCCGAGTCAATTGTTATCTTGGCCCCCATTGACCAATTAGGATGTTTCAGAGCATCAGATATGGTGGCAGCTTCCATCTGTTCTTTTGACCAGGTGCGAAAAGGGCCACCGGAGCCGGTTAGCAATAATTTGCACACTTCCTTTTGCAGGACGTTCTTTTCATAGGACGGCAAAAGTGATTGAAAAATCGCCGAATGTTCGCTGTCCACGGGCACAATTGTGGCTTTGTGTTTGGCTGCCAATTCCACCACCAGATGGCCCGCCGCCACCATTGT
>Ga0105248_10003443_pt1 | contig 17579 bp, 15 predicted proteins | sample KBSS34metaG_FD_81524 | JGI IMG/M metagenome (GOLD analysis project Ga0105248, IMG submission 81524) | Switchgrass rhizosphere microbial communities from Kellogg Biological Station, Michigan, USA - KBS S3-4 metaG | ecosystem: Host-associated > Plants > Roots > Rhizosphere > Soil | place... | reverse complement strand
GTGGAAGAAACAGTTGCCGCTTATCTGAATCTGAACAGTCCCATTCAGGCGCATGGAATGATCGCGGACAACGCGCCCCGGATTGGGACCGGTGATGCGTTGCTGCGTCGCGTTGAACTCCGTGATTGCCAGGGACGCCCTATCGAACAGTTGATGCTGGGCCAACGTTTTAAGATCGCCACCATCTTCGAGGTCCAGAAGCCGATCGAAGACGCGGTCGTGGAGATTGGCATTTCGACCCTGGATGGTTTGCGCGTGGCGACGGTCCAGAACATCGACGGAGAGTTGCCGTGTTTGAGCTTCCCACCGGGACTGCACGAGGTGGTTGTCGAGCTGGACGCGACGCTTTTGCCGCGTGAGTACGTGATTGACGCGGCCATTGGGCATTTGTCGGGATTGACAGTAGACTGGGTTGAGCGAACGTTTCAATTCACCGCCCTCAATGTAGCGCCGGACAGCACGGATCATTATCGTTGGGGTGAAGTTCGTGGGTTTTTGCGTCCAAAATCCATCTGGCACGGACCAAATCCGGTGAAGCTCAATTGACGATGCAATCCAACGGGTCTGTAAGCACCGCAATCGCCGAAAAATCATCACCAGGCCGGGTGGTCTGCGTCGGCCAAGGCTATTACAATACCTGGTACCTCTCGCGCGCGCTCCGCAATCTGGGCTGGAAAGCCGACGTGCTGAACATTGATGCGGTCGAGCACGACCAGATCTTTTATCACGGGCAGGATTTCAAATTCAGATACGGCACCACGAAAAATGCCCTGGGCCACCTGATCTTTTATCTGCGCGCCCTGCGCAGCTATGACATCTTTCATTTCACCGGCACCTGGAACCTCAGGTTTGTTTCCGATTTCGACGATTCAGGCATTCTGCCGGAGCGCTGGGACATCAAGCTCCTGAAAAAACTCGGCAAGAAGATCGCCTATACAAACGTCGGTTGCCTGGACGGCGTTTTGCAAAGTTCCTTTCGCACCTGGGGGCCTGAGCCGGTTTGCGACATTTGTCCCTGGCAACATCGTGGCGACGTTTGCAGCGATGAAAGAAACCGCGCCTGGGGCGAGTTCCGCAACAGTGTTGCCGATTACCAGGTTACGATCGGAGGAAATCGCAAGGACTATAACGACGATCCGCGCGTGCACGAGGTGCCCGAGTTTTATTGTCTGGATCCCGCGGTATGGAACCCCAATCTGATGATTCCATCGAATTACCGTTTACCGATTCCGGCCGAGACCGTAAAAATTTATCATTCGATTGGGAATTACGAATCGCGCACGGAAGCAGCCACGCAACAGAACATCAAGAGCACGCACATTTATCTGCCGCTAATTGATCGGCTGAAAGCGGAAGGTCACAACGTCGAACTGATTTTTTTCCATGACGTGCCGAATAAGACGGTGCGCTTTTACCAGGCGCAGGCAGACATTGTTGTGGACATGCTGACCTATGGCTGGTTCGGCGCCAATATCCGGGAAGCGCTGATGCTGGGTAAGCCGTCTGTTTGTTTCCTGCGGCCGGAATGGGTGGAGAGTATTCGGCGCGAAGTGCCTGAATACATCGATGAGTTGCCGGTCATCAGCGCGACTCCGGAAACCGTCCACGGCATTCTGGTGGATCTGATTGAACATCCGGAAAAGCGCCGCGAGATCGGCCGGCGCAGCCGTGAGTTTGCCGTCAAATGGCACTCCGCCGAAGCGGGGGCCCGCAAGCTGGATCGAATCTATCAGGATTTGTTGAATGGAAAGCGGGAGTAAGTGCGGGCCGGTACGCCGCCATCGCTTCAAAGATTAGAAATTCGGAACTGCAAGCATGGATATCAACGGCGTTCTTTTGCTCTATCATCTTCCGCTCGAACAGGACGCGCCGACGATCCTCGAAAATATTCAGGCTTACCAGAACAATTCACGATTCAAAGTCTGGAACGTTAATACTTACCTCGGGCTGCCGCCGTCTCTGAACGGGATCCGCTTTAGCGCTATCGCTCTTCATTATTCAATCTTCGGCAACGCTCCCTTTGCGATAAACGAAGAATTTGTTAGTTACCTCGGCGAAAGCACATCCAGTTACAAGGTCGCTTTCTTTCAGGATGAATACCATCACTGTCACGAACGGTTTGCCTTTATCAACGAAAACCAAATTGATTGCGTCTACACGTTGATCGAGCCCGATTACTTCGATGACGTTTATCGAAAGTACACCCGGGTCCCAAAGATCATTCATCACCTGACCGGTTATGTCAGCGACGGCCTGATCGAGTTGGCGAGCAAACTGACGGTGCCTGACGAGCAGCGAACGATTGACGTCGGTTATCGCGCGCGACCCTTGCCCTTTTACCTGGGGGCCGGCGCGCAGGAAAAAACTGAGATCGCTTTTGAATTTCGCAGGCGGGCGGCGGACACAGGCCTGCGGCTCGACATTGAAACTGACGAGCATCACCGGATCTATGGGAACAACTGGTATGAGTTTGTCGCCAATTGTCGCGCCATGATTGGCACCGAGGCAGGCGTCTCAATTACAGATCTGGATGGCGAGGTACGCCAGGGCTGCGAGCGTCTGCTGGCATTGAATCCGCAAATGACGTTCGCGGAAATGACCGCCGCGTTTTTGCAGAAGTGGGAAGGCCGGATTCCCCAAAGGGTGATCAGTCCCCGCCATTTCGAAGCCTCGGCCTTTCGCGTCGCGCAAATCCTTTTTGAGGGCCGCTATTCGGGGATTTTGCAGGCCGGAAAGCACTATATTCCTCTGAAAAAGGACTTTTCCAACTTTGACGATTGCATCCGGATGTTTCAAGATAAAGCCCTGCGCCACGCGCTGGCCGAGCAGACCTATCGCGACATCATTGCATCGGGTAAATATACCTACCGCAAGTTTATCGAAGGGTTTGACGAGATTTTGCTTGAGGCCGGATTGGGGCCGGCAATTGCTGACGAGGACGCCGCCACCGTCTCCAACCGGCTGGAACGTGACCGAAAGATTTTGGAGCTGCGGGCGCGGAAAAATCGCTTGATGTATCATAAGAACTTTCCCGGAAGGCGTGCGCTGTCTGTAGTTGGCGGGCCTCCGCTCAGAATGCTGAGAAAATTGAAGAACGCTATTGCGCCGCCCAAGCCGCCGCTGCTGAAAGAGAAAAACTGAACGCATGTGTGGAATCGCCGGAGTCCTGAATCTATCTCTCACTGAGATTCCCAACCTGGAGCGCCGCCTCGAGGCGATGAATCAACTGCTCCGGCATCGTGGACCGGATGGCGAAGGTGCGTGGCAGCATGAGCGTCGTTCCGTCGGTCTGGCCCACCGCCGCCTGAGCATCATCGACCTGGCCACCGGCGACCAGCCGATGACCGACGCGGCGGGCAACTGGATCACTTACAATGGCGAGGTCTACAACTACATTGAGCTGCGTGAAGAGCTCGGCGCTGAAAACTTTCAGACGACTTCCGATACCGAAGTTGTGCTGGCGGCTTATCGCCGCTGGGGAAAAGATTGCGTCACGCACCTGCGCGGCATGTTTGCGTTCGCTCTGTGGGACGAAGCGCGGCAGGAACTATTTTGTGCGCGCGACCGGTTCGGGATAAAGCCTTTCTACTATGCAACCGCCGGCGACAATTACTACTTTGCCTCTGAAGTGAAAGCTCTGCTGCCTTTCGTCGATAAGATCGAAACCGACGTCGAGGGTTTTAAGGACTACCTGGCATTTCAATTCTGCCTGGCCGGAAAAACTCTTTTCAAAGGCATCAAGGAACTGCTTCCGGGACATACACTATCGGTCCGAAACGGCGCGGTCGAAATCAAGCGGTACTGGGAAGTGTATTACGAGCTGGATTTCGATCACACGTCAAAATATTTCGACGAGCGTTTGCGCGAACTGCTGCCTGAATCCGTTAACCTGCATTTGCGCGCCGACGTTCCCGTCGGTACTTACCTGAGTGGCGGACTTGATTCCAGTGCAGTGGCATCAATCGCCAGCCGCCAATCGAACGGCGACTTCAAAGCATTCACCGGAAAGTTTTCATTCAGCGAAGACTATGACGAGAGCCGCTACGCCCGCGCCCTGGCTGAATGGCGCGGGTTTAGTCTGCACGAGATCGACATCACGGCGGCAGACTTTATTGAGAACATCAGAAAGGTTATCTATCACCTCGATTATCCGGTTGCCGGGCCGGGATCGTTTCCGCAGTACATGGTGTCGCAACTCGCCGCCAAACATCGCAAGGTGGTTCTGGGCGGGCAGGGCGGAGATGAAATTTTCGGCGGCTACACGCGCTATTTGATTGCCTATTTCGAGCAATGCATCAAAGCCGCGATCGACGGCACGATCAACGACGGCAAGTTCATCGTCACTTACGAATCGATCATTCCCAACCTGACGGCGCTGCACAACTACAAGCCGATGTTGCAGGAGTTCTGGCGTGAGGGCCTGTTTGAAGATATGGATCGCCGTTATTTCCGCCTGATCAATCGCGCGCCGCTTTTGCGCGACGAAATCCACTGGAACCTCCTGGGCGACTATTCGCCGTTTGAAACTTTTCAGACAGTCTTCAACGGCAACAACGTCGGGAAGGAATCGTACTTTGACCGGATGACCCACTTTGACTTCAAGACTTTGCTGCCGGCGCTGTTGCAGGTTGAGGACCGGGTGAGCATGGCCCATGGGTTGGAATCGCGCGTGCCGTTTCTGGATCATCCGTTGGTTGAGTTCGCGGCGACCATGCCGTCCAACGTTAAGTTCAAAGACGGGACGATGAAGCAGGTCCTGAAAGACGCGGTCCGCACGGAACTGCCGGATGCCATCATCGATCGCAAAGACAAGATGGGTTTCCCGACACCTTTGACGGAATGGATTAACGGCGAGGCCCGCGACTTTGTGCAGGACACTTTGACGACCCGGCCTGCCCTGAGCCGGGATTTCGTGGATAATCAGAAGTTGATTTCCGGCCTCGACAAAGAACCGAAATTCGGCCGCAAGGTCTGGGGATTGTTGTGCCTGGAATTGTGGCAGCAGGAATTTCACGACAAGGCCGGCGACTTTAGAAAGCTAATTGACTAACAACACCCATGGTGACTGAAGAGATCGACTTGAAAAAAACGGGCGACGCCACGCGACCGGGACTGCTGACGCTGGTTTTGATGGGCGACTCGATCACTTTCGGCCAATGCGTCGAGCCGGAATACCGCTGGGCCCATTCCGTTACGGATCGTTTGTTGCGAATGTATCTGGATACGCCCATCAACATTCACGTGATGAACCGCGGGATTTCCGGCGAGACCAGTCGGCAGGGGCTGGAACGGTTTCCGGTAGACGTGCAAGACGCGCATCCCGACATCATGACGTTGCAGTTTGGTTTGAATGACTGTAACTGCTGGCTCACTGATCGCGGTTTGCCGCGCGTTTCGGAATCAGCTTTTCGCGCTAATCTGATCGAGATGATTTCGCGGGCCCGCTTGTTTGGCGCCCGGCACATCATCCTCAGCAACAATCATCGAACCGTTCGTCACAAAATGATGCTGAGCGGCGAGCGCTACGAAGATGCCAATGCGCGCTACAGCGGGATTATTGAAGAGGTGGCGACCGAAACCGGCGTAACCTTCTGTGATATTCGCAAGGCCTTCGAACCTTTCTCGGAACCAGAACTGGAAGATCTCCTGATCCCTTATCCCGATCAGCTGCACCTGAGCGCCAGCGGCAATCGAGTCTATGAGAAAGCCATCTGGCCGTTCATTCACGAAGCAGTTGAAGATCTGATCAAGGAGCGTTTCCGCGAGGAGGTTTATGAAAAGCAGTACTGACCTGCATTGGAACGAGCGCGCGGCCCGCATCGAAAACGATATCGAAGTGAACATCATGGACATATTCCAGCGCGAGCTGGAATATGACTACGTCTGTCGTTATTTGACAAAAGAGATGAAGGTCCTCGAAGTCGGCTGCGGCAACGGTTTCTCAACCGGACGCTTTCGCCCGCTGGTCAAACATATCGACGCCTTTGACTATGCTGAGAACATGATTGCGCGCGCGCGAGAGAAGTTGGGCGAGACGAACAATCGTTTTATTCACGACAACGTTTTGGATCCAAAGAATCTGGGCCATGAATATGACGCCGTGATCTGTGTGCGCGTGCTCATCAATCTGCGCAACCTGGACGAACAGCGCCGCGCGGTCCGCAATCTGGTAAAACTGGTCCGGCCCGGGGGAATTTTGATTTTGGTAGAAGGGTTTACCGAAGGGTTCAAGGCCCTGACCGCTCTGCGCGAGCAGGTCAACCTGCCGCCGGTCGAGCCGGCCAAAATCAATTTCTACTCGTCGGTGAATGATTTAATGCCTGATTTGACGGCCGCGGGTGATGTCGAGGATCGGTTTCACCTGGGCGCTTATGACTATCTAACTCGCGTCATGTACCCTTTGGTGGTGGGCGCCGAGAATGCCAGGCACAATTCGGTTTTCAGCGAGAGGTGCCAGGAACTGGCGCGCGCATTTAATCCGGATTGCTTTGCTGAACTATCGCGGGTGCGCGGCCTGGTGATGCGCAAACGATAATAACTTGTGGCACAGACTAGAGTTTGTGCCACTTATTCAAGGAGAGTTTGATTGATGAAAGTTTTGATTACCGGCGGCGCCGGTTTTATTGGGTCGCATCTGGCGGACAAGTTGCTCGGTCGCAACGATCAGGTGCTGGTCATTGACAACTATGCGACGGGCCGCAGAGACAATCTGCAACCGCAGGCAAACTTGCAGGTCGTCGAAGGGACGATCGCCGATTCGGATCTGGTGAATCGCCTGTTTGATGAATTCAAGCCGGACGTGGTGGTTCATGCGGCGGCCGCTTATCGCGACCCGGACGACTGGGCCGAGGATGCGCGCACAAACGTTCTCGGGTCAGCCAACGTCGTGCAGGCGGCGAAGCGGGCCGGGGCGAAGCGCCTCATTTATTTTCAAACCGCGCTGGGTTACGGACTGAAGCCGATTGAGCAGCCGATTACTTTGAACCATCCGTTGAAGCCGGAAGGCAGCAGCTATGCGATCAGCAAAACTGCCGGCGAACAGTACGTCGAATTGGGCGGTCTGGACTTTCTTTCGTTTCGCCTGGCTAACGCTTATGGACCACGAAATCTGAGCGGACCGCTGCCGACTTTTTTCCAGCGGCTGACGACGGGCAAGGGTTGTTTTGTGATGGACACGCGCCGTGACTTTGTCTTCATCAACGATCTCGTCGATTGCGTAACCAAGGCGATTGACGGCAAAGGGTCTGCGGGTTACTACCACATTTCGTCCGGCTCTGATTATTCAATCAAAGAATTGTTCGACGCCACGGTCAAGGCGCTCGGTATTTCGATGGATGGCGAGGTTGAGGTCCGTCCGCGAAATCCTGACGATGCCTATACTATTCTGCTTGATCCGTCGAAGACTAACCAGACTTTCGATTGGGCGGTCAGGACACCTTTGGAAGATGGCGTGCGCGCGGCGATCGACTGGTACAAAGAGAACGGAATTACGCAGACCTTTACGCACCTCAAACAAGAGGAAGCGAAGGACGCCAAGGCTTAGGAGTAGCGCAGACTGTCCAGTCTGCCTGTTGATGAAGAGTGCGCAGGCTGGATAGCCCGCGCTACAACAACACCGCGGAGAAAAGCTTGAACGAATTTACTAACACCAGGATTCTGATTGTCGGCGGCGCCGGTTTTGTCGGCAGCAACCTTGCCAGGAAGCTTCTGGAGTCGGCTCCGCGCCGGCTTTTGATCGTCGACAACTTGCTCTCGGCGGAACGCGTGAATGTCCCCGAGCATGAAGCGGTAACTTTTATTGAAGGTTCCATCACGAATGACGCCGTTCTGGACCAATTGACTGACGATTTGGATTTTGTTTTTCATCTCGCCACCTATCACGGCAATCAAAGTTCGATGCACGATCCGCTGGCGGATCACGAGAACAACACGTTCACGACGCTCCGGCTGTATGAGCGGATCAAGAACTTCAGCAACCTTAAGCGAGTTGTTTATTCCTCGGCCGGTTGCACGGTGGCGGAAAAAACCTATGACAAGGCGGAGGCCACGCAGGAGGATGCGCCAGTCTCCCTCTATCTCGACAGTCCGTATCAAATCTCAAAAATCATCGGCGAGCTGTATTCAAATTATTATTTCCAACAGCACCAGCTGCCGGTCGTGAAGGCGCGCTTCCAGAATGTCTATGGGCCGGGCGAAATCCTGGGCGCTGGCCATTGGCGCGGAACACCGGCGACCGTCTGGCGCAATGTCACGCCGACTTTCGTCTATCGGGGATTAAAGGGAATGCCGCTGACGGTTGAGAACGAAGGGATTGCCACGCGCGATTTTATTTTCGTCGACGACATCGTGCGCGGATTGATGCTCTGCGCCACGCGGGGAACGGCAGGCGAAGTTTATAATCTCGCGAATGGCGTCGAAACGTCGATTCTGGAACTCGCGACTACGGTCAACGAGTTTACCGGGAATCCGACGCCCATCGAATTCCTGCCGCCGCGCCCCTGGGACCATTCGGGCAAGCGCTTCGGCAGCACTGAGAAATCGAAAAAGACCTTGGGCTTTGAGCCTGAGATCGACGTTCGCGAGGGCCTGCGCCGGACGATTGATTGGACGCGAGAAAACTTGTCGCTGATCGATGCCTGCATCGAAAAGCACAGCGAGCACCTGCCGGTGCCGGCCGCCCGGACTGCACGACCTTAAATGAGTCTCAAGAAGTTAATTCCGCGGCCACTGCGCAGAATGGTCCGGCCGATCATCGATCGAGTTCCCGTGACCCTCGAATACCGGCCACTTAGATCGGCCTTCCCCGGCGAGAAGCAGCGGATTGAATACCAGGAAAAATACGTTAAGTTTAATATTCAGTCGACCGATCGGGTCCTGGACATCGGCAGCGGCAACGAGCCTTTTCCCTATGCCAACTATCTGGTCGATCGTTTTCTGGATGAAACACCGCATCGTTATGGCGAGATCACTCGGAATGGCAAGCCGCTGGTTTCAGCGGACATCGAGCACTTGCCGTTTGCCGACAAGAGTTTCGATTTTGTTTACTGCGCGCACATCCTCGAACATGTCGATGATCCGGTAAGAGCCTGCGGCGAACTCATGCGAATCGGCAAGCGTGGCTATCTGGAAACGCCGACGATGAGCGAAGACATACTCTTTGCCTGGGCCAAAGAGCGGCACAAGTGGCACGTGGTCAGTATCAATCGCACGCTCTGCTTTTTTGAATACTCGCCGCGGCAGCTGGAAGGGATTGGTTCGACGGTCTGGGAAAATCTGATCATGAACCGGCGCTATCATCCTTTGCAGGAAGCGTACTTTCAGAATCGAGATATCTTCGACGTGGTTTTCCCCTGGGAAGATCGTTTCTCGGTCTTTGTCTTTCGTCTGGGAGGCGAGGTAGAAAGCCTGAACGCCTCAGTCGCCGATCGAAACCTCAAAGGGTGATGCTAAAGCGACTCGTCGTTCAAATCCTGGGGCGCGAGCGTGCCAATCGGATTGCCGGTCCTTATCACGATTGGAAGGCGAGCACGCGCACGCAAAAAACGCTCGGCGCGCTGCCGCAAAAAGATCTACTGATTAACATCGGTTGCGGCCCAAAGCCTCTGCGGGGCTGGATCAATCTGGACTCAGCGCGTGGCGACGAAATTGATGTGGTGTGGGACCTGCGGCGCGGACTTCCGTTTCCGAATGAAAGCGCGACGGCGATTTTTGGCGAGCACGTGATCGAACACGTTCCCCGGCCGGATGCCGACACCCTGCTGCAGGAGTGCCGGCGAGTTTTGCAGACCGGCGGCGTTCTCAGGTTATCAACGCCGGATGCGGGACGGTTCCTGCGCTCGTATGCGGGCGATCAGAAGTTTCTCGCCGATGAGCGGTTCGTGGACCCGGCGGACACGCCGATGGATCGTGTTAACATGATGATGCGCGAATTCGGTCAACATCTTTGGGCTTATGATGCTGAATCGCTCATCCGCTTGCTGCAGAACGTGGGTTTTAGTTCGGTTGAGGAACGCGCCTTCGGGGTTTCGGCCCATCAGTCAATGCAGGGCATCGATGCGGCTGAACGGGAGTTTGAAAGTCTCTACGTCGAAGCCGTGAAGTAGCGCTAAGCACGCCTCTGGCGTGCCTGGCAGGTTCACAAAACAGCACGCCGGAGGCGTGCGTACCATCAGCAAAATGTCGAAGCTGAGAATTCTGGTGACCGGCGGCGCGGGCTTTCTGGGCTCGCATCTTTGCGAGCGTCTGCTGGCCGACGGTCACGAAGTGATTTGCCTCGACAACTTCTTTACCGGGCGCCGCGAAAACGTCGCTCACTTGATGGACGATCAAAATTTCGAACTGTTGCGTCACGATGTGATCGAACCGATTCTGCTGGAAGTAGATCAAATCTATAACCTGGCGTGTCCGGCTTCGCCGATTCACTACCAATACAATCCGGTCAAGACCGTGAAGACCTCAGTTATGGGCATGGTGAACATGCTGGGTCTGGCTAAACGCGTCCACGCGCGCATCCTGCAGGCCTCAACGTCCGAAGTTTACGGCAGTCCGCAGGTGCATCCGCAGACGGAAGCTTATTGGGGTAACGTGAATCCCATCGGTGTTCGTTCCTGCTATGACGAAGGCAAGCGCCTGGCGGAAACTTTGATGATGGACTATCACCGCCAGAACAAAGTCGATACGCGCATCGCCCGGATCTTCAATACCTATGGCCCGCGCATGCTGGAGAACGACGGGCGCGTGGTTTCGAATTTTATTGTGCAGGCGTTACGGGGGCAAAAACTGACCATTAACGGCAGCGGTGAACAGACCCGCTCTTTTTGCTACGTTGCCGATCTGATCGAGGGGTTGATTCTGTTGATGAATGCCGAATCGTTTCACGATCCGGTCAATCTCGGCAACCCGAACGAATTCACCATCAGGCAACTGGCCGACGAAGTCGCGCGGGTCTGCAAAGTAACGACGAAAATTCAGCTGCGACCGCCGACCTCAGATGATCCCGAGCAACGGCGGCCGGATATTAGTCGCGCTCAGGAATTACTTGGCTGGACACCCACTATTCAATTGGCCGAGGGACTGGAACGTACAGTCGAGTATTTCGCGCAACGTCTCGGCCGCCCAGGCAAACGCCAGCCGGCGCATTAAGCGGTACGCCCGCGTCCCGCGTGCTGATGTGCGGGAATTCGATTCAAAGCACGCCGGAGGCGTGCGTACCGAAAAACTTGCTTGCAAACACCAGTCGCGCTACTCATCTTTAATCGTCCCGAGACTACGGCACGCGTGATGGCTGAGATTCGTAACGCGCGCCCGGCGAAGCTCATGATCATCGCCGATGGTCCACGGGCGGGCGAGCCGGCCGACCTCGAGCGATGCCTGGCGGCGCGGGCCGCCGCCGAGAACGTAGACTGGGAATGTGAGGTGCTCAGGAATTATTCCGACGAAAACCTGGGTTGTGGGCGGCGTCCGGCGTCGGGGCTGGATTGGGTTTTCCAGAACGTCGACCGGGCGATCATTCTGGAAGATGACTGTCTCCCGCATCCGACTTTTTTTCATTTTTGTGACGAGTTACTCGAACGTTATCGTGATGACGAGCGTGTAATGACCGTCAGCGGCAACAATTTTCAGTACGGCGTCAGCCGGACGCCCAACAGTTATTATTTTTCACGCTATCCGCACACCTGGGGTTGGGCGACCTGGCGGCGCGCGTGGCAGCTTTACGATTACGAGATGAAGTTCTGGCGAGAGCTGCGTGATACCTCCTGGCTTTTCGATATTCTGGGAGATCAGGAATCGGTCGATTACTGGCGTCCGATTTTTGACAGCGTTAACAGCGATTGGGACGTCTGGGATTACCAGTGGATATTCAACTGCTGGGTACAAAATGCGCTTGCGATTTTGCCGAACGTCAATCTTATTTCGAATATTGGGTGGGGCGAGAATTCCACCCATACCCGATCTCTGGACAATCCTTCGGCGAACTTGCCGACCGCAGCAATGACTTTTCCCCTTGCGCATCCCCCCTATATGACGCGCAATAGAGAGGCCGACAAGTTCACTTTAGAAAATCACTTTGTGGGTTGGACCCCGAATTTACTGCGACGATTGCGCCGCAGAATTGTCGGACACTACTGAATGGCTTTGTTTGTTTGAGGGTGGCACGGGCGTCCCGCCGTGATCACGCGCAGGATGCGCGTGTCACTCTCGTGCGAAGTTTGTTAATCTCTCCCTAAATCGATTCCCAGATGACCGGTAACGATTCGAACGGTAACGAGCGCGCGGCGCGGCTAAAGTGCATTGCCTGCGACAGCCCCAGACTGATCTGTCGGGGTCGTCTGCCTGTCTACACTGCCGATTTTCTGGGCCACGATTTTGATCAGAGCGCCAATGCCGGTTTTCTTTACGAGTGTCTGAACTGCACGCTTCGTTTTCGCGACCCGCAACCCACTGAAGCCGAACTGATGAATTACTATCAGGGTCTGGACGTAGTCGAGTGCTGGCAGCACGGACCTGAGCGCGAGGTTTGGCGTTACATCAAGGAAGCACTCACCGGGTTGCCGGAACCGTCAGTGCTTGATGTGGGATGTTTTCGGGGCGACATGCTGACCTACCTGGGCAACGGGTTCCGGCAATTTGGGGTTGAGCCTTCGAAGACTGCTTCGGCAGAGGCCGAACGCCGCGGCGTCACCATTGTGGCTGATCGCATTGACGGGTTACGCGACAGCCCTTTGAGGTTTGGCGCGATTACCCTGATCGATGTGGCCGAACATTTACCGAGACCGCTCGACGCGCTGGAAATCCTGGTGCAGCACTTGTTGCCCGGCGGTAAGCTGATCATCTTTACGGGGAGTACCGATGCCTTTACCTGGCGGTTGGCGGGAGTTGATTATTACTACAGCGCCATGCCCGAACACCTCGCCTTCATGAGGCCGTCCTGGTTTAAGTGGGCGGCGGCGCAGCTTGATTGTGAAATGGTCTCACTCAAACGGTTGCGCTATCAATCATCCTCGGTGTCGCAGCGTGTCGACGAAGCATTCAGGAATCTCTTGTACATTGGGTATCGTCGCGCGCGCCGGTCATCGTTGGTTCCCGGAGGCTTGCTGGAGTTGCCGCTGGTCAGGCGCGTGGGAAAATGGCAGGGATGCTGGTGGACTTCGGCGCGCGACCACACGCTGGTGGTTTTGACCAGAAACAAGTAAAGCAGTTTGGAGACAAGTGAATGGCTGAGACTTTGGGCTCGTTGTGCGACAAGCTGACCACAGTAAAACTGAAGCGTTGGCACACCGATGACCCCGACAGGTTGCAAAGCCTGGTGCAGCAGGAAGCGCAGCTTAACGAGGAAATCAACGAATTTATCGGCGCCGCGATCTCCGGAGACATTCCGCTCGACCGGCTGACCTTTGCCTCGAACAAGGTTTATAAGAAGGAAGGCAACGTCGTCCCGGAAGTGCGCGGCACACTGGGACAGACGTTTGCACAACTCGCAGAGACCGTCTGCAAGCTCTGGCACGTGCAGGAAAAAGTTTACGAGTTTGAAGAAATCGCGGTAGATCAAAAAGATGGTGTGATTAAGGAACTGGCCATCGTTAACCTGGAACGAAACCAATGTATCGATCGAGTCGACGAGCAGTTTCGAAACTTTGTCGAAAAGACGCGCGCGAATAGATAGTCTCGTTCTCCCGAACCGATCATCATCAATGCATTATCACCTAATTGGAATTTGCGGCACCGCCATGGCTTCGCTCGCCGGCATGCTGGCAGCTCGCGGTCATCGCGTGACCGGCTCAGACGAGAACGTCTATCCACCGATGTCGACAATGCTTGAATCAATCGGCATTCAAATAATGCGAGGGTATGCGGCGGCTAATCTGACGCCGGCTCCTGATTGTGTCGTGGTCGGTAATGCCATCCCGCGCGGTAATCCCGAGGTGGAAGAGACGCTTAACCGCAGGTTGCTTTATCGTTCGCTTCCCGCAGTGCTCAAAGACGAATTCATTCGCGGCCGGCGGTCACTGGTGGTTGCGGGCACGCATGGCAAAACCACCACCACCAGTCTGGCCGCCTGGGTGATCGATCAAGCCGGTTTGAATCCATCGTTCTTGGTCGGCGGAGTTGTGCAAAACTTCGGCGTGAGTTTTCGCGTGACCGGCAGCGACTATTTCATTATCGAAGGCGACGAATACGACACTGCGTATTTCGACAAAGGGCCCAAGTTCATGCACTACCTGCCCGAAGTCGCGGTCGTCAACAACATCGAATTCGATCACGCGGACATTTACAAAGATCTCGACGCGGTCAAACTGGCGTTTCGCCGCCTGATGAACCTCATCCCCGCAAATGGAAAGCTGATAGTTGGCTGGGACAGTCCGCCGGTGCGCGAGGTGGTCGCGTCGTTTGGCACAAAATTGTTTACCCGGCTCGAGACGTTTGGAACCTGCGACGAGGCTAAATGGCAGGCGCGTGATATTAACTATGCAGACGGCCTGACGCATTTCAGTGTCTATCGCGACGGCGCTGAGTGGGCCCGTTTCTCAACGCCTTTGATTGGCGAGTTCAACGTGCGTAATTGCCTGGCGGTAGTGGTCGCGGCGGATGCGTGGGGAGTTGAGCATCAGGTGACTGCGGAGGCCATGGCGAATTTCAAAAGCGTGCGTCGCCGTTGCGAAGTGCGCGGTGAGGTGAATGGCATTATCGTCATTGATGACTTTGCGCATCATCCGACTGCCGTGCGCGAGACGCTGGCCGCGCTCAAAGTGAAATACAAGGATCGCAGAGTAGTCGCAGTGTTCGAGCCGCGATCGCGAACCTCGGCTCACGCGACATTCCAGCAGCGGTACATCGATGCCTTTGCGCCGGCCGATTATGTGATCGTTTCGCGCGTTTACGATGCTCAGCGCGCAACTGAAATGGGCGGCGTGTTGGATATTGAAAAGTTGATTGAGGACATCGCGGCGCAAAACAAACTTGCGCATGCAATTACCGATGTCGACGAGATCGTTAATGCGCTAAAGACTGAGCTGCGTTCAGGTGATGTCGTAGCCATCATGTCGAATGGTGGCTTCGGCGGGATTCACGAAAAGTTGTTGGCAGCTCTTAGCACGGGCGCGGCCTGAGCGGCTTTGCCGCCGAAACACTGCGGTAAGCCTCGGGCTTACCGGTGAAGACTCTTAAAATAGTTGCCGGAGGCTTAGCCTCCGGCAATTTTCATTAAAGGACCCATGCCGGAAAGCCGAAGGCTTTCCGCGGTGTTGCTGCGGCACAGCCGCAACCATGGGGGGCGCCGCTAGTTCGCTCCCACAATCCGCCAGTTGTTGTCTGTCTGAACCGGAATCGTCTTGTTTTTCTCGACCCAATCGATAATCAGTTCGCGGACTTCGGCGCTTGATTTGTAGACCACCGGGGCGTTCTTGTACATGGTGAAGCCACCGCCGCCGTTGACGCGATAGTTGTTGGTCACGACCCGCAGTTTTTGGGTTGGCGATAAAGGCTTTCCTTTGAACGTAAGATTCTGAATCCGCTGGCCGAATGGTTTGGTAATGTCGATGTCGTAGTTCACCCCTTGCGCGACATCGAAGTTGAACCCGGGAATTCGCGAATCGACCAGATCGTTCAAAGACTTGCCCGGCTGATACTCTTTGAAATATCGGGCCGACTGTTCCAGGGCGTCCTTCAGTTGTTGTCCAGTCAATTCCAGAGTCACCAGCGTGTTTTCGTATTCGTAAAGGCCGGCGATGTCGCGCACCGTGACAGCGCCTTTCGAAATTTGCGCGCGTTCATTGAAGCAGGCGGCCATCGACACGTCCGCGTTGCCGGCCTCGAGTTGCACCCTTTGGATCAGATCGATGATCGCGCTGTCGTGAAAGCGGCAGTCGCTGGACGTTAGTTCTTCGGCTGACTCGCCAATCGCGCGGCCCAGCCACGCCTGCGTTTCTTTGTCGTATGGTTCGCCGAGCTTGGCAATCTCCGGGTCGATTTCAGTTTTCTCCGTGACCGGAATGATCTGGGCCGATTTACCGGCAACTCGCCAACGACCGTTTGAATCCTTGTCCAGGTAAAGATCAACGCGCGCCACATGACTCGCCCAACGATTGGCCTGGGTCAACAACACGCCGTTAATAAACAGATCGTTAACTGGGCGATGCGTGTGTCCCATCAGGACGACGTCAACGCCGGGAACTTGCCGGGCGATTGCCACCGCCGCATTCTCGTTCGGCACATTCGAAGGATTGGGTTGTCCGGTGCGCAGGTCTTCCTCGATCCCCATGTGCATGGCGATCACCACGACATCGGCTTTCTCTTTGTCACGGAGAATGGGTACCCACTTCTTTGCTTCGCTGATAGTCTCGCGGAATTCCAGGCCTTCGTAATTCGGCGGATTTTCCCAGTTCGGAATGCCCGGCGTGGTCAGTCCGAGAATTCCCACGCGCACTCCCTGCACTTCCTTGACGACGTAAGGCGTGTGGTAGTTGCTGTCCCCGCCCTTTTGGTAAGTATTCGCCGATAGCCAGGGAAACTTTGCTTCGCTGCGGGCCTTCTCAACCACTTTCAATCCGAAATTGTATTCGTGATTGCCGACCGTCATCGAGTCATAGCGCAAAGCGCTCATCGCCAGCATCATCGGATCGGGGGGCGTGTTGTTGCGCCGGTTATGAATGTATTCGAGCGGCGTACCCTGAATCGTGTCGCCGGAATCAACCAGCAGGAGATCGGGATCGTTTTTGCGAGCTTCCCTGATGAGCGTCGCGACCTTGGCGATGCCGACGTTGTCGTACTTGTTGGTGTAGTAATCGATCGGAAAGATCCGCCCGTGCATGTCGGTGGTGCCGAGGATGACGATATGGGCGCGCTGGGCTGCGGCCTGGTTCGCATTCGGAATGAACCCACACCCAAGTAGAACAACCGAGATGATTAACGCAATGGTTTTGTTAGTTGATTTCATTGGCAGATATTCATTCAGATCTCGTTTCAGCAAAGTGAATCCAGGCTCTCGACGAACCTCAAAAAACCGGTCGAGACTAGCTGCGGAGCAGCGAACAGAGTTAAGCCCAGGGCGAGGCTTTGCAGTCCTGGGTACGAACAACTAAATGATCGAGCCCCGAAGGGGCGACAGAGATCCCTGATAATTAGCGCGTCTCTTATTTCGCATTCTCTGTCGCCACTTCGCGGCTCTCCAAATCTACCCGACCATTACCCAAGGCTCGCAAAGCCTCGCCTTGGGCTTAAGTCTGACCGCTGCTCCGCAGCTTGTTGAATGTTCACGTTTCATATCATGGCTGTCATTCAATCGGCACAACCGGTCAGTTAAGTGTTTGAAGCCGTTGAAACGGCCCGGCGCAATAAGCCGAATGCGCGTCACCTCGCTACGAGGTGTGAATGAGATGTCGATGTTATCACGGTCGCGCATCGTCGCACGGCTGCATCACTTCACCCGGTCCGGCTACTGAAAGCGTCGGCTTTGAAACTTCTTCAGCCAGAGCTTTCTCAGCATCCCGCGCGACCGTTCGCAGGGACAAACCACGATGAAACAATAATGCTACGCCCACGGCGGCCCAGAAAACGTCGCGAGCTTTGCGAACAATTGCCAG
>Ga0105248_10003442_pt1 | contig 17581 bp, 10 predicted proteins | sample KBSS34metaG_FD_81524 | JGI IMG/M metagenome (GOLD analysis project Ga0105248, IMG submission 81524) | Switchgrass rhizosphere microbial communities from Kellogg Biological Station, Michigan, USA - KBS S3-4 metaG | ecosystem: Host-associated > Plants > Roots > Rhizosphere > Soil | place... | reverse complement strand
GCTCCGGCGGCAGGACGACTTGCGCGCCCTTGTCCGCCGCCTCGCGGATCAGGTCGGCGGTCTTGCTGATATTGGCGTCCAGGTCCTCGCCATAGGACGCCTGGATCGCGGCGACGCGGAGCATGCGGGCCATCAGGCTGGCTCCTGCTGGGTGATGCAATGGAACGAGCCGCCGCCGGTGAGCAGGGCGATCGAGGGCAGGCCGATCACCGCCCGGTCGGGGAACAGGTGCTCCAGCGCCTGGACGGCCAGGCGCCCGGGCTGCTCGGCGTAGATCGGGACCACCACCGCCTGGTTGGCGATCAGGAAGTTCATGTGGCTGGCGGGCGCCGGGCCGCTCTCGCCGGTCACGTCGTCGATCCAGCCGGGCGAGGGAATGCGCACGACCGTCAGCCTGCGCCCGGCCGCGTCGCTCATCGCCCCGAGGCGCCGCGCGGCGTCGTCATAGGCGTCGGCGTTCGGATCGCCGCGGCCCCAGGCGACGGGGCAGGCCACCACGCCTGGGGCCACGAAGCGGGCGAGGTTGTCGACGTGGCCGTCGGTGTGGTCGTTCTGAAGGCCCTCGCCCAGCCAGAGCACCCTCTTCGCCCCCAGCGCCTCGGCCAGGGCGGCCTCGGCGTCGGCCTGGGTCCAGCCCGGATTGCGGTTGGAGTTCAGCAGGCACTGGCCGGTCGTCAGCACCGTCCCCTCGCCGTCGTGGTCGAGCGCCCCGCCCTCGAGGATGAAGCCGAAGGTGCTCAGCGGCGTTCCGGCGGCCTGCGCGATCTGGCCGGCCACGGTGTCGTCGTTCGGCAGCTGGTACTTGCCGCCCCAGCCGTTGAAGCGGAAGCCCTGGGCGACGAGGCCATCGCCGCCGCGCGCGAAGATCGGGCCGGTGTCGCGAAGCCAGATGTCGCCGAAGGCGCCGGTGACGATCTCGACCTCCTGGGCCGCGCCCAGCAGCCGCCTGGCCTCGTCTGCGCCCTCGGCGGACCCGGTCATCAGCCGCACCCGCTCGCCGCCGGGCCCGGCCAGCGCGCGCGCCAGCGCCGCCACCTCCGCCTGGGCCGCCGGCAGGTCGTCCTCCCACAGCTCCGCATGGCTGGGGAAACCCAGCCACATGGCCCGGTGGGGCGCCCATTCGGCGGGAACGGTCACGGTCATGGCGGTCTCTATACTGGCAGGCCGCGCCAATTGGGGTGCGCGGCCGCCGCCGTCAAGCCGGGGGTCATGCCGACACGAAAAAGGGCGGCCCGTCACCGGACCGCCCCTTCAGGTCTTCAGACTGGACGTCGGCCCTAGAACTCGAGCCCCAGCGTCAGCGTGGCCGTCCGCGGCGCGCCGATGAAATAGCCCGGCGTCGAGGCGAAGAACGTACGCGGCGGCGTGGTGTTCGGGATCACGAAGTTGACCACGTTGGCGTTCGTAGTCGCCCGCGAGATGTAGTAGCGGTCGAGCAAGTTCTGCACATTCAGCTGCAGATAGCCGTGCTGCACGAACGGCAGGTTGTAGCGCGCGTCGATGCCGAACAGGGCGTAGGCCGGGATCCGCGTGGAGTTCAGGTCGTCGATCCAGCGCGAGCTCATGTATCGCGCCGACACGCCCACCGTCAGGTCGCCCAGATCATAGGTGGCCCGGCCGTTGAAGATGCGGTCCGGCGTCAGCACCAGCTCCTTGCCGGCGACCGGCAGCTGGAAGCTGACCCCGCCCGTGGAGAGCGTGTAGTCCTTCTTCACCTTGGACGCGTTGAAGTTGGCGCTGCCGTAGAGGCTCAGGTGTTCCAGCGGCTTCCAGCCGGCCTCGATATCGACGCCGTCGACCCGCACGTCGCCCACGTTGCGGTCGATCGTCAGGGTCGGGTCGGTCGGGTCGGGCGAGGACACGATGCGGTTCTTGTACTCGGTGTCGTAGAGGTTGACCGACAGGTTGAGCGCGGTCGTCTGATAGCGATACCCGACGGCGAAGTTGTCGCTGGTTTCCGGCTGCACCAGGTCCGGGGACGAGGTGTAGAGGTTGTCGGTCTTGGGCGCTGCTAGGCCCTTGGCGTAGGACGCGTAGAACAGGTGGTCGTCGGCGACGCGGTAGCTGACGCCGGCGTTCGGAAGGGTCTTGTCGTACTTGAGGTCCGCCGCGAACGGGAACCGGAAGTTCGGAACGCCGCCAAGCCCTGTCGTCGGGGAGGCGCCGGCCTTGAAGACCGCCGCCAGCGCTATCGCGGCGCTGCCCGGCGCCCGGTGCGCCGCCAGATCGGCGTTATAGGCCGCCTGGACCGCCGCCGGATCGATCGAGTCGCAATAGGCGCTCGTTCCGTTGAACGTGTAGCAGTACTGGTTCAGCTTCCGTTCGAAGTACGGCTGACGGACGCCGAGGTTCACGCTCAGGCGATCGTCCATGAACTTGCCGATGTAGTTGGCGGAAATCTGGTTCAGGATCGCGATCGAGAAGCGGTCGCGGTTGCGCAGGATCGACCCGTCGGCCCCCTTGATCTGCGGACCGTAGCCTTCGCGCCCGCCGAACACGTCCGCCGGATCGCCCGACACCGGGTCCACCGTCGTGACCTCGCCGGTCTGGCGGTGACGGCCGTAGTCCAGGGTATAGGCGACCCGGAAGTGGTTGTGTTCGTTCAGGTCATAGAGCAGCGACGTGGTCAGCCCCAGCCGGTGCGTCGTGGTGGTCTGCGGCGAGTAGGCGACCACGGTGTCCAGCGTGTCGCCGTCCCCGTTGAGGTCCACGCCCTTGGCCGTGGAATTGCCGATCAGGCGCGGGTCGTTCTCCTTCAGCGACAGCGATCCGCCGCCGTTGGCGATCGTGTAGTACAGGCTCGGGTCGACGGTCAGGATCAGGTTCTTGGCCAGGGTGAAGCGCGACTGGCCGCGCAGGCTTCCGAAGTCCACGGGGTTCGGGAATAGCTTGTAGAAGTTGCTGTCGGCGCCGGCCGGACCTGCATTTGACGGAATCAGGTCGGCGACGCCCGGCGTCGCGGTCTCCGGAACGAAGGTCGAATTGTCGCCGAAGAAAAACTTCGGCAACGTCGCCAGCTGCGTCGGGTTCAGGCGGAACGCGGGATACTGGCGTTCACGGACGAAGATGCCGGCTAGGCTCAGGAAGTCGTCGCCGGACAGGGGCTGGTAGATGCGCCCGCTGATGTCATAGCGCTTGGAATCACCCGGCCGGCTCTTGAAGTTGTCTTCCTGGCCGTACTCCGCCGCCACATAGGCGCGCGTGCCCCAGGGGCCGAAGGTCCCGGTGTCGACCTCGCCGAATCCGCGGCCGTAGGCGTAGCTGCCGCCCGACAGCTTGATCGTTCCGCCCCGGGCTTCCGGCGGTAGCTTCGAGACCACGTTGATCGTCGCGCCGAGCGCCGAGGCGGAGGGGCTGTCGACGTCGGACGAGCCCACATTGACCGTCAGGTGGTCGATCAGTTCGCCGATCATGTATTCGCCCGGGAACACGGCGTAGTTGCCGGTGTCGTTCAGCGGCGCGCCGTCGAGGATCACCGCGACGTGGTTGCCGTCGAAGCCGTGGATCCGCAGGTCGCCGCTGTTGAAGCCGCCCGGGTCTTCCGTGGAATAGCTCACGCCCGGCAGGACGTTGATCAGCTGCGCGATGTTGGCGCTCGGCATCTGGGTCTTGATGAACTCCGAGCCGACGATGGAGACGTCCTTGGCTTCGTTGACCTGAGTGGCCAGCCCGTGCACCGAGGGCGCGCCGCGCGCGCCGGTGACGATGAGTTCCTGCACTTGCGACGCCGTGGATTGCGCGAAGGCGTTGCCGGCCAACAACAGGCCCGTAGCCAGCGCTGTGGTCGCGTACAGCGCGTTCAATTTAAGCAGCATTGAAGTCCTCTTGTACTCAGCCCAAGCCGCCCCAACGGGCGGCTCCGAAGCCCTCTGGAGGCGCGCTATAGCGGGGATTGCCCCGGCGGGGGTGACGGTTTTGTTACAACTGCAGGGTGCGCGTTACAAACGCCGGCGACTGTGGCGCCGGCGCCCGTCTAGCCCTTGATTCTATGTCCTAATCGCCCCTGCAGGACCCTCGGAGACACAACGTCCGGGTGCGCGGCCCCTTCGAACTACGGATCAAGCCGACACGAAAAAGGGCGGCCCGTCGCCGGGCCGCCCCTGATCGAGATCGACCTTGGTCCTAGAACTCGTAGCGCAGGCTGACCTGGGCGTACCAGAGCGACAGGAACTGGTTGGTCTGCTTCTGTACCTGGGTCGGGACGTTGGAGTACCGGTAGTTGGTGCAGACCGCGCTGGCGGCGGTCTGGGCGTTGCCGGCCGAGTCCGCGCACTGCACCCGGGCCAGCTGGATCATCGAGGTGCCCGAGGCGTCCACGTACTCGTCCACCCGGCCCCAGTTGTGGTTGAGCAGGTTGAGCACGTTGCGCACGTCCGCCTGGATCCGGATCTTGTGGCCCGGGATGAAGGTCGGAAGCTGCTGGCTGGCCGAGAAGTCCACGCGGTTGATGGCCGCGTTGGTGTGATCGTACTTGGACTGCAGGCCGGGGCCGATTTTGAAGTTGGTCACGTAGCGCTGGAAGTTGGCCAGGTCCGCCGCGGTGGCGAAGTAGACCAGGCCGGCCTTCAGACCGACGATGCTGTTCATGTCAGGCACGTAGAGCGCCTGCGCCGTCTTGGTGACCCCGAACACCGGGCCGCGGCCGCTGGTCAGGTCGCCCATGGAGAAGCCGAAGGGCCGTCCGTCCTGACGCTCGACGAACAGGCTGAACCGGGTCTCGTTGTCACCGAAGAAGCTCTTGTGGAAGCCGAACTCGGCCTTCTCGCGGTTCTTGATCTCGTAGACCGAGCGACCGAGGTAGTCGTGGTTCGGGTCGTTCAGGGCCGGCGTCGAGCCGTAGAGCGAACCGGCCGTGGTGCCGAAGAACAGGCCCGGCGACAGGTCGCGCAGGTTGCTGCGCGAATAGCCGATGGCGAAGTCACCGCCCCAGTCCCACGACTTCGAGGCCTGGATGGCGGCGGTGTAGGAACTGCCCTTGCTCGAGTCCCCGATGATCAGGTCGTTATTGCCGCCGCCGTTGACCGAGGTCTTGCCGGCGATACCGACGTTGTTCAGGCCGTCGTAGCGGATCCGGCCGTCCGGCAGGAACTGCGGCTGGCCGTTGATCGTCAGCTGCTGGGCGCGGATGTCGTAGAAGGTCAGGTCGTGCTGCACCTCGGTCACCACCAGGTCACCCTGCACGCGCCAGCCGTCCCAGGCGTCCCATTGGGCCGACGCGAAGGTCTTCCACTGGGCGGGCATCTTGAAGTCCGGGGCCAGCGCGATGACAGCGCCCAGCGGCGGGATCGCCACGGCGCCGCCCAGGGTGCCTTGCTGCAGCGACTGGACGAGGGTCGGAACCTTGAAGCCGAAGGTCGGGTCGGTGTTCAGGCCGTTGAGCGCCGCGGCGCCGATGGCGTCGGTGAAGCCGGGGGTGCCGTTGGCGTCGGTGAAGGCCGTCGCGCCGCCCGGAACCAGGCGGCGAATGTCCACCGAGGTGGTCTTGAAGCCGGTGTTGTAGAACGGCGCGCCGGTCAGCACGTCCGGCGTGCCGCCCGAGAAAAGGCCCGCGCCGGCGTTCAGCTTCAGGGTCGACTTCGGCTTCCACTCGATGGAGGCGCGCGGCATCACCACCGTCTGACCGTCGATAGTCTTCTGGTTGTTGAAGCCGTTGCGCGCCAGGAAGTTCGGGTTGAGCACCGGACGGTCCGGTTCGTTGTAGGTGTCGACGCGAAGGCCGGCCGTGCCCTTCACCGTGTCGGAGAAGGTGTAGGTGTCTTCGGCAAACGCCGAATAGGTCCAGTAGGTGGTGCTGAACTGGGCGTCGGTCGGGTTGCCCGTGACCGCGTTCTGGTACTGCAGCTCGCTGGCCTTGCCGGCCTGGAAGTCGGCGATCGAGTCGAAATAGTAGATGCCGTGCGACTGGTTCACGAACAGGTCGAGAGGCTGGGCCTGACGCGCCTGGGCGCCGAACTTGATCACGTTGTCGGTCAGCGAATACTCGGCAGTGAACTGGTAGCGCATCTCCTTCTCGGACAGCGCGTTCGCGTGGCGGAACTGGTCCGGCCCGAAGTTCACCTGATCGAAGCCGTTCTGGCAGGAGGTCAGGGTGCCATCCGAGTTCGGCGCCGAGCAGACGCGCACGTCGGCATAGTTCTGGCCGCTGGGCGGGGTCTGCGAGTCCTGGAACTGGCGCTTGGTGATCTTCAGGAAGGTCGTGAACTGGTCGGTCCAGTTGGAATGCAGCTCGAAGGTCAGCGCCTTGTCGGAGTCGAACTTCGTGTAGTTCTGCGAGTCCAGCTGCAGGGTCGTGGAGCCCAGGGCCGGGTGCAGGACGTTGGAGGATTCGGCATAGCGGTAGGTCAGGCTGGCGCGCTGACCGTCCATGATGTTCCAGTCGATCTTGCCGGAATATTTGCGGTCCAGCACCGGCGTGGCCGTCGCGATGCCGCCCAGGCTGAACTTGCTGGCGTAACCGGAATTGTAGATCCCGCTGACCTGGTCGATCAGCGCCTGGTTGCCGTTCTGGATGAAGATGTTGGCCGCGCCGGAGCCGGGCACGCCGAACGGCGTCACGTCGACCGTCTCATAGTTTTCGTAGGAGGCGGCGAAGAACAGCCGGTCCTTCCAGATCGGGCCGGAGAGGAAGGCGCCGTAGTTCTTCTGGTGGACGTTGGACGGGATTTTCACGGTCTCGGTCTTGGTGCCGACCATGCCGTCGTTGAGGTAGTTGTCGAAGATCGCGCCGTGGAAGCTGTTGGTGCCGGAGCGCAGCACCATGTTCAGCGCGCCGCCGACGAAGTCGCCGTTTTCCACGTCGGTCGGCACCGCGGCCACCGCGAACTGCTCGATGGCGTCGAGGTTGACCGGGCCGCGAGCGGTGGTCAGGCCGCCCTGGTTCAGGCCGAACTGGTCCTGCGCCGACACGCCGTCGACCGCGATGCGGTTGTAGCGGGGGTTGGAGCCGGCGATCGAGATGCCGCCCGAGTTCACCCCGATGCGCGCGCCGGAGTTGGTGTCCTGCGACACCAGGATATCGCGGCGGGCCAGGTCACGCGGGTCGCGGTTGACGCTGACCACTTCCTGGATCGCCTGGCGGGTCAGAACCGTCTTCGGGCCCTGGTCTGTGTCCTTGTTGCCGGCCGCGGTGACGACGAATTCTTCAACCACGTTGGCGCCGGTCAGGTCGACCGAAACGTCGCTGGTCTTGCCCACGTCCAGGAAGATGTCGTTCAGCACCTTGGGCGGCTGGCCCTTGGCGTTGACGGTGATCGTGTAGGGGCCGCCGACCCGCAGGCCGCGGGCGTAGAACGCGCCGCCGGATTCCGTCGACGTGACCGACCGCGTGCCCGAAGGCTTGTGGACCACCTCGACCGAGGCGCCGGCGACCGGCTTGCCGTTGGCGATGACCGTGCCGTGCACGGCCGATGTGGTCTCCTGCGCGTAGACGGCGGACGACATCATCACCAGGCCAGAGGCCAGCGCCGTGCTCGCGCACAAGGCGCGGTTCAGCTTCAATTGCATTTAGATCCCCTCTTGGAACAGCCCCGAGCCGCCGCCCCGGGCGACTCCATCTTGTCTACTAGTAGCCCTATAGCCGGGAATTTACCCCCGTTGGTGACGGTTTTGCTACAACGCCGCCGCTGCTGTCACAAAGCCAAATGGTGTGGCGCCGGCGCCTTCCTGTGGGCGCCATGCTAGGGGTAGGGTCCGCGCGGACCACGAGCCCAACATCATGTCTGAACCACCGCGCCAAACGACCCTGGACCCCGATACGAGGGCCACATTTTTATTGACCGCGGCGCTCACGGTGGCCCGGCTGGTGGCGCTGTTCCGTACACCCCTGGAGCTCTATCCGGATGAGGCCCAGTACTGGCTTTGGTCGCGGACGCTCGCCTTCGGCTACTACTCGAAACCGCCTCTGATCGCCTGGGCGATCGCCGCGACGACGGCGCTCGGCGGCAATGGCGAACCCTGGGTCCGGCTGCCCGCTATCCTGTTCCAGGCCGGCGCCATCCTGCTGGTCTACGCGCTGGCCAAGCGGCTCTACAATTCCCGCGTCGGACTGGCCGCCGCGGCGCTCTATGCGCTGGCCCCCGGCATCCAGCTTTCGGCCATGGTCGTGGCCACCGACGCGCCCCTGTTGTTCTTCATAGCGCTCAGCCTGCTGGCCTACGCGGGGCTGCAGGGTGCGACGGCAAGACGCAGGCTGCTGCTCGCCGCCGGGCTCGGCGCGGCCCTGGGGTTCGCCTTCCTGTCGAAATATGCGGCAGGCTACGCCCTGGTCGGCATCGGCCTGCACCTGGCCCTGTCGCGCGCCGCCCGCCGCGCCTGGACGCCGGCGGCCGCCGCACTGGCGGGTCTCGCCCTTCTGGCAGTGCTCGGGCCCAACCTCGTCTGGAACGCCACGCACGGTTTCGCCACCGTCCACCACACGCTCGCCGACGCGCACTGGCGCGCGGCCAGCCTGTTCAACCCGCGTGAACTGGGCGAATTCCTGGCCGCCCAGTTCGCCGTCTTCGGCCCGATCCCGTTCGGCGTGCTCATCGCCGGCCTCATCCTGGCGACGCGCCGCCGCCGGCTGGAGCCGGCCGACCTGCTGCTGCTCTGCTTCACCCTGCCGCCGATCCTCATCGTGGCGGTCCAGGCCTTCGTCAGCCGGGCCAACGCCAACTGGTCCGGCGCGGGCTACGTGGCCGGCGCGGTCCTGGTCGCCGCCTGGCTGATGCGCTGGCGGGCGCGGCGCTGGCTGATCGCCGCCATCGCCATCCAGGCGCTGGCCGCCGGCCTCTTCCTGATGGCGGTGCTGTCGCCGTCCCTGGCCGACCGGCTGGGCGCCGCCAACAGCCTGAAGCGCGCCCGCGGCTGGAGCCAGACCGCCGAGGCGGTCGTCCGGCGCGCCCGCGTCGAGGAAACCGGCGGCCTCTCGGCCATCGCGGTCAACAACCGGTTTCTCTATTACGCCCTTGCCTACTACGGCCGGGACTATCTGCGCGAACCCCTGTCGCCCCGGCTGACCATCTGGCTGCGCGGCACGGCCGCCGGCAACCAGGCCGAGGCCTCCGCGCCGCTGACACCGGCTGAGGGGCAGCGGGTGCTGGTCGTCGCCTACGAGCGTTGGTTCGATACCGAGATGGCGCGCGATTTCACCCGGCCGCTGGACGTCGAGATCGACGACATCTGGCTCGACCGCAAGCACCGTCGCGTGCTGGAGACCTTCGTCGGCGAGGGCTTCAGGCCACAGCCGCGCGATCCGAAGACCGGCTATCCGACCCCGGCGTGGAAGGCGCCTGGCGGCCTGAGCGGTCTGGTCGGGATCAGCGTTCCGTTGAACGCCGCGGACCGGCGCTAGGAGGGTTTGGCGACTTTCGCCGGGCGGGTCGTCGCCTGCTCCACCGGGAACACCAGCGTCGGCTTGGCCACGTACCGATCCGGGAACACCTGGCGCAGCATGGCCACCTTGGGGATGTCGTAGGTGGCGATGTAGGGCTGGTCCGGGTGCAGGGTCAGGTAGTCCTGGTGGTAATCCTCGGCCTTGAAGAACCCCTTCAGCGGGTCGACGCGGGTCGCGATCGGCTTGCGGAACACATGGGCGTCGTTGAGCTGTTGGATGTAGGCCTCGGCCACCTTCTTCTGGTCGGCGTTGGCGTAGAAGATCTCACCGCGGTACTGCGGCCCCTCGTCGGGGAACTGCATGTTGACCTGGGTCGGGTCGGTGGCGACCGTGAAGAAGATCTGCAGCACCTCGCCGTAGCTGATCTGCCGCGGATCGAAGACGATCTGGACCGATTCCGCGTGGCCGGTGCGTCCGGTGCTGACCAGCTCGTACTGGGCCATCGCGCCTGGGCCGCCGGAATAGCCGGAATAGACCTTCTGCACGCCCTTCACGTGTTCGAACACGCCCTGGATGCCCCAGAAGCAGCCGCCCGACAGCACCGCGGTTTCCATCTTGCCCGCCGCCGGCAGCGCGGCGTTGATCTTTGGCGCCGGCAGCGCCTGGGCTGGCGACGCCGCGTGCGCGGCCAGCGATGCGACGGAAAGCAGGATCGTGGCGGCCGCGGCCGCGAAAAGGCGCGTTTTCATGGGGTCAGAATACCATTCGTGAGCGTGTTGCGTCACGAGGATATACGCTCGAGGCGGCCTGGCGGTTACCTGCGCTAGACCAGAGCGGTCTCGAACGGCGCCTCGGTCTTGGCCTTCACCTCGTCCAGGGTCACGCCGTCGGCGAGCTCCAGCAGGGTCAGCGGCGTCTTCCCGCGCGAGACGTCGAAGACCCCCAGGTCGGTGATCACCACATCGACCACGTTCTTGCCGGTCAGCGGCAGGGTGCAGGCCTTGAGCAGCTTCGGCGCGCCCGACTTCTCGGTGTGCTCCATCACCACCACCACGCGCTTGACGCCGGCCACGAGGTCCATGGCTCCGCCCATGCCCTTGACCATCTTGCCGGGCACCATCCAGTTCGCCAGGTCGCCGTTGGCCGCCACCTGCATGGCGCCCAGCACCGACAGGTCGATGTGCCCGCCGCGGATCATCGCGAAGCTCTCGGCGCTGGAGAAGTAGGACGACGAGGCCAGTTCGGTGATCGTCTGCTTGCCGGCGTTGACCAGGTCGGCGTCGATCTCGTCCTCGGTGGGGAACGGGCCCATCCCCAGCATGCCGTTCTCGCTCTGCAGCGTCACGTGGACGCCTGGCGGGATGTAGTTGGCGACCAGGGTCGGGATGCCGATGCCCAGGTTCACATAGAAGCCGTCGCGCAGTTCCAGGGCGGCCCGGGCGGCAATCTGTTCGCGGGACCAGGCCATCAGGCGGCGACCTCTGCGGGGCGGGTGGTGCGCTGTTCGATGCGCTTCTCGAAGGTCGCGCCCTGGAAGAGGCGGTCCACATAGATGCCCGGCGTGTGGATGTTGTCCTTGTCGAGCTGGCCGGTGACCACCAGTTGCTCGACCTCGGCGAGGGTCGTCTTGCCGGCGGTGGCCATGATCGGATTGAAATTCCGGGCCGTGCGCCGATAGACGAGGTTGCCCTCGTGATCGCCCCGGTACGCCTTCACGATGGAAAGGTCCGCGGTCAGGCCACGCTCCATCACATACTCTTCGCCGTCGAAGGTGCGCACTTCCTTGCCCTCGGCCACCAGGGTGCCGACACCGGTCTTGGTGAAGAAGGCCGGGATGCCCGCGCCGCCCGCCCGGATGCGTTCGGCCAGCGTGCCCTGCGGGTTGAATTCCAGCTCCAGCTTGCCCGACAGATAGAGCTCGGCGAACAGCTTGTTCTCGCCGACGTAGCTGGAGATCATCTTCCGGATCTGCCCGCCGGCCAGCAGGATGCCGAGCCCGAAATCGTCGACCCCGCAGTTGTTGGAGACGACGGTCAGGTCCTTCACGCCCGAGTCGCGGATCGCCGCGATCAGGTGTTCGGGGATGCCGCAGAGGCCGAAGCCGCCCGCCATGATGGTCATGCCGTCGAAGAGCAGACCGTCGAGCGCCGCAGAGGCGCCGTCCATTACCTTGCTGGCCATGCCAGACCTCGTACGCCGCAATGCAGCATTTGAGAACCGTCGCCGTGCGAAAATCGCGTGCGAGGCCCAATTCCTTCTCGCAAAAACGGGCGTTGCGCGGTCCATTGGCGCCATGAACCCCCACTCTCTGCTGGTCCAGGCCCTGGTCTACCTGACCGCCGGCGTGATCTCCGTTCCGATCGCCAAGCGGCTCGGCCTGGGCTCGGTGCTGGGCTACCTGATCGCCGGCGTCCTGATCGGCCCCTACCTGATCAATCTGGTCGGCGAGCCCGGCGAGGTGCAGCGCTTCGCCGAGTTCGGCGTGGTGATCCTGCTGTTCCTGATCGGGCTGGAGGTCCGCCCGGCGCTCTTGTGGAAGATGCGCACTACCATTTTCGGCCTGGGCCTGGCGCAGCTGCTGGGCGCCGCCGCGCTGCTGGGTGGCGCCTCCCTGGCCTTCGGGCTCGACTGGCGGGTCGGCGCCGCCATCGGCCTGATCCTGGCCATGTCGTCCACCGCCATCGTCCTGCAGAGCCTCGAGGAGAAGGGTCTGCGCCAGAGCCCGGTCGGCGAGGCCTCCTTCGGCGTCCTGCTGTTCCAGGACCTGGCCGTGATCCCGCTGTTCGCGCTCCTGCCGCTGCTGGCCCCCGTCGGCGCCGCGGTCCCCGCCCAGGCGGGACACGCCGCCAGCCTGCTCGCGCCCCTGCCCGGCTGGCTGCAGGCCCTGGCCCAGCTCGCGGCCGTGGCCACCGTGGCCGTCGGCGGCCGCTATCTGACCCGGCCGCTGTTCCGCTTCATCGCCGCCGCGCGGCTGCGCGAGATCTTCACCGCCTCGGCCCTGCTGCTCGTCGTCGCGGTCGCCGCCCTGATGGAGCTGGTCGGCCTGTCCCCGGCGCTGGGCGCCTTCCTGGCCGGGGTGGTGCTGGCCGAGAGCGAGTTCCGCCGCGAGCTGGAGACCGACATCGAGCCGTTCCGGGGCCTGCTGCTCGGCCTGTTCTTCATCACGGTCGGCGCCGGTCTGGACCTAGCCCTGGTCGCCAAGCACCCGCTGGTCGTGGCCGGGCTGGTCGCCGGCCTGATGGTGCTGAAGATGATCGCCATGTACGCCGCGAGCCGGCTGTTCCGCCATCCGCACCGCACCGCGCTCACCACCGCCGTGGCGCTCGCCCAGGGCGGGGAGTTCGCCTTCGTCCTGCTGGGGTTCGTGCTGGGCGCCCAGGTGATGGACGCGGCCCTGGCCCATCTGCTGACCGCCGTGGTCGCCGTCTCCATGGCCGCCACGCCGTTGGTCTCGGCGGCCTACGAGCGCCTGCTGCTGAGCCGCCCGGAACGGCGCGACGAGCCCGAGAACCTCGACTTCGATGAGGGCGATCCCGACGTCATCGTCGCCGGCTTCGGCCGCTTCGGCCAGATCGCCACCCGCCTCCTGCTGGCCAACAACTTCAAGGTCGTGCTGCTGGACTCATCCATCGAGCAGATCGACCTGATCCGCCGCTTCGGCTGGCGGGTGCACTACGGCGACGCCAGCCGCATCGACCTGCTGCGCACCGCCGGCGCCGACAAGGCCAAGCTCCTGCTGGTGGCCATCGACGACCGCGACAAGGCCGTGGAGCTGGTGGAGGGCGCCCACCAGGCCTTCCCGCAGCTGACCATCCTGGCGCGGGCCTGGGACCGCCGCCACGCCTATGAGCTGATGAAGACCCCCGGTGTCGAGGCCGAGCGCGAGACCCTGGAAAGCGCCATCAACTTCGGCCGCCGCGCGCTTCTGAAGCTCGGCGTGACCGAGCGCCGCGCCAGCCGCGCCGCCACCCTGTTCCGCGAGCAGGACGCGGAGATCTTCAAGCAGCTCGCCCCGATCGCCGGCGCCGAGGACCAGTACACCATGGCCGTGCGCGACGCCCGCGAGACCACCGAGCGCGTGCTGCGCGCCGAAATGCAGCGGATCGCCCAGGAGGAAGACCTGGAGGACGCGCCGCAGCTGGAAACCTCCCCTGAGTTGGAAGACGACGCTGAGCGGGTGTAGGACTCGCGGAATGAGCCAAGACCAAGCCCTCGCCACCCGCATCGATCCCGTCTCGTTCACCGCCTTCAGCCGCGACTTCGGGGGCTTCACCGAAGACCTTGGCGCCTCGTTCGCCCGCTTCGGCTTCGCGGTGATCAGCGACCACGGCATTCCGCAGGACCGCATCGACGCGGCGCTCGCCGCCGCCAAGACGTTCTTCGCCCTGCCCGAGGCGGCGAAGCTGAAATACAAGCTGCCGGTGGGCGGCCAGCGCGGCTACACCCCGTTCGGCGTCGAGACCGCCAAGGGCGAGACCAACTACGACCTCAAGGAATTCTGGCACGTCGGCCGCGACCTGCCGCCCGGCCACCGCTATCGCGACCACATGGCCGACAACGTCTGGCCCGACGCCGAGGTCGCCGAATTCCACGCCACGGTCGGCTGGCTGTTCCAGGCGCTGGACGACATGGGCCTGAAGGTGCTGGAAGCGATCGCCTGCTACCTGGGCCTGGAGCGCCACTTCTTCGACCCGACGGTCGACCTGGGCAACTCGATCCTGCGCCTGCTGCACTACCCGCCCGTGCCCTTCGATGGCCCGCACATCCGCGCCGCGGCGCACGAGGACATCAACGTCATCACGCTCCTGCTGGGCGCCGAAGAGGCCGGGCTGGAGGTCAAGGATCACGACGGCCGCTGGATCGCCATCAACCCGCCGCCGGGCGCGCTCGTCTGCAACATCGGCGACATGCTGCAGCGGCTGACCAACAACCGCCTGCCGTCCACGACCCACCGGGTGGTCAATCCGGCGCCGGAACGCCGCGGCTTCCCGCGCTACTCCACGCCGTTCTTCCTGCACTTCAATTCGGACTACGAGATCAAGACGCTGCCGAGCTGCGTCGACACGGCCCACCCGGACCGCTACCCCACCCCGATCACCGCCAACGACTACCTCCAGGAGCGCCTGCGCGAGATCAAGCTCGCCTAGGCGCAGAAACCAGCGCGCCTCCCCCGCCCCGGAGAGTGGGGCAAGGGAGGCGGCCGGGGGAAGTTACGCGTACTGGGGAATAGGCCGGCTAGTGCGAGAGCCTCAATCGGTTGAGGTCTGCCGCGATCGACTGGAAGGCGACCTGCAGCGACACGCCGTCATCGGCGGGGAAGTAGACGTGCTTGCTGTCGGTGGCGCAGTTGGACAGCAGCGACGTGGCCGACGGGTCGGTGCTCACGTCGAAGCCGACCGTGTAGACGATGATGTTGTTCGGCGCGGCCTTCATATTCGCGCACAGGGATTGGGCCTGGGCGAAGGCGTCGCCGTTCGGCGAGTTGCAGTTGATGTGGTTGGACGTCGTGCCGCTGCCCGAGCCGGAGTTGCCCGCGATGACGCCCTTGCAATAGGCGGTGTTGAACGCGCCGTCGGTCATCAGGATCACCACCTTAAGCAGGTGATCGGTGCCGTAGGCTGCCGGCTTGCTGGACGTCGGGAACAGACTCGCCCAGTTCGGCGACACCATGTACCAGCCCCACGCCAGACCGATGTGGCCTGCGGTGGAATTGGCCGCCGTAAGCGTGCCGATTTCATTGTGCAGCGCGGTCTTGTCGCTGGTCAGCGGCTGGACGGTTTGGCCGATGCAGGTGTTCTCGCTGGCGTTGGGATAGTCCCAGCCCACCGGGTTGATTCCGGCGGACGCGGGCGCGTCGGTGAACGCCTGCGTGCCGATCCGTTCGCTGACGCAGTTGCTGACCGCGTAGGTCTTCTGCGTGCCGCCGCCCTGGGGCGTGAACTTGATGTTGGCCTTGCCGACTGCGTTGGTGTTGGTGCCCGACGCAGCGACGCCGCGCACTGTCGGCGTGAAGGCGCCGGGGTTCACCGAGTTCGAATAGGGCACGATGGCGATCTTCGAGTAGTAAGGCGTCTGGGTGTCGGAGACCACCAGGTCGATCAGCTGATTGGCCGCCGACTTCAGGTTGGTGATCCGCGAGCCAGCCATGGAGCCGGTGGTGTCGAGCACCAGGGCGACCTCGAGGTTGTTGCCCGAGCGGGTCACTTCGCTGTTCACGGTCACCGGTGTGTGGGTGAACTCCATCGGCGCGTAGGCCGCCAGCTGGACCGAGGCCTGGGCGACCACCTTGTTGCCCACCAGGGTGAAGTCGGACGATCGCAGGGTGGCGCCGTGCACCATCTGCAGGTTGGCGGTCAGCGCCTTGTCGCCGATCGCATCCACGTCCGCGGTCGTGTAGGCTGGAGAACGGGCGGCGTAGAGCGCCGCGGCGTCCAGGGCGTCCTGCAGTTTTCCGCGCTGTTCGGTCTGGGTGTAGACATCGAAGATGCCCAGAGCCATTGGCGCCAGAACGGCGAAGGAGATGGCGAAGGCCACGGCGCTGACGCCGCGCTGATCGCGCAGGGTCTGCCTCAGCCTCGAAAACGCTCGCCGAAGAACCGTGGTGTGACGTGTCGGGTCTTGCATGTTGGCGCCTATATTCCTTGGAACCTAGCGCCGCATGTTGGCCCAGTAGCGTAAATGAATAGGTTGTTAAGAAGGGTAAATATCTGATTCACCACACTTAATGTGGATGGGCCTTCTGGAGGCCTTCGCCGCTTGCGGGCCGCCTTGAAACTGGCGCCCATGCTAAAACGCAACAGTCCCAATATCTTAATATGCCGCCTCGCCGGGCCATTGACCGCCCGATTGCACAGGCGCTCCCATGAAGCTTCAGCGTGTCTTTGGAGGCGGCGATGGACGAGGGCGGTGCGGCGGGCGGCGAAGACTCTTCGCCGGGGCGCTGGCCGCGATTGCGACAGGCGTTGGAGACCGTGCGCGGCTGGCGGATTTCCGCTCCGGCCGCCGCCGGCATCGCCACAGCCGCCTTCGTCGCCGGCCTGATCGTCGCCGCAGCGCTGACCATCGGGCCCCATGCCAAGACCAATGAGGCCTGGGCCTCGGCCGGCGGCCCCTGGTCGCTGTTCGGCAAGCCTCGCGCCGCGGGCGCCGCGCGCCCCGGCCCCGCCAAGCCGGAGGGCTTCGCCGTCTGGCGCACCCGCATCGACGCCACCGGCCCCGAGCCCCTGGCCTGCATCGAGTTCAGCCGCACCCTGAACCCCGAGGCCTCCTACAACGACTTCCTGGAGGTCGCCCCGAACAACAACGTCAAAGCCTCCGCCCGGGTGAAGGGCTCCGAACTCTGCGTCGGGGGCCTGGGCTTCGTGGACCGCAAGATCACCGTGCTGAAGGGCCTGCCCGCGCTGAGCGGCGAGAAGCTCGCCGCCAATGCCGAGGTCGCGTTCCAGTTCGGCGAGAAGCCGCCGTACGTCGGCTTCGCCGGCTCCGGCGTGATCCTGCCGCGCGAGGAGAGCGACGGCGTCGGCATCGAGACCGTCAACGTCTCGCGCCTGCACATTCAGGTCTGGCGCGTGGTCGACCGCAACCTGGTCCGCAAGTCGATCTCGGCGCCGGATCCCACCGGCGAGGGCGACTACGCAAGCGACTACGGCCGCGACAGCGCCGGCGAGGAGGGCCGCATCGTCTGGGAGGGCGACATCGCCGTGAAGGGCGATCCCGGCCAGAAGCTGACCACCGTCTTCCCCCTGGGCGCCGTGCTCAAGGACATGAAGCCCGGCGGCTACCTGATCAAGGCCAAGGACGCCTCCGGCGCCAAGCCCGCCAAGAAGAAGACGGTCGTCGCCGCCGACAGCGTCGATGATGAGGAAGGCGAAGGCGGGGGCGGCGACTACGAGTCCAACCCGCCCGCCCAGGCGCGGCGCTGGGTGATGTTCACCGACATGGCGCTCACCGGCTACGAGGGCTCCGACGGCCTGGACATCGTGCTGCGCTCGCTCAACACCGCCAAGGCCCTGCCGGGCCTGCGCGTGGCCCTGGTGGCGCGCAACGGCGAGGACCTCGGCGAGGGCCGCTCCGACCCGCAGGGCCGCCTGCGCTTCCCCAAGCCGCTGTTCGGCGGCGAGGGCGGCGGCCGCGCCAAGATGGTCATGGCCTATGGCCCGCAGGGAGACCTGGCCGTGCTCGACCTCGACCGCGCCCCGGCCGACCTCTCGAGCCAGGGCGTCGGCGGACGCACGGATGACGGCGCCGGCAAGGAACGCACGGCCCAGG
>Ga0105248_10003440_pt1 | contig 17585 bp, 14 predicted proteins | sample KBSS34metaG_FD_81524 | JGI IMG/M metagenome (GOLD analysis project Ga0105248, IMG submission 81524) | Switchgrass rhizosphere microbial communities from Kellogg Biological Station, Michigan, USA - KBS S3-4 metaG | ecosystem: Host-associated > Plants > Roots > Rhizosphere > Soil | place... | reverse complement strand
TGGCAGGGCGGACATGCTGCCAACAGTTCTGGTGACGCATTCCCTGCAATCTCGCGGTATCTTTCAATCACAGTAGGCCAGGTCTGCCGCAAGTCGTCAGGCACACCGATGGCCGCCGAGTGATTGCGTAGACAAACTTCAAGACGGCGCGGGTCTAACTCAGCCATTACATCGAACCGAAACCCAGCCTGCCGATAACCAATATCACCAGCACCACAGTTCGAAAAAAGGCTGAGGCCATGTGAGTAAGAGTTATTCATTTATTTGCTCAATGAATCCTTTACCGCAGCGAACTTGTCGCTTATCGCCAGAAACAATTCGTGAGATTTCTTGGCTACGTTTAAGAAATCTAACCACGAAGCACGTCGGACTTTTCCAACCTTGACGGCCGCTTTGAAAGCTTGCCGATTTGCGGGTTTTTTCAAGTTCTCCCCGTCAGCGACCAGATCTATTTGATAGCCCAATGGAAATTCATTCTTGAATGAGACATTGGCTTCAAAGAAATCGTCGAAGGAGTCAATATAGTTTGCTAAACGGTCCATATCGTTGTCGTCAAACTTGTGCAAAGGCGCCTTAATCTCGACGATGTGTAGCCGTTCGCCGACACTCACCAAGATAAAGTCGGGTTTCTTAACCTCATTGCCGATAGCCAGAACCACCGATTCGCCTGTTCTCTCTTTGTAAAAAGCCTCAAAGCCTGCCTTAAAGGTCTTTAGCGTTTGGTTTTTTGTGATCAGCGTCCACTTCGGTTCAATTAGCCAAGGCGCCTCTTGGATTAGTTGCTGAAGCTTCGCTTCGTCCGAAGCGATCAAAACGATTCCTTCCAATTCTTGCAAAACTTTGACGCGTTCAGCTGCAAGCTGGCTGTAGGAAGCCATCTCAGCAATCCGTGCTTTTCCGAAAAGAGCGAGCAAATGGTCAAGCGATGCCTTTTCTCCTCCGGCAATTTCCTCGTTGAATCTCTGAAAAGCCTCTATCAAGGCTTTGTGTGGCGCTACCGACAAGATTACTTCTGCCAATCCTTCTAGGTAGTCTTGGTCCTCAAGTTCATCCTCAGCTGCGAAAGCTCCGATCTGTCCAGCGAGCTCAAGCGCAACTTCGTAAACCTCTTGATCTGCAAATTTGGCCTTAGCTCTGGTTGCGAAATCTGATTTGCTCAAGAAGAGATCGCGCGCCTTTTTTCGTCGCGGCTCTTTTGTAATTGCACCGATTTCCTTTATAAGGCTTGCGCCCCAATTCCGTAGCGCTCTACCATATTCGGAATCCCACAGTATTCCTTGTCGATCAGACCGGATAAGGTCTTCGCCATTATCAAGGTCTAACCACTCGGCATACACTTCTCCCACTAGGTAGGAACGAACAGTGAATTCACCAGTGAAACCCGCGGGTTGCTCAAAGTCGCGCGTAGTTGCAACGATCTTGTTTCGAGCGTAGATTCGAACCCCAGCCATTTCTTCGTTTTTGTAAGATTCCTTAGCCATCGCAAGCCATCCCTCAACGGCAAGAGGCTCGCCATACTCCACGGTGACGGGACGAGTGGCTAAGTTGATTTTCGTTGTCTCCACGATCGCGACATCCAGCGGCCTGACTTGCTTCTTCGGATTTGTCAATGAGTTCTTCGTGTTTTGCACGAAGATCTTGAAATCTGGACGAGCAAAGATAAATCGAGAGGCGAGTTGACGATGAAAGGTTTCCGCGTCTGGAACACGCTTCGGCAAGAAGTTGCTAAGTCGAATGATCGTACCAGGTTTTCCTTGGTACGTACGGTCCAGAGGCCCGCGTTCAAGTTCAACCTTTTCATCATCGTCCGTTACGATTCGGTCGTAGTCTAGATAGAAATTTGCAATACGGTAGCCGTATTTTGTGGGTTCTCCGCCGGCGGAAATCACTTCTATTCGCTTGCATATACCGAATGGCGCAAGTTTGCCAATACCTTTTCGACCCATCACCGGTCGTTTCTTTATTCTTGAGTAAGCTCCCTGCTTCTTGTCATCGCGACGATCTTTACCTACCTCGAGGTAGTAGTCGATCGCCTCATCGGGGGTCATTCCGTGGCCGTCGTCTTCAACTTCAATGGTTAACCCATACTCTGCCAATGTCCCATCCTTCTTTATGGCCAGAGCCGAATTGAGAGGAAGGCGAACATCCACGTTCTCTGCGTCGGCATCGTAGCCGTTAGCGATCAGTTCAGCAACAACCGCGCTTACTTTGTCGTAAAGCTTGACGCCAAGTTTATCGATTGTCAGGCGCGAAATTCGCAGTTCGTACGGCCTAATCGATGCTGTTTTTTTGACTCGAGGCTTGGAAGTTGGCATGTCGAAAATTTATCCGCGTCGCCCTCAAGAGGTCAATGCTCGGCTGGCATTTCACAACTCATCCAGTAATCTCACCAGCATTGAGGTCAGGCTTGCGATTGTGCGATAGTACCGCGCGCATTATCCAATGCCACTGTTCAGCTGTTGAGCAGTTCAGTCTTCCCGACAAGACAATGCTTATCACCCCAACCACTTTCCTTTGCTGACCCGGCGTGCGCCACCCTTAACTCAATGACCACTCCGCCTCTTCCCAAACAGATCGAACTCCATCGCGACCGCATGTGGCGCGCGACAGGAACTCCGCGTTGGCCTAACGCATTGCTGGTCCACGCCGGCGAAGCTGTGTCATCGTCCAGTCGATCATCGTTTCGAAGAGACCCGGTGGGAATCGTTTGAGGCGGACGGACTCATTGGGATTGTCGGGTGGGACCTCCATAAGGTTGTGCGATCCGTTTGGGTAAACCTTAACGATGTAATCCCGCCGTCCTGCCTGATCCATGATTTGCCTGATCGCACTCACATTCGCTTTGACACCCTCAGGCGTATCGAGCTCGCCGAAGATCGCCAGCAGTGGCGCGGGGGAGGCGCGCAGGGTTGGTGCTGGATCGTAAAAATAAAACTTTCGCATGTAAGGCCAGAAACCATCAGCGCGCTTCTCAGCTCCAAAGACATCGATACCCGGGTGGCGAAACCATTTTTGGTCTTTGGCGTTTAGTCGCAGCTTTGCGTACTGCTCCCATTTGTCATTCGAGTCAGGCGAAGCAATGATCTCGTTCTTCAGCTTTTGAAACGCGAGCGCATCGTTGATCTCATTCGCGGTATAGCCCGCCTTAGTTAACTCATACTCCGTGTCAAACAACTCCGTCTCAGCGGGTGACAACCCGCCGCCTGACATAGCGACCGCAAACGCGGCGTCCGGAAAACGTGAAGCGGCGAGCGGAGCAATCCACCCGCCCTGACTTTGACCCAAAAAGCCGATCTGATTCGCGGCAATGTCCGTGCGGGCCTGAAGAAACTTTGCCGCCGCGACCGCATCATCAGCGAGATCTTCAAAGCTCGCCTCGCGCCAATTACCTGTCGATTTGCCGACGCCGCGCTTGTCGTAACTGAGGACCGCAAACCCGCGCGCGGCGTAGAGGTATCCGAGACCCCAATACACCTCGCGCAATTGCGGGCCACCACCATGCGTAAACACGAGGGCGGGATGCTTCTTCTTCGAAGCGGGAAGCAACAGCGTACCTGCGAGCGTGACATCACCGTTTTTGAAAGTGACTTCTTCCCGTCGTATAGGAACTCGCGTCGCGAACGCTCCAGACTGGCGACCCTTCTGATCCAAATCGATTACGTGAACTCCATCGTCGCGAAAGGTAAGTGTTTGCCTCGTGGGAGACACCACGCGCAGGGCCGGTCCACCTGTGAACTGAGTCTCCGATCGTGGGAAGACCGCGCGAGCTTCGCCGGATTTCACGTCGGTCACAAACAGGGTGTCAGGAGTATCGGGAAAACTATCAATCATCAGATGATCGCCGTTACGGAAGCGATACACGCCGACATAGTGCGACAAAATTTCCGGCGCGACCTTCACCGTGCGCACCAGATGAAAGCGAGCTTTGATTCCCGGCACCTCGGCCTCGCCTTCAATTTCATCCCCCGCGAGAGTTCCCGTCATGACGAGTTTAAGCGAGCTCAACTCCAACCGAACGCGAGAACCTTCGAGTTGGACCAATGTCAATTTTGCTTTAAGCGGTCTCCGCATCTCGCCTGCATTTTCAGTAAGGCTCAGCCGCAAAAACTCGGACCTGCCGGACGGCTCGCTGTTACCCACCCACTCGCCAGTCAAGGCGGTTGTGGATTGCTGCGCCCGACTGACACTCGACAACCCGGCAGCGACAGTAAAAGTCATCAACAGCAACGCTTTGAAGATTAGTCTGATCATGATCTCATTCCCTACACCGCTGGCGTGGGATGATACACGCAAGGCACATCATGCAGTCAAACTTTGCTAACCTCGCGCCCTTGAATATATATATTCAATATGCATATGCTCTAGTGGATGCGGTTTGAATGGCACGAAGATAAGCCCTGGAAAATGCAAAGAAGCATCGAGTGTTATTCGAACAGGCTCAGCAGGTGTTTGACGATCCGCGGGCAGTTCCCTTTGAGGATTTGGAGCATTCCACTCGTGACGAAACTCGGTACGTGATGATCGGGATGTCTTCAATTGGTCTGCTGTTCGTTTCATTTACATATCGTGATGAGGTTGTGCGACTCATATCAGCCCGCCGTGCTGAGAAATGGATGGTGAAGGTTTATGAAGATGAAAACTGAGCGAGTGTCTAATACTGAGGGACTCAATCCCAAGAAGCTTAAGCGCTTACCCCGGGGATCTTTTTTGGCGAAGCCTGGAGAAAATGAACTTCGAAACACAAAGGTACGAATTTCGATTCTGCTTGATCTTGATGTTTTGAACTTCTTTAAGGAGAAAGCATCAAAGGCCGGAGCACTAGCTTATCAAACTCAGATCAATCAAGTATTACGTGCACACATGGAAGATAAGGAATCGCTTGATCCTAATACGCTGGCCCAAGATGATCGATTTATTCGAGCTGTGGCTAAACGTGTGAAACAATTATCATCGAAACCACAAAAGAGCGCCTGAGGTTATTTCATCTGTAAATCCTCTTACCAGCCAGTGCCGGATTCTTCGGCACAGCCGACATATTGGCCGCGATGTTCGCGGTGTTCCTTGTCTTGCCGCCGGATCAGTGCATGGCGGCGACGCGATCGATTTGTTGAATGAGCTTGGCCGGACTTTCGTACGCGTAAGCGTCGGTCCAGACGTTAGTCGCCTCGTTTCCGATGAGCAGCAGCGGCTCGTGCATCTTGTTGCCGCTAACGCCGCCGGTCAGTACCTTGAGCAGGCGGTCCATCTCCGCCTTCTGGCCCGTGACCATCGTCCAGCCTTCTTTAGCCTTCAGCCGCGCGCCCCACGCCTTGAGCTTCTCGGGCGTGTCGGTGACGGGATCGGTGCTCACTGAAATGAGGTGAACGTCACGGCCTACGCGGTCACCGAGGGCCATCTGCAACCGCGCGACACCCTCGCCGATTATCGGGCACATGGCTGTGCAGTTGGTAAAGATGAAACTGATCACCACTACCTTGCCCTCAATCAAATCGGTGTGGAAGCGCAGCTTCTTTCCGTTCTGATCGAGACAATCAACGTCGGGGATGCGAGGCGGGGCTGCCACTTCGGCGGCGGGCTGCGCGGCGTGGGCCTCGTGCTTGTGCGCCTGCTGCGCCTGTGGAGCCGCCGCGCCGAGAAATAGAACGGCGAGCAGTAACAAAGCCGAACGCCCGAGCGCGCCGCGCGTTGGCGTGATGAGCACTTCTGTCATTCCAAACCTCCATTGAGAACTATGACGAGGGTTGACCCGGCCGGCGCCCGCGGGGTTGACGACGGCCGGGCCGAGAGTTATCGCGGGATGGGTTCCATGCTTACGGCTGGTGGAACCTGTTCCGATACTCACCCGAAACGAGGAAGGCCCGCTCAATCCTCTTGTAGTCGTTGTCGTGGTTCAGGTCGTTCTCCCAAAACGCCCAGCCGCTGGCGTCGGGCTCGCGGCGCAGGTAAATGCGGTAGCAGTAGCGGATGAACTGGTGGTTGTTGTACGTCGTCGGCGAACCCGGCGGGTTGACGAGCCCGTCGGCGATCACGTCCGGGCGTGAGCGGAAGTCCGTCGATGACCAGAAGGCGTTCGATACATCCCTGCGCTTGGCGTCGCGGCAGGCGGCGTCGTTGATGCACTGCGTGATGTTGCGCGACCAGAACATTAGGCCAACACGGTCGTTGGCGTTGATGGGGTCGCGATCGAGGAAATCCTGATAGTGCATACGGACGAAGTAGCGCGCGTCGTCGATGGAGTTGCTCCCGGTGGTTTGGAAACTAATCTTGACGATGCTGGCCACCGATGGCACGCCGTTCGAGTTGACGAGGAAGAGCATGTAGTGGCCGGACGGAGTGAGGTTCGCCCCACCCGGAAACTGCACTTCAAGGCCGCCTGCTTGTGGACGGAAGACGAGCTCGGTCAGGCGCTGGTTCTGGTTGAAGGCGTGCGTGACGGAGCCGAGTCGTATCATCGTCACCTTCGAGATGCTGGCGGCATCCGGCGTCGTGATGAAGAAGTTCGTATTGAGTGCGACCTCGGATGGGGCCGCGGTGATGGTCGGCCGCGGGCCTTTGAAGAGGTAGGGCGGCGAGTAGATTTCATAGTTCGGCTGGTTGACTTCGCCCGGTCCCGGAGGAAAGCCGCCCCCGGCCGAGAGTACGCGGCCGTCCGGCAGCAGTAGCGCGGTCGAGTGATAGAGCCGCCTCACCTGCATGATTGCCATCGGGGTCCAGATCTCGGTGTCGGGGTTGTACATCTCCGCCGCGAAGACCGCGCCGGACGGCTCATCGGCGCCCGGGCTGCTCGTCCCGCCGGTAACGAGGACCTTGCCGTCGGGCAGTAGCGTGGCGTTCAACTGGCGGCGGCCGACTGCCATGTCGCCAACCCTGCGCCACTGCGGCGCGGGCGCGACGGGGGTTATCGTATTGGAAATGACCGGCGAGACGTTGAGATTAATCATTTCGCACTCGCGGCGCGGTAATGTCGCCATCGGGTTGCCGCCCCCGCCGCCCATGATTAGGACTTTGCCGTCGTCGTAGGTGACGGAGGTGCCGGCATCGCGGATATCATTTACCCTGTTGTTGTCAACGAAGGTCCACTGCCCTGCCCCCGAGGTGCGCAGATAGTAGGTCTCCTTCGCGGGGCCGGAGTGAAACACCTGCCCGTTCGGGGCGAGGTGGAGCCACGGGTAGGTATTGCTGTGAGGGTCCAGCGCCGAGGAAAGTGGGCGCCAAGTGTTGTTCGTCTGCCACACCTGCGGCTGTTTGTTGATCTGCTGGTTCTCGTCGAAGCCCGCATCGACGAGCATCTCGCTATTGCCGAGTGCTACGTTGGTCGGGTACCAGCGCCCGCGTCCCATCGAGGCGGCGCTTGACCATGCGCCCGTGTTCCAGTCGTAGAAGTTTGCGTCGGGCTCGCCCCTGAGATCGCCGCCCAGGTGGCCGCCTGTCACGAGCAGGCGACCGTCGTGAATGAAAGCGTGACCGCTACAGAAGAGGTTCGTCGTGCCGTTGAATGCCTCGCTGACGACGGAGTTGGTAGCCGGGTCCCAAACGTAGGTCCGGGAAAAGCCGTTGACGTTGTCGTTGCCGTCGGCGGCTTGCTGGCGCGTGAAAACGAGTACCTTCCCGTTCGGCAGCAGGCTCGTGTGGATGGCGACGATGGCGCCGCTGCTGATGCTGTTGAGGTTCGTCACGGGCCCCCAAGCTCCGACGGCTGAAGAGTCGCCCTGCGGGCGCGGCGTCGTGCCGGCGGCCCTCGTCCTAAACGAAAGCTGCGGTGTCAACGTGACGACGAGAAGAAGAAGTAGGGAGACGAAAAACAAATTGAGCGGACGGAATAAGCGATGTGCTGACAGACTCTTTTTTCGGTGCATGCCGGAATTTCTCCTTTGAAGGGGTGAATATCTTTTCCAAAGACACAACTGAAGCGGAGGGGACAGTAAGGATCTTTTCATCCATGTCTCCTGGTGAAGATGAGGCCGCCTGCGCGAACGGCCTCTCGATTGCGATGAGCGTTATAGGTTTGCGTGAGCAGTACGAGAACCTATCAGCACAGAAACGCGCTTGAAGTGTCGTTCTTCCATGGGCGTAGTACGACGCCGAGCGTTAAGAGCGTGGCTACACTTTTATTCACAGCTCGAAAGGTGTTGGGGGAATACCTTCGCCGGGGAGAACTGCTATTAGCGGAGTCAATCCATGCTTCAACTAGACGCGCAGAATTCCGTTTTATTCCTTCCTGAGAAAATTATTTTTTTGTGTGGGCCTGGCTTTGTCTCAAAAGTGACAGCGTTGCACTTGGACACGGTCAGTACCGTCCGCGGTAGCGGATGGGTCCGTTGACCATCAGACATCTGAGAAGCGCTACGACCCACCCGCTACCGCGAGGTGGTACTGACCGTATCCAACAAAGAACTAGGCCTTGTGAGGCAAAGCCGTGTAGTGATTTTTCCCTTGATCGAATCACTCAAATAGGGTTGAATTTCTCCGTACTCACCTCCCAATCCACCAAAGGAGAAAAAAATGAGAAGCAAACTAGTCATAGCGTTCCTCATCGTTGGACTGCTATTTGTGGGCGCCTGGAAGGGACAGGGTCACACGGGGAAAGTGGAAAGTATCTCTTACGAATATCTCGTGCTGCCCGATCCGACAGAAAGCTCCGACAGCACTCAGGGGTTGCAGAAGCTCAATGAACTTGGCGCGCAAGGATGGGAACTGGCAGGTGTCAGTAAGACTGGAGGGTATGGCTCGGCGCGTCTTTATTTCAAGCGTGCCAGGAGAGCTCTCTAGAGCTAGAGTGAAGAGGCCTCATAAATCTCTCCCGAGCGTGTATCCAAAAGATAGGTAGGAGCTTTGGCCTTAGAAGTTGCTGCCAATCTGATAAACACGTTATCTCGATCTCTAGGTGCTCGAAAGCGAAACTGCTTCGTGACTCGCCCCGACGGAGTAAACACTACAATACTGTGCGCGTTTAGCAGCAGATAGCCCGTTCCGCGTCCGCTGATCGAAATCGAGTGGGTGATGAGCGGCGGTACGAATGAACTGTCAGGATACTTATTGAAAAACTCCAGCGAGTAATATTGCCGCTGAAGCTCTTTAATCAACTCCGCGGGTATCGCAAACTGATTTTCACTTAGCAGTTCTCCATCGGGCGAATATTTTCTGATCACCGGCCACGCGCGAAATGCGACAAACAAGTTGTCATTTGCATCGCACACAGCCACGGCTACGTTCATATTACGGGCGAGACTGCCGGGCGATTTGATCAACCGCTCACCAAATCGTCGCAGGAACTTTCCCGTTTCCGAAAAGACATAGATTAGCTCTGTAGACCGCGAGGTATCTGCTGTCAAAAAGATCTCGCGTTTGCTGTTAACCGCGATGCTTGCCATTGAAAATGGAACGCGAAAACTTCTTTGGAATGTTCCGTCGGAACTAAAGATCAATACCTTCGGAGTTGCAGGATCGCTGACATAAACATTTTCGTTTTCATCCACAGCGATGGAGTCGTTGAGACCAGCCCGCTCGATTGCGTCTGGTCCACTCCCCGACCGCCCAAACGCGGCGATAAATTTTCCGCGTGAATCGAGTTTCACAACTCGTGAATTTCCGTCATCGAAGACATAGATGTTTCCGGATCGAGCGACCGCCATAGCCGCAGGCGCAGAGAGTTTTAACCTCGCCTCTTGTTGTGATGAAACGTAGACGGGCTTCAACTTGATCTGCGCATCAGGTATTGCGGAGATAACCTGCACAAGCGTGAAAGTGATAGTGAGGATCGTACTCATAGGTCACTTGCCCGGCGTTTTCACGAGGTTGAGAAGCTCGCTCAAAAGCTGTTGCTCAGAGACATTCGCCGTCTCCTGCCAAACCAAACGGCCATTGGAATCAAGCACGACGAGCAACTTTCCATCAATCAGGTATGGCCGAAGGCGCTCGATATCTCCCTGAACCATCGACTCTGGCATCGGCAGGATCGCCTTGAAATTCTCGACATCCTGAGTTGTGAAGCTCTTTTCAGAGAAGATGAGCAAGACGGTGCTTCCAGCCGGCCGCAACGAGTTAAAGCGTTCGATCGTTTCAAAGCGATTTCCAGTCGGACATCCGGGCGAGAAGCCATCGAAGACATTCACAATCGTTAACTCGTTACCAAGTGGAATCGGCGTCTTGCCGCCTGTGGATGGATTGATCGTGACGCGACCAAGGCTCTTTGCAAGCTCGCCTGATTGCGAGGCTGATAAATGACAGCCAACGACAAACATAGTCGCGGTGAGTAGCAATGTGAGTTTGCCAGGCATGATCTTCTTGTCGTGAGGGTGTGGCTAATTTAGCGCAACCCGATCTTCAACTCTCTTGAGTTTTCACGAAGACCGGTCTGGACGGCCACAAAAGTGGCCCACAACCTGGTTTCTTTCTTCTCCAACATACCGGAAACCCGAAATGTCTCCTCGCAATTGGCCCGGCACATTTTTGCGACCGTTGACCAAAGCGAGGACGGGGCCGGAGCATTGAACGAAAGCACGTTCTTAAACCCGTAAATCGTAGCTTTTAATGAAAGAATAGACTCATTCGAGTCGAAGTCTGAAAGCTTATTAACCCCTTTGAAGGCTTCAACAGCCCTCTCAAAACCTACGGTCGAATCGGCATCGAGAGAAAGTTGGACCAGCATCAATTTAGCCTGGAGCCGATCTTGATCCTCTTTGATCTGGTTTGCTTCATCGGCTGCTTGTCCAAACAGACGAAGCGCGTCTCCGGTTCCTTTTTGCTTCAGCCGGGCCTGGCCCAATGTACTTAAGCCCACAACTCTGACCAGCGGCGTCTTAAACTTGAAATCAGATTCAGAAACGGAAGACGCAGCTTCCGGCTTTTCGAGCCTCGCCTGAAGCGCAGCCAGATTCACGAGATCGCCAAATTTTTCTTTCAACTCCTGATTGCTTATCTTGTTGACTATTGATAGTGCTCTCGTAAAGTCCTTTTGGGGCACCAGATCACCGAAAATAATGTTGAAGTAATAAAAGTCCCGCCAGTCTTCCTTCTCGAGCTTGTCTGCCTTTTCGAGACGTTTTTCCAAATCAGCCGCCTTCTCGGATTCGGAAGCATTGAAGTCCTTATGAGCATCGTCGAATCTAGAGGAATCGTCCTTCGACACAGTGGAAAGCAGAGTCGCCATCTTCGCGTAAACATCATCGAGTAGTTCCGGAGCAAGGCCCTGATACTGCGGTAGAAGATTCTTGAGTGCGAAGTGAGCGACCGCTGGTGGTACAAGCTCGTTTGCGTTCACTTTTGCAAGCAATAATCCGAGGTAGCGTTTAGCCAGTGCCGGATTCTTCGGCGCCGCTGACATGTTGGCCGAGACATTCGCGGAGTTGTAGCCACCAATGCCGGAGTAAGTAATACTGCCATCGGGAGAGAATAGATAGGACGAGAGCATCAAGAGTTCGTTCGCCTCAGAGAGAGGCCTTTGGGACAGGGCGTCAAGTGTGTCGCTAAACAGAGTGTCCGTGATAGCAGGTGTATGTTGACGCTGGTCCAGCAAGAAGAAGCAATGATCCTGCGTTACACGGAAGGAAACGCTCTGTCGAAATAACTGCCGCGCCTTTTGTTCATCACTCTTTAGATAGTTCGTTGATTGACGCAAGAGCAGGTATGCCATTTGAGTCGGATCAGATTTCAACTCATTGCCCTTTTCAGCAGCCGACGCGACCGCCTCTTGCCATCTTTCTCTTAGCTTCTTCTCGAGCTTTTCGTCGTGCTTCGCAGCGATTGAACTAATGTCAGCGAACAGCACCTGTGGATCTGGCGCAGAATCCACCCGAGGCGAGTCTTTCAACGTTGCGATTGTTAATTCGAAACTCCGTGATAGCAGTCGTTCGGCAAGTGGCCGATCGTGGTCCCAGACGACATCAGCCAAACGCGCCTGGAGCGATATTTCGTCTAATGGATTCATGCTGCGTGCATCGTCAGAAAGCCGGCGAGCACGCTCGAGGAGTTGAACCGTATCAAACCGCAGAGTTGGGATCGGTTCGGGCTGTGTGCTCTTGTTTGAGGCCCGGCTTAGTTCCTGAGCAAATGATGCAAATGAGAATTGCATCGTCAGGATTATGGCTATACATCCGGCCCACTTGAGAAAATTGAGGAAATTCATTTTGTCACGTTCCCACAAAGGCTTTGAGGAGCCTGTACAGTTGGTCCATTTACCGAAAGCAGAGGTCGGGCAAAAACCTCTGACTCTCGGTGAAACTGATCAATCAGTTGCCTGGCGGCGCATTACCGAGAACAAACCCCTCGGAGCTGGCACCGCAATTCGCACTGCCACTAAAGACAACTTCGCCGGGGGCGCCAGACTCCTTAAAGCAACTGATCGCACAGTCGCCAGTCCGCATCCAACGATCCCCTTCGCATTTCGCAGTACCAGGGCAAGTAGCGGTTAGTTTGCAGCTATAATATTCGGCCGCCAACGTCTGGTTTCGATGGCTACTTGAAGTGAACATCGCTATCAGTGCCAACAACGCGAAACCTACGAGTGTCTTAAAACGTCTCATATCAACTCCTTCCTGTGAGAAGAAACTAACTGCCATTCGCAACGGGGAGTGCATTCAAACACAAATGGCTAAGCCGGTTTCCGTGAGATTTCCACTGCCGCTTCCCCGACGCTGCCACCGACTTATTGGCCATGCGGCAACGCATTGCGACAGAAGCAACTTGAGTCCTCCAATGTTTGGTGAAAAGGATGAAATGGTTGATCTGGTGAAGCAGCTCTCTGGTCGAGTACATCGTGAGAATTCCCCTTGAATCCTGCAAGGAATTTGCAGCCCTAACGGGAGGCATTACGACTACAAAAAGTTACAAGCTTCGACTTTAAGCTCTGTACGCCACACCGAGTATGTGGCAAGTGTTTTCCGTGTACTGTCCGGCAGTGCGAGGATTCCGGTGAGTCTCTTGTGCCTTGGGCGAGTTTGGCACATGAGCTGAGCGAGTTGTCAATCGGTCGAATCCGTGAGCACCAGGGACCTAAACGGCGTGAGATTAATCCCTTTATCAGAGATAAGCAATAGAAATTTTCACACGCAAACTCTTTGTGCCTTTGCGTCCTGACTTTGCGCCTTTGCGTGAAATCTCTTACTTGAACGGATTGCAGGCACGGATGACACAAATAGGAACCGCAGTCGTGATTCCTGTTGCACGACAGGGGCAAGATGCCAATAATGGCAGCGCCTAACGACAACTTCTCCCCACTATCTCACTTGTTGAGAACACGCAGGTCCAGGTAAAAACACTCTCCCCGAAAAGACGATCACGCCTCGCACCCGACCGCGCGAACTAGAAAAGGAGCGGCCTTTTATGACACTCACAAGCCGGAAAGCGAAAAACATTTTTGCCTTATTTCTGCTTGCTTGTTTGCCCACGATGGTTACGGCGCAAAACGATGAACAGGCGCGCCGCGTTGTCGAGTTGGCCAAAACGTTGAGTATTACAAGCAAGCCGGAAGAGAGTGCCGCGCTGCTGAATGCGCAGCCTGAGTTAGTGACACCGGAACTCGTGAAGGCATTAAACAATCAAGCGAAACAGTTGCTCGCAAACGGCAAGCAAACCGAGGCGTTGGCGACCTGTAATCTGGCTTTCAACATTGCGCAGCGGCTCAACGATAAACTCGGAATGTTCGCGGCATTGGGTGTGAAAAGTGTAGTCGCGCAAGTGCGAGGCGATTACAAGCAGGCGCGGGAATACCTGGACCAGTGTTTGAAGCTGGCGGAAGAAATAGGAGACAAAACGATCATTGGGGATGCTCTGAATGGACTGGCGATCATTTATGCGTTGCAAAGTGACTATCCGAAAGCGCTCGTCTTGTTTCAGAGAAATTTGCAGATCAAAGAGGAGCTTGGAAACAAGCTTGATATCGCTATTGAGTTACTTAATATCGGCAATGTCTACGTCTATCAGGGCGAGAAGGTGCGCGCGCTCGAACATTATCAACGCAGTTTGAAGTTGGCCCAGGAAGCAGGAGGTAAATCCACCGTTGCCGCCACCCTCAACAGCATCGGCAATCTCTATTCAACTCAGGGCAACTATGCGCAAGGTCTCGAATATTTTCAGCAGAGTCTCAAGATCAAACAGGAGATAGGTGAGAAACTGGGTGTTGCGCGGGCCTTGAATAACATCGGAGTTATTTGTTCCATCGACGGTCGGTACACGCAAGCACTCGACTACCTACAGCAGAGCCTGAAACTCCTCGAGGAACTCGGCGATAAGCTCGTTCTGGTTGAGGCCGTGCACTATACCGGGGGCGTCTATCTCTTGAAGGGAGATTACGCCGAAGGATTAGCTTACGAGCAGAAAGCAGCAAAGCAAGCAGAGGAATTAGGCAACAACCAACTGCTGAGCGAGATCCTCCTCGGCATCAGTGAGTCGTACCTGCGGCTGGGCCAATACGAGACCGCTCGTGAACACGCCGAGCGCGCTGCGTCTCTTGCAGTTCAATCCGGCATTCCCGATCTCTTGTGGAACGCGAAGACAATAGCGGGCAAAGCTCACCTTGCACTCAATCAACCTGATCGCGCGCGCCAGGATTTTCTCGAAGCAATCGCCACGATCGAAAAGCTACGCGGCCAGGTTGCCGGCGATGAACGAGAACAGCAACGCTTCTTTGAAAACAAGATCGCACCGTACCAGGCGATGGTCCAGCTATCGCTGGCCCAGCGCGATACGAGTGGAGCGCTGAGTTACGCGGAACGAGCCAAAGGCCGGGTGCTGCTCGACGTCTTGAGTAATGGACGCGCCGACATCACCAAGGCCATGACGAGTGATGAGCTCAAACGCGACCGCGAGTTAAGCACCGCGATAGCAACACTCAATACACAGTTAATTAGCTTGAAAACACAAAGCAAAGCGCCTGAGGCGCAAGTCGTGGACGTTCAGGCACGGCTTGATAAAACACGCCTCGAGTACGAAGCATTCCAGACCAGCCTCTACGTCGCACATCCGGAACTCAAAGTGCATCGCGGCCAAACGCAACCGCTGACGATCGACGAGGCAGTGGCGTTGCTGCCCGATGATAAGACTGCAATCCTTGAATACGTTGTCACGGAAGATACGTCTTACTTGTTCGTATTACGCATGGCTCCGGGCGAGGCAACGTTTGCGCTGACAGTTCATACACTCAAAATCAAGAGCACAGAGCTGGCAACGATGGCGGAGTCGTTCCGGCGCAGCGTAGCCGAACGTGATCTGACAGTTAAGCAGCCCGCGCGCCGGCTTTACGATCTTCTGATCAAGCCTGCCGAGGGACAACTGCGAGGTGTGCGCAAGCTCCGCATCGTGCCAGACGGGACACTTTGGAACGTACCATTCCAGGCCCTGCACCAAGGCCCGCGAGGTTATCTGCTCGAACAGTACGCGGTGAGTTATGCGCCGTCTTTGAGTGTGCTTCGCGAAATGGGAAGAAGGGCCAACGCACTCAGGAAGAGTGAGCATACTCAGTCGACATTGCTGGCCATGGGAAATCCGAAGTTGAGCGGCGACACGGAAAGCAAAGTTCGCGTCACTCGTCGCGATGAACCTTTGAGCCCGTTACCCGATGCGGAAAAAGAAGTCAACGCATTGGGCCGGTTGTATGGCCCCGGAAGCAGAGTGCTGATCGGTCAACAAGCGCAGGAAGCAACAATGAAGGCTGAGGCAAGCAAGTTTAGGGTCCTGCACTTTGCCACACATGCGATCCTGGATGACCGCAATCCTCTCTATTCACACATCATTCTTTCGCGCACTGATAACGATCAGCATGAGGATGGTCTACTGGAATCGTGGGAGCTTATGAAGCTCGATTTAAACGCGGAGCTCGCGGTTCTGTCAGCATGTGAAACAGCGCGCGGTCGAGTAGCTGCGGGCGAGGGCATTATCGGAATGTCGTGGGCGCTGTTCGTTGCCGGGTCGCCGGCGGCAGTTGTGAGCCAGTGGAAGGTTGATTCGGCGCGCAGTTCCGAGTTGATGATCGAGTTTCATCGCAACCTGTTGCAAAAGCGCGACGCGGGCAAATCAGAAGCGCTCAGGCAGGCGGCTTTGAAAGTTTTTCGCGGTCCTTACAATCATCCCGCGTACTGGGCCGGGTTCGTACTGATCGGTGACGACAACTAGATTTGCGACGTCACAAGAAAGTTTCACGCAAAGACGCAAAGGATCCAAACCAAGGCGCAAAGTTTTTCTTGGCGCCTTCGCGTAAACTTTGCGCCTTTGCGTGAAACCTACAGATAATTTAATTAGCACGCATCGCGCTTACATTCTGTAATAGCTTTTGGGCAACGTCATTGCGTGGGTTGGTGGAGATGAACAATCGTAATTGTTGCTCCGCCTCGTCGAGGAGACCTGCTTCGGCGTAGAGCACGCCCAGAGTGAGGTGTGAATCCGGGTAAGCGCGCTCAGCCTTTAGTAATAGCTCGGCCGTTGAGCGATCGAGCACTTTGAACTTCGCCTGCGGAGCGGGCAAAACAGGCGACGTGATCTTCGCACCGTCTTTCATCGCGGTCACCTGCCATGAATAAATCCTGCCCGCTTTAAGTGGCTTTGCGATGCGCCACTCTGTCGCGTCGAGCGCAGGGCTGGCTGCAACTTCGTTCAGATCAGTATCCGTCACAATCACCTGATAACTCTGCGCACCATCAAGTGCGTGCCAGCGCAATGTCGGTTGTTCACTTCGCACCACGAGGCCGAGCGGGTCGAGCAAGCGAAACGGCAATCCATTGCCTGGCTCGCCAAGCAGTATGCTCGAGCGGCTGGCGAGTTGGGTCAAAGCAGGCGGCCGCTCGAGTTTGCCTGTTTGCAGCGCCGCACGAATTTTCTGTTGAGTTGATGATGGCAACTGGTCCAGGCCTGCCAACTTACCCTGCTTGTCTACGATGATCTTCTGGTTACCGTCGGTTAAAACCAGTGCCAACTGATTTGCTTCAACTTCGGGTGTGTTCGATCCTTGTTCAGTAGTGACCGGTGAACTTTGTGGACTGCTCTCGTTTGTCGGAGTCCACACTTGTTCTTTGTTTTGAGTAGGCCTGGTGCGGATCAGCCAGACGGCCAACAAGATCAGGATCACGGCGAAGCACAGGACCGCAGCCACACGCAACACCTGCCAGCGATTCACAAACGAACTCAAGTGGAATGTTCTGGCTGGTGTATGCCGTTGCACTTCACTGAGGCATGTCGCGCAACTGCCGAGATGACTTTCAGCGATTTCCAGGTCGATCTCACCTAACTTGCCGCGCGCGTACGCCACCGCTTCCTGTGCGGATAGGTGATAAGGAGTGTCACCTGTCGTGTCGAGCAATGCGGTGTGCAGATCGTCAACGTCACGCGCGAGATCGTGAGGCTGATTGCATTTCGCGGCGCATTGCGAACAGTCCGCCACATGCCGGTGAACAGACAAGAAGGCTGCCGGCGCCAGTACGCGACGGCGATAGTCTTCCAACTCCTGTTTTGTCGGATGCTCAGTCACTTCAGTACATTCATTCGCTTGAGCAAACGCTCGCGCGCCGTCTTCCGCAAATTGATCACCTGCTGCCGCGTCGCGCCGAGATAGCCGGCAAGTTGCAGATCATCGAGTGGCAATTTAGCCCAAAGCTGCT
>Ga0105248_10003439_pt1 | contig 17586 bp, 17 predicted proteins | sample KBSS34metaG_FD_81524 | JGI IMG/M metagenome (GOLD analysis project Ga0105248, IMG submission 81524) | Switchgrass rhizosphere microbial communities from Kellogg Biological Station, Michigan, USA - KBS S3-4 metaG | ecosystem: Host-associated > Plants > Roots > Rhizosphere > Soil | place... | reverse complement strand
GCTCGAGACGCGATGCGTGTGACCTTCACGCCGGTGCGCATCGCGTCACGCGCGGTCGTTCGGGCATATATGACTTGTGGTCGATGATAGCTTCATGCCACGCTCTTTTCAGTGGCCGACGAAGGGAAAAAACCGAGCTTCGACCGATCGCTGGCGCTGACCGAGCGCTTGCACCGCCTGATCCCTGGCGGTGCCCACACCTACGCCAAGGGCGACGACCAGTACCCCGCCGACACGCCGCCGATCCTGGTCCGCGGCGAAGGCGCGCGGGTGTGGGATGTCGACGGCAACGAGATGCTGGAGTACGGCATGGGACTCCGCGCGGTGTCGCTCGGCCATGCGTTCGCGGCGGTCAACGACGCGGCGGCTCGGCAAATGCGCCACGGATCGAACTTCAGCCGGCCGGCTCTCCTCGAACTGGAGTCGGCAGAGGCGCTGCTCGATCTGGTCGGCGGCGACATGGTCAAGTTCGCCAAGAACGGATCGGACGTCATGAATGCGGCGGTCAGGCTGGCCCGCGCGTTCACCGGCCGCGATCGCGTCGCGATCTGCGCGGACCATCCATTCTTCTCGACCGGCGACTGGTTCATCGGCACGACCCCGATGGGCGCCGGGGTGCCACAAGCTGTCACCGATCTTACGCATTCGTTCCGCTATAACGATCTCGCGAGTGTGGAAGCGCTGTTCGACGCATACCCCGGGCAGATTGCCGCGGTCGTGCTCGAAGCGGAAACGAGCACGCCGCCCGCGCCGGGCTTCCTCGACTCGCTGACGACGCTGAGCCGCCGGAACGGAGCCCTGGTCGTCCTCGACGAGATGATTACCGGTTTCCGCTGGCACAACGGTGGCGCGCGCGCGTTTCATCGACTCGATCCGGACCTGGTCGCCTACGGCAAGGCGCTCGGAAACGGCTTCGCGGTGTCGGCGCTGGTGGGGCGACGGGAAATCATGGAGCTCGGCGGGCTTCGCCATAAGCGCCCGCGCGTGTTTCTCCTTTCCACGACGCATGGCGCTGAAGCGCCGGCGCTGGCCGCCGCGTGCGCGGTTGTTCGAACCTACCAGGAGCAGCCCGTCGTCGAGACGCTGTGGCGTCAGGGCCAGCGGCTTGCCGATGGCATACGACGCACGGTTGCGTCGGCCGGCCTCGACGGCTATTTTGAAGTCGTCGGGCGGCCATGCAACCTGGTCTATGTGGCGCGTGACGCCGAACGGCAACCGTCGCAGGCGTTCCGGACGTTGTTTCTTCGCGAAACCCTCCGGCGCGGACTTCTCGCCCCGTCACTGGTCGTGAGCTACGCCCACGATGACGCGATTGTCGATGCGACCGTCGAGCGTGTGGCCGAGGCGCTCGCGGTCTATAAACGTGCGCTCGAGGACGGCGTGGAGCGCTATCTGCCAGGCCGTTCGGTCCAGCCCGTGATGCGCCGCCTCAATTGACTCGAAGCCCCAGCCCGTCCGCGTTCGAGACGTGGATCGGTGACAGCACGTGGCACCTCGTGGCAACGGTGGCGCTGACATTCGCGGCGCAGCTGGCCGTGTTGTCGCAGCGGGATGTGGTAATTCTGGAATGGCGGCCGACGGATCTGGCGGCGATCGCCCTCAACTACTACAGAAACGGATTCGATTTCCTGCACCCGCAGATTCTGTGGGGAGGCAATGGCCCCGGCTACGTGGAGATGGAATTCCCGTTGCTTCCGTACAGCATCGCCGTGCTGTACTCCGTGTTCGGGGTTCACGACTGGGTCGCGCTGGCAATCCCGATGATGTGTGGTATCGGGCTGGCCGTGGTCGTGAACCGGCTGACCGCCCTCTTCTTCGGTGCAGCCGCGGGATTCGTCGGCGGACTGTTCGTCGCCACGGCCCCGACCTGGCTTGCGATGAGCACGGGCCTGTGGCCGGACGCGCCACCCGTCTTCTGCGGGACCCTCGGCCTGTATCTGCTGGCGCGCTGGGTCGACGACGGAGCGACCCGGCATTTCATCGTGGCCGCCGGCGTGGTCTCTCTCGCGATCCTGCTGAAGCTGACGTCGTTGTATCTCGGGCTCCCGATCCTGTTCCTCTTCTTAGTGAAGTACGGGCAGCGCTGGTGGCGGTCTCCGCAGGTGTGGCTCTTCGCAACTCTCGTGCTGCTGGCACCGGTGTTGTGGTACGTCCACGGCTACCGGTTGTTTCTTCAGTACCACAATACGTTCGGCATCATTGCCAGCGGCTACATGAAGTTCGGCAGCGTCAACCTCTTCACCGACCCGATGTTCTACTCCAAGACCGCCGTTCGGGTCGTGCTCTTCCACACGACGCCGCTCGGCTTTTTTCTCGTGGCGATCGGTATCGTGCGCCCTCCCGGGCGGCCGACGGCCTACCTGTTCCACGTGTGGCTCGTCGCGGTGCTCGTGTACTTCCTCGTCGCCGCGCAGGGCGTCTACCTCGGCCACTATCAGTACGCCCTTCCGATTGTTCCGCCCACGGCGGCGTTGGCTGGATGGGGTCTGATCGCCCTCTTTCGAATCCTCGAATTCGAACGGCCGCTGGCGATCCCGGCGTCCCGCACCGTTGCGTTCGCGGTGGTTGCGCTCCTCGCCGCCAATGCCGTCGCCGCGAACTACGTGCTCGAAGCGAGAGGGATGGACTTCAGAAACCTGTCACGCGAGAAAATGAGGACCGGGAAGGCGCTGGCCGCACTGACGGCGCCGGACGATTGGGTGGTCGTCGTCGACGCCGACATGGACGACCGCACGCCGCAAACCAGCATGACGCCGCCGGAGGTCTTCTATTTCAGCGGCCGGCGCGGCTGGTATCGCTCGATGGCGTGGCTGACGCCCGAGGCGATCGACGATCTACGACGGCAGGGCGCCCGATACCTGGCGGTATCCGCAAACCATGCCCGCTGGTTTCGACAGCACTATGCCGCACTGTACGACAGCTGTTCCCAACGATATCGGACGCTGATGGATGGCGACGACGGAATCGTGTACGACCTGGGCGCTCCTGCACGCAGCGACAGCGGGCGATAGCATGGCCGCGTTTTCCTTCTGCCGCTTCTGCGGAGCGCGCCTCGAGGACACGTTTGTCGATCTCGGCGAGTCGCCCCTCTGCGAGAAGTATGTTGCGCCGCATCAGCTGAAAGAGCCCGATCGGTACTACCCGCTTCATGCGTGGATCTGCCGGCAGTGCCTGCTGGTGCAACTCGAGGCAATTGTCCCACCCGAGGAGATCTTCTCGGAGTACGCATATTTCTCGTCGTATTCAGACAGCTGGGTCTCCCATGCGCGCGCCTATGCCGACACGGCGATTCAGCGTTTCAACCTTGGCAAAGACAGCCGGATTGTGGAAATTGCGTCGAACGATGGATACCTGCTCCAGCATTTTGCGGCACGTGGCTTCAACGTGCTGGGAATCGAGCCGGCTGCCAACGTGGCGACGGTCGCCGAGAACCGCGGCATCCCTACGCAAGTCTTGTACTTCGGCCTCGATACCGCCAGGGACCTCAGGGACCGGGTCGGACGCGCGGATCTTCTCATCGGCAACAACGTTCTGGCGCACGTCCCCGATCTCAACGACTTCGTCACCGGGATGGAAGAGCTGCTGGCGCCGGATGGCGTGATCACAATGGAGTTTCCGCACCTGCTGCGGCTCATCGAGCAGAGCCAGTTCGACACCATCTATCACGAGCACTTTTCCTATTTCATGTTGCTCACCGCCGAGCGGATCTTTGATGCACACCACCTGAGAATCTTCGATGTCGAAGAACTTGCCACCCACGGAGGGTCGCTGAGAATTTACGCGGAGCACGCCGAACGGGATCCGGATCGCATGACCGGTCGCGTCGCGCAACTGCTCGATCGCGAACGATCGGGCGGCTACGACCGCATCGAACAGTACGCCGGCTTCAGTGACCGAGTGAAGGCGGTCAAGCGCTCGCTGCTCGAGTTCCTCACGCGCGCAAAGGCAGAAGGCCGCCGGGTAGCGGGCTACGGCGCGCCCGGAAAGGGCAATACGCTGCTCAACTACTGCGGTATCGGCTCCGATCTGCTCGAGTACACGGTCGACCGTAACCCGTACAAACAAGGCCTGTACACACCCGGCATGCGGATCCCGATCCGCCATCCGGAGCGCATCACCGAGACGCGCCCGGACTATCTGTTGATCCTGCCGTGGAATCTCAAGGACGAGATCATGGAGCAGATGGCGCACATCCGGCAGTGGGGCGGACGATTCGTCGTCCCGATTCCTGGGCTCCAGGTGTTCGATTGACGGGTCGGGGTGACGTACTCAGCCCCTGCCCGTCAGCACCCTGAACACTTTGCGCATGGCGCGATGGCGCAGCCAGGCGACGCGGCGCAGCAGGTAGAGCCACACGCGAAGCTTTTCGTCAAACGCAATCGGCGCCCGCCAAGCATCGAGGAAGCGATAGGAATGCAGCTTGAGCCGCTGGAGGTTGTCGGGGCGGCCCAGATAGCCGTGCGACTTGGCCGATTGCTCCATCAGCAGGATCGTCGTGTCGGGCGTGAGGCGCCGCACGAACAGACGGTCCGGAATCTCGACGAACTTCCCGCGCAGCGCCAACTCGGCGACCATGCTGATGTCCGAACCCGGCAGCAGCCGATTCAGCGCGGTCTCGCGCAATGCGGATGCCCGAATCACGCCGTTCATCACGTTGTTGATTTTTTCGCGGTTTAGATATTCCCTGAATCGGTCCGACGGCCGTTCCTGTTCCAGGTTGAGATTGTCGTCGTACTCCTCGGCATAGGGCTCCTCGCCGCTGGGAGCGAAGATCAGGATGGCTTTCGGATATGCGAGGACAACCTCCGGCCGGTGGCGCAGCACGGCCAGACATTTTTCGAGAAAGCCGTCGAGGCAGATGTCATTGCACGACGCCCACTTGAAAAACGGCGCAGTCGACAGCTCGAACACGTAATCGTAGTTGCGGAAGACGCCGATATTCGTGCTGTGGCGGTGGTACCGGACTCGCGGATCGCGTTCGGCGATCCCTCGACAGATCGTCCCGGTCTCGTCGGTCGACGCGTTGTCGGCGATGATCAGCTCGAAGTCCTTGAAGCCTTGATTCAGCAGATACTCGGTCGATTCGCCAATCCACGTGGCGCCGTTGTAGACCGGCATGCCGATGCTGAGGGTGGGCGCGGCGGGCATCTCGAGCCGTTCCAGAATAGTGCGAATTGCGGAGCCGTTTGACTACAATCGAGCGCGCCATCGATGAGCGCATGCGGGGCCTGAGCGCGTGAAGGTGTTTCTCACCGGAGTGGATGGCTACATCGGAAGTCTGCTGGCGCCGCGGTTGATGGAGCGCGGCCACGACGTAGTCGGCCTCGACACCGGCTTCTATCGCGAGGGATGGTTGTACACGGACCCGGCCCAGGTTCGCGTCGGCCCTCAGACGCTATGGAAGGATCTGCGACGGGTCGACGCGGCCGATCTGGCGGGCTGCGACTGTATCGTGCATCTCGCCGAGCTCTCGAACGACCCGCTCGGCGAGCTGCGTCCCGAGGTCACGTCGCAGATCAATCACGCCGCCTCCGTCCGCCTCGCGAGGCTGGCCAAACAGACCGGCGTTCCTCGATTCGTGTACACCTCGTCGTGCAGTGTGTATGGCGCCGGCCGCCACGACATCCTCACGGAGGAGTCGCCGACCAATCCGCAGACCACCTACGCCCGGTGCAAGGTCCTCGTCGAGTCGGATATCGGCGCCCTGGCGGACGACCGCTTTTCGCCCGTGTTCCTGCGAAATGCCACGGCCTATGGTGCGTCACCGCGCATGCGGTTCGACCTCGTGTTGAACAACCTGGCGGGTCTCGCACGCACCACCGGCCGGATCACCATGACGAGCGACGGGACGCCATGGCGGCCGCTGGTGCACGTCCTCGATATCTGCGAGGCGATCGCGCGCGCCGCAGAGTCGCCGCGCGAGGCGATTCACCGCCAGATCTTCAACGTCGGCGACAACGGCCAGAATTACCGGGTGCGGGAGATCGCCGCCCTGGTGGGTGACGTCTTCACGGGCTGCGAGGTCGTGCTCGGCTCCGATTCCGACGATCGTCGCAGTTATCGGGTGTCGTTCGACAAGATCCATGCGGCGCTTCCCGGCTTTCGGTGCGAGTGGGACGCGCGCACAGGCGTCGAACAGCTGCATCGGCTGTTCGAACGGATCGATCTCACGCCCGAGCAGTTCCGGTTTCGTGCGTTCACCCGCCTCGAAGAACTGAAGTACTTGATACGCACGCAGCAGCTGGACCACGAGCTGTTCTGGAGACACTGATGCGCTTCCATCGCACCAGCCTCCCCGGAGTGATCCACATCGAGCTCGAGAAGCACACCGACGAGCGCGGCTACTTTGCTCGCAGCTGGTGCGACCGCGAGGCGGCGGCCGAGGGGTTGAGGACGCCGATGGTCCAGGACAGCATCGCGTTCAATGAAAAGAAGGGGACGCTTCGGGGGCTGCACTATCACGCTGCGCCTTTTTCGCAGGCCCGCGTGATCCGCTGCGCCGCCGGCGCGGCATTCGTCGCGGTCGCAGACCTGCGGCCGGACTCGCCGACATTCCTCCGCACCTACGAGGCGATGCTCGACGGGCGCAGCCAGGCCGCGATCTATGTTCCAGCCGGCATGGCGCTCGGGTATCAGACGATGGCCGACGAGACGATGATCTGCTACAAGATGCCGGAGTTCTACGACCCGCAGTTCGAGCGCGGCGTGCGCTGGAACGACCCGGCCTTCAGCATCGCGTGGCCGGACCCGCAGCCCACGATCAATGCTCGCGACGCCAGCTATCCCGACTTTCAATGTTGACGCTCACCGAGTTCGACGATGCGCGACAGCCAATGTACGACCTTGTGCGCCGGCTGTTTCCGCTGTGCCGCAGCATCACCGGCGATGGCGTCCGCGAAACGCTGCGCATCGTCGCCGAGCACATTCCGCTGACCGTGCACGAGGTGCCGTCGGGCACGAAAGCCTTCGACTGGACGGTCCCGAGGGAATGGAACATCCGCGACGCGTACGTCAAGAACGCCCAGGGCGATCGAGTCGTCGATTTTCGCATCAACAACCTGCACGTCGTGAGCTACAGCGTGCCGGTGCGCAAGACGATGCGGCTGGCCGAGCTCCAGCCGCACTTGCACTCGCTGCCCGATCAACCGGATCTGATTCCCTACCGGACGAGCTACTACGAGGAAAGCTGGGGCTTCTGTCTCTCGCATCGTCTGCGGCAGTCGTTGCCCGATGGCGAGTACGAGGTCGTGATCGACAGCACGTTGTCAGACGGCAGCCTGAGCTACGGCGAGTGTCTCCTGCCCGGTGCCGACGAAGACGAGGTGCTGATCTACACGCACACCTGCCATCCGTCGCTGGCCAACGACAACCTGGCGGGCATTGCCGTATGCACGTTCCTCGCGCGGCAGCTGGTATCGGCGAAGCGCCGCTATACGTACCGGTTCGTCTTCGGTCCCGGGACGATTGGGTCGCTGGCCTGGCTCAGTCGCAATGCCGATCGCGCGACCCGGATCCGCCACGGTCTGGTCGCGGTGCTGCTGGGCGACGCTGGCGGCCTTCGCTACAAGCGAAGCCGGGCGGGCGACGCCGAAATCGACCACGCGGTCCAGCACGCGCTGAAGCAGTCGGGGACGACCTACGATGTCGAGCCGTTCTCGCCGTATGGATACGACGAACGACAGTTCGGTTCGCCCGGGTTCAACCTGCCGGTCGGCCGGTTGACCCGTTCGCCGAACAGCGGATACCCCGAGTACCATACGTCGGCCGACAACCTGGCGCTGATTCACCTCGAGTCGCTGGCCGGCTCGTTGGCGGTCTGTGCCCGAGCCGTCGAAATCCTCGAGAACAACCGCCGTTTCGTCAACACGAGCCCGTTTGGCGAGCCGCAGCTTGGCCGCCGGGGACTGTACAGAAAGATCGGCGGCGAATCGTCGGCCGCACGCGAGATGGCCATGTTGTGGACATTGAATCTTTCCGACGGCGCCCATTCGCTGCTGGAGATCGCCGAGCGTGCCGGGCTGGACTTCGAGCTGATCCGCCGAGCGGCCGATGAACTGATGGACGCCGGACTGTTGACGACCGTCTGATGAAAGTCGTGCTGTTTTGCGGAGGGCTCGGCACGCGACTACGCGAGCATTCCGAGACGATTCCGAAGCCGCTGGCCACCATCGGTCCTCGCCCGATCATCTGGTATTTGATGCGGTACTACGCTCATTTCGGGCACAAGGAGTTCGTGCTGTGCCTCGGCTACCGCGGCGAGATGATCAAAGAGTTCTTCCAGAACGACGGGGAGTGTCCCGCGGACTGGACGCTGCATTTCGTCGAAACCGGCCAGGAGACCACGATCGCGGATCGGCTGCGCGCGGTCGAGCCGTATCTTCGCGGCGAGGAGTGCTTTCTCGCCAACTACAGCGATGGCCTGACCGACCTTCCGTTGCCGCGATATCTCGACGCCTTTCGCGCCGGCGAGGCCGTCGCCGGGTTCGTGGCCGTCCGCAATCCCCATTCGTTCCACATCGTGTCCGTGGACGAGGCCGGCCGCGTGACAGCCCTGACGCGGGCCCAGGACGCCGACGTCTGGATCAACGCGGGATTCTTCATCTTCCGGCCGGCGATCTTCGACTACTTGCAGACGGGCGACGAGCTGGTCGAGCAGCCGTTCAGCCGGCTGATCGACGCGGGTCTGTTGTACAGCTACAAGTACCGCGGGTTCTGGGTCGCGCTCGATACCTATAAGGACAAGGTCAATTTGGATCGCCGGCACGATCGAGGGGATACTCCATGGGTGGTCTGGAAAGAATGACGCTCAGTGCTTGAGTTGAGCTTCGGCGCGGTCAAATCGGTGCTCTGTCTGGGAGCGCACTGCGACGACATCGAGATCGGCGCCGGCGCGACCGTTCGGACGCTGATCGCCGAGCGGTCATCGCTGAACGTTCACTGGGTGGTGTTCAGCTCCACCGGGCTTCGCGCGGTCGAGGCGCGCGCCAGCGCGAGCGATTTCCTCGGCGGCGCCGCTGCGGCCGATGTCCGGATCATGGAGTTCAGCGACGGCTACCTTTTCGCAGAAAGCGCGGCGATCAAGCGCTGCTTCGAAGAGCTGAAGGATCAAGTGACGCCCGATCTGGTGTTGACGCATTACCGCGACGATCGTCATCAGGACCACCGTCTGATCTCCGATCTCACGTGGAACACATTCCGCGATCACCTCGTGCTCGAGTACGAAGTGCCGAAGTTCGATGGCGACCTCGGTCAGCCGAACTGGTTCGTGCCGGTCGACGACGAGCGGCGTGCGTTCAAAGTGGACACCATTCTGCGGCGGTTCGCGAGCCAGAGTTCGAAGGCCTGGTTCACCGCCGACACCTTCAACGCCCTGATGCGGATTCGCGGCGTCGAGTGTCGATCGCGCACCGGATACGCCGAAGCGTTTCACGCGAGAAAAATCGTCGTTCCACGGTGAGGGATCTCATGCGCCAGCGCCGCCTCGTTCACGCCCTCGCGACCTTCGGCCTGATCGCCGTGGTGGCGGGTGTGGTCCGCGGGCAGGCAGGCGAGGCGCGGTTCGTCAGGGAAGTGCCGTGGGCCGGCACCGGGGTATGGCTCAAGATCGATACCCACACGCATACCACCTTCTCAGACGGCGCCCGGTCCGTCGATAGCATCCTCAACCGGGCGACGGTGTTTGGCTGCGACGCGGTCGCGATTACCGACCATACCGATCTGAATCTCAAGGCGGCGACGCCCGAGTACTTCGACGCGATCGAAAAGGCGCGGGCCGTGCGGCCGAACATGATCGTGTTTGCCGGCGTCGAGTGGAACATACCGCCTGAGAACGGCAACGAACATGTGACCGTTCTCGTCGCGCCCGAGCTCGAGAAGCAGCTCACCAGATTCAAACAGCTGTACGACGACCTCAACCGCTCGACGCGCGACCGCAAGACGGCGGCGGAGGGCCTTCGCTGGCTGGCCGCCAACGCGACGTCGGCGGACGGCATCGCGCCGGTGGCGGTCTACGAGCACCCCAGCCGCCGAGATGAGCGCAGCATCGAAAATGTCGCGGACATGAAGGCGTGGCGAGCGGTCAACGACATCGTCATCGGTTTTGCCGGCGCGCCTGGCCATCAGGGCAATAAACCGCTGGGAAGCTACGAATACAAGGAAAAGCCGATCGATCGCTGGGATCCGGTGGCGGCGCGTGTTGGCGACGCGTGGGACACGCTGCTGCACGACGGTCTCGATGTCTGGGCCGCCTACGCCCCGTCCGATTTTCATACCGAGAACCTGGCTGACCTCGGCGATTACTGGCCGGGACAATTCGCCGAAACTTGGGTCTACGCGCCCGAGCGGAGTTCGGCCGGCATCCTGCGCGCGCTGCACGCGGGCAGCTTCTTCGGGGATCACGGACGGATCGTCAGGGAGGCCGAACTGCACGTCGCCACGCCAGGGCTGGCGCGGCCGGCCGGCGCGGGGGAAGTGGTTTCGGTTCCCAAGAACGCCGAGGTGACGGTCGACTTGTCGATCAAGGTTCCGGCGGAAGCGTGGCGGCCAGGCCCCAATCACGTCGATCTGGTCGAGATCATCGCCATCGATCAGAGTGGCGCCAGCGTCATCGCTCAGGGCCGTCCGGCGGAAGCCGGTCCAGCGATTACGAAGACGGTTCAGGTTCCCGACGGCGGCATCGTGTTTCGCGCGCGCGGGTTTTCACTGCTCGAGACTGGCACGCGTCTCGCCTTCTACACGAATCCCGTCCGCGTCGTCGTCAATCAGTAGCAGCGTCGACTTCACCTCGACGTCGAGCGGCCTGCCACCCGCCGATCAACGCCCCGCACACGTCGCACAGGACGTCCTGAACCGAAGGGAACCGCGAGTGGCTGTACAGCTGCGACCATTCGACCGCGACGGAGAGGACGAAGGCCAGCGCGGCGGCGTGCCACAGGCGCGCGCGGAACGGGGACGCGCGCATCCACGCGAAGCCGAACGGGACATACAGCAGGACGTTGATGACGATATCGATCGCTTTGACGGGAGGGCTCTTGAACGGAATCCACTGGACCTTCCGCCAGTGGGTGTGACCAACCAGGTCGGTCCAGGGAACCGTCGCCGCCAGGATGAGCGCCGACCACCCGACAAACGCGATCGACGCCGTCATCGACCGGCGGCCTCCCGGTCCGGTCATCCTCTATTGCGGTGCAGCATTCAAGCGCTGCACGACTTCATTGGTCATGTCCGTGCCGGCTGCCGCCCAGGCGATCGTGTCGGAGTTGAAGATGGCGTCGACACCCGATCGCTTCGCGATATCGGCGAGGATTGGCGTGAGCTGCGAACGGACTTCCGCATTCACACGCGCTTGTGTGGTCTGGAAGTCCGTCTGCGCCTGCGTCGTCAGTTGCTGGAGCTCGGCTCGCCGCCGGCTTTCGTCCTGAGACAGGCGCTCGCGGTCCGCCTGCGGCTTGGCGAGCTGCCGGACGACATCCTCCAACTCCTTCTGTTTCGCTTGCAATTCGCGCGCGCGCTCCTGCCGAAGCGTCTCCAGTTGCTGACTTGCGCGTTTGCCGGCGTTCGATTGCGCTGCGATCCGCTGTAGGCTGACGACAATCACGGTCGGTCCTGCCGATCGCACGTGCGACGCGGCGAGGACAATCACAATCGCACTGGCCGCTAAGACACTAAGTTGTTTCATGATGAATACCCTTCGACCTGTCCATTGTATATGGCTAGTACTGCCACCCGACGGTCAACGCGCTGGCGCCGTCGCGGAGACCACGCGCCGCGTCCATGCGCATGGCGCCAGCCATTCCGGGAATCCGCAGCCGCACGCCGATGCCGACGTCGACGTGTACCGGCGACCGGTCGCCGGCTTCGCGTCTTGCCGCGCGGGCGATGTCGACGAAGCCCGCCATGCCCACGTGCACCAGCCACGGCCGGTCGAGCCAGCGCTGAATCTCGGCGCTTCCATAGGTGAGCGATCGGCCGAATGCGGTGGACGAACCCAACGCGATGACTCCGTTTTCCGTCAGCGGGTGCGCGCGCAGCAGCGGCGCACGGGTCTGCCCATCGCCAGCGCCTGGCCACAGGCCCAGCGGCGCAGCGCTGGTCACGCGGTCGGCACCCGCAGTCGCGAAAGCGACCCATCCTCGCGGTTCCAGCGACGATCGAACGTGCAGCTGCCAGCCGACCGACTGAAAACCCTGCGAGCCTCCGACAGCGATCCAGTCGTTCGCGTGCACGTCGACTGATGCGCGATCCCCGAGCCAGCGTCGTTCGATCGCACCGCCGACGACCGCGGTCTTTCGGTTGCCGTTCCACGTATCGAAGCCGCCGCTGATCGAATAACGAAGCCTCGGCGTAAGCCAGTTACTGGCCGTGAGCGCGCCGTGCAGCCGCGATTCCTGGCTCGCGATTCCGGACGTCGAGAAGGTTTCACGCTCCCAGAACGTATCGACGCGCCACACACCAGGAAGTCTGCCAACGCGAGACGTCTCGAACGCCATGCCGACGCGCGGGCGGTTCTGCCAGAATCGCCACTCCGCCGACCACAGCTCGCCCTCGCCAGTGCCGCCCGGCCGCGTGACCGCAACCGACTGCGTGACCAGTGCACGCGCGCCGACGCCGGTCCAATCGGCCGCGTTCCGAGGTACACCGGTCCGCTCGACCACGACCACGTCGACCGAGGCAAAGCCGTCGGCTTCGGGCCTGAGCGCCAGGCGCACCGTCGATTGATCGGGCAGCGCTTCGAGACGGCGCCGCGCGTGCTCGAACAAGTCAGCCGTCAGCAGCATGTTCGGCTGGATGCCAAGCGTCTCGGCGATTGTCTGGTGGCGGGTGTGACGAACGCCGGCGATGCGAACCAGGTTGACGCGGGGCCTGTCGATCCGATTCCATGCCCGAAGGGCACCCACCTCGTCCTCCTGCATGAACAGGCTCGAGCCGAGCACGTCGAGGGCATAGGCATCGGTCGGCTCCAGGACCAGCGCGTCACGGGAAAGCGCGACGGCGTCCTTCCACCGTCGCTGTGCGAAGCGCACGCCGGCGAGCTCGCGCAGCGGACCGGCCGATTGCGGGCACGCATGACGAACGCCCTCGAGCACGTCGTCGGCGCGGTCGAATGCGGCGTCGCCGCTGGTTCGAATGTCGTCGAGCGCCGCCGCCAGCAGGCGATCGCAGTGTGATTCCGGTCCCGACATCGTTGCCCTACCGTCCTGCGCTGACGGTGAAGACGACGAATCAGGAAAGGAGGCAGCTGGCGGCGGCAGGATGACAACACCCCAATTCCCGGACGCTCGCCAGATTCGATCGAATTCGACGTCCTTGATCGCTCGGGATGGGCCCCACGCCGGGTCGTGAATGACGACGGCGTCCGCCGTCTTACCGACGGCGACGACATAGTGATATCGAGGACCGCGATCCGCGATGAGGACGACGACCGGCTGGCGGGCTTCGAGCCGTGCCTGCAAGTCGGCCGAACCGCCTGCCAGCTCCAGGGTCCGCCAGCCGCGGCGCCGTACGGCATCGAGGAACGCACCGTTGGCAATGCCGCCGGCGCGCCGGTCGATGATCGGCGCGAACTCCTGGGGATCCGCGTGCGCGTCGCCCCAGTAGCGAAACACCATGGCAGCCGCCGCGCCGCCGCACAACGCATCAGTCTGCGGCAGGTACGGCACCTCCATCGCCACCGTAGCGGCAAGCGACAGCGCAGCGGCCAGCGTGACGATCACTTGATGGCGACGATGAGGAGGATGACAACCAGGAGAATGATGATGATCGTCGTCGTCGACAGCACCACCGACGAGGCGCCGCCGACCAGCTGCTCGTTGACCGAGCGCGCGGCGTTCGCTGCCTGCTCCAGATCCGCGCCGCCGAGCGTCTGGATCGCGGCTGCCGCGCGCGAGAGGTCGAGGTGCATCGACGCGGCGACCGCCCGAACTTCTGGCCGAGCGAGCGCCTCGCGGATTGCCGCGCGGCTGGCGTCCTGCGCGGCGACCCGATCGGTCACCGTCGCCGTCAATTGCCCCGGCGGAACGAGGTGCTGAGCGTCCGCGAAGGCGGGAGCCGCCATCGCCGTAACCAGCACGAGCGGAAACACGAGCAACTGTCGGATTGTGCGCATCGGATGTCCTCCATCGAAGTGAAAGCGACCGCCATTTTCAAGCAAGCTCGATACCGATGAGACCCGCTCCGCTGAGCTGGCCAGGCGCCGATCCGGCTCAACGGTGGGAACGAAACCGCATGTAGCATAGTCAGGCGCCGATCCGGCCACGGTCGATTTGTCCCCCTCATCAGACGTATTCGCTGCCTGGCTCGCCTCGCTCGAAGCGAAACATCTCCGCGAGCTCACGTTTCGGGAAGTCTCGCGCTCTTTGCGCGCGTTGTCGGCCACCTACGTCGAGCGCCGCCACACGCTGGTCGACGGCGCGGCGCTGTCCGGCCGCGGAAAGCGCGCAGCGTTCGCCCTCTTCTACGGACCGCTGCACCATCTGCTCGTCGCGCACATCGTTCGCGAGTTGCCGTCGGCCCTCGACCGCGTACCGACGCTGGTCGATCTCGGATGCGGCACCGGCGCGGCAGGTGCGGCGTGGGCGGCGGCCGTGACGCCGCCGCCTCGCATCGTCGGTCTCGACATCCATCCATGGGCGGTCCGCGAAGCCGCCGAGACGTATCGCACCTTCGGCCTGGTCGCGACGACCGAGCAGCGCGACATCGCGACGGTGACGTTTCCGAAAGGCCGCGCGGCCATCCTGGCCGCGTTTGCCTTGAACGAGCTGACGGACATGGCGCGCGAACCGCTGCTGGCGCGGCTCGCCGAGCGCGCGGCGCACGGCGATCGCGTGCTGGTGATCGAGCCGCTGGCCGGTGGCGTCGCGCGCTGGTGGAACCGCTGGCGCGATGCGATCGAACGTGCGGGAGGACGGGCTGACGAGTGGAGGATTCGCGTGGAGCTGCCCGCGATTGTCGCCAAACTCAATCGCGCGGCGGGGCTGCATCACCGGGAGATCACCGGACGATCTCTGTTCCTGTAGGTCCGGCCGAACCGGACAACATCTACCCATCCCGGTGTAGGTCGTACGTAGTGTCCGGCTTAAGCCAGACGTTTGCACGTAGTGTCCGGCTTTAGCCGGACCTTGCCAGCCAAGCGAGCAGCTTGTCGGTCGGCCAGCAATTGACGACGCGATCCGCGGGCACGCCGGCGAGACGAGCGTGCGCGAGAGCAGTTTCCGAATACGCGAGCTCCGCGGTGGAATGCGCGTCACTGTCGAGCGCGAACAGGCAGCCTGCCTCGTCCGCACGTTTTGCGAGGTCGTAGTCGATGTCCTGCCGCGACGGATCACCGTCGATCTCGATCGCCACGTTCGCCTCCCTGGCCGCCGCGAAGACCTCGTCCCAGTCCGCCGAGACGCCAGGGCGCGATCCGTACTTCCGCCCGCGAGGGTGACCAAGAATGTGCACACCAGGCGATCTGACCGCGGTGACCATCCTCGCTGTCTGATCCGCTTCGGTCCTGAGCGCCGAGTGCGGCGCCGCCACGACGAGCTCGAGCTCCCGCAGTTCGTCCAGCTCCATATCCACCGATCCGTCAGCCCGGATGTTGGCCTCGATCCCTTTGATCAGCCGGAATCGGCCGCGGTATCTCCCGTTCAGGATGTCAATCTCGCGATGCTGCTTGCGCAAATCCGTCATCGAGACGCCGCCGGCAATCTTCAACCCGTACGAGTGGTCGGTCACGGCGCAGAACGAGTACCCGCGGGCCAGCCCCCCCTCGACGATGTCGGCGAGCGTCTGCCTGCCATCGCTCCACGTGGAGTGCATCTGAAGATCGCCGCGATAGTCCTCGAGGCGCGGACCCGAAAGCTTCCGATTCTGCAGCGCCGCCACGACTTGCGCCCGGCTGAGGAACTGACTGCGAAGAGGCCCGCGATGTTTGATGTCGGAGGCCTGCCCGCTGTCGGCGATGGCCCGCTCAACCGTGGCCGACGTGCCGGTCTGCAGCACTTCGACGATGACGCGCGTGGACGACGGGCCGATGTGTGGAATCTTGCGCAGCGTGCCGTCGGCCTGGAGGAACGACGCAATCGGCTCGTCGAGCGCCAGGATCGCGCTGGCGGCGCGCTTGAAGCCCCACATGCGCTGCTTCGACTTCTGGATCGCGGCGAAGTCGCGCAAGAGCGCTGCGATCTGTCCGTTCAAGTCCATGCCCGAGCTGGCGCGCGCCATCAACTAATATTGTCCATCGTGTGTCCGGACACCTTCGTCGCGAATCCCCGGCCGGCCGCGACGGTCGTCGTTCTCCGCGACGGTGCGGCCGGGCCGGAGGTCTTTCTCGTCCGCCGTCACGAGGGGATGTCGTTCATGGGCGGCGCGCATGTGTTCCCTGGCGGGCGAGTCGATGCAGCGGATCACGACGGCAGCCCCGAGTGGTGCGACGGCGTTGACGGGGCGACTCAGCGGCTGGCGGCGCTGGCGCCGCAGGAGGCCATCGCCTATCACGTCGCGGCCTCCCGCGAGCTGTTCGAAGAGGCAGGCGTTCTGCTCGCGCGCGACGAGGCCGGGGGCTTCATCTCGCTCGCCGGCGCCGACACGCACGAACGGTTCAAGCGATACCGGAAAGAGGTCCACGCCGGCTCCGCGTCGATGCGTGCCATCGTCGAAGGCGAGCACCTGCGTCTGGCGCTCGATTCACTCGTGCTCTTCGCGCATTGGGTGACGCCGCCGATCGACACGCGTCAATTCGACACGCGGTTCTTCCTGTCGCGGGTCCCGCCGGCTCAAACGCCCGCGCACGACGAGGCGGAGACGACCGATAGCGTGTGGCTGACGGCGCGGGCGGCGATGGCGCAGGCGCAGTCGGGCACCATCGTCCTGCCGCCGCCGACGTGGACGGCGTTGCGCGAGCTGGAATCGTTTGGGACGGTGGATGACGCGCTGGCGTGGGCCCGCAAACGGCACGTCGTCCGCCGACAGCCGATGCTCCTTGAAGAAGATGGCCGGCGGATGCTGTTGATGCCGGGCGATCCGCGGCACCCCGATCCGGGCGGTGACGATGCGCCGCCGGAGACGCGGTTCGTGTCAGTGGGCCGTCAATGGCGCGCGGAGCGTCCGCCGACCTGACGCGACGATCGCGGCAGATATAATCGCGAGATGTCTCGGACAATCCTCGCTCTGCCGGTGGCGGTCCTCCTGGCGACTCCCCTCGCGGGGCAGGAATCGATCAACGATGCCGTCATCGCCCAAATCAAGACGGAAGGATTTCAGCGGTCGGCGGTCATGGACACACTCAGCTGGCTGAGCGACGTCCACGGGCCGCGGCTCACCGGGACGCCTGCGCTGAGGCGCGCGGGCGAGTGGGCGCGCGATCGGCTCGCGGGCTGGGGCCTGACGCACGCGGCACTCGAATCGTACGGATCGATTGGCCGCGGCTGGACGCTCGAGCGTTTTTCGATTGAGATGACCGAACCGCAGTACATGCGGATCACCGGCTATCCGCGTGCCTGGTCGCCGCCGATCGCGCCGACGCTCGCAGGCACGCCGATCGTCGTCGAGGTGAAATCGAAGGACGATTTCGACAAGTACCGGGGGAAGCTGCGCGGCGCCATC
>Ga0105248_10003438_pt1 | contig 17587 bp, 10 predicted proteins | sample KBSS34metaG_FD_81524 | JGI IMG/M metagenome (GOLD analysis project Ga0105248, IMG submission 81524) | Switchgrass rhizosphere microbial communities from Kellogg Biological Station, Michigan, USA - KBS S3-4 metaG | ecosystem: Host-associated > Plants > Roots > Rhizosphere > Soil | place... | reverse complement strand
CGCCGCCGGGCTGCTGGCCGCCGCCGGGCTGCTGGCCGCCGCCGGACGTCGCCGGAGCTCCCCGGCCCGCGGGCGGGGGTGGTCGGCGGCGCTGTTCTGGCTGGTGCTGGGCCTTGCGTGCGTGGCGGGGGTGGCCACGATCCGGGCCGCGCCCGAGCCGCGCATCGACGTGTTCCACCTGCTGCAGGTCTCGGCGGCCGGGCTGCCGCACGGCGCGGACATGTACCGCCAGCAGTGGGCACCCTCGCGTGCCGACTACGGCGTGCGGGGCCTGTTCGACGTCTACCCCTACCTGCCGTGGACGACCGTGGTGCTGGCACCGTTCCGGCTGCTTCTCGGTGACGTCCGCTACGGTCTGCTCGCCGCGCTCGCGGTGGCGGCCTGCTGCGCGCGTCGCCTGGCTGCCCCGCTGGGCGGCGCCGCACGCGCGTCCGAGGCGGGCCTGGCGGGAGCGGCCCCGGCGGTGCTGCCGCTCCTGGTGGTGATCTTCCCGGAGTCGATGTACGCCCTGCAGCAGTCGTGGACGGAGCCGCTGCTGGTCGCCTGCCTCGCGGCCATGGTGCTGGCGGTGCGTGGTGGGCACCGGCGCACGGCCGTGCTCGCGTTCGCGCTGGCCCTCGCGTCCAAGCAGCACGTTGCCCTGCTGCTGCCGGTGGCGGCGGCGTGGCCGGCGTTCGGGGTGCGGCGCACGGCGGTCGCGGCGGGGTCGGCAGCGCTGCTCGTCGCGCCATGGGTGGTGGCGGGACCGCGGGACTTCGTCGACGACGCGGTCTGGACCAACCTGCACTACAGGGTGCTGGCGGAATCGCTGTCGGTGCCCGGCTGGGCATCCCACGTCGGGGTCACGCTCGGGTTCGCCCCGGCGCTCGTGGTGCTGGCGGGGGCCTACGCGGCCGGATGGCGGGCCCGCGGCGGCGCGGCCGGGTTCTGCCTGGGGGGCGCCCTCGTCCTGGCCGCCACGGCGCTGATGAACAAGCAGACGTTCTTCAACCACTACACGCTGCCGATGGGCCTGCTCGTCCTCGCCGCCGTCCTGCTCGCCGTGGAGTCGACGGAGACGGTGACGGACGTGACATCAGCACCAGCACCGGTGACGGCGGCACCGGCTCGCGGTACCGCCGTCCCCCGTCCTCAGCGCAGCGTCGAGAACCGTTCCAGTGACGCGCCCTCGTAGAGGTTGCGCCGCTCGACCTGCACCGTGCGGTCGCGCAGCGCCGAGAGCTGGTCGGACAGCACGGCGCAGGCACCCTCGAGGAAGCGGTAGCCGTCCGCCCGCACCAGCAGCACCGCGTGGTCGGGACCGGCGAGCTGGTTCACCTCGGCGGCGAAGGTGGTGCCGTTGGCCCGCTTCATCCGGTCGGCGTAGTCCACCCAGTCGACGAGCGCCGGGCCGGAGGTGTCCGCGTAGACGATCTCCCGGACGGTCAGCGGGCCGTGCCGCGCCAGCGCCCGGTGCACGGCCGGGCCGAGCTGGTCGGGGCAGTAGGCGACGACATCGCCCGGGCGGGCGAGCGCCACGATCCGCCCGGCGATCTCCCCGGCCTGGGTGCGTTCGGTGCGGGTCAGCTGCCAGCCGCCGACCAGCCCGCTGAACACCGCGACGGCCAGCACGATCGCCCGTACCCGCGTGCCGGGCAGCACCGCGATGCCCAGCGACGCCAGCAGCAGGCACGCCGGCAGGGCGATGCCGGTGTAACGCTCGGCGTAGGCGGAACCGCCGAACATGTTCACGAAGTACGCCAGCACCAGCGGCAGCAGCCAGATCGCGGCCAGGTACCGGCCGGGCACCCGCCCGGTCACCTTCACCGCGAGCTCACGCCCGCCGCCCGGGCGCGCCGTCAGCCCGATCAGCGCCCCACCGAGCAGCACCACGCCGAGCAACGCCCCCGTCGACTGCGGGCCCGCCCAGTCGAACACGGTGTCCAGCAGCACCTGGGCCTGCACCTTCGGCGCCCAGGGGGTACCCGTATGCAGCATCTGGAACAGGAACGACGGCATCCACGGGGCGAACAGCACCGCCGAGGCCGCCATCGCGCCGAACGCGCGCAGCGTCACCCGCCGGTAGTACGGCCGCCGCCGGGCCTGCAGCAGCAGGAACGCGGCCACCGTGAAGATGACCAGGAACGTCCAGTAGTGCGTGTAGACGAGCGCCGCCGTCGCGAGCGTCAGCATCGCCAGCCGCAGCGGACTGGACCGTTCCAGCGCCCGCACCACGGCGAACCCGAACACCAGCACCAGCAGCACGACCAGCGAGTACATCCGTGTCTCGCTGCCGTAACGGATGGCGTACGGGGAGCAGGCGAACATCAGCAGCGTCGCCAGGGCCACCCAGGTGGGGGCGTCCGACCCGGCGTTGCCCGCGCCGAACGCGGTGCGCCCGACCCGGCGCCCGGCCAGCCACGCCACCGGCAGCGTGATCAGCGACAGCACGCCCGACAGCGCCCGCACCGCCACGTCCCCATCGCCGAAGACGGCGATCCAGAGGTGCAGCAACAGGTAGTACAGCGGCGGCGAGCCGTCGTGGCGCAGCGCGTGCAGCACGTCCGGGACCGGCCGGTTCGCGATCGCGACCGTCAGCGACTCGTCGAGCCACAGATGGCTCGGGGTCGCGAACCGCATGACGCCCCCGCCCGCGACGGCGATCCCGACGGCGACGAGCAGCACCTGGCGCGCGTGTACCCGCACCCATCCGAACGCCGCACGCCCCCACGCCGCGGCCCACGTCACCAGCCCACGCCGACGCCGCCCCCTCCCGGGTGCCGTCCGAGCCGGGGGTGTGCCGGCCCGGGGGGTGCCAGCCGCGGGCGGGATGAGCGGGGTAGCGCCGGCCGTGGGGGTGGCCGGGGACATGCTGGCCTCGTCCTGGACGCTGGCGGCCGGGGCCGGGGTGGGTACCTCGGGCTCACGGGGGCCTGGCAGCACTGCCGGACCGGAACCGGCGTCGGGGCCGCTGGCCGGCGTCCCCGCTGCGTCTGCGTCCACGATGGGAACGCTACCCATCCTCATGGTGCACGATCTTGCCTCCTGTCGAGGGGCACGCCGAACGCCCGGGCGGGTCCCCTCCCTGGCGGCGGCGAGGTCGGTCCACCATCACCTCACTGCCCAGCTTGTCATCCTCCCGTCACCACCCCGCCACCGGCCCGGGTCGATGGCGGGCAGCCGGGCCCGGCTCGTGCCTCGGGGGCTTGGGCCCGAGCGTTCTTATCCATCGGCATGGCGCCCCCGTCAGGCCACACGCGGAGTTTCGATCGTCGTCAGTCGATGCCGTCGTCAGTCGAGGGCGTCGTCGTCGAGGTCGTCGTCCTCGGTGAGTTCGCCGGCCTCGTGGCCGGCCAGCAGGGGGGCGAGCGAGGTCAGGCGCCGCCGGCCGCCGGCGCTGCGCACGGCGTGGCGGACGGCGGGACCGTTCACGGCGACGATCGACAGGTGCCGCGCCGCGCGGGTCAGCGCCGTGTAGATCAGCGGCCGGGTGAGCATCCGACCGGCCTCGGGTGGGAAGACGGCCACCACCGCCGGCCATTCACTGCCCTGCGCCCGGTGCACGGTGACCGCCCAGCCGTGGCGCAGGTCACCGAGCAGCCCGGCGGGCACCTCGACGACGCCGCCGGGGAACGCCACCCGTACGGCGCCGCGGTCGCCGGCGGCGACGACGGTGCCGATCTCGCCGTTGGCGAACCCGATGTCGAGGTGGTTCGCCGTGGCCACGACCCGGTCGTCGACGTCGAAGCCGGACATCGCGCCCGGCCCCGGGTTGAGCGCCCGCTTGAGACCGGCGTTGAGCGCGCCGGTGCCGGCGGGCCCGGCGTGCACCGGGGTGACTACCTGGATGTCGACGGGGTCGATGCCCAGGGCCCGCGGGATCGAGTCGGTGACGAGCTGCACGGCGCGGTGGGCCGCCTCGCCGGAGCTGTTCGCGGGGACGACCACGACCTCCCGGTCGGGGCCGGGCGGGGGCGGCGGCAGCTCCCCGCCGCGCACGGCTGCGGCCATCATGGCGATCGCGCCGCCGTCGACCTGGCGGTAGAGCCGGCGCAGCTCGGTGACCGGTACCTCGCCGGATTCCAGCAGGTCGGTGAGGACCTGGCCGGGGCCGATGCTCGGCAGCTGGGCCGGGTCGCCGACGAACAGCAGATGCGTGCCGTCGGCGCAGGCGTCGAGCAGGGCGGCGGCGAGCTCCGCGTCCAGCATCGAGGCCTCGTCGACGACGACCAGGTCGGCGTCGATCGGGTTGTGCTCGCCACGGGCGAACCCGCCGCCGCGGCCCTGGGCGCCGAGAAGCCGGTGCAGCGTGCTCGCCGGCGCCCCGCACAGCTCCTCCAGCCGCTTGGCGGCCCGTCCGGTGGGGGCGGCGAGGGCGACCTCGGCGTCGGCGTCCCAGGCCAGGCGCACGACGGCGGCCACGGTCCGGCTCTTGCCGGTGCCCGGGCCGCCGGTCAGCACGCTCACGCCGCACTCCAACGCCGTCCGGGCGGCCGCGAGCTGCGTCTCGTCAAGCCCCGTCACCGGGTCGTCGGCGCCCGCGGCGTTCGCCTCGGCCTTCGGGTCGTCGTCGCCTGCGGAGTCGGCCTCGGCCTTCGGGTCGTCGCTGCCGGTCCCTTCGGTGCCGACTGCCTCCTCGTCCTCGTCCGCGTCCGCGTCGCCGAACAGGAGCGCCGTCGGGGGGATGGGGGGTGCCCCGGTGGACGGCGACGCGTCGTCCTCGTCAGCGGACTCGGCGTCGGCGTCGGCGTCGGCGTCGGGGCGGCGCCGAGCGCGGGGGACGCCGGTGCGCAGCGGCTCGGCGGTGGCGAGCAGCCGCTCGATGCCGTCGGCGATGGACTGCTCGGCCATCGCGTAGCGCTCCAGGGCGATGCGGTCGCCGACGGCGATGATCCGTCCGTCGTCGAGGGCGACGTCGAGGGCGGCACGCGGGTCGGCGACCCCCTCGCGGGCGGCGGCGGCCAGTACCGGGTCGACCGGGCCGGCGGTGTCCCCGGCCCGGGAGCCGGCGCGGGCGAGCAGATGGGCGAGGACGGCCGGGCCACGGCGGGGGTCGTCGCGCCGCAGTCCGCGGCGGCGGGCGAACCGGTCGGCCTGGCCGATCTCGGCATCGGCGGCGACGAGCAGCATCCACGGATCGGCGCGCAGCTCGTCGGCGGCGCCGGGGCCGAGCCGTTCGGTCGCCGCGCGGGCCAGGCGCGCGGGCAGGTCGGCAGCGGTGAGCAGCTCGACGACGGCGTACGTGCCCGCGGCGGCACGGAAGGAGTCGGCCAGGCGCCGGGCCCGCGGGCCGCTGACGCCCTCGACGGTGCCCAGCCGGCCGACGTCGACGTGCTCGGGCAGCGTGATACCGGCGGCGGGCAGCCTGGACGCGGTGGTGCGGCCCAGGCCCGGCCACAGGCTGGCCTCGCAGAACGCGGTGAACACCGCCGCTGGATCGGGCGGCGGCGCGTCGTCGCCGGGCTCGCCGGGCTTGGGGGACTCGCCGGGCTCGTGATGCTCGGTGGGTCCGGCGGGCGCGCGCTCGCCCGCGGGGGCCGGGCGGGGGCCGGGTGGCGCCGCGGTGGCGGTGGGGGCGCCGGGGCCGACCGGGTCAGGTCCCGCGTGGGGGGCGGCCGGGTACGCGTCGGGCATGCCGGGAAGCGTAACGACGAACCGCCGACCGCAGGCCAACGGCCGGTAGGTAGCGTGGTGGCGCCGGGCGGCGCGTCGCCCGCGACCGGTGTTCGGGGAAGGGGCCGACGGGTGACCACCGTGCTGCTCGTCCGTCACGGCCTCACCGCCGTCACGGGCACCATCCTGCTCGGCTGGACGCCCGGCGTCGGCCTCGACGAACGCGGGCAGGCGCAGGCCTCGGCGCTGGCGGCGCGCCTCGCCCCCGTCCCGCTGGCCGCGATCGTCTCCAGCCCGCTGGACCGCTGCCAGCAGACGGCCCAGGCCATCGCCGCCCGCCGCCCCGAGGGCCCCGGGGTGTCGGGCGGCGTGCAGAGTATCGAGGTGGACGAGCGGATCGGTGAGTGCCGCTACGGTGACTGGACGGGCCGGGAGCTCGCCGTGCTAGCCAAGGAGCCGTTGTGGGGGGTCGTGCAGGCCCATCCCAGCGCCGCGGTCTTCCCCGGGCCGGAGGGGGAGGCGCTGCGGGACACGCAGGCCCGGTCCGTCGCCGCCGTGCGGGAGTGGAACGAGCGCCTCGGCCCGGACGCGACCTGGTTGCTGTGTTCGCACGGTGATGTGATCCGCACCGTCGTCGCCGACGCGCTGGGCATGCATCTGGACATGTACCACCGGATCACGGTCGACCCGTGCTCGCTGACGGTCGTGCGGTACGGCGAGCGGCGGCCGTTCGTCCGGCGCCTCAACGACACCGGCGGCGACGTCGCCGACCTGCTCCCGCCCCCGCCCCCGCCCCCGCCCTCGCCCTCGCCCACCGGAGCGTCCCCGGCCGGCGGCGATGGCTCCACGCCGGGCGCGCCGCCCGCGCAGCACCAGGACGAGCACGCGCCGGACCGGCACGTGCAGGACGAGGCGGTGGGGGGCGGCGCCGGGGTGTGGTCGCCGCCGCCCGGCAGCGCCGGGTCCGGCTGAGCAGCCATGGCGCGCCGCCTCCACGTCTTCGACCCGCCGCGCCGGTTCGTCGCGGGCACCGTCGGCGCCCCGGGCGCCCGGGCGTTCTACCTGCAGGCCCGCGACGAGTCCAGGCTGGTCACCGTCGGGGTGGAGAAGCCTCAGGTCAGGCTGCTCGCCCAGCAGCTCACCGAGGTGCTTGACGAACTGACCGCCCGCGGGGTCGCCGCCGCCGCGCAGCCCGCCGAGCGGCCGCCCGACGCGGAGCCGCTGGAGCAGCCCGTCGAGCCGGAGTTCCAGGCGGCGACGATCGCGCTGGGCTGGGATCCGCACGGTGAGCGGGTCGTCGTGGAGATGCGGGCGTCCGGGGACGCCGACGCGGTCGCCGGGTTCACCGACGATCCGGACGGTCCCGACGCGGTGCGGATCCTGTTCGCCGCGGCCGCGGCCAGGGCGTTCGTGGCCCGCTCCCGGCGAGTGATCGCCGCGGGCCGCCCGCCGTGCCCGCTGTGCGGGGAACCGCTCGACGACGACCATGTCTGCCCGCGTCGGAACGGGCACCGGCCGTGACCGGTCGGCCCGAGGTCGACCCGGCCCGGAGAGATCTCCCTCACGTCCCCGACCCGGCGACACACCCGCCCCCGGGCGGCGAGACTGGGGCGATGGGCGTTCCCGCGGCGAGTCCGCCGCCCGGGCGGCGACCGCCCCTCGACCCGCTGGACGGCGGCGGTCTGGACGCACCCGCCGCCCTCGATTTGCTGGGTGACGGTGAGCTCACCGTCACCGGCCGGCTCACCGACGCCAGCAACGCCACCCTCTACTGCGAGATCACCGCCGGGGAGGCGGCTGGGCGCTGCGTGTACAAGCCGGTGCGCGGCGAGCGGGCGCTGTGGGACTTCCCCGACGGCACCCTCGCCGACCGGGAGCTCGCCGCCTACGAGGTGTCCGCCGCGCTGGGCCTGGGCATCGTGCCGCCGACGATCGTGCGTGACGGCCCGTTCGGCCCCGGCATGGTCCAGCTGTGGATCGACGTCGACGTCACCGTCGACCTGGTCGCCCTCACCCGCTCCGACGACCCGCAGCTGCGCGAGATCGCCCTGTTCGACGCCGTCATCAACAATGCCGACCGCAAGGGCGGGCATCTGCTGCCCGCGCCGTCCGGGCGTGTCCACGGCATCGACCACGGTGTCACCTTCCACGCCGAGGGCAAGCTGCGCACCCTGCTGTGGACGTGGCGCGGCCGGCGCCTGCACGCCGAGGAGACGGCGCTGCTGCGGCGCCTGCGCGGGCTGCTCGCCGGGGAGCTCGGGGAGCGCCTCGACGCGCTGCTGACCGTCACCGAGACCGCGGCGCTCGCCGCCCGGGTGGAGCGCCTGCTCGACGAGGGCCGTTTCCCGCTGCCCTCGGGTGACTGGCCGCCGATCCCCTGGCCGCCCTTCTGATCTGATCTGTCCCGAATCTGTCCCCGGTCTGGTCCCGATCTCCTGTCCGGCGGCAGAGTCCTCTGTTTACGCAGGTCCGTCACGCCTCGCATACCCGTCTTGTGCCCGCCGGGAGCACCGTTCGCGGCTACGCTGACACGCATGCAGGCGTGGCCATCTCCTCCGATCCGTCCCCTTCCCGGCCGCGGGCGACCGTTGCGGATCCTCGACACGGCCACGGGCGGGGTGCGTCCCCTGGACGCCGGGCCCAGTGCCCACCTCTACGTCTGCGGGATCACTCCGTATGACGCGACGCATCTCGGTCACGCCTTCACGTATCTGACGTACGACCTCGCCCAGCGCGTCCTGCGCGATGCGGGGCATGATGTGCGCTATGTCCAGAATGTCACCGATGTGGACGACCCCCTGCTGGAACGCGCCGACCGCGACGGCCTGGACTGGCGGGACCTGGCCACCCGCGAGATCGCGCTGTTCCGCGAGGACATGACGGCGCTGCGGATGCTTCCCCCCGATGCCTACGTCGGTGTCGTCGAGGCGATCGACCTGATCGTCGCGATGGTCGGCGAGCTCGTCGCGCGCGGCGCGGCCTACCAGGTCGACGACGACGTGTACTTCTCCGTCGCCGCCGCTCCCGCCTTCGGGGAGGTCTCCGGGCTGTCCCGCGAGGAGATGACGGCGCTGTGCGCGGAGCGCGGCGGCGACCCGGGCCGCGCCGGCAAGAAGGACCCGCTCGACCCGCTGCTGTGGCGGGCGCACCGTCCCGGTGAGCCGTCCTGGCCCTCGCCGTTCGGCCCGGGCCGGCCCGGCTGGCACATCGAGTGCTCGGCGATCGCCCGCCACCACCTGGGCGGCGTCATCGACATCCAGGGCGGCGGCACGGACCTCGCCTTTCCCCATCACGAGTGCTCCGCGGCGCACGCCGAGGTGGCCACCGGCAGCCATCCGTTCGCCCGCAGCTACGTGCACACGGCGATGGTCGCCCTCGACGGGCACAAGATGTCGAAGTCTCGCGGCAACCTCGAGTTCGTCTCCCGGCTGCGCCGTACCGGCGTCGACCCGGCGGCGATCCGCCTGGCACTGCTCGCCCACCGGCACACCGAGGACTGGGAGTGGACGGCGGCGAGCCTGCCGGCCGCGCAGGCCCGCCTGGCGCGCTGGCGAGCCGCCGTCGCGCTGCCCGCGGGCCCGGGCGCCGCGCCCGTGCTGGCCGCCGTGCGCGAGCGCCTCGCCGACGACCTGGACGCCCCCGGCGCCCTCGCCGCGGTCGACGCCTGGGCCGACGCGGTCCTCGCCGACGGCGGTGTTGTGCCCGCCGCCGCAGGCCATGGCGCTGCCGGTGGGGCGAGCCAGACCGAGCCCGGCGGGGCGCAGCTCGCAGGCACGGGCGCAGGGGGGGAGGCGCCCGCACTCGTCGCCCGGCTGGTTGACACACTGCTCGGTGTAGACCTTGAACCCGTCCGACCCAGAGGGAGCTGAGGGATGGGGTCGCACCATCGCAGGACCGATCCCGGGTCCGCCTCCGAACGGCCCGCCTTTGACGAGGTCGCCCACGGCTACGACCCGCGCCAGGTGGACGACTACCTTGCCACGCTGTGGCGGTACGCGAGCCAGGTGACCTCGCGGGCCGCCGCCGCCGAGAGCGCGCTGAAGGCCGAGCGGGAGCGCTCCGCGGCGGTGGCCGCCGACGAGCAGCTCGCCGCGCAGGCCGGCGGGCGCATCGGGCAGATGCTCGCCATCGCCCACCAGGAGGCCGAGGAGATCATCAGCGGTGCCCGGGCGATTGCCGAGTCGGCGCTGGAGGAGGCGATCGAGGACGGCGGGGCGAACCACCCCATCGTCCGCGAGGCCCGCGACCAGGCCGAGAAGCTGCTGCTGGACGCAGTCGAGGAAAGCCGCCGCATCGCCGCCGCCCGCCACCTGGAGCTGCAGAAGGAGATCGCCCGCAGCGCCGCCTCGCTCGACTCCCTGCGCCACCAGCAGGGCGAGATCATCGGCGCCGTCCTGCGGCTGCGCTCGTTCCTCGGTTCGGACGAGGTCGACCGCGCCGTCACCGATCTGGCCCGGGCCGGCTCCACCCCGCCACCCGCCGGCGGCGATTCCGCCGGCGGCGATTCCGGCGGCGGCGATTCCGGCGGCGCGAGCCTGTCCGGCATGGCCGGCGCGGAGGGCACCGACGGGGTCGGGGGCGCACCGCCCGGCGCCGCCGCACCCGGCAGCCCCCCTGCGGGCCCCGGCGGCGGAGCCACGGGGTTCACCACCGGTGCCACGCCGCCGCCCGGCGACGGGCCGACGCAGCCCGCGGCACCCCCGGGTACACCGCCGCCGGCGGGCGGCTGGGCACCCACCGACACCGCCGCCAGCACCCCCGCGCCGGACGGCTCCGCCACGTACACCCCTGGTGAGGCCTACGGCGGCGGCTACGGCCCGAACGGCGGCTACGGCCCGACCAGTGGGCAGGGATTCGCCGACGGGCAGGGCTCCATCGGCGCGCATGCCACCGCGGGTGCCTACGGCACCGGGGGCGCGTACAGCGCCACCGATACCTACGGCTCTGCCGACGGGTACCGCTTCGACGACCCGGCCGTGGGCGGGCAGGGTCCGAGCGGCCTCTACGGCACCGAGGGAGCGGACGGCGTCAGCGGCTACGAGTCGGCGGCAACGGCGGCAGCCGCCCGGGCATTCGGCACGAGCGGCGCGAGCTCGGGCACCGGGATCGGCTCCAGTGCCGCCGGAGGTTCGCCGCTCGGGTTCGGGCGGCGCCCGCCCGGCCGCCACCGTCAGGGCGCCGACAGCGACGCCGAGTCGAGTTACGTGCCGCCGCCGCGCACCTCGGTACGCACCGCCGACGCGCCGTTCCGCAGCGGCGCCGACGAGGACATCATCGACGCCGAGATCGTCGAGGAGTAGCCGCACCCGCGGCACCCGCCCCGCGCATGGCCGGCACGCCCTACGTCGCCTGGCCCTGTCGCCCGGGCCCGGCGCCGTGTCGGCCGGGCCCGGCCGACACGTCACAGGACTGCCGGACCGGGCCCGTGCCGCGTGCCGCTGTCTGCGCGCGCCCGCTACTGCCCGCGGCGGCGCAGGTAGCGTTCGAACTCGCGGGCGATCGCGTCACCGCTGGCCTCCGGAAGCGCCGTCTCCGGCTCCCGGGACTCCAGCGAGCGGACGTACTCGGCGACCTCGGTATCGCCCGCGGCAAGCTCGTCGACCTGGCGTTCCCACGCCTTCGCCCGCTCGGGGAGGTCTCCCAGCGGGATCTCGATGTCGAGCAGGTCCTCGACGCGGCGTAGCAGCGCGAGGGTCGCCTTCGGGCACGGAGGGTTGGCCACGTAGTGCGGCACGGCCGCCCAGAACGACACCGACGCGAGCTCCGCCCGCGCACATGCCTCCCCGAACACGCCGACGATGCCCGTCGGCCCCTCGTACCGCGACGGCTCCAACCCGAGGCGCGCCGCCGTCGCGGCGTCCCCGGCGGTACCGCTGATCGGCACGGGACGGGTGTGCGGGGAGTCGGCGAGCAGCGCCCCCAGCGAGATCACCATGTCGCTGCCGAGAGCGTGGACGGCCTCGATGAGCTCATCGGTGAACCCGCGCCAGCGCATGTTCGGCTCCAGCCCGCGAATGAGCACCAGGTCCGTCTCGGACTTGGGCGGGCGTGCGACCGACAGCCGCGTCGTCGGCCAGGTGATCTTCCGGGAAGCGCCGTCCGTCCCGCTCACCGTCGGGCGGTTCACCTGGAAATCGTAGTAGTCGTCAGGGTCGATCGCGCCGATCACCCTAGCCTTGAACGCCGTCTCCAGATGCTCGACGGCGGCGGACGACGCGTCGGCGGCGTCGTTCCAGCCCTCGAAGGCGGCTACCACGACCGGCGACCGCAGCTGGCCGACGCCGGAGAACTCGATCACCTACCACCTCCTGCCGCCCAGCGGCGGCCCACTGCCCCCGTGACAGTGCAACGGTACGTCCTCACGGAGACGACTCCTGCCCAGAGCCGACATCCGTGACGTCAGCCCTCCTCGCGCCCGCTGGGTATCCTGCCCGTGCCCGCAGGGAAGACCCGCGGGACCAGTCTGCCGGTGTTCTCGTGGGAACGCCTTTCCTCGGTCTGGCGATGGTGAACAGTGCGGGGCGGAGCGGACATCCGGTCCGGATCGTCCCGGTGGCTGCACCGTATCGGCTCGGGACGGATACCCGCCGTCGCGGCAGCGTGAACAGTCGCGGTGTGGACTGTCGCCGTGGGGACATCATCTCCGCTCCCGCCTCCCGCCGCCGGTGTTCGCCGCCGCCTGCCCCGGCCGCGCGGCCCGCGCCCGCGTGCGCCTCGCCGGGCCGTTTCCGACGCGTGCGCGCTGCCCGTCCTACCACCCCGGGGATCACCGCCCCCCACCCGGTGCGCCGCGCGGGGCCCACGGCCCACTCCTGGCCCGGCCGCAACCGTCCTCGCCTCGCCGCTGCCTGGCACGCACCAGGACCCCCAACCCGCGCGCTCCGCCCCTTGCGCCCCGCGACCCGCACCGCGCACGCCGGCGGGCGCGCCGCCCCGCGGCCCGACCTCCGGGCCCGCTCGATGCGCGGAAAACCCCAGGTACAACGGCCAACCCCGACCACTCTGCCCGCCCGTGCCCGCTGTCACCATCCTCATGGTGCCGGTCACCCGCCCCCTGGGGTAGGGCATCGCGGGCGGTCAGGCGGCGCTGCGAGGCGCCTTCCGCAGCGGCGCGGTGTGAGATCCAACGCCCCGGCCGGCCGCCGGATCCTGTCAACGATCCGGCAGCATACGACCAGGACGGGTTCGATCAGGACCGACGGCACCGACCGGGCCAGCTCGGACACCCGGACCCGGCACGTGCCACCCGGTACACCCGGCATCGAGCTAGGAGCGAACGTGGGTAGCCTCGCGGCGGTCTTCTTCGACATGGACGGCCTGCTCGTCGACACCGAACCGATCTGGACCGTCGCCGAGCACGAGGCGGCTGCCCGCCTCGGCGGCACGTTCACCCCGGCCATGAAGCGGGCGATGATCGGTCATGGCATCGACACCGCGGACCCGATCATGGTGTCCATGCTCGGCCAGCCCCCCGAGGTCATCGCCGACACCGCGAGCTTCCTGCTGCGCCGCTCCGCCGAGCTGTTCCGCGAGCCAGGAGTCATCGTGGCGCAGCCCGGCGCCCTGGAGCTGCTGAGGGCCCTGTACGCCCGCTCCATCCCCACCGCACTCGTCTCCTCCTCCTTCCGGGACCTGATGGACCCCGTCCTCGAGGTGATCGGGCGGGAGCTGTTCGCCGTGACGGTCGCGGGCGACGAGGTGCGCCACCGCAAGCCGCACCCGGAGCCCTACCTGACGGCGGCCCGCCTGCTCGGCGTCGACCCGCGTGCGTGTGCCGTGCTGGAGGACAGCCCCTCCGGCGCGCAGGCGGGGGTGGCCGCCGCCTGCGCCACGGTGATGGTCCCCTCGATGCCGGACCTGACCGACCCGCACACCCCTGACGACGCAGGCGTCCCCGCACCGACCCCGCCTGCCGCATCCGCCAGCGGTCCCTCGGCGGCCCCCGCCGCGGTGGGGGCCGCCGAGACGAACGGTGACGCCGCGCCGAACACGCGTCCCGCGGGCCTCGCCGCCGTGGTGGACAGCCTGCACGAGGTCAGCCCTGAGCTGCTTGAACAACTCGTGGCCGCCCGACGGGCTCGGGCCTGACCAGGCTGGCGCGCAGCAGCGCGGCCGCGACCTGACGGACAGAGGCGACTGCGCCCGCCCATCGACCAGCGCGAACCAGCCCCGCCGCTCGCGCACCCCGCGGCGCCCGTCCGCCGACCGGAGCACCGCGCCCGGATCGGCGATCCATCCGCCGCGCGTCGCGGCGTCCAGCAGGCCAACAGCGGTCTCACTGTCACTGCGCAGCACGAGGTCTGCCAGCGCCGGCTCCGAACTCGTCACGGGGATCCCACGCACGATGCGGCGCTCCCCGGCCCGGCACAGGCCCAGATGCCGCACGAGACCCTCGATGCCCCGCGCCGGCATGCGCGGAACGGGGAAGGAGCAGATGCACCGGCTCGCTCAGCACCAGCGCGCCCCGCCGAACCGAACCGGCCTGGCCGTCCCGACGCGGCGGGTTGGCCGACGCGGGCGGGTTGGCCGACGCCGGTGGGGCGGGCAGGTCGGGCAGGCCGTGCAGCCGGGCGGCCGTGATGTCACAGATCACGGCTCCTGGCCGCCCGACGAGCGCGGCACGCGCCGGCCCTCGTGCCTGGGCCTGCCGGCTCGGGCCTGCCCTGCCTCAGGCGGCGCGGTGATGCTGATGGTGCCGAGGGTCAGACACGGTCTGGGCGTAGTAGAGCGTGGCTTTCCCTCGGCATGATTGCCCGGGCACGGCACCCGAGGTCACCCAGCCGGGGGCACGGCCCGGCCGGCCATCCCGGCCATCCCGGCCGGACGGCCAGACATCCCGGGCATCCCGATCGGCCGCAAGGCGGCGGATCGGGCGGGAGTGGTCAGTCGGGGGATCAGACGCGGGGAGCCATCAGGCGGTGGAGATGGCGCGCAGGACGTCCATGCGGGCGGCGCGGCGGGCGGGGAAGACCGCGGCGAGGATGCCGAGCAGGATGCCGACCAGGATCACCACGACGATCGTCGGGGCGGGGTAGGCGAAGGTGGTGATCCCCTGGCCGACCAGCGCGCGGGTCAGAGCCCAGCCGAAGACGCTGCCGACGGCCACGCCGAGCACTGCCCCGAACACCGAGATGATGGTCGATTCCATGACGACCATCGCCCGCATCTGGCCGCGTGACATCCCGACGGCGCGCAGCAGGCCGATCTCCCGGGTCCGTTCGATCACGGACAGGGCGAGGGTGTTCACGATGCCGAACAGGGCGATGACCACCGCCAGCGCCAGCAGCACGTAGATGAAGCCGAGCAGCTGGTCGACCTGTTTCTCCTGCTGGGCGACGAACTCGGACTGGTCGCGGACCTCGACCGTCGCGAACGGCTTCACCACCGCGTCGATCTCGGCGCGCACGGCCGCCGGTGACGCTCCGTCGGCGCGGGTCACGAGGACGAACAGGTCCAGGTCGTCGGGGGTGTGACGGGCGTACTGGGCGGTCGAGATGATCCAGGAGCCGGCGACCTGGCTTTTCTTGTAGGTGCCGACGAGCGTGAGGTCGTCGCTGCCGTCGGCGAAGGTCATGTGGACCTTCTGGCCGACGGTGAGGTGGTGGTCGGCGGCGACACCGTCCTCGACGAGGATGGTGCGGTCACCGAGGGCGTGGATGTCGCCGGCGACCTTCTTGATGGCCAGCACCTTGAGCAGGCCCCCGGGGTCTCCGGCGAGAAGCTGCACGCTGTGGCCGTCGACCTTCGCCGTGCCGCCGCGCAGGCCGGTGGCCGACTCGATGCCGGGCTTGCCCGCCAGATCGCGGGCCACCTGGCCGCTGAAACCCTGCCCGAAGCCCTTGGCGGTCAGGTAGAAGTCGGCGCCGAGGCTGTTCGTGACCGTCGCCCGCACCGACTCCTTGATCGACTGCCCCAGGATGGCGAACGCGCTGACCAGCGCCAGGCCGATCATGAGCGCCGAGGCGGTCGACGCGGTGCGGCGCGGGTTGCGCATCGCATTCTCGCGGCCGAGACGGCCCGTGGTGCCGAACAGCGACACGAACGGCGCCCCGAGCACCCGGATCACCGGGCCGGACAGCAACGGCGACAGCGTCGCCACCCCGAGGAAGATCGCGGCCGCGCCGACGCCGACGGCGGTCGCACCCGACGTGCCCGCCGACGCGGTGCCCGTCACCAGCATCAGGATCCCGAGCGCGCCGAGCGCGAACCCGGCGATCGCCCGCAGCCGCAGTGACCGGGTGGGCAGCACGTAGGTCTCGCGCATCGCCGCGACCGGCGGCACCGACGCCGCCTTGCGTGCCGGCACGAAGGCCGCCGCCGAGGTGATGAGGACGCCGACGGCGTAGGCGACGACGATCGTGCGCGGGCTGAACACCAGCGAGCCGCCGGGCAGGCTCACCCCGAACGTACCCACGGCGGCGCGCAGCAGCAACGCGAGACCCGCACCGACGACGAGCCCCACGGTGGCGCCCGCGAAGCCGACCATGGCCGCCTCGACCTGCAGCGACACCTGGACCTGACGCCGGCTCGCGCCGATCGCGCGCAGCAGCGCCAGCTCCCGCACCCGCTGCGCGACGAGCATGGTGAACGTGTTGAAGATGATGAACGCGCCGACGAACACCGAGATCGCCGCGAAGATCAGCAGGAAGGTGGAGAACCCCCTGATCGCCTGCTGCACCGCGTTCGCGTTCTCGTCGGCGAGCTGCTTGCCGGTGATGGCCTCGACGCCGGCCGGCAGCACCGCGGCGACGCGCGCCCGCAGCTGCTCCTGCCCGACCCCGGGGACGGCGGCCAGGTGCAGCGAGCTGAACTCGTCAGGTGCCAGCAGCACCCGCTGGGCGGTCACCGTGTCGAAGGCGGTGACCGACGCGCCGCCGACGCTGTCCTGCCCGGCGACCTGGAAGGTGCCGACCAGCGTGTAGGTGCCGGGCGCGCCCTTGGTCTGCACGGAGATCCTCGTGCCGAGGGCCAGGTGCATCGACCGCGCGGTTGCCCGGTCGACGACGATCTCGCCGGGACCCGGGGCGCGGCCCTCCACGATCTGCTCGGACGCGGTGGGCTGGCCACCGGTCCAGTTCGTGCCGATGCCGGGGGCGCCGCCGCTGTCCTGGGCCTTGCCGGTGCGCGGGTTGACGAGCACGGCCTGCCCGCTCACGTCGCCCACAGCTGCCCGCACCCCGTCGACCTTGGCCACCGCGGGCAGGACCGACGCGGGCAGCGGCGGCCGGCCGTCGTCACTGGTCGGGTCGATCTGGTTGACCGCTCGGACGGCGACGCTCACGTTCTTGTTGATGTTGGCGAAAAGGGTGTCGAAAGTCCGGTTGAGGGTGTCGGTGAGGACCAGCGTGCCCGTGACGAAACTCACGCCGACGACGACCGCCAGCATGGACAGGACCAGCCGGACCTTGCGGGCCAGCAGGCTCTTCAGGGTTGCGCGCAGCATGGATCAGGCCCAGCCCGCCGACTCCGGACCATTCGCCCGGTGGCGGCGGGCCTCCCCGTAGGACGGCCCATCGTAGCCATCACCGTCGGGATCCCGCGGTCCGCCGGGGCGTGGCACCTGGCCGCCTCTGCGGGCGGCCCCGGCCGCCGGGCCACGCCGCCCTCCGCCACCTCGTCCGCCCGCGGGCGGACCGTCCTCGGGCAGGGCATCGAACTCACCGGTCAACTGTTCGGCGTAGCGGGGGTCGTAGCCGTCCGGGCCGTCGTCGCCGTAGCGCTGGTCGGGATAGCCCGGATTCGGGTAGCCGCCGCGGCGCCCCTGGCCCGGGCGTTCCCGGTCCGGCCCGGCGCCGTCCGGGTAGTCGTCGCCGTCCGGGTAGTCGTCGGCGCCGGCATACTCGTAGTCGTCGCGGTAGCGGCCGCCGCGCCCGTCATCGTCGTGGTAGGCCTCGGCCGCGTACCCGTCCGCGTCCCGACCGTGCTCGTCCTCGCGGTCATCGAACTCGGCGTCGCCGCTCGCGGGGACGAGGCCGCGCTGGGCGGCGTCGAGGTG
>Ga0105248_10003437_pt1 | contig 17588 bp, 11 predicted proteins | sample KBSS34metaG_FD_81524 | JGI IMG/M metagenome (GOLD analysis project Ga0105248, IMG submission 81524) | Switchgrass rhizosphere microbial communities from Kellogg Biological Station, Michigan, USA - KBS S3-4 metaG | ecosystem: Host-associated > Plants > Roots > Rhizosphere > Soil | place... | reverse complement strand
TGCCCGCGAGCTGGTCCGCGGCCGACCACAGGCAGCAGGCGGCGGCCGCCGCCGTGACGGCGAGCCTCCATCGAGCGGGCTCGGCTGCGGCGGCGCCGCCGAGCAGGAGGAACGGCACGGCCGCCTCCACCAGGTAGCGGGGATGGAACACGGGCCGGACGAGGAGGCTGACGAGCAGCGCGGCGGCGGGAGGAATGAACGCGAACGCGGCGAGCAGGCCGAGCGACGTCCGCGAGACGTGCTCGGGCGGAGACTTCCGCACGCGAACCGCAAGCCCCAGGATCGCGGCCAGGAGAAGCGCTCCGGCGAGCAGCTGCGCCCCGATGGCGACGGCGCGCTCCGGGCCGAGCAGCCCCGCGTAGAAGCGCGGAAGCGCGGCCGGGCCCGGCCGCGTCAGGCCGGCGAGATTTCCGGAGAGGCCGCTTCCCTTCCCGATCTCCCGGGAGACCAGCCAGGCCCACGGGGCGAAGGCCAGGACGGGAACCAGGCTCGACGCGAGGAATCGAGGAAGCCGCTCCCGGTCGCGCCGCGAGATCACGAGCCAGAGTCCCTGCGTGCCGACGACGAGCCAGCCGAAGTAATGCGAGTAGACGAGGAGGGTGTTCGCCAGGGCGAGCCCGATCCAAGCCCTCCGCCCGCTCGCCGCGGCGTCGAGCACGCGCACGAACGCCAGGGTGGAGAGAACCGACGTGAGCAGCAGCAGGGCGTACGGCCGAAGCTCCTGCGCGTAGTAGACGAGGTACCCGCTCGTCGCCGCCAGGGAGAGCCCGATCGCCGAGGCGCGGCGCGAGAGTCCGAGCTCGCGGCAGAGCCGGGCGGCGGCCAGGATCGCCGCGGTGGCGGCCGAGATCGGAAGGAGACGGAGCCACAGCGTCCGCTCGCCCCCGATGCGTATCCAGACCTTCAGGAGAGCGTAGAAGAAGGGCGGGTGAACGCGGTCGCTGGCCGCTCCGTGCAGGAGCCCGTACCAGGAGCGTCGCGCGAAGGAAACGCTCATCACCTCGTCGTTCCAGAGCGAGGGAGCGCCGGCATGGACGAGCGCCAGAAACAGGAAGACGGCCGTGGCGCAGACGACGACGGCGGCCGATGGGCCGACTCCGCGGCGTTCCACGCCGTCGGAAACGGGAGAGCCGGAAGCCGCCATGTCGCGAGCCGTGCCGCGGCTCAGACCGCCAGGATCTCCTGCTCCTTGCTCTTCAGGAGATCGTCGACTTCCTTGATCTTCTTGTCGGTCAGCTTCTGCGACTCCTCGAGGCCGCGGCGCTCGTCGTCCTCGGAGATCGTCTTGTCCTTGAAGAGCTTCTTGATCCGGTCGTTGCCCTCGTGCCGGTAGCGGCGGACTTCGACGCGACACTCCTCCGCCATGTGGTGGGCCTTCTTCGCGAGATCCTTTCGCCGCTCCTCCGTCAGGGCGGGGATGGGCACGCGCACGATCTTCCCGTCGTTCTGCGGGTTGAGCCCGAGCTCGGACTTGCGGATCGCTCGCTCGATCTCGACGGCCATCTTGGGGTCCCATGGGGCAGCCAGGATCAGCGTCGGCTCGGGTACCGACAGGTTGGCGACCTGGTTGAGCGGCACGTCCGTCCCGTAGGCCGAGACGGTGATGCCGTCCAGCATCCCGAGACTGGCGCGCCCGGTGCGGAGCGTCTTGAAGCGCTCCTTCAGCGCCGCGACGGCGTCGGCCATGAACTTCTCGATGTCCTTGAGCTCCTGTCTCATGCCTCGACTCTCCCTAAGGTGCTCGCCGCGTCCGCGGAAACCAGCGAGCCGATGTCCTCTCCGAGCACGACCCGCTGGATGTTCCCCTGGACCTTCATGTTGAAGACCTTGATCGGAATCCCGTTCTCCATGCAGAGCGCGACGGCGGCGGCGTCCATGACCTGCAGCCCGGCGTCGAGCGCCTGGCGGTACGAGAGGCTCTTCAAGAACTTCGCGGACGGGTCGGTGTCCGGATTCGCGTCGTAGACGCCGTCCACCTTGGTCGCCTTGAGCAGGACCTCGGCGTGGATCTCGTTGGCGCGCAGCGCGGCGGCGGAGTCGGTCGTGAAGAACGGGTTGCCCGTGCCCGCGACGAAGAGCACGACCCGTCCCTTGTCGAGGTGGCGGATCGCGCGGCGCCGGATGAAGGGCTCCGCGATCTGGCGAATCTCGACGGCGGACATCAGCCGCGTGGTCACGGAGCGCTTTTCGAGGGCGTCCTGGAGCGCGAGGCCGTTGATGACCGTCGCGAGGAGGCCCATGTGGTCGCCGGCGACCCGGTCGATGCCCTGCGCGGCCGCGGAGACGCCGCGGATGATGTTCCCGCCGCCGAGCACGACGGCGGTCTCGACGCCGAGCCGGTGCACGTCGCGGATCTCGTCGGCGAGCCGGGCGACGACCTCCGGCGCGATGCCGAACTTCTGGCCGCCCATCAGTGCCTCCCCCGAGAGCTTCAGGAGAATGCGGCGGTAGACGGGAGAGTCCGGCATGATGGCGGGATTATCTGCGAAGACGCGACATAGAGCTACGGACCGGAATCATTTAAGACGTCATCCCGAGGAGCGCAGCGACGAGGGATCCCGGAATCGACGCGCCGGCTCGAATCCTGCCGGGGACGGGATCCCTCGCTATCGCTCGGGATGACGCGCAACGCTTGGCAGAGTCGGCTTCAAGCCGCTTCTTCCGCCCGTCCCGCGCCCTCGCCGAGCTTGAACCGGACGAAGCGCAGGTCGAGGGCGCCCTTGCCGCCCCGCTCGACGAGCATCTGGCCGACCGTCTTGTCCGGGTCCTTCACGTAGGGCTGCTCGACGAGAACCGCCTCCTGGTAGAACTTCTCGACCTTGCCGTCGGCGATCCGCTCCACGACCTGCGCCGGCTTCCCGGCCGCGGTCGCCTGCGCGCGCGCGATCTCGCGCTCGGTCTCGAGGACCCCCGTGCTCACCTCCGAGCGCGACGCGAATCGCGGATCGGACGCGGCGATGTGCATCGCGAGGTCCTTGCCCAGTGACTCGTCCCCGCCGGGCACGCCCACGAGCACGCCGATGCGGCCGTTCCCGTGGATGTAGCTCGCGAAACGCTCGCCCTCGCGCGGCACGAGCCGCGCGAAGCGTCGGATCTGGATGTTCTCCTTGAGCATCGCCACCAGCTGCGTGAGGTGCTCGCCGACGGTCTCCCCCTTGGGCCACGACAGGGCCGCGAGCGCCGCGACGTCGCCGGAGCGGGTGTCGCCGAACGCGTCGTGTGCCTCGATCCGGTCGGCGAGCGTCTCGGCGAACGTCCGGAAGTCCTCCGTGCGAGCGACGAAGTCGGTCTCACAGTTGACCTCGAGGAGAACTCCGCCCTTGACGGTCACCCGCGCGACGACGAGACCCTCCGACGCCGCGCGCCCCGCCTTCGACGCGGCCGCCGCGAGGCCCTTCTTGCGAAGGAGCTTGCGCGCCTCCTCGAAGTCGCCCTGCGCCTCGACGAGAGCCTTCTTGCAGTCCATCATGCCGGCGCCGGTCTCGGTGCGGAGCTGGTTGACGAGCTTGGAGCTGATTTCCATGATCTGCCTCTGCTTTTGAACGAAGTCGGAAACAAGGAATCGAAAATCGGATCGTCGAAGCGACCCGATTTCCGACCCCGCCTGCCGGGAATTACGACGCGTCGGCGACGACGGCGGTCTGCGAGAGCTCCGGCGTCCGCGGCCGGTCCTCGCTCGGGCCCTCCGCCTCGCGCTCGCCGTGGGCGTGGAGCCCCTCGAGGACCGCGTCGGCGACCTTGGCCGCGAAGAGACGGATGGCGCGAATCGCGTCGTCGTTGCCCGGAATCACGTGGTCGATCAGGTCCGGGTCGCAGTTCGTGTCGACCACGGCGACGACGGGGATCCCCAGGATGTTCGCCTCCTTGACGGCGATGTACTCCTGCTTCGGGTCGATGACGAAGAGCGCATCCGGCAGCTCGTCCATCTCCTTGATTCCCGTCAGATTCTTCTCGAGCTTTTCCTTCTCACGCTCCAGGCGCAGGCGTTCCTTCTTCGTCAGGTTCTCGTTCTCGTCCTGCGAGAGGACGCCCTCGATCTCCTTCAGACGGTGGATCGACTTGCGGATCGTCGAGAAGTTCGTCAGCGTGCCGCCGAGCCAGCGCGTGTTCACGTAGAACATGCCGCAGCGGTTCGCCTCCTCGTAGATCGCGTCCTGGGCCTGGCGCTTGGTGCCGACGAAGAGCAGGTTCTTACCCGCCGCGGCGAGATCCGTGACGAATTTCGAGGCTTCCTTGAACTGCCTGAGCGTCTTCTGCAGGTCAATGATGTAGATGCCATTGCGCTTGCCGAAGATGTACTTCTTCATCTTCGGGTTCCAGCGCTTGGTCTGATGACCGAAGTGGACGCCAGCCTCGAGCAGTTCCTTCATAGAAATAGATGCCAGATCACACCTCCTTGTGGGTGAGACGGAAGACGCAAGACGTATGACGTGAAGCGAAGGAGCCCGAGGGCGAAGAGACGGAGAGTCGCATCAGCGCTTGGAGAACTGGAACCGCGCCCGGGCGCCGCGCTGGCCGTACTTCTTGCGCTCCTTCATCCGCGGATCGCGGGTGAGGAAGCCGTCCTTCTTGAGCTTCTTGCGAAGCTCCAGGTTGTACTCGGTGAGAGCGCGGGAGATTCCGTGGCGGATCGCGCCGGCCTGGCCCGAGGGCCCGCCGCCGGCGACCGTCACGTGGATGTCGAACTTCTCGGCCGTCTCGGTCGACGCGAGCGGCTGCTTGATGACCATCTTCAGAACGTTGTTCGGGAAGTAGTCGTCGAGGGGACGCTTGTTGACGGTGATCGCACCGGAGCCGGGGACGAGGCGCACGCGCGCCATCGAGGTTTTGCGCCGTCCCGTGGCCGTGTGCTGGATTTCGACTGCCAAGACTCCTCCGAGCTGTTCCGTCGCCCGCCTCAGGCGGCGGAGACTTTGAGCGGACGAGGCTGCTGCGCCTCGTGCGGGTGTTTCGGTCCGCGATAGACCTTCAGCTTCTTGATCTGCTTGCGGCCGAGCTTGCTCTTCGGGAGCATTCCGCGCACCGCCTCCTCGATGATTCTCTCGGGATAGCGCTCCTGCATCTGACGCGCGCCGACCGTCTTCAATCCGCCCGGATAGCCGGTGTGGTGCCGGTAGACCTTCACGTCGAGCTTCGCGCCCGTGAGGCGCACCTTCTCGGCATTGGTGATGACGACGAAGTCGCCCATGTCGAGATAGGGAACGTAGTTGCGGCGATGCTTGCCCGAAAGGATTCGCGCGACCCGCGTCGCGAGCCGCCCGAGAACCTGGTCGGCCGCGTCCACCACGAACCAGTCGTGGCGCACGTCCGCTATCGATACTCTTCCTGTGCCAGAAGCCATTCAGAAACCTCTACGTTACGCTTCTCAAGGTTGGCCCGCGACTCCCCGCGATGGAGTGCGAGCCGGTACGGATCCCTCCGAGGAGGGCGCGTAAGGATACGCAAGGCCCCCGGGGGTGTCAATGCCGGAGATCGCCGAGCCGGACCGGGGTTTCCGGCCTGAAGCGGCCGGTGCCCGGGGCGATTCCGCCTGCCGGGCGGCGAAGCCTCCAGACCGGCAAACCGGACCGGGGAGCTCTTCTTCTTCTCTTCGGGCCTCTCCTTCTTCTTCTATCTCTAGGGCAGCCCGAACGTGCGGGTGAGGAAGGTCGCCATCTGGCCCCTCTGGGTCGGCGAGGCGGGGCAGTACTTGCCTCCCCCACACCCCGACGTCACCCCCTCGGCGTGCAGCCGCTCGATCCAGGCCGCCGCGAACGCCGACGCGGGGACGTCCAGGAACACCGTTCCGGTTGCCGCCGGCGGCTGGTACGACGGCCCGTGCTCGGTCCGAAGGAGGAGAGGCGCCATCTGCGCGCGCGAGACCGGAGCTCCCGGGCAGTAGTTCCCCCCGCCGCATCCGCCCGTGATCCCCTCGGCCGCCAGCCGCTCGATCCACGCCGCGGCAAAGGCGGACGCCGGCACGTCGAGGAACACGGAGCCCGTCGCGGGAGGAGGCTGGTAGGCGGCTCCGTGCTCCGCCCTCAGCAGGAAAACGGCCATCTGCGCGCGGGTCACGGCGAGGGCCGGGCAGTAATCGCCTCCGCCGCAGCCGGCGGTGATCCCCGCCCGGACGATCGAGACCACGTCGCCGTGGAACGGGTTCGACCCGGGCACGTCGAGGAAATCCGCCATCCAGCCGGACGGCAGGATCCCGGTCAGGTTGCCGGGGTTCGTCACCGAGACGTCGTTCAGGGTGCCGGCCGGACGGGCCGGAGCCATCGCGTGGACGTGGGTCGCGTCCACCACGTGGACGCCGGTGGCCGGAACGCTCCCGATCTTGACCGTCGCGCCCGCCACGAAGCCGGCGCCGACGATCGTCGTGGACATCCCGCCGCCGGAGGGACCGGCGCCCGGGCTGATGACGTCGACCGCGGGCGAGCCGGGCAGAGGCGTCGGCGTGCGCGACGGCGTTCGCGTGGCGGTCGGCGTCCGCGAGGCGGTGGGCGTCCGCGAGGCGGTCCGAGACGCGGTGCGCGTCGGCGTCTTCGAGGCGGTGAAGGTCGGCGTCCGCGAAGCCGTGAACGTCGGGGTCTTCGTCGGGGTGCGGGTCGGCGTCTTCGAAGCGGTGGACGTCGCCGTCCGCGAAGCCGTGAACGTCGGGGTCTTCGTCGCGGTCCGGGTCGGCGTCTTCGAGGCGGTAAACGTCGCCGTCCTCGAAGCCGTGAACGTCGGCGTCTTCGTCGGGGTGCGGGTCGGCGTCCTCGAGGCGGTGAAGGTCGGCGTCCTCGAAGCCGTGGACGTCGGGGTCCTCGAGGCGGTGAACGTCGGCGTGCGGGACGCCGTGAAGGTCCGGGTCCTCGACGCCGTGAACGTCGGCGTGCGCGTCGCGGTGCGGCTCGCGGTCTTCGTCGGGGTGAACGTCGGCGTGCGCGTCGGAGTCCGGGTCGCCGTCTTCGTCGCGGTGAACGTCGGGGTCTTCGTCGGCGTCCGCGTCGGCGTGAGGGTCGGCGTGCGCGTGGGCGTGCGGCTCGGAGTGAAGGTCGGTGTGAACGTGGGCGTGGGGCCGCTGCTGAAGGTCGCCGTGTAGGTCGTGTCGGTCGACGGCGTCGAGATGTCGTGGACGCGGGTGCCGCCGTCCGACCACGACACGAAGTTGTACGTCGTGCCTCCCACGACCTGGGGCGAAGGCGCGCCGATCGTCCGCGTGAAGTTGACGACGCCGAGGACGCTCTGCGGCGAGGTGAACGGCTGACCGTCGAGGGTCAGCTGGAGCCCGGCCGGGCTGGTCTTGAAGGTCATCGTCGCCGTCCGCGGAACGACGTCGACGTACGTCTCGGCGGTGAGGCCGCCCGAGTCGACGGCCGAGAGGTGGATGCGATACCACGTGTTCGCCGACGCCTCGCCGACCACTGGCACGACGAAGGTGCCCCCGGTGATCCCGCTCGTCGGCGGCATGAACGGGTGGAAGTGCGTGTCGTGATGGAAATTGATCCACCACGTCAGCGACGACGCCGGAAGCGTCCCGTCCTCCGGGTCGGATGCGGAGCCGGAGTACGCGATCGTGTCGCCGGCCGCGTAGTTGATCGGCGGCGGCGGAAACGCGATGGCGGGAATCGGCGGCTGGTCGGCGGTGACGCTGAGTGTCGCGTCGGCGCTCGTCGCGTTGCCGGAGGCATTCGACACCTTGCAGCGGAACTGATCCCCGTCGTCGCCGAGCGTGACGGACGCGATCGTGTACGAGGACGAGTTGGCGCCGCCGATGTTGGCACCGTTGCGCTGCCACTGGAAAGTGAGGGGCGCCGCGCCCGACGCCGCCACGGTGAAGGTGACCGGGTGGCCGAGCGAGATGAGCTGGCTGAGCGGGTCCTGGGTGATGACCGGAGCGCTGCTCCCCGTGTACGTGACCTTGAAGAGCTTTCCGTCCCCGTGGTTGAGGTAGTAGAGGGCGCCGTCGTAGCTGACTCGGATGTCCACCGGGCTCGACGCGCCCGACGCGAAGCCGCTGACGGTGTGCGTGGTCGTGTCGATCCGGTGGATCCAGTTGCTGCAGAAGTCGGCATAGAAGTAATCGCCGACGTAGTCCGCCGGAAACTGCGTCGTGAGCGGGGTGTAGAAGTCGCCGCCCGACATCGCGCAGCCCTGGCCGTGGCCGTAATAGAACCAGGGATCGGTGTACAGCGGGTTGGCCGGGACGCACGGTCCCTCACAGACCGGCCAGCCGTAGTTCTTTCCGGCCACGCCGTCGTCGATCTCCTCGTAGAGCGACTGCCCGACGTCGTCGATGAAGATCCGTCCGCTGCCGTTGGCGATACCGAAGGTGAACGGATTCCGAAGGCCCATCGCCCAGATCGCCCGGTATTTTCCCGTCGTCTGGTTGTAGAAGGGATTGCTGGTCGGGATCGAGCCGTCCGAGTTGATGCGAAGGAGCTTCCCGAAGAGGATGCCGAGGCTCTGCGAGTTCGAGCCGTTGGCGTTGTCGCCGACGCCGATGTACAGCTTTCCGTCGCCGCCGAAGTGCAGCGCGCCGCCGTTGTGATTCGTCGCGGCCGACAGGTTGTCGAGCTCGAGGAGGATCGTCTCGCTGCCCGGCACGGCGACGTCTCCGTTGGCCGTGAACCGGCTCAGGCGGTTGTGCGCCGGCGACGGGACGGTGTAGTAGACGTAGACGTACTGGTTCGTCGGGAAGTTCGGGTCCAGCACGACCCCGATCAAGCCGCGCTCCCCCGCCGAGTCGACCGTCACCGTCAGGAACGGAGTCGGCAGGAGCGCCCCGTTCTTCGAGACGCGCAGCGTCCCTCCCTGCTCGCAGACGAACACCCGGCCGTCCGGCGCGAGCGCCATCGCGGTGGGAGCGGCGAGGCCCGTCGCGACGGCCGTCTCCGTGAACCCGGCCGGAAGCGTGGACGCACCGATCCCCGCCCCGGACGCAAGCAGGGCACACGCCGCCAGAAAGCCGATGCGTCTCATCTTTTTGTGAACCAGGGAAGGCGCAAGCCTAAGCGGGACGCCCGCGAAGTGTCAAACGAAACGGCACCCCCGGGCGAATCGATCGGATCAACCTATTAGTGTTGGCTAATATTTAGTCTGACCCCGGGTCCTCCCCGGGTATCGCGCCCTAGGTGGGCGGCGTGCGCTCGAGCTGCGTGTAGGTGAGGAGGATCAGGTCGGCGCGGCGGCGCACCCCGTATTTCGCAAGCAGGTTCGAGACGTGGAACTTGGCCGTGCGCTCGGACATGTGGAGCTTGCTCGCGATCTCCTTGTTCGAGAGGTTCTCGAGCAGCGCCTCGAGCACTTCCTTCTCGCGGCGGGAGAGGCGGGCCGGTCCGGCGGGTCCGCGCGGGCGGCGGACCGCGGACAGCGTCTCGTCGACGAACTGCGAGAGGAGCGACCGCGGAACCCAGAAGCCGCCGCTGGCGACCTCCTCCACCGCCCGCGCGAGCTGCTCGCCCGTCTCCGCGAAAGTCAGAAGCCCCTTCGCCCCGAGGCGGAGCAGAGGGAACGCGGCGCCCAGCTCGAACTTCTCCGAGACGAGCACGACCCTCCCGGTGGGATTCTTCCCGAGGACGTGAACGACCAGCGCCTCCGTCGTGGGGCGATGGGCATGACTCTCGAGAACGTAGACCGCGGCCTTCGGAATCGTGAGCCGCTCCGGGTCCGCCATGATGTCCGGTTCGAGGCGGCGGACCGTCAGCGCGAAGGCGTCTCCCGTGAGCAACCTCTCAAATTCGGAGAGGACGAGCGGATGGAAAGCGAGGAGGCCAACGGTCGCCCGGCGGTTTGAGCGAGGTTTGACCACTGCATCGAGGGTACGGGATTTGCCGCCGGGGGGCAAGGACCCCCTGTCCGACCGGACAGGTCCGACACTGGCCCGGACCTGTACGAATGAAAGACTCGCGGCCAGTAGCCCCGGCGCTGCTCGCCACCTACCCTGCCAAGGACTCTCACGGATGTACAGGCAACCCTTCAATCTGGAACGGAGTCCATCCATGGCGAAACGGCTTCTGGCTCTCACCCTGCCTCTTCTCCCGGTCCTCCTGATCCTCACCAGCGCGACGGCGAAGGCGGCGGAGTTCTACGTCGCGACGAACGCGAGCTCGAGCGGCACCGGAACGATCGGAAGCCCGTGGACGCTCCAGACCGCGCTCAACCACCCCTCCGCGGTGCATGCCGGCGACACCATCTGGCTGCGCGGCGGCACGTACACGGGCACGTTCACCAGCCACCTGGCCGGCACGTCCGCCAATCCCATCAAGGTGAGGCAGTATCCCGGTGAGCGGGCGCGCATCGACGGGAACGCCCCGACGACGAGTCCGACGCTGACCGTCCAGGGCTCCTACACCTGGTTCTGGGGCTTCGAGGTCTTCAACTCGAACACCACCCGATACACGAGCGACGGGAACGACCCCCCGCGTCGCGGCCTCGGGGTCGAGCTCACCGGCGTCGGGACGCGGGCGATCAACATGGTCCTCCACGACACGACGGAGGGCGTCCTCACCGGATCCTCGACCGACGACACCGAGGTCTACGGCACGCTCATCTATTACAACGGCTACGACTCGCCCGACCGCGGGCACGGCCACGGCATCTACGTCCAGAACGACGCCGGGAACCCGACGAAGAAGGTCTACGACAACATCATCTTCGAGCAGTTCGGTTACGGCCTCCACGGCTACACCGAGGGTGGAGATCTCGACAACATCGAATACAAGGGAAACACCGTCTTCGACAACGGAGGGCTGTCCAGCCACGGTCTCGGGACCAACATCCTGCTCGGCGGGATGAAGAATGCGGACAACCCGAAGGTCAACTACAACATGAGCTACACGCGGGGGCACGGCGGCTCGAACAATCTCGGGTACAGCTCGGGTTGCAACGCCGCGCAGGTCACCAACAACTATTTCTCCAACGGGACGGCCCTCAAGCTGGTCAACTGCAGCATCTCGACGATGACCAGCAACACCTTCTATGGGGCGGTCGTCGGCTTCTCCTCGAGCTCCTTCCCGAACAACACCTTCCTTCCGAGCCGGCCGACCGGCGTGAAGGTCTTCGTGCGGCCGAACGCGTACGAGGCGGGCCGGGCGAACATCACCGTCTACAACTGGGCGAACCAGAGCACCGTGTCGGTCGACGTGAGCGGAATCTTGTCGAACGGCGACGGCTACGAGGTTCGCAACGCCCAGGACTTCTACGGCGCTCCCGTCCTGACCGGCACCTACAACGGCAGCGCCCTGGTCCTGCCGATGACGGGACTCTCGGTCGCGACGCCGGTCGGAGTGGCGGCGCCTCCGCCGACCGGTCCCGAGTTCAACGCCTTCGTCCTGCTTCCGGCGTCCAGCGGCGGCATCCCCACCCCGACCCGGACCCCGACGGGCCCGGCGCCGACGGCGACTCGCACGCCGACCCGCACCCCGACCCCGACCGGCGGCGGGGGCGGCGGCGGCACGCAGACCGTGGTCTGGGCGGCCGAGTGGGGAACGATCACGGCTCCCATGGCCATCTACCCGAGCGCCGACGCCTTCGGCGGCCTGTACATCACGTCCTCCGCCGCCGAGACCGGCACGGCGACATGGACGATCGACGTTCCGGCGACGGGCAACTACGTTCTCTGGGCTCGCCTCTACGCGGGCACGACGGCGTCGAACAGCGCCTACATCCAGGTCGACGGGAACGAGGACATTTTCGACGTCGATGCCTCGGCCGCATGGAAATGGCGGCGTGTGAACGGACGGGGATCGTCGGGAGTTCCGATGGCGATCGACCCGCGCGTGTTCCCGCTGACGGCGGGCACGCATACGTTCCGGTTCCGCTCGCGCGAGTCGTACGTAAAATTCGATCGATTGATCCTCACGAACAGCATGACTTACGTGCCGAAGAGCTCGCCTTAGATCGTGGAGACATCGGCCTGTCCTCGCGGACAGCTATGCACAGGGTCCCAACCCCTGTACAAAGAAGGCCTCGCGGAACAGTGGGAATGCGAACCCGCGAGACGATAGTCTCCGACCAGTGTCTCGCAACAAACGGAATGCCCTCTGGGTGCTTTGTGCGGCTGCGCTTCTGTTCGCCGCTGTCGCTGGAGCTGCCGACTTCTACGTGAGTCCCAGCGGCGCTCCGTCGGGAACGGGGAGCCAGAGCAACCCGTGGGACCTGCAGACCGCGCTCAACCAGCCCGCCGCGGTCCACGCCGGCGACACGATCTGGCTGCGCGGCGGGATCTACACGGGATCCTTCACCAGCAACCTCGTCGGAACGTCGTCGAGCCCGATCCTCGTCAAGCAGTACCCGGGCGAGCGCGCGCGCATCGACGGCAACCACCTCGGCACCGAACCGACGCTGAAGATCAGCGGCTCGTACACGTGGTTCTGGGGTATCGAGATCTTCAATTCCGATCCGACGCGCTGGACGTCGGACGGAAATGACCCTCCTCGCCGCGGCCTCGGCGTCGAGCTCTACGGGACCGGCACCAAGATGATCAACATGGTGGTGCACGACACCACCGAGGGAGTGCTGAGCGGCTCCGGTTCGGACTCGACCGAGGTCTATGGCAACGTCATCTACTACAACGGCTACGACTCGCCGGATCGCGGGCACGGCCACGGCGCCTACATACAGAACGACGCCGGCAACCCGGTGAAGAAGATCTACGACAACGTGCTCCTGGACCAGTTCGGGTACGGCCTGCACGGTTACACCGAGGGCGGCGATCTCGACAACCTCGACTACCAGGGGAACACGGTCTACGACAACGGCGGTCTGTCGAGTCACGGGCTCGGCACGAACATCCTCCTCGGCGGGCTCGTCCGGGCGGACAACCCGAAGATGACCGCCAACATGACGTACACGCAGGGTCACGGCGGCTCGAACAACCTCGGGTACAGCGCCGGGTGCACGAACCCGGCGGTCACGGGCAACTACTTCTCGAACGGGACCGCGCTGAAGCTCGTGGCCTGCACCGGCGTCACGATGACGGGAAACACTTTCTACGGATCTCTGACCGGGTTCACCCAGTCGCAGTTTCCGAGCAACACGTACTACTCCTCCCGGCCCACGGGCGTGAAGATCTTCGTGCGGCCGAACGCGTACGAGGCCGGGCGCGCCAACATCACGGTCTACAACTGGGATCTCCAGGGCACCGTCTCGGCCGACCTCACCGGAGTCCTTTCGGTCGGCCAGGGATACGAGGTCCGCAACGCCGCGGACTTCTACGGGGCGCCGGTCCTCACCGGCACGTTCGACGGAAGCGACCTCGTGCTGCCGATGACCGGGCTCTCCGTGGCGACGCCGATCGGAGTCGTGGCGCCGCCGGCGACCGGACCGGAGTTCAACGTCTTCATCGTTCTCCCGGCCTCGGCCGGCGGCTCGCCGACGTCGACGCCGACGCGCACGGCGACGGCCACGCGCACGCCGACGGCGACGAACACCGCGCTGCCCCCGACGGCGACGGCGACGCGCACGAACACCGCCGTGCCCCCGACGTCGACCCCGACATGGACGGCGACGGCCACGGCGACCCGCACGAACACGCCCGTGCCCCCGACCTCGACTCCGACCGCGACGCGGACGAATACACCCGTCGCCCCGTCGCCCACCCCCACGGCCACCCGGACGGACACGCCGGTGCCCCCGTCGTCCACGCCGACCGCGACCCGCACGGATACCCCCGTCCCCCCGTCGTCGACTCCGACGAGGACGAACACGCCCGCCCCTCCGACCGGAACGCCCACGGCGACCGGCACGGGCGTGCCGCCGAGCGCGACGCCGACCCGCACGGACACCCCGCCGCCGCCCACGGCGTCGCGAACGCCCACAAACACGGCCGTGCCGCCGTCCTCGACGCCGACGGCGACGCGGACTCACACGGAGACGCCGCCTCCCCCGACGCACACGCCGACGGACACCCCCGTGCCGCCCACCGCGACCCGGACGCGCACGTCGACGGCCGTGCCGCCGACGTCGACCCGCACTCCCTCCGCGACGCCCGTGCCGCCCACGCCGACGCCGACGCCGGACCCGGGCAACATCGTTCTCCGTCTCGAGGCGGAGGGAGGGACCCTGGCGTCACCGATGCAGGACGGAAACGACGTCAAGGCCTTCGCCGGAGTCTTCGTCAGCTCCAGCACGCCGTCCGAGGGGACGGCCACGTACCAGATCACCATCCCGGTCCACGCGGACTACGTGGTCTGGTGCCGGGTCAAGGCCGTCGACAACCTCCACGACTCGTTCTTCGTGAGGATGGACGGCGGCACGGAAGACATCTTCGACGCGGCCCAGGGAACCTGGGGACCCAACTGGCAGTGGTCGCGCGTCAACGGACGCGGCTCCGCCGGAGTCCCCCTGACGATCAATCCGCGCGTCTTCCCGCTGTCCGCCGGATCCCACAATCTGAAGATCCGCGAGCGGAACGCGAACACGAAGCTGGATCGCGTGATCATCACCTCGAACATGGACTACGTGCCGACGGAAGGAAACGAGGACGCGTTCACCGACGTGCCGCCCTCCAACCTCTACTACGACTACGTCGAGAACGTCGCGCGCAACGACATCACCAGCGGATGCGGCGGAACGCATTACTGCCCCGCCTCGGCCGTGACCCGCGCGCAGATGGCCGTCATGCTCCTCAAGAGCGAGCACGGCAGCTCCTATGCTCCGCCCCCGGCGACGGGAACCGTTTTCTCGGACGTCCCCGTGAGCGCATTCGCCGCCGCGTGGATCGAGAGGCTCGCCGCCGAGGGGATCACCAGCGGCTGCGGCGGCGGAAAGTACTGCCCCGGCGCCGCGGTCTCGCGCGCGCAGATGGCCGTGTTCCTGCTCCGCGCGCAACACGGCGAGAACTACGCGCCTCCTCCGGCGACCGGCGTGTTCGCGGACCTCTCGATCACGGACCCGTTCACCCCCTGGATCGAGCAGCTCTCCGCCGAGGGGATCACCGCGGGCTGCGGCAACGACGACTTCTGTCCGAACATGCCGAATACGCGCGGCCAGATGGCGGTATTCCTCGTGAGGACGTTCGCGCTGCCCTAGGGTTTGCGGCGCGTCCTCCGCGCTCGGCCTCGGCTTCCGCTTCCGCTCATCGCTTCCCTCTCCGGCTTTTTAGCTCCCGCTTCCCGCTTCCGGCTCCGCGCTTCGCGTCTGTGTTTCCCGTTCCGGCGCTGCGATTCGGACGAGCTCGTTTCGGCGTTTCTCGTGACCCACGGTCTCCCCGCCGGCCCGGCCCCGCGGGCTCCTGTTCGCCGGAACAGTCGGGCTGTCCCCGGACGCCTGTTCGGACTCGGCCTTCCCGGACAGTAGCGTTCCGTCCGCCGCGCCCGTACCATTTGCTCCAACGATGCGTTCAAAATTTATGCGTCTCGGGCTCCCTCTGGTAGCTCTGCTCGCGTCTGCCGCTGCGACGGGCACCGACTTCTACGTCTCCCCGACCGCCTCGTCGAACGGCAACGGCACAATCGGCAATCCCTGGAAGCTGCAGAAGGCGCTCGACCAGCCGGGCGCCGTCGATCCGGGCGACACGATCTGGCTGCGGGGCGGAACGTACACGGGGCGCTTCGTGTCGAACCTGAACGGCAGCTCGTCCGCGCCGATCGTCGTGCGGCAGTACCCCGGCGAGCGGGCGAAGATCGACGGCAACTACGGCGGCAACCTCCCGACGCTCGAGATCCACGGCGTCTACGCCTGGTACTGGGGCTTCGAGATCTTCAACTCCGATCCCGGACGCTGGTCGAACGTGCCGGGGGACGCCCCCGCCCGACGGGGAATGGCCGTCCAGGTCGACGGCGACCACATCAAGCTCATCCACCTGGTCCTTCACGACACGGAGCAGGGCGTCCTGACGAGCACCTCCGCCAACGACACCTCGATCTACGGATGCCTGATCTATTACAACGGCTACGACGCGACGGACCGCGGCCACGGGCACGGGATCTACTCCGCCAACGACCCCGGCAACTCGACCAAGAAAATCCACGACAACTTCGTCTTCGAGCAGTTCGGATGGGGTCTTCACGCCTACACGGAGGGCGGCAACCTCAACAACATCGAGTACCTGGGCAACACGGTATTCGACAACGGCGGCCTCTCGAGCCACGGCTGGACGACCAACATCCTGATCGGGGGACTGAAACGCGCGGTCAACCCGAAGCTCCTCTCGAACGCGACGTACAACCAGGACCACGCGGGGTCCAACAACCTCGGCTACAGCGCGGGCTGCTCGAACCCGACCGTGACCGACAACTATTTCGACGGCGACACGGCGTTGCGGGTGGTCAACTGCTCGAACATGACGATGACCGGCAACACCTTCTACGACTCCGTCACGGGATTCGCGCCCTCGCAGTTTCCGAGCAACACGTACTACTCCGCCCGCCCGACGGGCACGAAGGTGTTCGTCCGCCCGAGCTCGTTCGAGCCCGGACGAGCGCACCTGACGGTCTACAACTGGGACCTCGCGGCGGCCGTCGCGGTCGACGTGTCGTCCTTCATGACGCCGGGAGCGAGCTGGAAGCTCATCAACGCCCAGAACCCGTTCGCCTCCTCCCCGGTGGCGACGGGAACGTACGACGGCGGGACGATCTCCGTGCCGATGACCGCGCTGACGCCGGCGACTCCGGTGGGTGCGACCCGGCCGCAGTCGACCGGGCCGGAGTTCAACGCGTTCGTCCTCCTGTTCACGCCGGGACCCGGCGAGTTCTTCGACGTGCCGGAGATCAACCCGTTCCACGACGCGATCCACACCATCTCCGCGGCCGGCATCAGCGCCGGATGCGGCGGCGGAAACTTCTGCCCGACATCTCCCGTCAAGCGGTCGCAGATGGCGGTGTTCCTCCTCAAGGCGAAGCACGGCGCCGACTACGTCCCTCCGGCCGCGGCCGGCAACGTCTTCAGCGACGTCCCCGCGTCTGCGTTCGCGGCGGCCTGGATCGAGCGCCTGAAGGCCGAGGGAATCACGACCGGCTGCGGCGGCAGCAAGTTCTGCCCGAACGCGTCCGTGAAGCGCAACCAGATGGCCGTCTTCCTCCTGAAGGCCGACCTCGGGTCGTCCCACACGCCGCCGCCCGCGACCGGCACCGTCTTCACGGACGTGCCGAAGACCGCCTTCGCCGCGCCCTGGATCGAGGAGCTCCACGCGCGGGGCATCACGTCGGGCTGCGGCAACGGCAAGTACTGTCCGGCGAGCGTCGCCTCGAGGGGACAGATGGCGGTGTTCCTGGTCTCGACGTTCTCGCTCCAGTAGGGAGCGGAACGCGGCGGACCGGAGCCGCGCGACGCGGCTCCGTCCGACGGCGGCGTTAAGACTCGGCTAAGAGCGTCCGCGGCCGCGCGCGCCGCGCTATTATTCGCGTTCTATGCACATTTCGAGACCCCTCGTGGGTGCGCTCGGCGCAGCCCTCCTCTGTCTTCCCCTCTCCGCCGCGGAGTTCTACGTCTCGCCGTCGGGATCGTCGTCCGGCACCGGCAGCATCGCGAGCCCCTGGGACCTCGAGACGGCGCTGGACCAGCCGCCGGCGGTCAAGGCGGGCGACACGATCTGGATCCGGGGAGGAACCTACACGGGCCACTACGTCTCCTCTCTGAAGGGGACGAAGAACAAGCCGATCGTGGTCCGCCAGTACCCCGGG
>Ga0105248_10003434_pt1 | contig 17596 bp, 10 predicted proteins | sample KBSS34metaG_FD_81524 | JGI IMG/M metagenome (GOLD analysis project Ga0105248, IMG submission 81524) | Switchgrass rhizosphere microbial communities from Kellogg Biological Station, Michigan, USA - KBS S3-4 metaG | ecosystem: Host-associated > Plants > Roots > Rhizosphere > Soil | place... | reverse complement strand
CCCTGCTACTCATCTTCCCGAACTCTTCACGGACGCGGGCGACTTTGTGATCTCGGTGGAGCCAGAAGCAGCAACGATTAAGCTAGCCGCCGGAGAAGAGATGCAGGGCTTAGTGAAAAGCCCCGCCATCGACGACCTCGACACGTTGCCATTCCCACGCTGGGATCTGGTGAAAAGCAAAAGATTCGGTTACACGAACCACAGTCGCATCGGATTGACTCGGGCTGTTCCGATGCTGACCAGTCGTAGCTGTCCTGAGCACTGCACCTATTGTCCCCACCGTATTACGGCCAGCTTTCGGCAGCGCAGTGTAGAAAATGTGATCTTGGAACTGGAGCAGTTGTGTGGCCGTTATCATGAGCCGCACATAAAGATCCGAGATCCTCTTTTTACGCTCGATCGCGATCGTTGCCTTCATATCGCCGAAGCGATTCGAGTGCGCGGCCTTAAGTTCTCGTTTGAATGCGAGACGAGAATGGATGATCTGGATGAAAAGCTTATCCGAGTTTTGCATGCGGCCGGTCTCCGCGAAATCTCATTCGGCGTGGAATCACCCGATCCGCTTGTGCTCAAGCGAGTCGGGCGTCGCCATATACCTCACGAACACATGCGTACGATGGTGAAACTCTGCTGGGAACTGCGATTAAAGACCACGGCATTTTACGTGATTGGGTTTTTGCAAGACACCGAAGAGAGTATTGAGGAGTTGATCCGCTTTGCGTGTGATCTTGACACCACCTATGTCAATTTCAAGATCCTGACTCCGTATCCAGGTACTCCTCAATTCAAGCAACTTAAGCCTCTCGTGTTCGAAACAGATTGGGAAAAGTTTGATGGCTATACGCTCACCTTCAATCATCCAACCTTAACTCCGAGACGCGCGCGACTTATGCTCGGGATGGCATACTCGCGCTTTATTGGCCGCCCCAGCCAGCTATTTAACTTGCTCGGGCTACATAGATATTCGCACCATTCTTTGCTGCAAAAAGCAGATGCGTGGTCCTGGGACAAGCAGGACTATCTTGATCGCCCGTGGATTTCGGAAAGAAAGGTGACGGTATGAACTTGCGCACTATTGCGCGTTACGGCGTACGTTCAGTGCCAGGCGAGGAGAAAGATGTCGCTGCCGCATTTCGCCGCGGCGAAGCGGTCGAGGGACCAGCTATATCGGAGTTTGAGAAACGATTTGCTGCGTACCACTACATGGACCATGCAATAGCAGCGTCGTATGGTCGAATGGCCTTCTATTACATTCTGCGCGCTCTCAATTTACCATCGGGGAGCGAAATAATTTTTCCCGCACTTACGTTTTGGGTAGTGCCGGAGATCGCCAGGCAAGCCGGCTTCAAACCTGTTTTCGTGGACGTTGATCCATTTACCTTCAACCTGGAACCAACGCGTATCGAGACCGCGATTACTGAGCAGACCCGCGTAATGGTGCCGACTCACCTCTACGGCCAACCCTGTGCAATGAAAGAGATTTTGCGAATCGCAGAAAAGCACAATCTGATTGTCGTGGAGGATTGCGCACAAGCCGTAGGTGCGCGTTATCACGGCCGTTTAGTTGGTACATTTGGTGCGGCGTCTTTCTTCAGCTTTCAAATGCTCAAAGGGATCAATACGTATGGTGGAGGAATGGCCCTAACGAACAACCCTGAAATAGCTTCGCGTGTACGGGACCTCGCAGCAGCGGAACCACTGCCGAGCACAAATGATGTAGTTGTGCGGCTTCTCAAGGGGTACGCCGCGCGTATCGGCATCAGTCCGAAAGTGTTCACTTTTTGGGGCTATCCCATTCAAGCCTTGGCTTCAATATTCAGCGACGTCGATCTTTCAAAGTATATGTGGGAGAAGATCCGGCCTCTCGACTCTTTTCCTCGCACATATACACAGCGTTACTCGAACGCGCAGGCTGTATTTGGTATTCGGGGATTAGCGAAACTCGATGAATGCAATGCGCGCTCTCGCGAACACGCTCTGCGATATACAAGCGGCCTGAGTGATTGCCGCTCTGCTCTAACGCCGCCTATCGTGCCCGGCGTTGAGCACGTTTACTACCAATACTGTATCTACACTTCGGACCCTGCACGTACCAGCCGCCGGGCAATACGCAGAGGAGTTGATCTTGAAACGATGCACGTAGACGTGTGCTCAGGCTTGCCGCTGTTCAAGGCTTTTGCGGCTGTCTGTCCGGGCGCAGAAGAAACCAGGGCAGCGTTGCAACTTCCCGTTTACTCAAGGCTACGTTCTTCCGACATCGATCGAGTGTTGCACGTAATGCATGATGTTAGTTGTGACCTCGCTCCTCTTGTGGAAACTGATTCGGAAGTCTCGAGAAGAACTGCGGCCACCGGTAGCAAGGGCTTCAATAACCACTCCAGTGAATACACTTGTCACATCAATCTATAACGCCTGGACAACGGTGCTTTGTTTATTAAGCGAGCCAACGCTCGTGATGCGTTTATTGCCAAAGTATGGATATGTCGCTGTGCTTCTGGCAGCATTCTGGGAAGGAGAAGCGACATTGATAGCCGCGGGGGCGTTGTGCGGAGCGGGCTATCTTGATTGGCGAATTACAATTCTGGCTGGCGCGATAGGTGGAGCGGCAGGAGATCAGATCTATTTCTATGCAGCGCATGAACGGGCCGCACGGCTGATCCAAAAGTCCAACCGCTTGAAACGTTGGTACCCAAAGGTGCAGCAGTTAGTCCTCAGACACGGCACATTTGCGGTCTTGTTATCAAGGTTCGCCGCAGGTCTACGCATAACCATCCCGCTCGTTTGCGCTACCGTCGGAATGTCGCCACGTAAGTACAGTCCGCTAAACCTGATCAGCGCCTTTGCCTGGGCATCTCTTTGGGTAGCAATTAGCTATCAGGCCGGCGCCAGGCTTTAGCCATACATCTCGATTCCCACTATAGTTAGTTCAACGCGGCTGGAACACCCGGAAAAGGGACAGCATCAGATTAAAAGTATTCACCGGCCGAAGGCTAACAGTTGATTTATTAACTTTCGTAGAGAATGGGTGGTCTTTATGTTCATAGTATTTCTTCCAGAGAATCCAATGATTTGGATTCTTATTGTCGGCGTGATCTTTCTCCTGTTCGGCGGCAGCAAGTTACCGCAGTTAGCAAAGGCGCTGGGGCAAAGCAAACGCTCTTTCAAAGAAGGCCTTGAGGAGGCAGAAGGCAAAGGTCAAGAGCAACAAAAAAAAGCGGTGGAGGTGCTTGGAGAGAGTAAGCCCTCACTCGAATCTATCGACGACGAGGCCTTGTTCGCAGAGGCACATCGTCGTGCGGGTCTTCAAGGCTCAGAGAAGGAACGCTGAAGAATTAATTTACAGATGGTCTCAGCGGCAACTCGTAAGCGGTTACGTTCTCACAAGGCTTAAACTCGATCTCCATTTTCAATTGTTCAGCGTCGTGACGTAACTTCGTGCGAGTATCCTTTTCGTCTGGAAGACGCAGCCTTGTCAGAGGTGGCATAGCGCCCTCAAGGGCAGGTTGGGCCAGAATCCAATAGCGGCCCGGTGGAATATGATTAACCGCGATTTCTGCTGCTGAAACTGGTGAGGCGAAGAACCTTAAAACGTCTTGCTCCTTTTCACGTTCAACTGGAACCAAATAGACGTACAGTCTAGCTGGTAACGTCTCGCCTTCGTTTAACTTGACTTGTCCTTGAAGTGAACCGGCACCTTCCGCCAAAGTCACTGTCAATCCGGTAAGTTGTTCAGCCGGCCGCACAGTAATCCAATTTGAAACTACATCAGTTGATCGATTGGCCTGTTGACCGGGCGGGCCTGGTAGAGAAATCGATCGCAGATACCAGTACTTCGCAAACAAGCGAGTGATTATTTGATACTGACCTGAAGCAAGATTACGGAGTGCAACTTCACCGTTCTCCTTTGGATAAGCAGGCCCACCCAATGACCAAACGAACTGCGGCTGATCTTTTGCGGCTCCCTTATCATTGTGCCAGGCTGACACCAGCGTCTCGGTTACAACCGCTCGACGCTTTCCCTTGCATTCAGGCGCGTTTGAGTCCTCAAGCATGACACGACCACTAATTGAAGCAAGCAGTTTCGTCACAAGCTCAATACCAGTCACATCCGCGCCCCGCACTTTGATTCGTCTTGATTCGGAGATGCTCCGGCCACCATTGGGAAGATATGACTGCGCTGTCAGATCATAGTCTCCATCTGCAACGCCGGCGAATGAAAACCCTGTCATACCCGGAGATTGATAAGTAGTTTCATTCCATTGTGAACCTGCATCCAAAGTAGAAGTTAGAGTAACCGAGTAACTCATAAACTCCGGTCCCTGCAGTCCACTAGTGATACCGGATACTGTGTGCCCTTGCTCACCCCGATAACGGATGTCCACGTTCGCCGTCTCTTCACCAGCTTGCACAGCGATTTCTGCTGCGGTGTCTCTAGTCGAGGACGGAGAATAGGTAGGTGCATCGTTGCGGTAGGCTGAACTGGGATTTAGATTTCCTCCTCCTCCCGCCAACACAAAGTAGCTTCCGGTGGGTAAACCGTAAAATCGATAAATACCTCTGTCATCCGTAGTCCGTTCTTGCAAGGTTGCTCCGTAGCGAGATCGTTCGCCTCTGCCATCGCGTATCAGTTGAGCACGGACTGGTACACCGATCACGGGCTCGCCTGAAGCAGTACTGACTCTTCCCGTGATCACACCGCCTTTTATCAATACCAGCGTTACGTTATCGCCGACGCGATATGAGGTGGATTGTGTGCTGTCGGGGTCTCGAGGGGCCATTGTGTACGTCGGAAATCCTGCTGTGAGCAGGTAAACTACTGGAGACATCCCGCTGAATTGAAAAGCCCCATCACTATCAGTCGTAGTGCTGCGCGCAATTCCAGTTGAACTGTAGGCGCGGATCGAGACTCCAGCGTCAGGCAGTGGCTGACCCTTTTCGTTAACCACCCGCCCGCTAATCGTGCCCGTCTTGATAGCACGAGATTGTTGTTCGTCCTGCGCACCAGCTGAAGGCACTACAAGGAGGAGTACCAGAAATACCTGGAGAAACCTTAAGGAAGTCATAGCCGATTTACCTGGTCGCGAAGTGGCTAGGGTTGCGGAGCAAGATCAATGTTGAGCGTAACCTCAGATACAACACCATCGGATACATTTACCTGTTGTTTTGCGGAAAAAGACCTACGTGCATCGGGAATAAAAACGTTTGCGTTTACTTCGTATGTACCAGCCGCAACACCCTCCACAATGAAACGCCCACGCGAATCAACTGTTGCTGCTCCCATGGACTGTGGCTGCATTCGGCCGGCTTCAATTCCACTGTTACTAAGCCATACTGAAATCCTTGCGGTTGGCGGTAATTCTCCATGTTCCGTTTTCACAACACCTCGAATAGTTCCGGTGTTGACTTGAAGGAATATCTTCAAACCGGTAACTTGCTCACCATCCTTCACCTCAACTCCGCGTGATTGGACCAGTCCATCTCGTTCGATACGTGAAATGGCGACACCCCTTAATGGGCCGCCTTGTAAGGCGTAGACAGAAAAGTTGACTAGACCCTCTTGCAAGCCAACTATCTGGAAACTAAGATCCGGTGTAATACGAACTGATTTTCCGTAGCTATGGATGGGAGATTGAGTGTTGACGGTTACGTTTGCACTTAGCGCGAGCTGATTTAGTTTCGACCGAATAGACTTATCGTCGCTTTCGAGGAAGAGCTGACCTGAAACGCTTGCTCCTCTAACTGCCTTAATCACTATGCCGTCAACGTCTGCATCAATGATTTCAAAAGCAACCGGCTCGGCACGTAGATCACTGCCCTGCTGAGCGTCGATAAAAATTCCATACTTTCCGGGAGATAAACCCTCAATCTTGAATTGTCCCTGGCTGTCAGATGCAAGAAAGCCGCCGCTTGTAGATTCAGTGCCATTCACGGACGTACGCTGTAAAGCTAGATTCATATTTGACACTGGTTCACTGCTAACACCGTCAATGATACGACCAGTCACCGCAAACCTTTGCGAGTTATCGTTAGTGTCTACGGTTATGTCTATGTTTTTCGCCTCACCACCTTCAGAAACTTCAACGATAGCCGCTTTTGAAAAGTCATTAACTCCTGGATAAAAAGTTTGCCGAATAGTTCTTCTGCGAGATGATCCGGTAAATAGGCTATCTGCATTTTGTCCGACAGAGACTTTGTATTTGCCTTGCTGGAGTCCAAAGATCCGGTAAATGCCTCTGTCGTCAGTCATATTTGGCTGACCAGAGCCCATATTCTGAGTTCTGAAAATCTGATTGTTGTTATCAACTGGCTGTAAGGTGACCCCTTGTTCGACAAGTGGCTGTCCCTCAGAATTCGTAACTCGTCCCGTGATAACTGCGCCCTTAGTAAGACTGAAATTCATGTCATCAATAGTTTCACCCTCCGAGATGATAATTGCGGAACTCCCTGAACGACCGAGAACAACAAATCCTGGAGCATTAGGACTAACCTCATAAGATCCCGCAGGAATATTTGGTATTCGATAGTGCCCTTCCTGATCAGTCTTCCCCTGATTGATCACAGAGCGCGAATTGGCTCCGTTAGCATTGCGCACCGCTATGGCTATTCCGGCAGTTCCCTTCCCTTTGATTGTCACTGTTCCACTGATGCTAGCAGTTGGAGTTTTCTTATCTGCGATAGTTTGGGATTTGAGATCGGTTAAAGGTGTACACAGGATTACAAAGCAGAAAAGGATTGCTTGCCGAGTGAGAATCTTCATACGAGACTACGCTCCGGATTAGAAGTCAGAGCCTGCTGGAAAAATTCATGGTTTGACAAATAACTCTTAGCATAATTTTTAGGTGGCTTTGTCAGCAAAATTCCACGGCATACTATATCGATCCTCGTTCATGCGAGTCATCCAAACCGAAGAACGCGCAACTACGCAGCTAGTCGAACCCGGCGAAGTAAGTCCTGGTATCGAGGATCTGCGCGCAAAGGAGCGAAGTCGGGCTCAACCTTCATTGTGGCAAGTGTGACTGAATGTTGGACGTAAGTCTTTTTCCAGGTAACGCAAACGCCCGGTCCTTGTTCCCTACTCCTAGTTAGGTCCAAGCAATGGCAGCAGGATCAACCGGCTTCCGCTGATCCCACTCAAGCAATTTTTGGAGTGCATAACTGGCTTGTGATTGCTGGCCGAAGCGGCGTTTAACGTACGCCAGTTCAGACCACGTCTAAGGTTGATCGCCCATAGGCGCTGCAATGCCAGTCCTTCGCCCGTTTAAGGTTCGAACCTCTGCCGATACTCGCTCGAGGATATGAATGCTTTTACCATTTCTGCGTTCACAAAGTTGCCGTTGAATTGATTGAGCTTGCTCAACCAAAATTCATAACCAGTGTAATCGGCATCGGGACTATCGTTCGGATTTCGACGCAGGTAACCAAAATACTGCATCAGAACAAACGCCCGATTGGTTTCAGCATTCACCAGATCCGGGTCTTCCGCGACCGCTCGCAATATTTGAGCTCGCGTCTTTGCACCCGATGTTAAGTCGTTAATTAGTTGATTTCGTTCGCCAGGCGATAGCGCTCCTCCGCTATTTGTATTTAGCTTGTCCACGAATTCAGTTGCTGTTAACGACTGCGGAAACTCATTCGTAAAACGAGATCGAAGAGTAAAGTTAATAGCGAATGCCTGCTTATTGTTCTCGAGCACCTGCTCCCAACCGGGAAAATTAACGATCAGTCCTGATCCGATCTCGTGAGCGTCTACTAAAAGTTCATTGAGACGAATAATAGGAACTGGGAGCTGATGAGAGCCGCCCAAAGTAGACGTACCGAACGCATCTCCATACGCGACCTTGTACATCCGTTCCGCTAGAAAACCAGTCTCCTGAAATTCAATGGACAGATAAAATGCGGCAGACACGTTGATCCGTTTTACTTCGATGCATTGCTGATCGGTTTGGCAATTAATTATCTCGTTGGACCAAAACGCCAGACCATTTGAATCAGCCTCGCGATTAAGGAAGTCGTGATAGTGCTGCTTAACAAAGTCGTTGATCTTCGTACTTGGATCGACAACAGGCTCTACTGGATCAGTGATATTGAGGATAGTAGAGACTGTCGAGGTAGATCCATCTAAAACAGCGCCTCCTGTCGGGTTTGACAGGGTAATGTTGAGTGACTCTTGAGCCTCAACGTAGTAATCCTGAGTGATCAGAATGTCTAAGGCGATACCAGCTTGGCCAGCCGGAATGCGAAGGGTTCCGGCGGCCGCCGTGTAGTCGCACTTCGCCGACGCTTGTCCGTTGCTAACGCTACACGGGAGTAATGAGGCCCCGTCGGAAGTGGCGTAGTCAACTGTTACTTCGGAAGCTGTATTTCCCGTCCGGTCGACAATTAAGAGGATGTGCCCTGCGAATTCAGTGGTGTCATAAACGGGCGAACTGAATCTAATGATTCCACCGGCAGCGTCATCACTAAAGATCGTAGCGACTCCCTGGGAGTCGGTAATGCTTGCGTTAGTGGGTGAGCTCAGATTTACCGAGAAAGACTCATGCGACTCAGGAGTCGTATCGCCATTTATCACGACGTTGATTGTTTTGGTCACATCACCCGGATTGAAAACAACTTGCCCTGTCGCGGCCTGATAGTCCGCTGGCGCAGTTGCAGATCCATCAGCCGTAGCGAAATTGGCTGTAACCGTGAAACCGCTAGGTGCCGAGAGCGTTACGGTAAAGCTTACGTTATTTGTACCACTATTTAATTCCGTCACCGAAGCATCATTAATCGACAGACTTGGTGCTGAATCGTCATCAGTAATTGAAAGATCAGCGCTCACTGGAGAACCCAGGGCGCCTGTACCCGATGGGTTGGACAAGGTCAACACGGCCGTCTCATCGGGCTCGTCCATCGAATCGTTACTGATTGCGACCGAAAAGGTCTGCGTAGTAACGCCATCTGGAAAAATCAACGTTCCTGAAGTCCCAGTGTAGTCCTGACCTGCGGTCGCAGTTCCATTGCTAGTCGCATAGTTGACGCGCGCCTCACCCGCCGCACCACCGGTCCTCTTGACGGTGATTAACGTTGTATTAGCGCTTTCCGATGCAGAGAAACTTGTCGCGCTAAATTGCAAAGCTCCTCCGTCGAGGACCGTTATTGTTAATGTTTGCGACGGCGAAGTGTCGACGCCTGAATTCGCTACTCCACCATTGTCCATCACAGCAATTGAAACATTAGCAACACCGCTTGCCCCTACAGCGGGGTTATACGTAAGTGTCCCTGTCGAACTAACCGCCGGCGCCACCGAAAACAGACCAGGATTGCTATTGTTCGTGACTACAAAACTTAGGGTTTGACTTGCCTCATTAGCCGGACCTGATGACATGTTCGTTGCCCAGTTGCTAACTGTCTGACCACCTGAGTTCTCGTTGATCGTTTGATCAGCACCCTTGAGATAGGAAGGCACATCGTTAACAGAGTTTACCGTGAGAAAAAAAGTGTCTGCGGTGGTTTGGTTATCAGTGCCATTAAGGGTGATCGTGATCGTTGAAGTGCCAAACAAGTTGGCAACGGGATTTATCAGGAGCGTACGCGTTGAGCCACTGCCCGAAATTGAGATATTGGCTAGACTGTTTGGTACTAGCGTCGTGTTGCTCGACGTGGCCGTGATACTCGTAACGGAAGCTGTTCCACCAAGATTGATTGGTAGCGATAGTGAAGCATCCTCGTTGATAGTTTGATCAGTCAGATCTGGAAGCGAGATTTGTGCTTCAAATGACCCGATATCAAGGGTTGCAGTTGTGCCAGCATCGGGTCCATCGACGAGTCGGTTGAAGCCTGCGCCTCGTTGATCAGTTGTTACTGACAAACCATATTGCGGGACACAACTATTGTCGAAGGCACAACTATCTCCGGCATCGAGCGATGGGCTACCAGCGAGGAGCGCATGTGTTTTTGTGGGTCCGCCATTGTTAGCTAGAGCGGCGAGCCGTGCATCGAGAGCTGTCGCCGTCGTACCTACTTTGTCGCCGTTGACTGAGTTGGTAAAGCCATTCGTCCCATCAGATCTACCAATCAAGTTGTGACCCTGGGAACTAAACAGACCAAGTACTTCCGGATTTGTTCCAACGTTTCCCGCAACGATGGTGTTTCGGACCTTTGCGTTCTGTTCATTGAAGCCTGTCGAGTTGTTGGTGTGAAGACCACTGGAAAAACCGCCGAGCAGGGCAGTGTTGTTGGTGATAGTGCAGTTCAATAGAGTAAGTTTCGTGCCTACGCCATCGTCGAATACACCGCCGCCCGAAACCGCCTGGTTGCCACTCACTGTAGTATTGATGAGTGTAGCCGCAGCCGTAGTACCTCGATTTATTAATCCGCCTCCGGCGAAGTTATTTACAGAGTTGCCACTTATGAGACTATCTCGAACGGTCAGGGTACCGCGGTTGAACAGACCTCCACCGAAATCAGTGGCGGCGTTATTACTAAGATCGCAGTTCTTCAGTGTTAGGGCTCCGCCAGTTTCAATCATTATTCCCCCACCACTCGCAGCAAACCCATTACTAATAGTGAGGCCTTGAACTAGTACGTTCATCGAGTCTGGAACAGTGATGATACGGAACTGCGGAGTAGCAGGAGCTGAACTCCTGGAAACTGTTAGTAAGTTGGCACCTGGGCCATTGATGGATACTGAGGTAAAAAAGATCGGCAGCTCAGTTGAAAGTGCGATAGTGCCCGTCAGTCCACTCTGGAAGTTAATCGCCTTCGGCACAGTATCGACGCTCGCATTCGTTATGGCCTGTCTCAAGCTTCCAGCGCCGCTGTCATTGGTATTTGTAACCAACAGGCTTTGTACTTCGAATGCACCAATATCTACGACAGAAGTACCATCCCCGTCGCCATCAGCACTCCTATTGAAACCTCCGCCGCGTTCGTCAGTAGCGATAGACAAACCTAGCGTCGGAGTACACGTGTTGTTCAGTACACAATTGTCGGCTGCGTCGATCGCGGGCGACCCCGGCAGCAAAGCTATTGTTTGAGTAAGTCCTCCGTTACTCGCAAGCGGTCCCAGCAATGCGTTTCGTGGATTTACTGTAGTGCCCACTTGATCTCCATTCAGAAGATTCGTAAATCCGGTGCTCCCATCCGCATTACCAATGAGATTGTGACCAGCCGATAAATACTGACTGCCAGCCAGATCGGGTCCGCTTCCGTTGCTTCCGTTGCTCGCTATGATCGTATTCCTGATTGATGAGGTGCTTGCATTCCAGATCCCATTACCACTTACCGAAGCCACGTTGCCGACTATAGTCGTGTTGGTAATTGAAAGCGTACCTCCAGACCAAATACCGCCACCATTCGCGGGTGCTGCGCCAGTCGTGTTGTTGCTGACAGTGCTGTTTATCAAGACGGTATTAGAACCAGCAAAAAAGCCGCCGCCGTCTCCACTACCTCCTGGCCCAGTGCCGGTTCTGTTGCCGTCGACCAGCGTGTTGATTAGGGTCAAAGGGGAAGGGCTATCGATGCCGCCACCTCTTCCGCCGGCACCCTGGGAAGTGCCGGCCACACCGTTCCCGGTGGTGTTCTTGCTAACCACGCAGTTGATCATGGTGAGAGAACCACTTCCTCCGTTCGAGATACCAGCGCCCGATCCGCCGCCAGGATTACCAACAGAGCCATCTGAAGTACTATTCTCAGTTACAACCACGTCCGTTAAAGTGACTGTTCCTCCAGTATTGATACCACCTCCTGAACCTCCACCCGTATTTACCTTGCCATTCTTTATGGTTACTCCGGAGATAGAGACCGTGGTCAAATTATTGATTAGCAAAACCCGATAATCACCACCCGTGTCACGTTGGATCGTTAACTGACCCGAGCCTGGACCCACAATAGTCAGGTTGGAGGATATTGCGGGAAGGACGCTCGACAGATTGATTGTCCCAGTCGCTGTTATAGAAATCGTGTCATCACCGTTACCTGCTGTGCATTCACCGCCCGCCGCTCCCGATGCTGAATCAAAGTTTGCCGCGAAGAGTGCCTCTCGAAAACTACACCTACCGTCATTACCATCAACCACATCGTCAGTTGTGTTTACGGTAATAGAGGCGAGCAAAGGAGAGGCAACACTGATGTTGCGGTTAACTAAATTGGCCGGATCACTAATGGAGTGGAGTGGCTCAACGACCGAGCTTGCTGACCTAACAGATACGACAACGAAAATCGTGATTAGTATGACCGCGCTGGCCAAATAAGTTCTGACAATGAGGGGATTGCAGAACGGCGAGATATGATTTTTCATGTGTATTCTTCAAGGCTATTGGATTTGAATCAACTAAATAGAATCGCTGAAATCCACTACGGGAACGGAATACCATGGCTTCTCGAAAAATCAGAGGCAAGTACTCTTACACTGCGACGAAAATTCCCCGGCATTTTTTGCTCAATCTCGATTCTGATTGCTGCTTTAGCGTCGGATATCGATCAGCATCAGCTCTTTGTACAAGAATACTATCGTGAGTCGGTGGTTAAGTTACTTATTCGAGATTCGTCGACGCGAGGCTGATGGGTTCAGCAGGTGAACGTGCGATTGACGCTTCACCGCGCAATCTAGCCCCCTATCTGTCGATGTGTCAATCGAATTCTCGACCAAGTCGTACCGATCTATAGCTCCCTCTTAAGTGAGTTAATGTGAACGTTAATCAAGTGTTTCATCTCCTGGAAAATGATCGATTTGAGTTTTCGAACGCTTAGTTTTTACAAGAGGAGAACGAGGATCGGGAAGAAAGGCAGTTCAAAGAGCAAAAGGTCGATTGTTCTCAGGCAAACGTGGGATAGCGCACTATTGATCAATTCAGGGGGGTAAGATCCTCAGTGGTTGTCAAAGAATTGTTCGAGCGTTCCTTATCCCCCTTTTCAAACGATCATCCCTGTGTGATATAACTCGCTAGTTATCCCTTCCTCTAGCAACTGACCGACGTTTATCGATAGGTGCGAGGGCAACTTGCTGAAGCGCATGCTTTAGACGCATCGTAGGTCCTCTTTAAATCTGAGGCATCGATTAAGCCGCCGGGTCAATCAATAGAATCGGATCTGATAGAAATAATAAAATTGATAGTCGACAAGCCTGTCAGCTTGTTCTTCATCCGAAAAAGGAAAATATGAAAAATAGTTTGTTGATGTTGCTGTTTCTGCTCGGTCTCGCATGCCAGGTCTTTGGTCAAACACCGGTGAAAGACTTTGAAGGTTCGTGGCAGGGTACGCTTGAAGCGGGCGCCACGAAGCTTCGTTTGGTCGTGACCGTGACGAAATCGGAGGCGGGCGTCTATACCGGTAAAATGGACAGCCTCGATCAAGGCGCGACCGTCCCGATTGACACTATCACGGTCAATATTGATGCCGTGCGCTGGGAGATCAAGTCGGCGGCAATCGTCTTCGAAGGCGTCTTGAACAAAGAGCGCACTGAGGTGACCGGGAAATTCACGCAAAGCGGCGAGCAGTTTCCGCTCACGCTCAAGCGCATCGAGCAGGCTGCCGCGCCGACGCCGACGCCAACACCGACACCAAAGCCGAAGCCTGACTACACCGCGCCCGCGGACGCACCCTACACCGCTGAGGAGGTGATGGTGAAGACGCCGGCCGGACATACGCTCGCCGGAACGCTAACGCTGCCCAAAAGTGCCAGCAGCAAACAACCCGTCAGCGCGATCGTTACCATTACGGGATCTGGACCACAGGACCGCGACGAGAACATCGGGTTGGAAGGGTTCCGACCTTTCCGTCAACTCGCGGATGCTCTGGCGCGACGCGGGATCGCGGTGTTGCGGATGGACGACCGTGGGACTGGAGCATCGGGTGGCACCTTCAAGGGTTCGACTAGTGCCGACTTCGCTGAGGACGTGCGCGCTGGTCTCGCGTATCTCCGCACGCGGCCTGAGATCCGAGGAGACCGCCTCGCAGTGCTCGGCCACAGCGAGGGTGCGATTATTGCGCCTCTAGTAGCGGAAAAAGAACCGACATTGCGCGCCATCGTACTACTTGCCGGCATCGCGCAGCCCGGGCGTAACGCCCTCTACTACCAGCTCAAGAACGGAATTGAACACAACACTAAACTCACTCCCGAAGCGCGCGACTCGCAAATCGCTGAGATACCCAAGAAGATCGACGCCATGATGGCCGCTGACCCGTGGATGAAGTTCTTCCTCACTTACGATCCCGCTGCCACTATGCGCCACGTGAAGACGCCTGTGCTGATCCTCACCGGCTCGCGCGACCAGCAGGCGGTGCCCGAGCAGGTGCCGCTAATGGAGGCCGCGTTTAAGGAGGGCGGAAACACTGACGTGACTGCGCGAGTGATACCTGACGTCAACCATCTCTTCGTTCAGGACACCGACGGCTTCCCGGGCAACTATGCGAAGCTCCCGCCGCCTGTGATGATGCGGACCGACGCGGTGGAGATGATCGTCGACTGGCTCGCGCAGCGGCTCCGGTGATGCCTCGCGCGTAGGCGTCCGCCTGAACCGATGGTAATGATGAAGAGAGTTAACGGTTCTCGTTTTCCTCTTGCCATCTCTTCAAGTCTATTTGTGACGATCACTAAATTCTGCCTCGACCATCGACATGAACCAGTCAACACTTTCAATCTGACCTGTTGATTCGTCAATCTGCGTGATGAAGCGCCCGATCTGCCAGAACCTGACGTGACTCGATGCGTAGATCGGGTATTTCTCGGGAATCCACCTCCGGCACAACTCGTGCAAAATGTTCGCTAGTCTGCAAAGGCTTGATGTGCCCGGCAGACGTCGTATGAAAGGGAATGAGAACGTTTCACGTAGCTCATTGCAGAACATTAGTTTCCAGCGAACAAAGTTATGGATGTACTCCTTCAAGCTACGGTCAGCCTTGATGCCTCCCATCTAGCTCAAGCCACACCAGACGACACACAGACTCAATCTCCAAATCTGCAGTCGCAGATTACTCGGGTGATCAACTCAATAAGTGACCGAGAATTGCGAGTCACAGTGGAGAGGATTCTGGGCGATCTTGTGTTCATCCTGGATTGGTTAAGTCTCATCGGTGAAGACTGTTCACCGGTAGATGAGCTTGAAAAATCACTGTGGATGCTGGAGGCAGCCGCAGTGGATGCACACTCGCTTGTGTCGTTCATTGAAGATAATGCTATGCAGTTTGAAGGATTGGACGAGACTATCCGAGAAGCTTTCGACAGCAGCGCCTACGCCATAAGTCTTGAGCTCAAACAAATCTTTGGATCTGAATCGACGCCCTCAACACTTGATATCCGAAATAAAGATGTAAGGGCGGCACTCATTCATGCTCAAGGCGTACTAAAGAACTGTTTTCAACACTGCCTAATTAATTTGATGCAAGTGTTCGATCAAGATTCTTCCTGTTCACAACTGTACGCCGACCTGTGGGTCAGACGTGAACGATCGATGCTTCTCTGCAGAGAACTTGCTGCCCTAATTGATGTGGTAGCCACTCGTGACGCCAACAGCGCCCTGCGCATCATTAGCAAGTTGGTCTCGTTTCGGGAAAACGGTATGCAGTTGCTGATGTACAGAGACTGGGACGACTACGAGTCGCTTTCAGAACAGGTCATTGAAGCTCTTAGGAAGAAAGAAAGTTGTGCCGACCTACTACATCGCCTTGCCTGTTATCTTGAGACATTACTTGCCCAGGTAAAAACCAGGGCTGTGCTGCGCTGACAACCTCCACCCCTTCTGGTACACGACACCACCATCAATTCTCGAGGCACTTACCGTTACCCAAGCCGTGAAATGCAGGAGATGGCAATTGCCCCGACCATCCTTTGCGCTTCCAGACCGAGCCATCATCGTACTCAACACTGTTAATGATTACTTCCCCGTCATCCGGCTTACCTGACTTCGGGTTGGCGTTGACAACTTTCACCGGTGCAAATGGAACCACAAAGTCAAATTTCTTGCGTTCGTCTGGCTTCGCCTTAACTGCGCAGACGAATTGCTTTGGCTTGTAGTCACCGGGTGCTGCGTGTGGCTGGTATTCCCAGATAAAACTCGTGACGATAGCCGATCCTTCGTTCTTCACTTCAAGGTGAATACGATACGAATTGGACCTCTTCTGAGAAGAGTCACTCATTTTCCTTTCATTATCGTCGAGTTCAGCCCGACGCGTTGCCAGGTCTCGTTTGTTTCTAACGTCGCCTTGAGAATCCCTTGCCTCGTTGATAGGCATTGGCTCGTTCGTTGGTGGCCCGGAATCGGGAACAACGCGATTGATCTCTCTAATCTGAACTTCCTTGGCCCAACTGAACTTAAGCACAACAAGACGTGGATCTCTCTGATCATCGAGTTGCTCCTGCAAAACGAAAGGGAGCATTAGCCACGTGAGAAGGAAAAGTAGTTTCATTGGTTTCCTACTTTCTTTGCTGACTGAAGAAATCGACAACGAAACTGCAGTACTGTTCCGAAATATCTGCTTATAACCGGTGAGTGTCAACAACAAGTCAACACATCGTCTTCTAAGAATGTAGTGAAAGGTGTAGATACCATTTAGAACTCGGACACCAACATCCACGAAATTCTAGTTAAGCACCAACATTTGGATCCGGGCTACAGATTCGATCTGAAGAGATAATGTCTTGCCTCTAACGAAACAGGTGGGCTGTGGCTTGAGCGTGAAGATAGGTTAGATAGCGTGTTCTCAAAACAACTGCTGCCGATGAATCCTGATCCGCCAAAGAATTCAGTAACCTTGCCAGGGTTGTCAGTCCTAAGCCATGCACTTCTCTAATCGACTGCAAAAACCATTGGCGGTGCATTGCAATTCCCTTCTGTGCACCAGTCTCCGCAATCGCCAGCAACCGACTATTCAGTTCTGATAACACGGCGCCAGCGGCCACTTTAACTGGAATAAAAGAATCGCGTACTCCAAAGAACTCATCATCGTCGAATTGAATGTCTTCTAGATCCGATTGATCCGATGTAGCACTAACAGGGGCTAAGGCACTGCTCACCGTCTTCTCATTGGAATCAACACCAAATGAATCAAATGCCAACTGAAACACGGGACTCGCTTGCACGTCTGAACGCAAGATCGAGATAGGCTCAACCAATAACTCGTCATCCTGGTACGCGAGGTTCACAACAATTCGCCAACTTGACCCAGCTGACGGTGATAACTCCTCGAGTGTGTGAATCGATTGCTGATTCCAGTCTCGAAAAGATAGCGAGAGAGTTAGTAGCTGATTAGCGATGTCGTATGCCTCCCAGCTGAATGTTTGTGAAATTGCATCAAACGATCGATTACCAAAGCGTGTTGGTTGAAGTACCACAACCATGGCCAAAGGATTTGGTTCGCTTAGGCCGAGTGGTTGCTTCGTCGCGACATACTCACGCAGCCTTGTCCACGAGGTAAAAGCCCGATTGTCAAAATCCAACTCGTCAGGATCAGTAACTCCCAACACGATGGCGGTCGTCTTTGACGAACTTGAGAGTCTGCCATTTATGCTCCGGCGACCGTTTCGAAGCTTTAGCGTCGAGGCCGCGACTTGCTGTGGACTCTGAGTACCTTCCCATGGTCCTTCTCCATAAAATCGCTGACGTGCATCGACACGTTG
>Ga0105248_10003433_pt1 | contig 17596 bp, 21 predicted proteins | sample KBSS34metaG_FD_81524 | JGI IMG/M metagenome (GOLD analysis project Ga0105248, IMG submission 81524) | Switchgrass rhizosphere microbial communities from Kellogg Biological Station, Michigan, USA - KBS S3-4 metaG | ecosystem: Host-associated > Plants > Roots > Rhizosphere > Soil | place... | reverse complement strand
TCAAACGCGCTCAGTCTCGGGGCACTGCCGAAACTCTCATCCCTCGTGAGCTGATTGCCCATCAGGTCGGTGGGCATCTGGCACTGGATTTCTGCAATACCGCAGGAGAACATCTAGCCCCCCAGTTCGACGAGCTTCTGCTCGACTGGGAGTCGTTTCTGCGATGGGCAGCTCAGGTCGGCTTGGTTGGGCCTGAATCCTACTTCGAACTGCTCAGGCATCCGGAGCCACTCGATGAAATCATCCGGCTTCGGGAGGCTATCTATCGCGTCGGATTGGCGATCTCTGGAGAGCATCGCATTTCCAAGAGCAATGTTGACTTCATTCGGGAGCGAGCTAATGCTCTTCGCCCGGAAATTGAATTTCATGACAATGCGGGTCGATTCCGTCCAGCCCCGTCCCTCGCGTCCGAGCAACTATGCGGGGTCCTCGGGTCCGAAGCGCTCTCGTTGTTTTGTTCGCCCAAGGCTTCGCGGATTGGGGTATGCGATGGCGGCAACTGCGGCTGGCTTTTTCTCGATGAGAGTCGCGGCAAGCGAAGACGCTGGTGCGATATGAACGACTGCGGCAGCAGGGCAAAGGCGCGCCGATATTACGAGAAACATAAAGGATCGTGATGGTCGAGATCGGCGCGCCGGACCGGAGCCCCAAAAGGGGTCGAGGCCCGTCGCAATCAAGAGTGAGCCGTGAGTAGCCAATTCAGGCCTAGTGGTTCGCAATGAAACAAAAGGAGGATAGTCCGATGAGAAATGATGCGGTTGGAATGTTGATTGTCAGTGTATCGCTTTTCTGCTCAACTTGCCTGGCACAGAGCAAACCAATCGATTCCGATGCACGCCGGCAAATTGACGCAGGAAACCAGCAATGGGTCAATGCCATGAAGCAAGGCAACGTCGCGCTGCTTGGGCCGGGGAACACAGAAGACGTCGTCGATTGCAGCCCGCAGGGCGCCTGCATCCGGGGTCGTTCTGCCCTTGAGGAGCACATGACGGAAGAGATGACGAAGCTCGGCAAGGCCGACTCGGCTTCTGTGATTAGTGTGGGATCGGTTCAGCAAGGGCGTTATGTTTATGAGTGGGGTGAAGCTAGGGCCCACTTCCCGAATGGGAAGAGCATCATGGACCAGTATCTAACTGTTTGGCAGAAGCAACCGGACGGTACCTGGAAGGTCTTTCGCAATTTGGTGATTCCGAACAGATGATACTCCTCGGGGGACAACTGCTCGCCAATAGGGCTCAGTATAGGGTGGCCGGTCCTGGCCGTGATGCTTCTCAATGAACGCGATCATCGGCCAACGCACTCACCGAGCGCCATGTGCCACCGGAAGGCTGACGCCACTGCGCCTGTTCTCGACTCTACCTTTTCATTCGCCTTTTTTCGCCAGGATAAGCGATATGAAGATTTATCATCAACATCGGGTGAGCGGAGCGTCACTAGCCCCGGCCTCACTGCTGCTCTTGCTGCTGTTGTGCCAGGTAGTTATCTACGAGGGGAGAGGGAAGACGCCGTTTGACCACAGATGGGGTAAGGTCCACCGGGTTGGGTGCGTCGGAGAGGTTCACGCTCACTGAAACACTGAGCTGGCTTTCACCGCCTCCTTTATAGACTCCTCGAGCTGGCGGAACATCAGCGTAGTCCCGTCCCACTGCAACGCGGATGTGGCGGTCGCTGCAGAGCATGTCATTGGTCGGATCAAAGCCAGTCCATCCCAATCCCGGCAGAAACGCCTCGACCCAGGCATGGGAAGCACCTTCCGTGGTCGACTGCTCTCCGTTGGCATGAAACAGATAACCGCTCACATAACGACACGGCACTTTCAGACCTCGAACAAGCGCAATCATGATGTGCGCAAAGTCCTGACACACGCCCTGACGCGCCGAAATCGCCTGATCGATTGGGGAGTCTACGCTGGTACTTTGGGGAACATATTCGAAAGCGTCGTGAATTCCATGGTTGATTTCAAGCAGTGTTTCTAACGGAGCGGTGTTTCGTTCTATCCTGAGTTCGCGAGCCAATTGTTGTAGAAGTGCTGTCGGGCGGGCAAAGTCGCTGGGAAGCATCGTCTCCCAGAAATTTCCGGCTTCGACTGCGGCATCGAGTTCCAACCAATTGGGTGGTATTTTTGGGTCAAGCGTGGACACAGGAAGAATTTCGACAACAGATTGTGCCTTCATGTTAAGTTCCGCATGTTTGCCCGGGATATCGAAATGGTGGACAATATTGCCCAAGAAATCGCGGTACTGCATGATCAGCGCGTCCGGCTTGACTTTGAGCTCGAAGCTGAGACAGCGCTGGTTGCCTTCGCTGCGCGGTTGCATCCGCAGTTCCATGACACTTTCGCGCACCGGAGGCTTGTAGCGGAAACGCGTGATGTGGTGAACGGAGTAGTTCATCTTGGTGGCAAAGTGCCAGTTTTCCCGTGCTCACATTCCTTCACTGCACCAGTGCCGACTCCACCGGGTAATCGAAGTATATTTGGTGGATTGAATTATGAGCTTGGGCACACAAATTGCGAATGCTTTCCAGATAGTTTTGTAAGCCGTCAGCCATGATCTCGTCGATCTGGCCGAAGCTCAGGTTCGCGCGCAAGCGCCCGGCCAGGCGAATAGGCGAGTCAGCCTTTCGCTCTGTCCGCTCCCCGATTGTGCGTAGTGCCGTGTGTACCTGATCGACTGAGAATCGAACGGAGTGCGGAAAATCAGAATTCAGTAGGAGAAATTCCGCCACACGCAAAGGACGGAGTTCCGCCGTGTACTTCTTGCAGTATGCCTCGAACGCGGTACAAGATTTCAGCAATCCCACCCATTCCAGGTATTCGTCCCCTTCAACCGACAGGTCGAGTACCTCCATCACGCGGCTGAAGTGAATTCCAACTAAGCGTGCCAGATTATGTGTACGCTCAACGTAACGGCCCAATTGAATGTAATGCCAACCCTCGCCATGACTCATTGTGGAATCTGTGATGCCTTGAAAAAGGTGGGCGCCTTCCTGTACGCCCCGAAACGAAAGCTGCGAGTACAGCAGCCAATCTTCCCCCTTGGGCGTGCCGACAACCTGCAGATACAGACGATTGAGTTGTTCCCACATCTCCGAACTGCATTGTTCACGGACTTGTCGAAGGTTTTCGCGTGCGGCCGAAATGCAAGAAGCAATCGAAGAAGGATTTGTCCGGTCCAGCGTAACCGCGTAAGCCAGGCGGGTGGAATCGAGGTTCTCGTCATCCGGAACCGGAACCTGAAGCGCTTCCATCAGCCGCAGCCAATGCGCGGTTCCGGATGCAGCACCGTAGTCCAGGTGCAATTGCAGGTCCACGTCAATCAGGCGCGCAGTATGCTCCGCCCGCGCCAGTGAACGGCTCGTCCAGTAGAGCCTGTCTGCTACTCGTGAAAGCATCGTTGACTCTCTTTGATCTCTTAGCCGCGTAACACCCAAGTGTCTTTACTTCCTCCGCCTTGCGATGAGTTGACCACCAGCGAGCCTTTGCGCAATGCAACACGTGTCAACCCGCCCGGGACGAGGGTAACGTGCTCGCCAAACAGAATGTACGGACGCAAGTCAATGTGCCGTGCGGCGATCTCGCCTTCCACAAAACACGGCGCACGTGACAAAGCCAGCACCGGTTGGGCGATATAGTTACGCGGCTCGGTTTCGATCACGCTTCGAAATTTTTCGCGTTGCTCGGCAGTGCTGTGCGGACCTATCAACATGCCGTAGCCGCCAGACTCACCAACCGCTTTCACGACCATCTTGTCGAGATTCTCAACCACGTGATCACGTTGTCTCTTGTCCGTCAGAATATGGGTCTCGACGTTCGAGATGATTGGATCCTGCTGTAGGTAATAACGAATAATCGCAGGAACGTACGCGTAAACGGCTTTGTCGTCGGCGACGCCTGTGCCGGGCGCGTTCGCCAGAGTAACGTTCCCCGCGCGGTATGCATTAAATAGTCCAGCAACGCCGAGGCGCGAGTCCGGGCGGAAGCACAGCGGATCGACAAAGTCGTCGTCCACGCGGCGATAAATGACATCCACGCGACGCAGGCCCGCTGTTGTGCGCATATAGACAATGTTGTCGTGGACGAGCAGGTCGCGACCTTCGACCAGTTCGATTCCCATTTGTTGGGCAAGAAACGTGTGCTCGAAGTACGCCGAGTTAAACGTCCCGGGTGTTAACAAGACGATCGTCGGTTCGCGCCGTCCGGAACAGTTCAGAGGTAAGAGCGAACGCAACGTTGCCAGAAGAGACTGGGAATAGTGATCAATGGAACGAACGCCGTAGTCCCTGAAAAGGCCGGGAAATACGCGCTTCAGAACCTTGCGATTGGCGAGCATGTAGGAAACGCCGCTGGGGACTCGCAGATTGTCTTCCAGTACAGCGAAACTACCATCTGGCACTCGGACGAGATCGGTTCCGCAGATGCTTACATAAATCCCACGGGGGACGGCAAGCCCGCACATCTCGCGCCGAAAATGTTTGCAGCTGTAGATCAGCTCGCGTGGAACGACTCCGTCCGCCAGAATGTGCCCCTCGTGGTAGACATCATCGAGAAAAAGATTCAGAGCAGTGATTCGCTGCGTGAGTCCTCGCTCGACTTGTTGCCACTCATACCCCGGAACGATTCTCGGTAGCAGGTCGTTAGGGAAAACACGCTCAGTTCCCTGTTCGTTTCCGTACACGGTGAAAGTAATTCCCTGGTGGAGAAAGGACAGGTCGGCCGCCTGCTGGCTCTTGCGCAACTGCTCTCCGGGCAATTCGAGCAAAGTGCGAAAAAGGCCCTGGTAGTGCGAGCGCGGGACACACGGCGATTCGAACATTTCGTCATAAGCGCCCTCAAACTGGTAGTTTAGAAATGGCGCAGGAACAGACGGTGGCGAAGCTGGCTGCTTCAGCCGCAACACACGAGACCTGGCTGCACGCCCCTGTGGCAAATTACGAGTCTAGGTATAAGAATGCGGGTCGTCCAATTGAAATTGTTTATTGGGGGTATAGCGCTGCCAGGTCTCGTCCGACTGCTTCCTCAATGCATTATGAGAGAGCGGCCCACTCAGAAGGGTGAGGCTGGATCGGGCGCGCCTTCGCTGCGCTGCGGCTGGGGCAAGGAGTCAACTGTAGTTTGCCTGATTGAGAAGAGCCACATTTCACAAATCTAACAGGAAGGATATCGAATGAAACAAAACGTGATGTTAACCATCGCGTCTCTGCTCTCAATCCTCTTGCTGACGCTTCACATTACGGACGACATCGTCCGTGGGATATCGAAGGCCGAGTCCTCAAACACTGCGTTGGCCGTTCTCGTGGTGTTGCTGTACGGGACGCTGGTGCTCGCCGAACGGCGATCGGGGCACGTCATCATGCTGCTCGTCGGGTTGTTCGCGGCAGCCATGCCCGTCATGCACATGAGGGGGGCGCATTACGGCGAGATCGCCAAGTCCACCGGCGGCTTCTTCTTCGTCTGGACACTCTGGGCGCTCGGCGGGCTGGGGGGCCTCACCTTCATCCTCTCGGCGCGCGGACTGTGGAGTCTGCGACGGGGCCAGCCACGGTAGTCCAACAACCCAAACATGGAGTGGGCCCGATTTGGAGGCTCTGTGCTGCCTGCGGCCGCGACGGTGGTCACCCGCACCGGCTCAAAGGCGAGAATCCAAGACCCGAATGCAGGCGCCGGAGGTCAAGACGACCTCCAACCCATTCCGCAGTGCGACCCGCGATTCATTGATGGACTGTATGGCACCAACTGTGTTCAGGCGTACCCTTCCTTCGCGATCACAGTTGTTGAAATCAACCTCGATATTCGGCGTGATTGTCCAGCCCACACCATAAGTGTAATGACGATTTATCGCCACTCAACCTGAATCATCTTGACGTGTAGCGACCGTGAATGTAGGAGAGATTGCTTTTTTGCGACCACTAGGATTGCCGCAGGCACTAATATCGTCTCCATCCCAATAGTAAAGAATGAATCTCCGCTTCCACCGTCCCTTCGTCTGCGTTTGAAATTCTGCTGTGTTCCCCGGTTCAATCACCACCTCATAGCGTAGAGGAGGGCCCAGGTCAACACCATTGAGGACTGTGACCCACTTACGACCGTTTTGCGCTTGCATGAGTAAAGGCGTGCTGGCCACGCCGACATCCTCATGGGGTTTTGGAATCCATTCTTCCGAAACGCACACCGAAATGGAGTGCGACTGTCGGTTGAGGATGGTGACCTTTATCGGATCGTAATCATTGAAGCGCCGCGAATTCAGCTTTACGACCACCTGGCTTTTTGCAGAAAGCGACAAGGCAAGAGAGAACGTGAACACAACCGCGTGGCGAATGAGAGGCTTCACGACTGTGTAGCACCTTACTGCAACTTGAGGATTCGCGACAAGCTGTTTGATAACAGGCGTGGGTGTTGAAAAAGTAAGCCAGCAAAAATCTTTTCAGCTGCGAACGTCCCTATCAAGGTATCCCCCTTCGGCAGTTTCCGAGTAGCCGACTAACCGGACGGAATCGTGTATCGATACCACACTGGAACGCACTCCTAATTGCGCTGAAACCAAGTACCGCTAGGCTGGCGCCAATTGCCTGCCTTGATTCCGTGTGTTGAAATCATATTTTGGAGAATACGCATGAAATCTCTGTTGGTGTTGCTTTTGAATCTTGGCATCCCCCTTGCAGGTGCGTCCCACACGCTTGCCGTGCACAATTCCTCGGGTTTACGTATGTCCGTGGATACGGATGACCGCAACCCTGCGTTGATCATTGTTGTACCGGACGGGCCAGAGGGAACACGAAGCTCGAAGATTTTATTTCCCGAACACGTCACAGTACGCGCCCACGGTCAGAGCGAGCCAGAACATTTATACATCTTCCGCCCGGGGACTGAGGGCTACTCGCCGGAATGGAAGAAGACGGACAACGCGCTCGAATATGCCCGCGATTTTGGTCCGATTTACTTCGTTGCACGCGCGACCCTAAAGGATGACGGCATCGTTTTTCACTACGAGTTCACAAACCATTCGGGGATTGATTACGACATGGTGACGGCGATTACCGACCCGCGATTTCACGCCGTCTTTTACGACCCGAGGCTGCAGCGAACTTACGTTCATCACCAGGATGGATTCGATCTTCTGGCGTCGGATACACCGGCCCGGCTGACGATCCCGGTGGCAAACTGGTTCCCAGCCCGCTATTTGGCTTCCTACACCGCGCCTGTCCCGAAAGAGCGCATACAACGTCGTGACGACGGGATTACGTACTACTACAAGTCCAAGCCAGTAGACGTGCCCATGATCGCCACGCTGTCGGAAGATCGTACCTGGGTTGCAGCGAGCTTTGCGCGTGATCCCGGAAATGTTTGGAGCAATCCGGAGCTCACGTGCCAGCACGTGGACCCGGATGTGCCTCTTCCGCATAATGGGCACGCCGCATATGAAGTAAAAATTCTCATCTTCAACGGCTCGCTCGAAGACGCATTGCGTAAGGTGCTTGTGCAGCGCAACAACTTACAGTGACGATACGGCGCCAGCAGCATCCGTTTTCCGAAAGGTTTTGTTTGGCAGTGTGCTCTTTCACGAGATTGGTCATCACATCCACCGCACGATTCGTCCGGAATACAAAGAAAAGGAGGATAGAGGCCGGGATTAGGATCGGAAGCGCATACCATAGCCGATAATTGGGCTGGAAAGCTTAATGCAAACTTTGTGCGAAAACGCTACTAACTATGTCATGGCCCTTTCGGTACTGCAGCCCACCTTTACTCTTAACCTGTTTCAAACTTTTGAAAAATGAATCCGGCTCGTGCCAGACGTGAAAGGGTTGATAGAGGCACTCCTTTGCGGGCGGTGGAGAGACAGCTGAGAGTTCAAGCCATTTACCGTCTTTCCTGCCGATGTCTCAATGACGAGCAGTAGAGAAAAAGCAACTATCACATAGTCTTGGAGGCTGGCCATACCTGCGGTAATTGTAATCTCACGTGCTTTGTTGCTGTTATCAGGCTTATCACTTATTGAGGTTCTGGGTTTCCCTGCTCTACGGGACAACTATTGGACATATGTTGAAAAAACTGGACTTCCCCAACATGGTAAGGAATAGGTGCTTGGCAAGAGTTTTCCGCGCGTGATGACTGGAGGAAAGAGCGGTCCGGTCCCAAGGTTTTTGCAAGGTGGGGTCAGAGAGTGATAGAGAGACTTGCCAACTTGGGTCGCATGAATACCAGCTCTGCTTTCTTTGTCGATGCGCTCCGCCAGTTCTAGATGGGCTCGGAGCAACAGGACCGAGGCGGGCTTGTCAGTCGATGCCGGAAGATCGAAAACTCCAAGTGGAATTACCTTCTGCGGAACCAACAGCTCTCCAGTATGCAAAACAAGGAATGTATTGCTTTGCCTGACGCTGAACTTGATCGCTTGAATTGCGACCTCCCATGTTTCAGGATAGACGTCAACGCGCACGGTTGCGTTCTCCGACCGCAGCTCCGCCCATCCGGGCTTGCCATCTTCGAATTTAAAATCAATATTCCACTGCGTCTCGTACCAATCCTTCGGCCCAAAGAAATAGACCATTAGCAAGGGGCGTCCATCAGATCCGGCAAGCCACAAACTGCTGATGTTGTCGGAAACCGGATAGCCTCCGAACGTCTTGATTGCCAACTCCTGCTCAGCCACCGCAGTCGAGGGTTGTGCCACGACCATCCCGCACAGAGCTGCGACACAAGAGACGAACTGAACCATCGGCAGGCGTCTTTCCATACCATGATTGTTTAGGCCTTCAACTTAGGTTTGAACTGACAGAATTCACAGGTTTGAGTGTTGAAACCAGGCGGTATTACTCTTTTCAGCACAACACGATTGCGCAAAACTGTGCTCATTTTGATTCGTCTCTTTTTTGTCTCAATGAGCAATTGCGAAGTATTTCACCGATTGAGGGTCGTTTCGAGGTTAGATAGCGGAACGCGTCCCCCCATGCTTGTATGCTGCGATCCACACGGTAGCCGTTACTACCAGATAAACGGCACCTGCATATGCGGAGAGAACAATCGGGAAAAAGACGGTGCCCCAAAACCAATTGTGCTCACCGCTAATGAAAATCAGCGGTACGTATAGCCCGTACGTCCCTAACAGGACCAGCGGAGACATGCTGATAGGCAAGCCAAGGGCAACCAGTACGCTGAATAAGAGTCTGGTTTTGGCATTTGCGATACTGTGAAAAGTTTCGTCTCTGCGAGTCCTGAATAGCAAAAATAGGGCCGTTGTAACGGCGGCAATCGTTGACAGTGTTTCGACCCAGCTGCGCCAATTGAGCACAACGTGAAAGTAGGACGCCGGTGCCGTTACACATCCGACGAAATAACATTCGACCGGCTCTGCATCCGGCCTGCTGAAAAGCAAATGACGCCCGAGTTGTTTCACGTATTGGCCATTCGTCTCGTACCAGGGCGGGAACAAGAACACTCCCAAAAAGGCAATGCTGCTGATGGAAAGAATCATTTTCTTGGGTGGATTCATGTCTGTCGGGGGAAGGCCCTTCTCTAAGACACGATTCTAAGGGCACGCACACCCCTTCCTTCGGTGCCGTTGGTAACTGTTGTTAGCTGGCCTTCTCTCATTGAGCTCGCAAACGATCTCCTTCAAGCTCAATCTGTTGCATTTCTTTACGAATATCTATGTCCTTTGACATTTGTCTCGATATCCTTAGGCTTAGGGAAGGGTGCAATGATGATATGCAGCAGCCGCGACCGCATCTCGTTACTGCAGGGATTGGTCAGTGCAGGCGGCAGAAAGCGATGGCAAGTATGGCAACTGGCGAGTCTCGTCGGTCTTCTGCTTTTTCAGCCTTTCCGGCAATATTGAGAACCTTCCGATGCGCGATGGTGATCTTGCTTGGCCTTTCGCTGATCCTTGCTCCGGCTCCCTTGGGCCTCGGGCAAACTACTCAACAACAGCAGGAACAACAGCAACGGGACCAGCAACAACGGGAGGAACAACAGCGTCAGCGCGAGGCAGAGCAGCGCGAACAGCAAGCTCGCGAACAACAACAGCGGGAGGAACAGCAACGGGAGCAACAGGCGCGGGACCAGCAACAACGGGAGCAACAACAGCGTCAGCGCGAGGCAGAACAGCGCGAACAGCAAGCTCGCGAACAGCAACAGCGGGAGGAACAGCAACGGGAGCAACAGGCGCGGGACCAGCAACAACGGGAGGAACAACAGCGCCAGCACGAGGCAGAACAGCGCGAACACCAAGCCCGCGAACAGCAACAGCGGGAGGAACAGGGAGCTCAGCGACAAATGTCGGCGAGCCCTCTAAATAGTGCGAGCCCGTCTTCTCCGTCAGCCAATTCGTCAGTGAGAGTTTCAACTCCCACTGAAGGCCAGGTTCCCGGTGGGACATCAAGGCAACAGCAAACTGCCGCATCCGGTAGCACTGCTGGCAGAACTGATGGAGGTGCGAAAAGGGGTCAAGGAATAGCCCTTCCAGTCTCAGATCTGAGCCGTGGTATCTGCGAGCATGGGCCGTGCGCGGAACCTGGGTCGAAGCCGGTCCAGCCGGAGGTGAATGCGAAACTCTGCAAGAACGGAAACTGCCCGATCTGCGCCCCAGGTCAGTCGCTAGGGAAAGACAACGCATGCGTAGCAGCAAAAGTCGGGAATGGAACGCCTGCACTAGCAAAACCAGCTACCATTCCTCAGACTTGCGCTGCGGGCCAAGTCTGGAACGGCAGCCAATGTGCGCCGACGGGTGCGCAACAGTGTGGGCCCGGGCAGAGCTTGGCGAGCCCTTCCTGTCAGGTTGCTTGCGCCGCTGCTACCGGTGGAGCACAGAATTACATTGCACTTCTGAGGATGGCGCGGCAGGACAAGGATCAGGCGTGTACTGAGAATCCCAATGGGACGGAATGTCAACAGGCAGCCAGTACTTACAACATCAGGCTCAACGAATACCGAAACTTTCTTGCTGGAGTGCCTAGTGCGTGCAGCGGCTTGCCCGATCCGATCTCGATTTGAGCAGAAGGAAAATAGGAATGGACTATTTTCTTTCGGGCTTACCGAACCGTAAAACGGTGCAAGCCCATCTTTTTGCTTTGGTTGGCACGCACGGTCGGTTCTGAATCTCCTCAAACTGGCGCGAACAGGCGATCGCAACTTCTGCTTTCTCCTCGCCATCGGTTGATGAGAACAGGCATTATTGCTTTGCGCTTTTCTTCGCCCTTAATGCTTGGCATGTCTCCCCGGGACAAGCACAATTTGGAGATAATCCGTTTGACGAGAACTAGGCGATCTGGCACTCGTCCAGTAGAGCGATCACCAGCCGACGATTATCTCTGAACGCATTCCAGACCGATTCACACCAATCATGAATGGCCTTGTCTCGCTGAGGCCCTTCGGGTGCCGCCAAGACGTCGAGGGCTGTCATCCTGCCACGATCCTCTGGAAGGTGAATCTTGGGCCATTGCCTTTTTGTGTGCCCGAGCTTCTTGTGAACCTCTTGCACCTGACGACCTGAAAACTTCCTTTCGACGTACAGATATAAGCCGATCAAGCCAAACACGACGGCGATCAATGGGCTATCCGGGTTGGCGTTTTGAACCGCATATGCATCGACGACGTGCTGGAGGATAAATCCTGGGCGGCCCATCGTGTATACGTACACCTCATCGTATGCAGCACGAGTCGGTTTCATATCGCGACAGTGTACTAAGCCCACAAGGCTCGGTGAGTGCTATTGCGATTAGTCCGCAAGAATTCAGCATAGGTCCTAGGTTCGCTGACGTTTGGAATGCTCTCGCCGGGACGCAATCAGCCATTGTCACTCCTTTGCCCCTTTTATTCGCCGCCCCCTGAGGTCAATACCGTGTCAAATTCTTGTCGGCATTCTGAATCTGCAGCGGTCTATCCATTTGGGGCCGAGAAGGATGGCATCAAATATATAGAGGTATCGGATTGTGCGGCGATTTCCGAACGAAAACAGTGGGCCATCGACTCAGCAGCGTCCGCCTATTCTCGCACTCGGTGGGATACAAGTCCTTGTGCGCCGAGAGGATGAGGAAGTCCGGAAAATCGTTGAACGGTATGCTCGTTCATCCCTCGACTCGCTGAAGCTGTGGCCACCAAAATCCTATTTCTTTTCACCTTCTGGCCGCTGCGTGATCGCATATGCCGTGTCCAACAATATCGCCATCTCCCTCGGAGATCCTATCGGACCCGAGACAGAGATCGAGATGACGGCGCGCGAATTCCTGCGGAAATGCAAGAGAAAGGGATGGAGCGTCGCTTTTTACCGAACCTCTGCAGACTTCCTTCCAGCGTATAGAGGATTGGGGCTTCGAAAATTGAAGATTGGTGATGACGCCCTTGTTGATCTTGGGCAGTTCTCGCTGAAGGGAAGGTCGAAGAGGGACATCCGCTCCAAGGCCAACCATTTCCAGCAGATGGGCATGCGCGTTGTAGAATACCCGCCTCCACTGGCACTCGAAACTCTCGCCAAGCTGACTGCCGTTGAGGAGCAATGGCTAGCGATTCCTGGTCGTCGCGAGCGGACCTTTGCAGTCGGACATTTCGATCAGGGTTATTTGCGATCAACACCTGTACTAGCTGTTGATGATGGTGACGGAAGGGTCCTTGCTTTCGTAAACCTCATTTCAACCAACCCAAGCGAAATCGCAGGCGACGTTATGCGGCGGGGCCGGGACGTCCCTAACGGTATCACGGACTATCTTTTGCTAAAGCTGATCCAGTATGCACGCGAAAAAGGCTGCAGCCGAGTAAGCCTCGGTCTCGCCCCCATGACCGGATTCAAGAGAGGAGAGAGTGCGGGACTTGAGGAGCGCCTCATTCATACTGTGCTGCGAAAGCTTGATTTTCTGTTTCGTTTTCGAGGCCTTTCTCAGTACAAGGCAAAATTTGCCACGTCATGGGAACCTCGCTACTTGATCTACGAGAGTCTGCTGCAACTACCGCGCACAGCTCTTGCACTCGTCCGCTTATCGGAAATCAAGAATCGCGAACCTGTGGTCGGCCTGAGCCGCCAGGCCTGACAAAAAGCAGTCCATGAGCTCTTTTCTTCGAATACAAAATCGCATAGTCATTTCAATCACGCTCAGCGCCTGTGTTTATGCGCAGATCCCTCACGCTGGCAAGAATACTTTGACGATCCGCGGACAGGAACAAAGGATTTATTTATATCGGGCTGCAATGCCGGGACCCCATCGCAAGATCTTCTTTGCTCCCGGAGATGCAGGTTGTCGAGGTTTCGCTGTCGCAATCGCGGAGCGCCTTGGGAAGGAGGGGTATGACACGTATTGCCTTGATGTCCTCCACTATCTGGAGAGCTTTACGGGCAAGTCGTTACTGACCACGGATCAGATTGCCTCCGACTTCAATCAGATTACACGCTGGATCCAACAGAAAGACCATGACCCCATTCTGCTCGTGGGCTGGTCTGAAGGTGCCGGCTTAGGGCTTGTGGCGGCGGCAACTCAGGAAAACAAGGCCTTGCTTGATGGATTCATTGCCATCGGTGTTCCAGAAAACAATATCTTGGCGTGGCACTGGAAGGATGTTCGCGCTTGGCTTACCAAGAAGGCGCCTCACGAACCAACGTTCAAAAGCGCTGATTTCATGGCCAGGATTTCTCCGCTGCCGTTTTTCGTAATTGGTTCCACCTCAACTCAATGGGTAACGCCAGAAGCCACGCGCGAACTTTTTTCGCGGGCCCAGGAACCGAAGAGGCTGGCAATGGTGACTGCCCAAGACCACAAATACAGCGATAACACCGAAGGTTTTTTTGTTGCGCTTAGAGACGGTCTGGATTGGGTGCACCACCAGCAACGCTAATCGGGGCGGACGCATTCTGTACATGGGAAGGCAGCCATCGCTGTGGCGAAGAGAACTTATGTACAGTAGGAAGGGGCTGTTCAAAGACTCTCCCGAACTCTAGCCCGTTAAGGCATCTTCCGCCGTACAAAGTTCCGATCCTACGCGCCTTCACACATTGAGTATTCCAGTTTCAGCGAGCAGCGATTAGCACAAATGGGCGCTTTCTCTTCGCCCCCAAAGGTTGAGCGATATTGAGAAAACCTGGTTTTCAATGCGCCGACTGTCTGCTGCGCCACTTGGCGGCATACGGCAGCAAGAATAAATAGAGGCCGGTGAAAAACTGTAATGCGAGTGGGATCACCGCCAAAAGCCCAAGCGAGTTCGTGTACTTCTTCTGCGCTATAGCGATGATGTTGACAATTACGGCCAATGTAAAGGCCATGGATAGCCATCGGTGGGCCTGCCGAATCCATTTGTTCCAGTTCAATCGGAACCTCCTCATGAAGACGAGCCTCGGGGCACCTGGCACCGTCGTTGGGAATTCTAGACTCAGGAACGGCTGGGTCAAGTATTTGTTATCAGGCGACACAACCGAAGGGCGTTGCGATGAGGACGGGAAGGAGCCAGCCAAGTGCGCATGACTGGCCTGAACGAGTGATATCGTGATTTATCGCTCGTTGTCGGGCCGGCTTACGCAGGCAATGCGAAGCTGCACGATCACCCACGCTTAGCCAGTTCCTATTCCTCAACATAATCCGTGCGAAATTTGCCATTACCGTTGAGCTGAACGATGACACTGCTTTCCCTCGTCGCAACAAAATGAGGTACGCCGGCCGGAATTACGATGAAACTGCCCGCGGGGTACCGTTTCAAATTTGTGGGGTTGAATTTCGTTCCCTCGCCCAAATACCAGGTTCCTTCGATGACGGTGACCAGCTCGTTTTCCGGGTGCGTATGCGCGAGGACACGTCTGTTCGCGGGTATCTTGACACGATCAACCCAGACACCGCCCTGACTTGAGTCCCCCAGCAGCTGTGCTCGCTCGCAGCCGTTGATATAGTACGACGGAGTAAACCATCGCACTTGTAGTGGGGTGAACGCGATTATCTCTTTCTTCTTTGTATCGGCCACCGTCAGCGCGATTGCCGCAAAGGCGAATACTGCAAACATCAGCCTTTTCATCGCCGCTCCTCTCAACGAGCATTATCGCAGGTGGCCCCAATGAGTCGGGCCTTTCGAAAGGGATCTTGAAATCGTGACTGGCAGCGGTAGGTGAGAGAGTTTTACTGTGATGTGAGCAGTAGCTGCGATTTTGGAAGGACGCCCTTCCACGTGCGATAGGGAGATTTTTTGACAACTAGTTCACGGCAGATGCGGCCCCGGTCCGGATCAGCTCTTGCAGGAAGCGCCGATCCAGATCCTTGAGCATCCAATGAAGTTGACGCAAAGCCTGATAGCGAAACAGCACCGAGACGCCATCGTCTGACTGTTCCAGCATTCGACGATCAGTCAGCCAGTAGCTTTAGGTCTTCTGCTGTTCCGTGAATCGCCGCCCCGCAATTGCGTGGAAGATTTGCAGCAAGCAAATCCGCTGCCCGTACCGCATCGCCTTCGCCGAGGACCCTCTGTTCGCATGCCGCTGTAACGTAGAGCCCACCGCTCAATGGCCAAGCAAGAGGGCAATCACCTGTGTAGGGGTATCCAGTGGTGCGACTGAAACACAAGCGATTCAGGGATGTGAAAGGCAGGAGTCGCCGCAACTCAGGTCGTTTTGCGGCTTCAAGAACGAGCGGCAACAGCCCCAGGCGGGAATACGGCTCCGATCCCAGCCGATGTGCAAGGCTTTGCCATGCCTCGGTCACGAAAATCTCTGCCCCACGCTGATGGTTGACCGCCTGTTGAGTTGGCTTGAACCACTCGAATCGGACAGCTATTTCACTGATCGAGGATTTGTCCAGGTGGAAGGCAACAGAGGCTCGGGCAATCTCCCTCAGATCGGAGGTCCAACCTGAACCCTGTAAAACCCCTTGATACCACAGGTCGATACTGAAGTTGCGTACATTCGCCGCTGCCGCTGCCGTTGAGTGGCGCGGCCCATTGTGGATGATCGCCCAACCGGCACTCGCGTCACATCTTATAAGATTGGGATTGCCAGACAGTTCATCACAGATCCGTTGGAGCGAAGGCGACAGCCCGCCCATTTGGGACAAGTCCGAGTACAGAGATCCTTTACTTGGTCCGGCAAGAAATCGTTTGCGAAGCATAAAACGGGTGCCCTGATCTTACACCTGATGCCAACTGATGCCGATTCTTATTCACTTTGGATTCGTGCCGCCGCAGGCCCATTTTTGCTCCGCTTTTCGTTCCTCTTCTGGATTCTTCTTGCCCTTTTGAATCACAGCGATATTAGAAATTTCTCGGAAAATAAGTTCGTAACGATATCCATTCAAATGGCCGTAGGTCGCGCCGAAATGGAACACGCCTATGACAGTTACGTTTACTGTCCGAGCTCCTTTAGGCATTTTCTTCCATGCTTTTCCCAAGGCATCTAAGTTCTCGTTATAGGCCCCAAGCAAGCCACGACCTCTCGGTGGTAGTTGTTGCAAACAGGCGTGGTGACTCCTGTGCGCTTTCCCTTCGCCTTTTCCCTGTCGACGAGCGATTTAGGAATCGCCAACTAGCGCGATTGTGGACTCATGCATCTGAAATGGGAAGGCCGTTGCGGCCTGAAGGAATGGAGGAACCTGCAATGCCACACTATGTAACCCTCGTCCGTTATACGTCGCAAGGAATTTCAAAAATCAAGGACAGTCCATCCCGTCTCGACGCGGCCAGGAAAGCTGCCGAAGCTGAAGGAGGGAAGATTCAGACTTGGTATTTAACCATGGGACAGTACGATGCAGTTCTGATCTCAGAGTTCCCCAGTGACGAAGCTTGCGCAAAGTTTACTCTCTCAGCCAGCGCACTCGGAAACATCTCCACAGAGACCCTAAAGGCGTTTCCGGAGGCAGACTATCGCAAGATCATTGGGTCTCTGCGATGAGGCATTAGAAATCACAGCCAAGCCGCCCGACCGTCTGGGCGGCTTTTCTCCAATCTTGGTCGGATTTGGCTCTTGGGTGGTCTTGCGTTGATGAAAACGGCTCTTTCAAAAGCAGCGGCTATCCTACGCGAGTTCTCGAATGAACCGGACGAGAAAATCGTTCGCCAACTTGCAGCCGCTGGAATCGACCGAGTAGCTGCTGCGCGTCTGGTCGAGTTCTTGCCGATGTGGGGCTCAGGTTCTCCGATCGCTTTCAAAGGGAACTGATTGACGGAGGAATTTCCGAAGAGCGGCCGTTGGACTCTGAACCTCTTTGGGCACCAAGCTCTCCTGTTCGCTCAGTCCGAACAGGGAGTGGGGTGGCGAGAACAGCATTGCTGGCGATTGCAGCACGTTCGGCTGAGTTTGGGGCGATACTCCAGCTTGCGGATAATCCTTCGCAGCTAAAGAACATCGTCCTTACGCCGACACTGTTTCTCTGGCCAGACGAAGGCCCAGCTCTCTAAATTGCTGAGTCTGTCCGATTGCACTTCGACTGAAATCGGGGTCAACTCGGGCGGTGAAGCCAACATTTCTTGGAATCAACATGGCGATTTGCCACGAGCTGTGGCGATCGGGGGCTTCTCAAGAGAGCTGAGTGCACTAGCGATGTGGCCATTCCCATCGACCGATCAGCTTCGGGATTCCAACCAACGATCCAGTGCGACCCATGGACCGCATCTGGTCGGGACATAGCGCCGACTCAGCAGTGTTGC
>Ga0105248_10003423_pt1 | contig 17629 bp, 17 predicted proteins | sample KBSS34metaG_FD_81524 | JGI IMG/M metagenome (GOLD analysis project Ga0105248, IMG submission 81524) | Switchgrass rhizosphere microbial communities from Kellogg Biological Station, Michigan, USA - KBS S3-4 metaG | ecosystem: Host-associated > Plants > Roots > Rhizosphere > Soil | place... | reverse complement strand
TATGGCCTTTTTACCATCTGGGCTGAGGAAAGCTATTTGTTTTTGCTGGTGCTCCACTTTGACTATAGTCATAGGTGGTGTGACCGGGTTATTGCGGATGGTGATGGAGGACTTGTCGCCTACCTTAAATAGGTCCACATCCTTGGTCTTGAGGCCGGTGATGAATACTTGTATTTCTACTTTAGGTGAGCCGTCTATCTCCTGGTTGACACCGGCCAGACCTTTGCGGGCGAGGACAAAGCCGGACAGGCAAATTGCTACGACCAGGATGATCGCTTTGTCGAGTATATTCAAACGCCTGCTTTTCACTATAGAAACCCCATCAGTACCTGATTCATGATCCAAGCCATGAATAATACTCGACTTGCTCAATCTTTTGATTTCTTCTTGGCCGCAGGCTCGTCCTTTTCAAAAAATATCGAAACGGCCCCTGTGACACGCCTGACCAGGCGCACTTTGTCATGCTCAAGCTCCTGGCCCAGCTCTAACTCATCGCGGCCTTTCTCCCTGAGAAACTCCAGCAGGAGGCCTTTGTCGTTGTCGGACAGGGTAATCACGCCGAGGTGGTTATCGTTGGCGATTTTGAGCAGCTGGCCGGTTGTCAAATCGGCGCTAAACTCGATTTTTTCAGTGTTTTCAGCCATTTGAGTCTTGTGAGCCCTATAAATCCTTTGGCGCCGGGGGACGACGACTTCTCTTAGTTAGACCAAGGGTCTCAAACCCGGGCCTTGGGTTACTAATTTTACTGCCAGAAAGTGGACAAAAAAAACTTGTATTTAAGATGCGGTTTATACGAAAAGCCCTGTCAAAGAATTTGTCGAGGACGGTAGATATATTCACGAAAGACGGCGAGCAACAAAATGGCGTTGCACCAGCCCCTGATTTACCCCAAATACCCGAGAGGAACACCTTAATGACACTAGAGTTTACTAACGACAAGATTGAACGCTCCGACAACAGCGAAGCATTCCGCCTTCAAGTCTTCAATCCCGGCGATAGAAACGTTGCCAACGGCAACGATACCGTCGACCACGCCGAACTCCTCAGACAAAATGACAAGGTTGTGGCTGAACTAATGATCCAGGCCGACAAGATTGCCTCGTCCGCTCTGACCAGAGTAAATGCCCTTCCAGCCAAGGATCAGGAATTGTTCTGGAAAGGTCTTCCTGCCTTTACCAGTGAAGATGTTGTATATAGCTCTCTGGTTAAACAGCGCGAAGCATCGATGTGCTAATTAGTCGAGTCTGCTCGACAATCAGTCGCCTATTCAGGCAAATTCAATAATTCCAGGTGTTCCAGCATTTCTTTCTGGCTGGTCACTTCTGTCCCAGGTTTCCGCACAACAATAGAAGCGGCCAGATTACCCAGCGCCATTGCCTCGGGTAAACTCGCCCCGGACGTAAGAGCTAGAGCCATTGTGGCTACAACGGTGTCCCCCGCACCAGTTACATCAAATACTTCCGACCTGTTAAATGCCGGCAGTTCAAACATCGGTTTACCCTGTTCAAAGAGCACCATGCCATCGCCCCCGCGCGTGACAAGAAGCGCTTTGACAGAGGATTTGGCTAATAATACTTCGCCCAATCTTTGCAAGGATTCTTTTGACGTCACCTTAAATCCTGCGGCCGCTTCAGCGTCTGGTTGATTGGGTGTCATCAGTGTGCACCCGGAGAATCGCTCGAAGGCGCCCTGGGCATCAACGATTACCATAGTGCCCAGTCGTTCGGCACGTTTGCGCACGGCTTCGATGACACCATCTGTGATGACACCGGATTTGTAATCACTCAAAATAATTGATTTGTATGACTCAGCCGCCTTCTCGATATTGGCGATAAGTTTCGCTTCTATCTCGGGCGAAACTTTCTGATGGGAAATGCGATCGATGCGCAGCAGCTGCTGCATCAGAGCGTGAGACTTAGATACGATGCGAGTCTTTATTGTGGTCGGTCGACTTTCGTCTTCGACGAGGGCGTGGGAGATACCGTGATCTTCCAGCAGCCGGGCTAATTTGGGCGCATAGTCATCGTGGCCGCAGACTCCGACGGCATGGCACTTGCCGTTGAGTGAAGAGACATTGTGAGCCGTGTTAGCTGCTCCGCCGGGGATGAGCACACTGTCCACATGTTCTAAAATCAAAACCGGCGCTTCACGTGAAATGCGCTCGGGTCGGCCTTCCACCAGCTCGTCGATGAGCAGATCACCGACGACACAGACGCGTCCGCCGCTGAGATTTAAGATGCGATTTCTGAGCCCCGATTTGGTCAGTATATGCGTCGGGGGTACAGCTTGGCGGATGCCTAGATCAACTTGATGCACGCGTTCCAATTCCTTCAATAATTGCTTGCCTAATTGATTGTCCGGGTCGATACCAAGTGCCAGGTGGGTCGCCCGCTTTGCTTCCTCAATATAGCGCAAATGTTGATACAGTCTCGCTAGATGAAGTGCATTTGAGAGAGCTTCGTCTATGTCGACCGAGCCAAGTAAACAATCGCGGGTTTCGTAAAGCCCCGCTTTTTCGGCGCTAGTGAGGTTCTTGTCGTCTTTAATCGGTGTTTTGGCGAGCAAATCAAGGATGCTTGGACGAATACTTTCTAAGTTTTTATCTTCACCGGGACTCTTAAATTCAGCTTTGCGCAGTTGGAAATGTTGCCTCAAGCCAATTGGAAAGAATAGGCCGGTATTGTCTTGGGCATTGAGTTTGGAGTCTTTGGGCAGGGTAAATTCTCGACTCTTATCCTGATTTAAGTCCTGCAGCGAACGGCTGTATTTGCTTAACTGGCCCGTTTCCTCGTGACCGGCGGCCAGGAAGCCACGCCTGGCACTCTCTTTGATCACGCCGTCTTTGGTCGTTTCCACTTTTATATTGAAATTTGTGCGCAGATCAGGGGTGGATTCCCGAGGCGAGTCTATTTTTAAATCGGTTGAATCCTTTGAAGCTTTGGCCGTCGCCCCGGTCTGCAAATCGGCAGCCAGGTCGCCGGCTGCGCTCTTCTCGCTGGGCCGGTTGTGACTATCCAATTGGTAGCCATTTGAGTTTTCGTGGGAGTTTTCGTTGGGAGGACCACTGGCGGTCATGCTGTTTTTGTCCTGCTGGCCTGTCTTAATGTGATTATAGGTCTATTGCCAACGTGTTAAAATTTGCCAATTTCTAATATGCGCCTAGCAGACCGAATTGTCCATCACTCCACCGGATATATCGGCGGTCCAGCCGACAGAATCGGCTCCACCGACAAAAAAAAGGAAGTCGCTTGCTAAAGGCCAGATTGCTAGAACTTGAAGCCGAGCTTATTGCTAAGGAAGAAGCGCAGAAACTTGCCGGCACCACCGAGTTGCCCGCCGATTGTCTTATTCTTTTAGAAAATCTGGAAAAAGATTTGTCGCCGCAATTGACTGGCACTGTGGCTCCCGATTGGAAGGGCTTTCTCACTTATCGGCGCAACAAAAGCGAGCTGATTGTTTGTCGCGGTCGAGCCTTCAAAGAGACAGGCATGTTTGGTAAGTGGAGATCCGGTTTGGATGTACCTTACGGTCTGGATACCATGACCGAATACAAGCGTGGCTTCGACGTTTCGCCGCCGCAGGATCTGGATCATCTGATGGTCAATTTTGGTGTGGGTAAAACTGTGCGCGTCTTCCTCTGGTACGGTGAAAATATCTCACCGTACAGACTTATATTTCAAGCAGAGATTGAAGACTACCCTGAAGATGCGCTTCACGCCGCTGTTTCGGAAGGCCTTGGCTGGATAGTTAACAAACCCAAAAACCTTACTTTGCCTGAATATTTCAAACAAATCAAAGCCGGCGAAAAATAGTTTTCTTTAGTCACCGCACCATATATGGTGCTCAGGCTTTTTCTTTTTCTGTGTCCGGCAACTTCAATGTGCCACCGTTGCCGTCACTGCTGTTTTTATCGCTTTCCTTGGCCTTAGGCAGACGCAGATTGGCCAGATTTTCTTTAGCGCCTTCGGTCACGGTCTTCACATATTCCATGATTTCCATTGGAATGGGGAAAATCAAGGTGGAATTCTTTTCGGCTGATACTTCTACCATTGTTTGCAGCTGTCTCAGTTGCATCGCACCCGGCTCGGCGCTTATTAGTTTGGCGGCGGCTGCTAACTTCTCGGCCGCTTGATGCTCGCCTTCCGCAGCTACAATTTTTGCTCGTCTTTCTCTCTCGGCCTCGGCCTGTCTGGCCATGGCACGCTGCATGCTCTCGGGAATTTCAACGTCTTTGACTTCCACTGAGTTGACCTTTATCCCCCAGCTTTCAGTTTGTCTGTCGATGATGACTGAGAGTTTTGCGTTGATGGCATCGCGCTCGGTTAGAAGTTCGTCCAGCTCATGTTGGCCGAGGATGCTGCGCAGTGTTGTCTGCGCTACCTGCGATGTGGCGGTAAATGGATCCTCAATCTTGGTCACGGCCTTGTAAGGATCGACTATCTGGAAAAAACAAACGGCGGCGGTTTTGACGGAGACGTTGTCCTTGGTGATGATTTCCTGCATGGGGATGGCCATTGTGATGATGCGCAGGTCTATTTTTTTGTCGGTCTGCAAAAGAGGAAAGATCAAGTTTAAGCCAGGGCCTTTGACACCATCAGCTTTTCCAAGGGTAAACACGACACGCCTTTCGTACTCTTTTATAACTTTCAAAGACATGAGCAGATAACCCAGGGTAAAGAGCAGAAAGCCAATTACCATTTCCACGGCACATCCTCCACAGGTCTATTACTCTCTTATGCCTTGCCCTGTGGCTGCAAAAGGTAATCGAGCGCGGGCGCTTGTGCTCGGGTTTCTTGAGGTTTGTTGACACAAATTGAAACCAGTCGAAATCAGCCGGAGCTATTGAGTTCAGCCAAGCGGAGGACCGGCTGCGCCAGCTGGACCGCTATTGCCGGCGGGGCCACTGGGACCGGCCGGACCGCCTGGACCTCCAGGACCTGATGGGCCGAAAGGACCACCCGGGCCGCTTGGGCCTGCTGGACCGCCTGGACCGGTTGGACCTCCTGGGCCACTGGGACCGCCTGGAGCTGATGGACCTGCTGGGCCGGATGGACCGCCTGGGCCACTGGGACCGCCGGGGCCGCTTGGACCTGCTGGACCACCGGGGCCGCTGGGACCACCTGGACCGCCTGGACCTGCTGGGCCACTAGGACCGCCTGGACCGAGGGGACCGGCCGGACCCATGGGGCCTCCTGGACCAGCTGGTCCACTGGGGCCACCGGGACCTTGAGGGCCGCCGGGGCCGAGTGGCCCTGACGGTCCATTTACTGATTGAGGGCCGCCGCCGGCCCCAGAAGCTGGTGGAGGCGGTGGCCCCGAAGCTGATGGCGCCGCTGGTGGCGGCCCACCCATCTTGAAGGCTTCGTTCAATGGGCCGGCATCGTCCGGATTTTCCATCGGCCGTTCTGAGGCTATGCTGAAAGTCATCGGCCCGTTCAGGCCAGGCACGTTAACGAAGGGAAGGGGAATCGGCAAAAAAGGATTACAGACAACGGTTGTCTGCACACTTACTATTTTTTCGACGACTGAATCCTGGCCGGTGATACCATCTCGATATTTAAGTGTGGTTGCTACAGGAGAGGCGGTTTTTACCAGTTGACCCATGCCGGATTGCCATTGATCGACGATGCCTTTGCTTATGGGTCCATCGGGATTGAGGGCAATCTCTGCGTCGATTAGAGAAGCTTCGTGCACCTGATTGGAATTTAGTACGCCAATGTCTGCATATGAAAGACCAACCACCAGGAGATCCAGCAATGGAAAAAAGAAACAGATCAAAATCACGCCAAGGGCCGGTCCGAATTCAGCTATCGCCGAACCGCGTGCGTTTCTCCGTCTGATGGTGATGCAGGTTTGTGTCATTTGTCTGAAATCATAAACAGGGACAGTTCGGCCTGTCATGTCACTTTCTTACAAATCGGACATTCCTATACAAATGGTATTTTTAAAAACTTTTCGTTTAAGAGTTTTTTTTGCGCTTAAATCTGGCCACGAAAAATCCTGAGACATCATGCTTGGATGGTAAGAAAAGGGCATAGCCATGTTTTGCCGAGTCGGTAAGGCCAAATTCGACTAGTGTCTCATTGGGGAAAAACGGGCTGAGATCATCAGCCTTAAAATCTTTGAAGCTGGATAGAAACCAGGAAAATATGTCCTCGTTTTCTTCCTGTTCTAGTGAGCAAGTTGAATAAACCAGGACGCCGTCTTCCTTGACCAGTTTGACGGCATTTGTCAGCAGTGCTTTTTGCAGAGTCGTCAGTTTGACGATGTCGGCTTTGGTGCGCTTCAGTCTGATGTCGGCCCGTTTGTTGATGACGCCCGTGCCCGAGCAAGGCGCGTCTACCAACACTTTGTCGGCCGCCGGCAAGTCAATTGTTGTGCCGTCGCCCTGAACGATTTGTATGTTCGTCAGGCTCAAGCGCTCACGATTGGTCTTGATCAAATTGAGACGATTTTCGTTGATGTCCACGGCCACGACTTTGCCTTTATTGTCCATCATCTCGGCCATGTTCAGGGTTTTGCCGCCGGGGGCGGCGCAAAGGTCGATAACTTGATCTCCGGGTTTGACGTCCATGATTTGCGATACAAATGCCGCTGCTTCGTCCTGAACGCTGAAGATACCGTCTGAATAGCCGGGGATTTTTTCGATTGGGCCGCGCACAGTGCGTCTGTCCACTATAGTGAGACAGCAGGGCACTAAGGTTGAACGTTTGACCTTGATGCCCTTATCGGACAATATCTGGGCGAAGGCCGCAGTTTCGCAGGCGGTTTCGTTGACACGAAGGGTTAACTTGGGCGGATTTTGACAGGCGGCCAGCAGTGCCAGGGTTTCTTTTTCGCCAAAGCGCTCCAACCAGCGTGATACCAGCCATGATGGCATGCTGTAGCGCTGACTGAGTGATTCGACCAGGTTGCCTTGATTGCCGCCTATCTGAGAAGAATAATTGCCGGAGAAGTGCTCGCCGCTGTCAAAGTTTTCGTATTGCAGCATTTTCTCGTCATGATTGGCTGACTCTTCGTCACCAGGTCCTGTCAGAGCCGGTCTTTCGCGCAAATAGGTGCGCAGGATGCCGTTTACATAGCGGCTTATGCCGACATGGCCGATTGATTTGGCCCGGCCCAGTTCGACGGCTGTATCAACAACAGCACTCTCCGGAATGTCCTGCATGTGGTCGAGCTGATAGATAGCGACTCTCAATAGATTGCGCACAGCGGGCCGCAATTTGATTAAGGGCTCTTTGGAAAGCAGAGCAAGTTTGGAGTCGAGCCCCTTTTGATTGCGCAATACTCCCAAGACCAGCGCCATAACAAATGCTTTGTCGCGTTGAGATAGGGCGTCGCCTTTGAGGGCATTGGCCAGGGCTAGATTGGCAAAGGCGCCTTCCTGTTCGACTTTTACCAGTACGTTAACGGCCAGCTTGCGAGCGGCCGTGCCTTTTTTGCCTGCGTTCTGATCGTGATAATAATTTTTGAATTCATTCAAAACAGTCGCCATCCACTAATCTCACCCCATTGGCCCAACTTGCCGAGTCCTGTTTGGACCGGCTCAATGGCTGCATTTCCAGTATTTGCAGCATGGCCCCGTCACCGCAACGGACGAGTACTTCTTGACCGTGTTTATAGATAGTACCCGCTTTGCCGCTGTCTGGGGGAGGAGGAGCGGACCGGCAGAGTCTGGTTTTGACGATCTTTAGTTCTTGTCCGCGAAACTTGGTTGTTGTCGCCGGCCAGGGAGCCAGGCCGCGGATTTGATCATGGATTTTTCTAGCCGGATTTTGCCAGTCGATGGGGCTGAGCTCCTTGCCCAAACGCGGTGCAAATGTGGCTTTGCTGTCGTCTTGCACTTCGGGGATGATTTGTCCCGCTTGCAGCAGCCTCAAAGTTTTTACCAGGAGGGCCGCTCCTACGTGCGACATAGTCAGGGCCAGGTCTTCGGCGGTCATCTCTTCGTCAATAGGTATTTCGTCCTTGAGCAGCATCGGGCCTGTATCCAGGCCGGCTTCAGTCTGCATGGTCGTGACACCAGTGACGGTGCCACCGTTGATGATCGACCAGTTGATTGGGGCGGCGCCGCGCAGTTCGGGCAGGAGTGAACCGTGGACATTAATTACGCCCATGGGAGCCATAGTTAAAACAGGCGTCTTGAGGATCTGGCCGAAGGCCACCATCACCAGGACATCGGGCTTGAGAGCAGCCATAGCCTCGACTACTTCGGGCTGTTTGGCCAGGCTGACCGGTTGAAATACAGGAATATTGTGGGCCAGGGCCGTTTTTTTGACGGGGGGCTCCTCGACCTTATTGCCGCGGCCGCGGGGCCGGTCCGGCTGACAAACAGCCGCAACCACGTCAAATTCTTGCGGCGATTGGAGTAGCGCTTCCAGGGTCGGCACGGCAAATTGCGGCGTGCCTAGATAGATTATTCGTAACATTTAAGGAGGTGTGTCTAACTTTGTACGGAGATATCGACTACGTGGTCAAAATTGACCAGCACTTTGTCGTCCAGCATTATATAGGACAATCTCGTACCGTCGAATACTATATTAGTCAGCACACCGGCGAAGGTAGTTTGCGCGCTTGTTTTGACCAGGACCTTATCACCCACCCACTGTCTCAAGTAAACTAGCTTGTCTCTGTTGGGGTTGGTCATGGATTAGCCCTTTAAAGCTCCAGAGATACCTGGTAGGAAACTCAACTTAGTCTAGTCTGATCTGATGGACATGTAAATGCAAGTAGAGAAAAAATCACACTCTCAAAGCAGAAAATTTTGGCTCGTAATGCCTGCATTTATCTGGCTTTCCATCTTCGTTGTCATTCCGCTTGTTATCCTTTTTGTCTACAGTTTTGGTGGCCGCGATGAGCTGGGAAGGGTGGTCTTTAAGCTGAGCCTGTCTAATTACTTGCGTTTTGTCACTGGTCCCTATTTAGGCACTTTGGCCCGTTCGATCTTGCTCTCTACGATTACAACTCTCTCAGCATTAGTACTAGGTTATCTCTTTGCACTCTGGTTGGCTGTTGTGGCACCTAAGAATAAACGTAATGTTTTGCTACTTTTAATCGTTTTGCCTCTTTGGACTTCTTCACTGCTTCGCGTGTATGCCTGGATTACCTTGCTGCGCCCGACCGGCATACTCAATCATCTTGCCTCAGGTCTTGGCTTACATATGCCGACCCTGCTCTATACACCTGTGGCCGTCTGGATCGGAATGGTCTACAACTACTTGCCCTATATGATTTTGCCGCTCTATACCTCTTTGGAGAAATTTGACATGAGGCTTCTCGAAGCCGCTATGGATCTAGGTGCCAGCCCCTGGAGGACTCTCTGGCGAGTGCTGGTCCCACTCACCGGAGGTGGTATCGTAGCGGGATCTGTCATGGTTTTCATCCCCTCTTTGGGGGATTATGTCACCCCGGATTTACTGGGCGGGGCTAAGACCATGTATATCGGCAATCTCATTCAAAATCAGTTTCTCACCGTGCGTGACTGGGCTTTCGGCTCGGCAGTGTCTTCCATTTTGATACTGATCGTCTCGTTGGCAATCTGGGTCTATCTCAAGTACGCCGACAGTGAAGCCTTCGCTTGAAACCAGGGCAATCCTAATTGGCCGGTCTGATTTTTTTCACGATCGAGACCATACGGTCATAATCTGAACGAAAGAGTTGGGAAATGGCACGGCCGGCTTCGATCAGGTAGTCGTTGCTGCCCCTGCGGGCGGCGGTGGCTTCTCTGATGGAGGCGGCGATAAGCTCGTCTGTCGGGACCGAATTGATATGCGCAAGCAGTCGCAAAAACTCGAAATTGCTTGTCAGCATATGTACCTCTTGCTCGGAGGCCTCATAGACAAAGTCATGCACGTCCGGGGGTTGCGGAGGAAGGTGCTGGTAAACCTGCGATCCTTCTTTGTAGCCGATGATTGCCGCTTGCATGTGTGTCTTGAGTAAGGCAAAAATATGCGGTTGTTCCAGTCGGAGCTGGTCGCGGCTCATACCCAGGGCCGAAGGCTTGTGCACCGAGTCGGGTGGATTTGTCACCACATCAAATACGACGGCAAAAATGTCGATTTTGTTTTCTGGAGATTCGACTTTGACGAAGCTGCCAAATTTAGGTCTCACAAGAGCCTTGCCTTGATTGAGTTTTTCCGGCAGGGTTTCGGCCGTCAGTCCGGTTATCGATGAAGTCAGGACTTCGGCCAGGGGCAGGCTTCTTGAATTATCCATCAGTCTGTCGGCGGAACGTCTTTGTTCGGCTTATAGTTTTCGTTGTCACCTTCGTCGGGCACGGCACCCACACCTACTGATGTGCTCTTGGTGATGATGATAGAAGTGCTTCCGGAGTCGTCGGAAATATTGACCGAGATTTCGGAGTCTTTCATTGTGCCGGATATTGTCACCATGCTGTTCATGGTTTCTTTCTTCTCGATGTTCCAACCGGCATTTTTCAATGTCTCGCTGTACCAGCTAGAGACTTTCTCCAGGGCATCTTGACTGGAGAGTTGCAGATACTGCGATTCGTCGGTAACTTCTTTGTCTTCGGCCTTCGCGGTTTGTGAACCACTGGCAGTGGCACCGGGATAGACCAGACCGGCCAGATCCGAGGATACCGAATCTTTACCAATCTTCTGGGTCTGCTGCATGCCGCCGCTGGAGAAGTTGACTTCTTTGCCGCCGCATCCGCTCAGGCAGAGCAGGATAACGATTGCCGCGCTGGTGGTTAATTTGTGCGTTTCATTCATGGCTTTTTTCAAGTTTGACGACCGGCCTATTCTACCTGCTTTTTTTTACTACTCCTATTTTACCGCGCCTTGAGCCCGACTCCATGTATGTGCCCGTGCACTTTTGCCGAGCGCAACTCTAGAAAACCCTGTCCTATTAGATGAATACTAATTACTGTTAGAACAATAGCTAATCCGGGTGCCAGTGCTCCCCACCAATTTCCCTGAATCAAGCTCACCTGCGCGTCGCGCAGCATAGAGCCCCAGGATGGCGTCTGGGGCCCTAGCCCCAGTCCCAGGAAGCTCAAACCGGACTCCATGATGATGGCGTCGGAAACAAGCAGAGTTGCTTCCACAACCGCTGTCGTGACGAGAGCGGGTAATAGATGCCGGCGCAAAAGTTGCAGATTGCTGTCGCCCAGAGCCAGAGCGGCCGTGCAATATTCTTCGGTCTTAATCGAGAGGACGCGCGATCGAGCTACGCGGGCCGATTCCAGCCAGGTGGTGGCGGCAATGGCCACAGTCACTGTAAATAGGGGCAATAGTCCGTCGGAGGAGGCCGAGACCGAGAGCAGACTGCATAGAAATAGGGGCAGTTTGGCTGTGAACTCGGGGGCGGTGAGAAAGGTACTGAGGGTGAGAAGCAAAATCACCGGCGGAATAGCCAGAAGGCAGTCCACCAGTCGCATCATGATGTTGTCAACAAAACCGCCCAGGAGGGCCGAAAGCGAACCGAAGAGGTTGCCCACAAAGACAGAGGTAAAAGAGGCCACCAGCGCTACGCTTAGCGAGCCCAGCGCGCCCCAGGCCAGCATCGAAAAAAGGTCGCGGCCCATGGCATCAGTGCCGAGAATATGCTCGCTGTTTGTAAAGGGCGCAATATTGGTCAAATTAAGATCTGTCAAAGGCGGATGACCCAGGTGCGTGGTGGCCATTACCACCGGTCCCAGAGAAAGCGCGGCAAAAATAGTGAGGATGGAGGCCCCGGCTGTTAAATTGCTGTTCCAGCTTTTCATCTAATTGGCCTCTTTCAGTCTGGGATCGAGGCAGGTTGAGGCGATGTCGGCCAAAAGGTTGGATATGACCACTACTGTGCCGTAAAGCATGAAGAGCCCCATCAGCACCGGGTAGTTACGCCCAAGTGTAGATTCGAACATCAGTCTGCCCATACCGGGCAGGCAAAACACCGTTTCTATAAGGACGGAGCCGCTAATCAGTCCCGGCAGTGAAAGCCCAGCCAGATTGACTATAGGCAAAAGACAGTTGCCCAAAACATGGCGGACAATTACTTGACCCATGCTCAAACCCTTAGCCAGAGCCGTAAGTACATATTCACGGCCAATTTCGTCTATGGCCAGTGAACGGATGAAGAGGGCTATTTTAGCTGTTCTTCTGGCGCTGAGAAGCAGTGCCGGGAGTATCAGGTGGCCGAGAACACCCAGGGCAGTGGCATCTTCGCCCGGGGCGTGCAGGCCAAGAATAGGCAAGGGGGCAAGAAAGGCACTCCTGGCTATGATAGCGATGGCGATAAAAGCCATCCAGAAATTGGGGGCGCTGTAGACGGCCAGGGTGAGGGTGACTGCTGCGGTTTCGGCCCGGGCAGCCCAGACAGCCAGGGGGCCGTCGCGCTCGCTCAGCAAACTGAGGCAGGCCAGAGCGGCGCCCAGGGCCATGCCCGAGGCAAATGAAATGACAAGGGCCAGGCCGACAAGCGCCAGGGTGGCCGGCAGCCGTTCGATAATTACATCTTTGACCGGTCTGCCGTCGCGGTAAGAGAGACCGAGGGCAGTGCTTTTCTTCAGGTCAGCTTGATTGATCTGATTTTGTTGATTTCCCTGAATATTAGAGGCGCTGGCTTTACCTTGGTAAAACCAACCTTTGAGCCATAGCCAGTACTGGCTCTCAGGGCTCTTATCGAGACCAAATTCGGCCCGGAGCATGCTCAGTTGCTCGGGCGCGATTTCCTTTTGGGCCGAGCCCAACATTACATCAACAGGATCGCCTGGAAGTGCCCGTATCAGGCAGAAGCTGACAATAGATAGAAGGAAGAGCATGGGAACAGCAGACAAAGCTCTTCTCACAATCAGGCTTAACACCAGGGACTCCTTTCAATTGACAAACATCTCATCCAGTCAGTAGCATTGATTTGCCTTCCCTCGGCCAGTCTTGGCAATCTTACATGAAAGCTTACTAGACAAGTTTGAGGGGCGTGGCGGCATAGCCAAGTGGTAAGGCCGGGGTCTGCAAAACCCCTATCCCCCAGTTCGAATCTGGGTGCCGCCTAATTTTTACATCCCGAGCCGCGTGGACTTTTTGTCCGTTCCAGAAGGCAAATGTTGCAAACTGATTAAAGTGAGGTGCTCCTTTGGTCTCTTGCGCGTTCCTTTGGCGCGGTTCACGTTACAATAGGCCGAGTACGGACGGTTGGCGCAGTTGGTAGCGCACCACTTTGACATAGTGGGGGTCACTGGTTCGAATCCAGTACCGTCCAAATTTTTTTCAATTAGCATAGATTAACATGGCACCAACGCGCAGAGAATTTTTGGCCGCCGGCCTCGGTCTCACATCCAGCCTGGGCCTCAATCTTGATGCGCTGGCCGCTGCTTCTCGTCCAACCAGCAAAAACGCCAAAAATATTCTTGTCGTCGTTGAATTGTCCGGCGGTAACGACGGGCTCAATACTGTGGTGCCGGCCGGTCAGGGGGCTTACTACGATCTCAGGCCTACTCTGGCAGTCAATGAAAACGATGTACTGGATTTAGGTAATAAAGAAAGCCATCTAGGACTGCATCCGGCGATGAAAGAATTGCACCGTCATTATTTGCTTGGAAATGTGGCTTTGATTCCCAATGTCGGTCTTGTGGACGGCAAAGGTGCCGGCAATGACTCGGGCTTATCTCGTTCGCATGTACGGGCCGCACAAATTTGGCACAGTGCACAGCCCGATATCATCGGCGACTCCGGTTGGCTTGGACGTTACATGGACGGCGCCGGAAAAATCACTGCGGCATCATCTGCCGTAGCTGGGGGGAAGCCAATAACTCTCTGTTTGCAGGGCAAGGATCAAGGCAAAAAAAAGACGATCAAAAAAATTGCCGCCCCTAATTCTTCCAAGTTTGGAAATAGCCTTGCCACCATCGGCGATATGATCGTCAGTGGTGCTGGGCACAAGATTTATCACATAGAACTCTCGGGCTTTGACACTCATGCAGCCCAGGTCCAGAGGCATGCGCGCTTGCTGGGCGAACTTTCTCAGTCCCTGTCTACTTTCCTCGATCATTTGAAAGTGAAAGGCCTGGATCAGTCAGTGCTGGTACTTGTACATTCGGAGTTTGGTCGCAGGCTGAAAGAAAATGACGACAGAGGCAGCGATCATGGTGGTAGCGGACTCTGTATTGTAGCCGGTGGTGCAGTCAAAGGCGGCATATACGCTGGCGCCGCCAGCCTGGGCGGCTACGGCGATCTCAGTCGACTCAAAGATAAAGACAAGGACGACATTGTCGCCGCAGTAGACTTCCGCACCGTATACGCCACCATACTTGATCAATGGCTCTCAGCGGACAGCGGCGAGATTTTAGGCCGCGATTTCGGCAGCCTCGGTTTTTGTTAGAGACTTAAATTAGGAAACTGTTTTAGGGGATTTTTCTATGGATCAGGGGGCGCGTCGCCGGCCACCATTGTCCAGAACTTGCGTTCAAAGTCCCACATGGTGTCGTCTTTGTAGTTGCGCAGAACTACTTTTGCCGACCAGGCACCTTCTTTGGCCAGGGTGACATCTGGTTTAAAAATGTAGTGACCTTTGAAAATATCATTGGGGTCGTTGGCGGCAAATTCTTTGGAAAATACTTCGGCGCCATCGGGATCTTCAATTGAGACTGTGCCTTTGTATTGTCGTCTTTCATAGGGAGTGCCGAAGCCTATGACGCAGGTGCAATCCATCTTGGCAGGCAGTTCTTCAACAACAAAAAGATCGAAGAGACCTTTGGTGTCGATACGGCCGTTGTCCTCGTGGTCTGCTTCCTGGCAGAAGAGAATGTATCCGTTGTGCAGATACTTCATCAGTACATGCTCCCTTACTAATTTACTTCGAGAAAAGTAGATGTTACCGCATTATTGCGCTGTTTTTATTAGCCAAGAGGAAGCCCCCGTTCCACTGCTTGGGTGGCCGGGGGCTTTCTGGATTTTTGATTTCAGGCAGATTTAGTATCTGACTTCTTTCTTGTTGGAGATGACTCCGTCGGCGATAGCCTTGGGCACTTCTTCGTACTGGGAGAATTCAATTGTGAATGTACCCTGACCACGAGTCTTGTTGCGGATATCGGTGGCGTAACCGAACATCTCGGAAAGAGGAACCGAAGCTCTTACTTTGGAGAGGTTATCGATTGTTTCCATACCTTCGATGCGGCCGCGTCTCGATGAGATGTCACCGATAACGTCGCCCATGAATTCTTCCGGCACTTCAACTTCGACTTTCATCAGAGGTTCGAGAAGTATCGGATTGGCCTTCATGAAGCCTTCTTTGAAGCCGATTGATGCGGCTGTACGGAAGGCCATTTCGTTGGAGTCTACTTCGTGGTACGAACCAAACACCAGGGTGGCTCTAACGTCGATGATGGGATAACCGGCAAGTACGCCACCGACGAGGGTGTCGCGAATACCGATTTCAACGGCGGGGATATATTCCTTGGGAACGGTACCACCGACGATCTTGTTGACGAATTCGAAGCCTTTGCCCGGCTCAAGCGGTTCGAGGTCGAGGACGACGTGACCGTATTGACCACGACCACCCGACTGACGGATGAATTTACCGTCCACTTTCTGAACAGCTTTTTTGATTGTTTCGCGGTAGGCAACTTGCGGCTTACCAACGTTGGCTTCGACTTTGAATTCGCGCAGGAGACGGTCGACAATGATTTCAAGGTGGAGTTCGCCCATACCCGAGATGATTGTCTGACCTGTTTCGTGGTCAACGCGAACGCGGAAGGTCGGATCTTCTTCAGCCAAACGGCCCAGAGATACGCCCAACTTGTCGGAGTCAGCCTTGGTCTTGGGTTCGATGGCGACCGAGATAACGGGATCGGGGAAGTTCATCGATTCCAGAATTACTGGTGAATTTTCAGCCGACAATGTATCGCCGGTTGTTGTGTCTTTCAGACCTACAGCGGCGATGATGTCGCCGGCGAAAGCCTGTTCGACGTCGGTGCGGTTATCAGCTTGCAACTGAACCAGACGGCTGATGCGCTCTCTCTTGCCTTTGGTGGAATTGAGAACATAGGAGCCCGCGGCCAGGGTGCCGGAATAAACGCGAAGGAAGGTCAGTTTGCCGACGAAGGGATCGTTCATTACTTTGAAGGCCAGAGCCGAGAAAGGAGCGTTCTCTTCAGGAGCGCGTTCGGTTTCGGAGCCATCGGGCAGGGTGCCTTTGATAGCTGCTACGTCGCTGGGGGCGGGCAGGTAATCGACAACTGCGTCGAGCAATTGCTGTACGCCTTTGTTTTTGAAGGCCGAACCACAAAGGATTGGAATCACTTTGTTGTCGCATATGGCCTTACGCAAAGCGGCTTTGAGTTTGTCGAGGTCGGGCTCTTTGCCTTCCAGATAACCTTCCATCAGTTCATCGTTGGTTTCAACGATGGACTCGACGAGCTGTTGACGCCATGTTTTGGCATCTTCGAGCATGTCGGCGGGGATATCGACGATGTTGAACTTCTGACCCATGGGATCTTTTTCGTCATAGATATGAGCTTTCATATCGAGCAGATCGATCAGGCCGACATACTGTTGTTCGGCGCCGATAGGCAACTGCAACGGATGAGCATTGGCCCATGTCGTGTGCATGCCGGGGAGCTGTTCTTTGATTTGTTTGACGACTTTGTAGAAGTCAGCGCCGGTACGGTCCATCTTATTGACGAGGATCATACGGGGGACGCTGTAGCGGTTAGCTTGCTTCCATACTGTGTTGGTCTGGGGCTGTACGCCGCCTACGGCACAGAGAACGATGACAACGCCGTCGAGTACGCGCATGGAGCGCTCTACTTCTACGGTGAAGTCGACGTGTCCTGGTGTGTCGATCAGGTTGATGCGCTTGCCTTTCCATTGACTGGTGATAGCAGCTGCGGTGATTGTGATACCGCGCTCTTTTTCCTGTTCCATCCAGTCGGTGAAGGATGTGCCTTCGTGCACTTCACCCATTCTGTGAATAAGTCCTGAATAAAACAGGATGCGCTCGGTTGTAGTGGTTTTGCCGGCATCGATGTGCGCGGCGATACCCATGTTGCGGATATCTTGTAATTGAACTGTTCTCCCTGCCACTGAGCCCGCCTTCTTATCCTTGACGCTATCCATAATGACCTTCCAATTTACTTGTTATGTGATCGTTCCAACTTTGGTTTTGCGCCCGCGTTGGACGCCGCTTTTCGGCTACTTGAAAAGACTAGTTGAAGATAACATCCAGACTGCCCTCAGCCCGGAACCTTCATAAATATCTTTATTTGTTGTAGTGGCAATCTGTTACAAATAACACTAATGCCATAAGAATTAAGTGTATAAGATTCGCCAAAAAATGCCTGGCCGGCGGCGACTTTTGTACCGATATTTGTAACTGCTGTCAAAGATAACGCCCCGGAAAGCCTTGGCCTGTCCGGGGCGTCACTAATTTTGATCGACTCAGCTGACTGCTGGTTAGTAGCGGTAGTGAGCGAAAGCTTTGTTGGCTTCAGCCATCTTGTGCGTTTCGTCTTTCTTCTTAACTGAAGCACCGGTGCCGTTGCTGGCATCAGCGAGTTCAGCCGAAAGGCGTTCTGCAAATGTACGGCCTGGACGCTTACGGGAGTTGGCGATGATCCACTGGGTGGCCAGGGCAAATCCACGTTGTTGTTTAACTTCAACCGGTACCTGGTAGGTAGAACCGCCAACACGTC
>Ga0105248_10003422_pt1 | contig 17629 bp, 19 predicted proteins | sample KBSS34metaG_FD_81524 | JGI IMG/M metagenome (GOLD analysis project Ga0105248, IMG submission 81524) | Switchgrass rhizosphere microbial communities from Kellogg Biological Station, Michigan, USA - KBS S3-4 metaG | ecosystem: Host-associated > Plants > Roots > Rhizosphere > Soil | place... | reverse complement strand
TCAGCTACGGCTTCAGCATTCAAAATGTAAATACGCTGACAACTGCGGCGGCGCAATACTACGACTACCTCAACTTCCTGAGTATCAACGGTCCCCAGCAGAACTCGCTGGAGGGAATCCGCACTTCGAGCATCACGCCTACGTATAGCTACAATTCCGTAAACAATCCCATGACCCCCACGGCTGGCACGGGATTCCAGGCTTCACTGCAATTCGCCGGCTCAATCCTGGGCGGCAATGTAAATCAGATCCAACCGGTGCTCGATTTCCGGCATTTCCGTAAGGGCCTAAAGCCAGGACACGTGATGGCGATGCACATCCTGGCTCGCTATGTGACCGGATACGGCGGCAAGGTTGCCCCGCCCTTCAACCGCTTCTATATGGGCGGAGAGAACGACGTGCGCGGATTCGAACTATGGGGCGCAGGTCCCTGGGCATTTATCCCCAATACGGGCCAAGTAAACGTCCTAAATACGGATGGAACCCCCCGGCAGCAGAAATTCGTCGATCCCACGACCGGCGCGGTCAGCCTGGTCAACGCCGGCCAGACCATCCCGTCCTATCAGATGGTGTTTCCGGGCGGCGATACGAACATCGTCGCCAATTTCGAATATCGCATCCCGATTGTAGGACAAACAGTTACACTGGCGCCTTTCTTCGACGCGGGCATGAACCGGATATCGAACAAGAGCCAGTTGAAGCTGAATCCGGGCCGCGTCAGCGATCTGAACGGCCAGTTCCCCGAAGCCGCTTTCACTGACTCAGCGGTGATTGCAGCGGGAACCCAGCTGATCCGGACTTCTACCGGAATCGAGCTGCAGGTATTGATGCCAGTCTTCAACCAGCCTTTCCGGATCTACTGGGCCTACAATCCGACCCGGGTTCAGGAGTTCCTTCAGCCGCCGATCGTGGCTGACCGGAGCTATTTCCCGAACCAGGCGTCCTTTATCAACTCGATTCTCACGTTCGGCCAGCCCCAGCCGTTCTTCGAGAAGAAGTCGCAATTCCGCTTCACCATCGGCCGGACCTTCTAGTTATCCTGCAAATGGTGCGTGATACGATGTTACAAACAGTCGAAATGAGGAACTATCCTGTGAAACAGTTCATTGCCGGTCTGGTTTTGGCGTCCGGAACGCTCATGGCGCAAGCGCCGGCGGCGACACCCAACAAGATTTGCGTGGTCAATCTGCAGAGCGCCATGGTAACCACCAAAGAGGGGCAGGCTGCGGCGGACAGCTTTCGCACCAAGTTCTCCGAGCCAAAAGAGAAAGAGCTCCAGGCCAAACAGGCTGAGATCAACGATCTGACCGAGAAGCTCCAGCGCGGGGCCAACACCATGTCGCAGACCGCCCAGGATGACATGAAGCGCACCATCGACCGGAAGAGCACGGACTATAAGCGCGCTGTCGAGGATTATCAGTTCGATCGCGATGAAGAACAGCGCAAACTGCTGGACGATCTGTCCTCGAAGATGCAGACTGTAATCGCCCGCTTTGCGCAGGAAAACGGCTGCGCCGTGTTTATGGATGTGACGAATCCGAACTCGGGCATCATGTGGATTTCGGATACGGCCGACGTGACCCGCCAGATCGTGGATGCGTATGATCGGGCTCAGCCATCGGCAGGGGCAGCGAAGCCGCCGGTTCCGAGCGCGAAGCCGCCTGCGACGCCTCCGGCCAAGCCACCCGCAGCGACTCCGGCTAAGCCGCCAGCCGCAGCTCCCGCGAAGCCATAAGGCCAGTCGCTGCCGCTCGTGGTCCGGTGGCGAACCGCGAACGCCAGTGAGCGGCTAGGCTACATTACTTCTTCGGTCCAGTTCTCCAGAATCGATTTCACCTTTGCGGTGAACTGATCCGCCAGAGCGCCGTCGATCAGCCGATGATCGAAGGTCAGCGCAAGGTATGCCGTCGAGCGGATGGCGATCGCGTCGTCGACCACCACAGGTTCCTTCTGGACCGCGCCAACACCTAGAATCGCCACCTGCGGCTGATTGATGATTGGCGTCGCAAAGATGCTGCCAAAGCTGCCGAAGTTGGTAATCGAGAACGTTCCTCCGCCGACTTCCTCCGGACGCAGCTGACGCGAACGGGCGCGTGCAGCCAGATCCACAATCGAGCGCTGCAAACCCACGATGTTCTTCTCGTCGGCGTTCCGGATGACCGGAACGATCAGACCGTTTTCGAGTGCAACGGCGATCCCCAGATTGATGTCGCGGTGGTAGATGACGTTGGTGCCTTCGATGGATGCGTTCACGATGGGAAACTCGCGCAAGGCAGCCACGGCGGCGCGCGCCGTGAAGGGCAGAAACGTCAGGCCGAATCCATATTGAGCCTGGAAAGCGCCCTTGAGCTTATCGCGCAGCTTGGCGACTTTGGTCATATCGACCTTGTGGACCGTAGTCACATGTACCGAAGTGTTCATGCTGAACACCATGTGCTCGGCAATCTTCTGGCGCATCATGCTCATGGGTTCGACGCGCATCGCGGCGGGAGCGCCGGCCATGGTCGCCGGAACATAGCTGGGAGCAGGAGCCGGAGCAGGAGGTGGCGCGGACACGGCCACTTGCGCTGGAGCTTTGGGCTGCGCAGGCGGAGGAGGTGGAGGAGGCGCTACGGGCTGTGCGACAGGTACCGGAGCGACTGCAGTTTGCCCGGATAAGTAAGTCTCCAGATCGACCTTCGTAATGCGTCCGCCGATTCCGGTTCCCTTTACCTTGCTCAGGTCGATATTATTCTCGCGGGCCATCTTGCGGACCAGCGGAGACAGCGGACCGGCAGTCTCTTCAACGATGGTGGCGCCATCGGACATGGGAGCCGCAGCCGGAGGTGCGGGGGCAGGAGCGGCCTGAGCAGGAGGAGCAGCGGCCGGAGCTGGCGCGGCGGCAGGAGCCACCGGAGCAGTCGCAGCAACAGGCGCCGAAGCAGCCGAAGCACCCGCGCCATCGCTGATGCGTCCCACCACAGTGTTAATCCCGACGGTCTTCCCTTCCTCGACCAGAATCTCAGCCAGCGTTCCCGCGGCAGGCGAAGGAATCTCGGTATCTACTTTGTCGGTTGAAATCTCAAAGAGCGGCTCATCGCGCTCCACCTTATCGCCCGGCTTCTTGAGCCACTTGGTCAGGGTTCCTTCGACAATGCTTTCGCCCATCTGGGGCATTTCTACGTCAATCATCTTTTCTCCATTATCGCGCGGCCGAATACTCGTGCGAATGATCCGGTAATCGCAGCGGTCACTTCTTCTCGGCCGGCCGAACATCCCAGAGCACGCATCGATGTCACCGGCTGCCGTAAACCGCACGGAACGATATACCGGAAATAATCCAGGTCAGGATCCACATTGAGGGCGAAGCCGTGGGATGTCACCCACCGGCTGATATGCACGCCCATCGCGGCGACTTTCGCGCCGTCCACCCAAACTCCAGTGGCTCCCTGCATGCGGCCCGCGGCGATGCCGAATTCGGCTAACACTTCGATCAACACCTGTTCCAACGCGCGTAAATACGCGCCCACATCGCGCTTCCATTCGCGCAAATCGACAATCGGATAGCCGACGATCTGGCCGGGGCCGTGATAGGTAACGTCGCCGCCGCGGTCGGTGTGGTGAAAATCGATTCCGGCGCGCTCCAGCAGCTCCGGCGAGGCTAGAAGATTTTCGGAGTGCCCGTTGCGGCCCATGGTGACCACGTGCGGATGCTCGACGATCAGAAGCTGATCGGGAATCTCGCCACGCTTACGCTGTTCGACGACAGCCTGCTGAAGCTCCATAGCTTCGGCGTAGCGCATACGGCCGAGATCGACGAGTTGAAAAAGGGGACAGGCCGCCCGCTGAGCACTCTCAGGCCTGTAGGAGAAATTAGGGCCTGTCTCGTTTTTCAAAACAACACTACGCATTGATTGCCATTCCGTAGACGGCGTTGAACGCCTCGCCCATGGCTTCATAGAGCGTCGGATGCGCATGGATGGTGTGCAACAGCGTCTCGACCGTGGCTTCGGCTTCCATCGCCAGCACGCCTTCGCTGATCAGCTCGAAAGCTTGCGGCCCGATGATGTGGACTCCCAGAATTTCGCCGTACTGTTCATCGGCGACGATTTTAACGAAGCCGTCATGCTGGCCCAGGATCGACGCCTTGCTGTTGGCTGTGAACGGGAACTTGCCGACCTTTACCTTATGCCCCGCGGCGCGCGCCTGCGCTTCGGTGAGGCCGACGCTGCCGATACCCGGCTCAGTATAGGTCGCCCCCGGGATGCGGTTCTTGTTTACCGGGACGACTGGTTTGCCCGCAATGTGTCCGATCGCGACCATGCCCTCGGCTGTAGCCACGTGCGCCAGTTGCGGAGTGCCCGCGACAACGTCGCCGATCGCGTAGACACCCGGCTCGCCGGTGCGCTGGTAGGGATCTACTTTGATGAATCCGCGGTCTAATTCTACTTTCGTGCCTTCGAGACCCAGATTATCAGTGTTCGGTTTGCGGCCTATAGCTACCAGAAGCGCGTCGGCGGTCACGGTCTCAACTTTGCCGTCGGCCAGCGTAGCCTGAAACCGCACCCCGGTTCCGAGGTTCTCGACGTTATCCACGCGTGCGCCGGTTTCGACGCGGATGCCTTGTTTCCTGAACACCCGTCCCAGCTCTTTCGAAACTTCTTCATCCTCGACAGGCACCAACCTGGGTAACATCTCGAAGATCGAAACTTTGCTGCCGAAGCGGGAAAATGCCGACGCGAATTCGACTCCGACAGCTCCGGCGCCCAAAATCGCAAGCGTCTTAGGAACCTCGGGCAGGTCCAGAATCTCGATGTTGGTAAGAATCCGCTTCGCATCCGGCTTCAGGCCAGGCAGCATGCGGGCTTCCGAACCGGTGGCCAGAACGATGTTCTTGGTTTCCAGGATCTGCTTTCCGCCATCGGTCGAAACTTCAACCTTGCCGGGACCGGCCAAGCGGGCGTAGCCCTTGATCCACTCGACCTTGTTCTTCTTCATCAGGTACTCGATGCCTTTGGAATGCTTGGCAACGATCTTGTTTTTGCGATCCAGCACCATGGGAAAATCCAGGCGCGGATTGTCGCAATGGATGCCGTCTGCTTCCGGATGCTGGAAGCGCTCCCAAACCTCGGCTGTATGCAGAAAGGCCTTGGTCGGTATGCAGCCCACCAGCAGGCAGCAGCCTCCCAGCCTGGGATCCTTTTCAATCATTGCTGTTTTCAGGCCGTATTGGCCGGCGCGAACGGCCGCGGAATACCCACCGGGACCGCTCCCGATGACGATCACGTCGTATGTCATGGGGTAAAGCTCTATTTTAACAGGGAGATATAGATTCCTGGAACTTTTGTAGCCCAGGTTACGAAATACTAACGAACGGACGACCCAAGCGTCCCTAGCCCATTGGATGATAGCCACCGACCAAGCGTTGCTGGAGCAGGCCCTGGAGGGCGTCGAGGATGCCTTCACCGCGCTCTATCGGCGGCGGCAAGGAGCCGTCTACCGTTTCGCACTTCAGATGACCGGTAGCACGGCCGTCGCTGAAGACGTGACGCAGGAGACTTTTCTGGCACTGATTCTGCACGGGGGCCGCTACGATGAAGCTCGCGGCACGGTGGGCGCGTTCTTGTATGGAATCGCTCGGAACCTGGTGCTCCGCCGCCTGGACCGAAATCCCGCCGCGGATCTCGAAGTAACCGAGGATTACGCCGGGCCGGAAGACCTGCTGGAAGACCTCACACGGCGGGAATCGATTGAGCAGGTTCGGCAAGCAGTCCTGAGCCTGCCCCCGGTGTTTCGCGAAGCTGTTGTCCTATGCGACTTACAGGATTCGAGTTATGAAGATGCCGCTGTAGCGCTCGATTGTCCCGTCGGAACGGTGCGTTCCAGGTTGAGCCGGGGCCGGGCGATGCTGGTGCGGAAGCTGCGGGGGGCAGCCTGCACCGGAAGGAGTATCGAATGCAGTCAGAAGAGCATATAGTTGCTGCGTTGCGGGCGTTGGCCGAGGAAGACGCCGAACTGGAAGCGCCGCTGCGCGTGGAAGATCGAGTTCGAAAGATCTTCAGGCGGAAACACGCCGTGCGGAAATGGCGCAATGGGCTGACCTGGTCTCTGGCCCTGGCGGCCGCGGTGGTTGTAGTGGGTTTCATCGGAGTGCCCGACAAACGGCATTCCCCGCCCCCAAGGGCGAAAAAAGAGGTCGCGACCAGGCCGCCGCAGCTTGCGGTGGCAGATCATATTGTTGCAGATCCACAGCCGGTGGAGATGCCTCCGGCGACCGTACCAGCGCGCCAGGTTCGCCGGATCGCGCCTAACAGCGATCCCCAACCGCGCGAAATCGTGACCGAGTTTTTCCCGTTGCTGGACGTCGCGCCTCCCTTCGAGCGCGGCGAGCTGCTGCGAGTGACGGTGCCGGCTTCGACCATGCGCAAGGTAGGGCTACCGGTGGCTGAAAATCGGCTCGCAGACCGGGTTTACGCCGACGTGCTGGTGGGAAACGAAGGTCTCGCGCGAGCCATTCGATTCGTGAGTTATGAGCAATAGGAGACGCTGAAATGAAAACGATACTAAAGGTTTTGCTGACAACTGGACTCGCCGGCGCCGCTTGGGCGCAAAACGATGATGTCCTCCGGGCCCAGAAAAAACTGCAAGCCGCGTTGGACGAGACCAAGAAGAACGTCATCTTTAACGCTCAGACATTTGAGTTTGTATCCGGCCAGTTGATTTCCGGCCCTCCCGTAAAGGGCGCGCCCTATTCGGCGGAAGCCGTCAACGAAACCATCCAGATGCTGGCGGACGGCAACCGCATCGTGCAGCGCACGATGGCCATGCAGTATCGCGACAGCGAAGGACGCGAGCGTCGCGAAGAAACCTCGGCGATGGGAGCCATCTTCATTACCGATCCGGTAGCCGGCGCCCGCTTCACGCTGCATCCGGAATCGCGATCTGCGGAGAAGGGGCCGCTCGCGGCGCTCAGGTCTGTTGTGAGTCCCAGCGTTGCCGGCAATGTGTTCGCGTATTCAAACAGCGAGCCGGTCAAGCTCAGAGGAACAGTGTCACAAATGGAGTGGATCAATCCGACCGCCTGGATCACGCTGAGTGTTGGAAACGTGAACTGGAGGTGCGCAACTGCGTCACCCAACACGCTCTTGAAGCTGGGCTGGACGAGAAACTCGATTAATGTTGGAGACACGATCACAGTCAATGGATTGCGCGCAGACGGAGAAAATACCTGCGTCGCAAACTCGGTGGCGCTCGCGAACGGAACCACCTTGGCTGCGATGGCGGAAGGCCCCGCGGGTATCGCGACGGTCCACGTTGCGGAACCCGCCACTATCGCTGTTGGCGGGCGGTCTGGGGGAGGCCGCGGAGGCCCGGCGACGCAAGAGTTCACCATTGCCACCGGGGGCCGATTGATCGCCGGCGTGGTCGGTGGTACGGCCGATGCGAAGACAGAACAACTCGGAAACATGTTCATCGAGGGCGTCCAAGCCCAGGGAACCCGCACCACCACGACGATTCCGGCAGGTGATATCGGCAATGAGCGTCCCATCAACATCGTGGACGAGCGCTGGTACTCACCCGATCTGCAGATGACCATCATGACCAAGCACAGCGATCCGCGGAGCGGCGAAACCAACTTCCAGTTGAAAAACATCAACCGCTCGAACCCGCCTCCGACCCTGTTCGAAGTCCCTTCCGACTACACTGTCAGCGCGGGTGGCGGACGAGCGGGACGGATCGTCCTCGAACAGCGGAAGTAACGGCCAGGCGGCGCCGTGGCATCATGGGGACAGGTATGCGCGCCTGTCTGATACTGGTTCTCGCCGGCTTGGTTTGCGCGCAAGCCCCCGAAAAGTATCCCCTGGAAGCGTTCCATGTCGAGGGGAATCAGCAGATTCCGGCTGAGAGGATCCTGAATGCTTCGGGACTCAAGATCGGAGCTCCCGTCAATAAGGCCGATTTCGACGCGGCGCGGGACCGCTTGCTAGAATCCGGCGCCTTCGACAGCGTCGGCTTCAACTTCAAGCCCGCCAACGCGAACGGTTATGAGGCGACGTTCCAGGTGGTTGAAATCGGAACGCTGTATCCTTACCGGTTCGAAGCGCTGCCCGGCTCAGACGAGGCTTTGCGCGCCGCGCTCCGCAAGCAAGAGCCGGTGCTGACGGACCGTATTCCCGCGACGCCGCAGGTCCTGAACCGCTACACCTCCGCCATCAGCAAGTTTTTCGACGGCAAGGTGGAAGCCAAAGGCGAGGTCAACACCGATTCAGGGACGCTTGAAATCGTATTTCGCCCCGCTGGGGATCGCGCGCGGATCGCCGAGGTGAACTTCACGGGCAACCAGGCGATTCTGACGCCGGTGCTGCTGGGCAAGCTGTCGCCCGCGGCCGTCGGGATTCCCTATAGCGAGCCGCTGCTGCGGCGCGTGATCGATTCGGCACTTCGCCCGCTGTACGAAGAACTGGGCCGGATCAAGGTATCCTTCCCCGCGATCACCGCCAAGAAAGCCGAGACCAATGACGGAGTGGTGGTAACCATCGCGATCAGTGAAGGCCCGGTCTACAACTTGGGCACGGTAGCGCTGGCGGGCGTGCCTGCGGCGGAAATCGCAACGCTGGAGAAGTCTGCCGACTGGCGCAAAGGCGAGACAGCGAATTTTGCCCACATCGAGAGCGGTCTCGACAAGATCCGCCAGCGCGAGCGCGCGCAAGGCTATCTTCGTGCCGATACCCGCGTGGTTCGCGAGATTCGGGATCAGGATCATATCGTCAACCTTACGATCAATGTCGATCGCGGTCCGCAGTTCACGCTGGGAAAACTAGACATCCAGGGCCTGGACCTGATCGGCGAGCCGGCGGTCCGCAAGATGTGGAAGATCGAGCCGGGACAGCCTTACCAGGACGGCTATCCCGAAGCGTTTCTGAATCGCGTGCGCGACGAGGGAATCTTCGACAATCTGGGTAAGACTCGCGCCGAAACCAATATCCACGAAGATTCCCACACCGTGGACGTGACGCTGTTCTTTGCGGGCGCTGGAGCTCCGGCAAAAGACAAAGCCGGCAAGCGCCGCTAACGATCCATTACCTTACAGGCCGAAGGCCTGGGTCACATGGCCTGATATCCTGAAGTGCAGTGTCGTCCCCGCTAAATTTTCACCTGGAACAATACGACGGTCCGCTCGACCTGCTTCTGGACCTGATCCGGAAGCAGGAAATCAACATCTACGACATCCCCATCGCCCGGATCACCCAGCAATACCTGGAGTACATGCAGAAGGCCGCGGAGATGGATATCGAGCTGAGCGCCGAGTTCGTCTATATGGCCGCGACGCTCATCCACATCAAATCGCGGATGCTTCTGCCCCGCGATCCCGAGCTCGACAAGCTGCTGCCGGAAGAAGACCCGCGCCAGGAACTGGTGGATCGCCTGCTGGAACACGAGCGCTTCAAGTCCGCCGCCGAAATGCTGCAACAGAAGCGCGTCGTGGAAGAAGCCGTGTGGTCCAATCCTCAGATCGCACAGTTTCGCGCTGAGGATGACGATCCGGGTCTGGCAGTTACGCTGTTCGACCTGGTGAAGACTTTCCAGACGGTTCTGGATCGGGCTAAAAATCGTCCGGTGTATGAAATTGGGAACGAAGAAGTTTCCGTGCCTGATATGATTCGCTATCTGCGGAGCGTCTTCGAAAATGAAAGCGGACCCGTTTCCGCGCGCGAATTATTTGAACGCCAGCGCAGCCGGCGCGCCATGATCTGCCTGTTTTTGGCGCTGCTGGAACTGGTGAAATTGCAGGCCGTGGGCCTGACCCAGAAGGATGCGTTCTCAGAAATCGGATTGAAACGGCTGAAGGGATTCGAGGCGGCGTTCGCGGGCGGAGAAACCCTGACAGCCATCGAGCAAGGATACAACTGATGCAAGAAATGGATGCGGTCCAATTGGACCCCCAATTAACTGAAGACCGAAGGTCCGGTAACGAAGACGAGCAACTGCAGGCGATTCTGGAAGCGATTGTCTATATCACCGACGAGCCTCTGACAGCCCAGCAGATTGCCGCGGCCATCGGCCAGCCCATCGACAAGGTCAAGCACGCACTGGATCAACTGGTGGCGGATTACGCCAAGCCCGAGCGCGGTCTCAGTATTCGCGAAATCGCCGGCGGTTATAAGATGGCCACCAAGGCCGAGCATCATGAAGCCGTCCGGGCGTTCGTCAAGAAGCTTACGCCGCCTTTGAAGCTGTCTCTGCCGGCGCTGGAAACTCTGGCGGTGATCGCCTACAAGCAGCCGGTGACGACGCCCGAGATCATGGATATCCGCGGCGTACAAGGTGCGGGGGTGCTGAAGACGCTGCTGGATCGCAAGCTGATCGCGGAAGCGGGTCGCAAAGACGTGGTGGGTCGGCCGCTCACCTATAAGACCACCAAAGAATTCCTGGTGCAGTTCGGCCTGAAGGATTTGAAAGAATTGCCGACGCTCAAGGAATTCGAGGAACTGGGACGTATGGAGCTGGTGGAAGAATCGCAACCCGAGACTGAGACCCAGCCCGAGAGCGTCCCAGAGAATCCCCCGGCGGAAAATGTTTAGGGAGCGCACAGCGCGAGTCGCGCACGAGATCGCCAATGCGATCGCGATTCGCTGCGTTGTGCGCGATTAACATGGAGGAGCGGTTACAAAAGATTCTCTCGCAGGCGGGCATCGCCAGCCGCAGAAAAGCCGAAGAGCTGATCCAGGCTGGGCACGTAACCGTGAACGGCACGGTCATCACTGAGCTCGGGTCGAAAGCCGATCTTGAGCATGACCACATCAAGGTCAACAACAAGATCCTGCGCGCACCGACGCGGCACACCTACATCGCGCTCAACAAGCCCAAAGGCTGCGTGACGACGATGTCGGACCCGGAAGGCCGGCCGACCGTGATGCATCTGCTGCGCGGCGTGAAGGATCGCGTGTTTCCGGTAGGCCGGCTGGACTACAACAGCGAGGGCCTGCTGCTGATGACCAATGATGGCGAATTTGCGCATCGCGTCACTGCTCCCACCAGCCACGTCTTGAAGACGTATGTTGTGAAGGTGAACGGCCAGTTGACGCTCGAGCAGGAAAAGCAGTTCCAGGAAGGGATTTCGCTGCACGGCAAAAGGACCGCACCCGCGCAGCTGAAGCGCATCAAGCATGGCGCGAATCCGTGGTACGAAGTGCGTATCGCCGAGGGCCGCCAGAATCAGATCCGCATCATGTTCAAGCATTTCGGACGCCTGGTGGAGAAGTTGCGGCGCGTGAAGATCGGATTCCTGGAATTGGATCTGCCCCCGGGACGCTATCGTGTTCTCACGCCGCGCGAGATCGATCGATTTCGTAAAATACTAAAGCTGGACGTGCCCGAAAAGGCCGCGGCAGAGGAATAAAATGCTCTTCTCGTCGCCCCTGGCGGTGGGAACCGTCGCGCCGGATTTCTCGGTGCCGGATCAGGATGGCAACCGGGTCACTTTATCCGCGTTGCGCGACAAGAACGTGATCCTGGTGTTCTATCCGGCCGACGATACCAGCGTTTGCACCAAGCAGCTGTGCGAATTCCGGGACAATTTTTCCAGCGTGACGGCGAAAAATGCTGTGGTGTTCGGCGTGAATCCGGCCCGCAGCCGGCCGCACCAGAAATTCCGAGAGAAATACCAGTTTCCGTTTCCTCTGCTGATCGACGAACATCAGAAGATCGCGAAATCGTACGAATCGAGTGGGTGGCTGGGACCCAAGCGCACGGTCTACCTGATCGGCCCGGACGGCAAGATTCGCTATGCCAAACGCGGAAAACCGTCCCCTGCGGAAGTGCTCGCGGCCGCGCAATGAAAATTCCGGCGTTCTACCCGATTCTCGATACTGAGGTCGCGATGCGGCGCGGCATCGATCCGGTGAAAGCTGCTCGGCAGATTCTAGATGCCGGCGCGCGGATTCTCCAATATCGTCACAAGGCATTTCTTTCCCGCGAAGCATTCTCATGGCTGGAAAACATTGCTGTACTAACCCAAGCCGCGGGGGCAATCCTCGTCGTAAACGATCGCGCCGACCTCGCCAAGATGTTCAACGCGGCATTGCACCTGGGGCAGGATGATCTGCTGCCATCGATCGCGCGCCGCGTGGTACGGCCCGATACGATAGTCGGGTTTTCGACGCACAACGAAGCGCAGTTACGCGCGGCCTCTGAGGAGCCCACGGATTATCTCGCGCTGGGCCCTCTCTTCGGAACTGCCACTAAAGAGAATCCGGATCCTACGGTCGGCCTGGACGATTTCCGCCGGCTGCGTTCGCTCTCTAATCGCCCTTTGGTGGCGATCGGCGGCATCACCCGCGCCAATGCCATGCAGGCCATCGACGCTGGAGCCGACTCCGTCGCGGTGATCAGCGACCTGTTCCCGGAGGACGGGAATGTGGGCTCCAGGATACGGGAGTGGCTGCGATTATTGTCTCTGTAACTTACCAGCGACTACTCGCCCTTGGCGCGGAGGAAGGTGTGGGTCAGCGGCGAGATGGACGCCGGAAGACTGCCGTCATCAACGGCCACCATGACATGGATGTATCGGTCGGTATTCTCCAGGATTTCAACTTCCACCTGGTATTGTTTCGAATCGAGCTCCACCTCGTATGCCTGCAAATCGCTCAATTCAGAAAGCAATTGCTCGTAGGACTTAGCCGACCAAAGCTGCACTTCGGCATCCAGAACTTTGGCCCATCCCTCCCGCCGACTCATGCCAGTAGCGTAACGCGTTTGTACCGAGCGCCGACGCCCCTTGACACGCTAACAACTTCGTACTAATGTTTTAGTATGAAGAAAGCCAAGTCCACCCTGACCGGGCAGGAACTGGAAATCATGAAGGTGGTCTGGAAGCTGGGAACCCCTACGGTCCGGCAGGTTTATGAAGACCTGCTCAAGCACCGGAAGGTGGCCTACACCACTGTGATGACCATGATGAACATCCTGGAACAGAAAGGCTACCTCAAGAAGCGCCAGGGCGACCGGGCGTTCGTTTACACTCCCAGCCGTCCGGAAAAGCAGGTGATTCGTGCCATGGTCCGCGAGTTTGTCGACCGCGTGTTCAACGGCGCGGCCGAGCCCTTGCTGCTGCATTTGGTGGAGGACGACCAGTTGTCCAAGGAAGAGCTGGATGAGATCCGCCGCAGCATTCCTGGGGAGAAGAAACGCTCATGAATACGCCGCTGCTGCTCGATAATCTTCTCGCCTGGAGTGTGCAGGTCATCATCCTGGTGACGGCTGGCTCGGTGGCGTCTCTCGCCTTGCGCCATCCTCGGGCTCGATTGTATTTCTGGCAAGCGATCCTGGCGGCGGCTCTGCTGTTGCCGGCTCTGGCGCCATGGAAGCAGCCCACGGAGGTTGCGCTGACGGTCTCTGCGCCCGTCACATCCACAATCCAAAGCCTGCCCGCCCTTCCCATCACTCCCGTCGCTCACTGGCGTGTGGACCCTGTTCTGGGTCTGCTGGCGTCGGGTGTCGCGCTCAGGCTGCTGTGGATCGGCGTAGGACTATTGCGTCTCCGCCGCATCCGCAAAAATGCGCGCCCGCTGGAGCAGTCTCCGGTTGCGTTTGGCGGCAGCGCGCGCTGGTACGTGTCGGATCAGGTTCGCGGTCCGGTGACGTTTGGCTGGATGCGGCCTTCCATCCTGCTGCCGGCGAGCGTAGGCGAACTGCCCGCGGAAGTCCAGGAAGCGATCGTCAGCCATGAGCTGTTCCATGTCCATCGCCGTGACTGGCTGTTCGTCATGGCGGAAGAATTCGTCCGAAGCCTGTTGTGGTTCCACCCTGCCGTGTGGTTTGCGCTCGCGCAGATCCAGCTCGCGCGTGAGCAGGTGGTGGATCGGGAAGTTGTCGACGCCACACGGAATTGTGCGGGCTATCTGAATGCGCTGGTATCGGTGGCCGCTCAGAACCTGCAGCCGGATATCGCGCCGGCGCCGTTGCTATCGAATATGTTTTTGAAAAAGCGCCAGCTCGCGGTGCGAGTGGCCGCGTTACTGAAGGAGACCTCTATGTCCGCATCCCGCCTTGCAGCCCATGTCACGGCCGCTGCGTCTCTCGCCATCGCCGGCGTGTTCGTCGCGGTCTGGTTCTTTCCCTTGCAGAGCGCTGCGCAGGTGGTGCCGGATGACCCCGGCATCACAGTGAACGCCGGGGCAGCGCTGGCGCATCGTCCGCCGGTTCAGTATCCGCGCGGGATCACTAAGGGCGGAGATGTGCTGGTGGAACTGACGCTCAATTCCAAAGGCGAAGTCTCCGACGCGCGCGTGCTGAGTGGGCCGGACGAGCTTCGCAAGGCAGCATTAGCCAGCGTGCTCGAGTGGCACTATGTGGCGGACACCGCTCCGCCCTCGCTAGTGCACGCGACGATTCACTTCGGAGAAAGATCCACGACGGCAGCAGCGGCGCCGCCTCCCCCACCTCCCCCGCCACCTCCTCCGCCCCCACCGCCTCCCGGCGCGGGTGGGCGTGGAGGCAGGAGCGGTTTACTACCTCAAGCTCCACCACCGCCGCCTCCGCCACCTCCGCCAGCGGAAAGTGCGGTGGTGCAGCAGATCCAGTTCCGGGGCCTGAGTTCCGAGCTTCAACAGCGCGTGCAGAACCGTCTGACGGTTCGGCGCGGTGATACGTTGAACGCAGAAGGCCAGCGCCGGCTGAATGAAGAATTACAGCAAATCGACGAGCATCTCGTAGTAAACAGAACCTACGACTCGCAGCGCGCTAACGTCTCGCTATTCATCATGCTGCAACCGGCAGTAGCAATAGCGACGCCGGTGGCTCCGACCCCATTGCCTCCGGGAGTCTTCCGGATCGGGGGAGGCGTCAGCGCCCCGGTTCCGACCGTCCGGCCCGAGCCTGAATACTCCGAAGAGGCCCGCGCGGCCAAATGGCAAGGCGCTGTGCTGCTGCAATTAGTGGTCGACCCAAGCGGCGTGCCGCAGAATATCCAGGTCGTCCGTCCGCTGGGCCTCGGCCTGGATCAAAAAGCCATCGAGGCGGTACAGAAGTGGCGCTTCAGGCCCGGCTTAAAGGATGGCCAGCCGGTACCCGTCATGGCCAATATCGAAGTCAACTTCCGCCTGCAGCAATCGCCTGAACCGGTCGCTGCAGTGGGAGGTTCCAGGCCGGTCACGGTTGGGGGAAAGGTCATGGAGGCGCGAATAATCCAGAGAGTGCCACCGGATTATCCTGCGAATGCCAAGACCGCGAGAGTACAAGGTGCCGTTGAGCTGGGCATCGTGATCGGAACCGACGGGAACGTGCAGAACGCGGCAATTCTCTCCGGCCCTCCGCTGCTCACGCAAGCAGCCCTCGACGCGGTCTCGCAATGGGTTTACCAGCCGTTCATGCTGAACGGGCAACCCGTCGCCGTGAACTCCACCGTCACGGTGAACTTCGTACTTCAGTAGAGCCCAGCGTGTGGGCGTGTTGGGCGATAATGTGAGTTCCGCTCAACATGCCCAAAATCACATATATTTCAGACTCTGGAACCTCGCGCACCATCGACGTTCCCGTCGGCGACACCGTCATGGAAGGCGCTGTACAGAACGACGTGGATGGAATTGTCGCTGAATGCGGCGGCAACTGCCAGTGCGCCACCTGCCACGTGTACGTGGAAGAAAAGTACCTGCCGCTGCTGAAGGCGATGGCTGAAGACGAGGATGCGATGCTCGAAACCACGGCGTCGCCCCGGAAATCCAATAGCCGCTTGGGCTGCCAGCTCCACGTGACACCGGAGTTCGAAGGTCTCGTGGTTCACACGCCTCCAACCCAACAATAGGGTGAGCGTCGTCATCATTGGCGCAGGACAGGGCGGTTTCCAAACCGCCGCGTCCCTGCGCGCCGAGGGCTACCAGGAACGCATCACGCTGATCGGCGATGAGCCGGGCGTTCCGTATCAGCGGCCTCCGCTATCCAAAGGCTACCTGCTTGGAAAGCAAGATCAGCGCCATACCGAACTGCGTCCCGCAGCGTTCTATGAGACGCACCGCATCACGTTGGTAACGGCACGCGCGACGGCCATCGACCGCCACGGCCGACGAGTCACGCTCGATTCAGGAGAGCAGATCGAGTACGACACATTGGTGCTCGCTACCGGAGCTCGCAATCGCCAGCTTCCGCTGCCGGACGTTTTCTATCTGCGAACCCTGGCCGAAGCCGCAGAGCTGCGGCAAAGGCTGCGCGATGCGAATGATGTCGCCATCATCGGCGGGGGATTCATCGGCCTCGAAATCGCCGCAGCCGCGAGAACCCTTGGCAAGCAGGTTACCGTCATTGAGGCCGGCACGCGCGTGATGGCCCGCGCGGTGGCTCCCGTGGTGTCGGAATATTTTCAGGCACAGCACACGGCCCAGGGCGTGGAAATCCTGCTCAACTCGACTTTCGAAAGCGCGCAGCGCAAGGCGGATCTGGTGATCGCCGGTATCGGGGTCGTGCCAAATCTGGAGCTCGCGCAGGAGGCTGGCTTGCCGGTGGCGAACGGCATTACGGTCGATGCGAACCTCAGGACTGCAGACGAACGCATCTATGCGATTGGCGACTGCGCAGAGTATCCGACTTCCTTCGCCGACGGCAGTGTTCGTTTGGAATCGGTGCAAAACGCTGTGGATCAGGCTGCGTGCGTGGCCAAGGCGATTGTCGGCCGAGCGGCGCGCTACACGGCGGTTCCGTGGTTCTGGACAGATCAGTACGATATCCACCTGCAGATGGCAGGATTGCCGCACGGCTTTGACCAGGTCGTATCGCGAGGCGATCCGGAGAGCCGCAAGTTTTCGGTGTTTTACTTCCGTGAAGGAGGGTTGCGGGCAGTAGATTCCATCAACCGCCCGGCGGAGCACCTGGCGGCACGGAAGCTGATCGGAGCCCGCGTAAAGCTGAGCCCCGATCAGGCTGGAGATGAAAGTTTCGATCTGAAGGCCGCGACTTAATTAACCGACGTGCACTGGCAGCCGGCGTAGATTTCATCCAGCGCACCGTTCAGCGCATCCAGGATACGATCCGCGACCGCGGCAGCCTCGGCGGCCGGGACCTGATGCCGTGCGATCAGCGCTTCCCACTGTGCGGCGTGTTCCACGTCAGCCGATTCGTGCACGGCGAAGTAGCGCAGGGTGTCATCTTCGGTGATCTTGTAGTTGGCCTTGAGGCCCTCGATCTTGGCAGCCGATACTGCGGGGATCTGGTTCTCGTAGCAATACAAGCCTGCGGCGGCGAGTCCAGTGTCCATCTTGGCGATGGAACGGAATGTGTCTACCAGCGCTTGCATCTTCGGACCAGCGGTTTGTCCGAGAACTGCCTGGCGCGATTCGCCCAGCCCGGCGGCGAAATCCAGCCACAGCTCGGGATGCGTGGGTGAAGTGGCTTCTTCATCAGCCAGGTTCGCAGCGATGGTCTGCCGGGAAGCGAGGTCTTCGCAGCGGCTGTGCATCTCGCTCAAATAAGCGGGGAACGCGCGGACGTGCGTGAAATACTGGCGTGCGTAGGATTGCAGGTCTTCGAGGGACAGCTCGGCCTTGCTCCAGTCCACATAAAACGGATGCTTCAAAAGGTGTTTGGCGTCGATCTTTTGGTTCAAAACTTCGATGGTCGAAGACATATGTGCTGTATTCTACCAGAAGTGGAAACGACCGTG
>Ga0105248_10003419_pt1 | contig 17638 bp, 14 predicted proteins | sample KBSS34metaG_FD_81524 | JGI IMG/M metagenome (GOLD analysis project Ga0105248, IMG submission 81524) | Switchgrass rhizosphere microbial communities from Kellogg Biological Station, Michigan, USA - KBS S3-4 metaG | ecosystem: Host-associated > Plants > Roots > Rhizosphere > Soil | place... | reverse complement strand
AGTCGGCCGCGTACGCGCGCGAGCTCGGCATGGCGCCGTCGCAGATCCTCGTGAGCTGCAAGGTCAGCGGCGTGCAGGACCTCGTGAGCGTGTATCGCGCCCTGGCGCAGCGCTGCGACTACCCGCTGCACCTGGGCCTGACCGAAGCGGGCATGGGCACGAAGGGCACGGTGGCCTCGACCACGGCGCTCTCCCTGCTGCTGCAGGAGGGCATCGGCGACACCATCCGCGTGTCCCTCACGCCGCAGCCGGGCGAGGCGCGCACGCAGGAGGTGGTCGTCGCGCTCGAGATCCTGCAGGCCCTGGGCCTGCGCTCGTTCAACCCGAGCGTCACTGCCTGCCCCGGTTGCGGGCGCACCACCAGCACCACCTTCCAGGAACTCGCCAAGCAGATCGACGACTTCCTTCGCGCGCAGATGCCGGTGTGGAAGAGCCGCTATCCGGGCGTCGAGAAGATGAAGGTGGCCGTGATGGGCTGCATCGTCAACGGCCCGGGCGAGAGCAAGCACGCCGATATCGGCATCAGCCTGCCGGGCACGGGCGAGGCCCCCGCGGCGCCCGTGTTCATCGACGGCGAGAAGGCGATGACGCTGCGCGGCGAAGGCATCGCCCGCGAGTTCCAGACCATCGTCGAAAGCTACATCGAGCGTCGATTCGGCTCGGCCACGTCTTCGCATTGAGGCGCGCCGGCCCGCTCGGCCCCACCGCGCGCGGCGGTCCCTCTGCGCAAAGACTTCCGCCGGCGCCGCTTCGCGCCGGCCCCTTCGTTTCACCACAGGTTCTTTCGCCCATGGCCGACACCGACAAGCCCGCAAAGGGCGACGCTGCCGCACTGCGCGCAGTCAAAGGCATGAACGACCTCCTGCCGCCGCAGTCGGGGCAGTGGGAATGGTTCGAGCACATCGTGCGCAATCTCATGGGCCGCTACGGCTACCAGGGCGTGCGCACGCCGATCGTCGAGCCCACGGCGCTGTTCGTGCGCGGGCTCGGCGAGGTCACCGACATCGTGGAGAAGGAGATGTATTCCTTCGAGGATTCGATGAACGGGGACCGGCTCACGCTGCGCCCGGAAGGCACCGCCGGCGTGGTGCGCGCGATCACCGAGCATTCGCTGCTCTATGACGGGGGCAAGCGTCTGTACTACGTCGGCGCGATGTTCCGCCACGAGAGGCCGCAGAAGGGCCGTTATCGCCAGTTCCACCAGGTAGGCGTCGAGGCGCTGGGTTTCTCGGGCCCGGACGTGGACGCCGAGATCATCCTGATGTGCCGCGCCCTGTGGCGCGATCTCGGCCTGGTCGAAGGGCGCGACGTGCGCCTGGAGCTCAACAGCCTCGGTCAGCCCGATGAGCGTCGCGCGCACCGCGATGCCCTGGTCGCGCACTTCCAGCAGCACCCGAACGTGCTCGACGAGGACGCGCGCCGGCGGCTGAACACGAATCCGCTTCGCATCCTCGACTCGAAGAACCCGGCGATGCAGCCCCTCATCGAGAGCGCACCCAAGCTCATCGACTACCTCGGCGAGGCCTCGCTCGCGCACTTCAATGCCGTGCGCGCGGTGCTGGACGCCGCGGGCCTCGAGTACCGCATCAACCCGCGCCTCGTGCGCGGCATGGACTACTACAACCTCACCGTCTTCGAATGGGTGACCGAGCGCCTTGGTGCGCAGGGCACCGTCTGCGGCGGCGGGCGCTATGACGGGCTGATCGAACAGCTCGGCGGCAAGCCGGCGCCCGGTGTGGGTTGGGGCCTGGGCATCGAGCGCCTGATGCTGCTGCTGGAGGAGGTCGGCGCCGCGCCCGCGCCCGTCGTGCCCGACGCCTTCGCGATCCAGACCTCCGCCGAATCGTTGTCCCTGGTCATGCAAACGCTCGAGGCGCTGCGTGCTGCGGGCGTGACGGTGCTGCTCAATCCGGCCGGGCCCCAGGGCCCCGCCAGCATGAAGTCGCAGTTCAAGCGTGCCGACGCCAGTGGTGCGCGCTACGCCCTCGTGTTCGGCGCCGACGAACTGGCGCAGGGCATGGTCACCCTCAAGCCGCTGCGCGACGCCTCGGCACCGCAGATGCTGAAGCCTTTGGACAGCGTCGCAGCCTGGTCCGCCGAATTGCTCCGCGCATAATCCCGCCTTCTTCCGGAACGCCCCTCAGCCCTTTTGTATGGCCACGCATCTCGACCTCGAAGAACAAGAGCAGCTTGATCAGCTCAAGCATTTCTGGAAGCAGTACGGCAACCTCATCACCTGGGTGCTGATCCTCGCGCTCGGTGGCTTCGCCGCCTTCAACGGGTGGCATTGGTACCAGCGCGATCGCGCCGGCCGGGCCGGCGTGCTCTTCGACGAACTCGACCGTGCCGCGCAGACCGGCGACGCCGACCGCGCAACCCGAGTGTTCTCCGACATGCGCGAGCACTATCCCTCGACGGCTTATGCCGAGCAGGCGGGGCTGCTGGCGGCCAAGGTGCAGTTCGAGAAGGGCAAGCTCGACGCTGCGCGCGAGAGCCTGCAGTGGGTTGCGGCGAACGCCGTCGAGCCCGAGTACCAGCTGCTCGCGCGCGTGCGGCTCGCCGGCGTGCTGACCGATCAGAAGCAGTACGACGAAGCCCTCAAGCAACTGCCTGCCGACGCGCCCAAGCCCTTCGAGGCGCTGGTGGCCGACCGCCGCGGCGACATCCTGTTGGCCCAGGGCAAGAAAGACGAGGCCAAGGCCGCGTACCAGCAGGCCTATCAGGCCATGGGCCCGGAAGTCGAATACCGCCGGCTGATCGAGGCGAAGCTCACCTCCCTGGGAGCCGCCCCCGCGCCCGAGGCTGCCGCGTCGGCAGCCTCCGCCCCCGCCGCGGGAGCCTCGCAATGACCGGACGCTGGAGACTTCTCTCGGCCGTCGCGCTGACAGCGGCGCTGGCCGCCTGCTCGGGGCCCGACAAGCCCAAGCCCACCCCGCTGGAAAGCCTCACGCCCACGCTCAAGGGCAAGCAGATCTGGACGCAGCGCATCGGCGACGTGAAGTTCCCGCTGTCGGTGGCCACGGCGGGCAACCGCATCGCGCTGGCGACCAGCGGTGGCGACGTGTTCGCGCTGGACCCGGCCGATGGACACGAGTTGTGGCGCGCCGACGTGGGCAGCAAGATTGCGGCCGGCGTGGGCAGCGACGGCCGCTACGCGAGCGTCGTCACCACCGAGAACGAACTGGTCGTGCTCGACAGCGGCAAGCCGCTGTGGCGCAAGCGCCTGGGCGGACGAGTCGTGACCGCCCCGCTGGTGGCGGGCGAGCGCGTCTTCGTGCTGGGGGTGGACCGTGCGGTGCAGGCCTTCGATGTCCTCGACGGCCGCCTGCTCTGGGTGCAGCGCCGCCAGGGCGACCCGCTGACGCTCATGCAGCCGGGCGTGCTGATCGCCTGGCGCGACACGCTTGTCGTGGGTCACGGGGCACGCCTCGTTGGTCTCGACCCGCTGCAGGGCACGATCCGCTGGGAAACCGCCGTCGCCGCGCCGCGCGGCGCCAACGAGGTCGAGCGGCTGGCCGATCTGGTCGGACCGGCCGCGCGTGTCGATGAGTCGGTCTGCGCGCGGGCGTTTCAGTCGGCAGTGGGCTGCGTGAATGCGGAACGGGGCGTGCTGTCCTGGACGAAGAATGTCGGCGGCGTCGACGGGCTGAGCGCCGACACCCAGTACGTCTTCGGCGCTGACTCCACCGACCGGATCACCGCCTGGAAGCGCAGCAACGGCGAGGTGGCCTGGACCTCCGAGCGCTTCCTCTATCGTGGCCTGAGCGCACCGATCGTCGTGGGGCGCAGCGTGGTGTTCGGGGACGAGGAGGGCTACATGCACTTCCTCGATCGCGACAGCGGGCAGCCGCTGCTGCGCGTGCAGCCCGACGGCAAGCCCATCGCGGCGGCACCCGTGCGCCTGGGGGCGATGCTCGTGGCCGTGACGCGTGGCGGCACGATCTACGCCTTCCAGCCGGAATGAGCGAAGGCGTCGCGACATGAAACCCGTGCTGGCGCTGGTCGGCCGACCCAACGTCGGCAAGTCCACGCTGTTCAACCGCCTGACGAAGAGCCGCGATGCGATCGTGGCCGACTTCGCCGGCCTCACGCGCGATCGTCACTATGGCGACGGCCGATTGGGCGAGCGCGAATTCATCGTCATCGACACCGGCGGCTTCGAGCCCGACGCCGGCAGCGGCATCTACAAGGAGATGGCCAAGCAGACGCGCCAGGCTGTCGCCGAGGCCGACGCCGTCATCTTCGTGGTCGATGTGCGCGGGGGACTCTCCGCGCAGGACCACGACATCGCCAAGTACCTGCGGCTGGCGGGCAAGCGCGTGCTCCTGGCGGCCAACAAGGCCGAAGGCATGCAGGACGCCCCGGCCCTGGCGGAGTTCTACGAGCTCGGCATGGGCGCGCCGCATCCGGTGTCCGCCGCCCACGGGCAGGGCGTGCGCAGCCTCGTCGAAGCCGCGCTTGAAGACTTCCTCTACGAGGAGGTGCCGGACGAGGAGGCGCTGGACGATCCCGATCGGCCGATCCGACTGGCCGTCGCCGGGCGTCCGAACGTGGGCAAGTCGACGCTGATCAACACCTGGCTAGGCGAAGAGCGCCTGGTCGCCTTCGACCTGCCCGGCACGACGCGCGACGCCATCCATGTGCCGTTCGAGCGCAATGGACAGAAGTTCGAGCTGATCGATACGGCCGGGCTGCGCCGCAAGGGGCGGGTCTTCGAGGCCATCGAGAAGTTCTCGGTCGTGAAGACACTGCAGGCCATCGCCGACGCCAACGTCGTCTTGCTGCTGCTCGACGCGACCCAGGGCGTCACCGACCAGGACGCGCACATCGCCGGCTACATCCTCGATGCCGGTCGCGCGGTGGTGCTGGCGGTGAACAAGTGGGATGCGGTCGACTCCTATCAGCGCGAGATGCTGCAGCGCTCGATCGAGCAGCGACTCGCCTTCCTGAAGTTCGCACCGGTGCTGCAGATCTCGGCCATCAAGCGCCAGGGGCTCGGGCCGGTGTGGAAGGCCATCGCGGACGCCTGGTCCTCGGCCACCAAGAAGCTGCCCACGCCGGTGCTGACGCGGCTGCTGCACGAGGCCGTGGAGTTCCAGCAGCCCAAGCGCGCCGGTGCCTTCCGGCCGAAGCTTCGCTATGCGCACCAGGGTGGGCAGAACCCGCCCGTCATCGTGGTGCATGGCAACGCGCTGGAACACGTGACCGACGCCTACAAGCGCTACCTCGAAGGGCGATTCCGCGCGCACTTCAAGCTCAGCGGTACGCCATTGCGCATCGAGATGAAGTCTTCTCGGAACCCCTTTGTAGAGAAGGACACGTAGTCGGGGGGCTGAAGGTCTTATCGCCTGTGTTAAGGTCGCTACGTTCTCGACTTTCAACACGGAGCATATCGTGAGCAATAAAGGGCAGCTTCTACAAGACCCGTTCCTCAACCTCCTGCGCAAAGAGCACGTACCCGTTTCGATCTACCTCGTGAACGGCATCAAGCTGCAGGGTCATATCGAATCCTTCGATCAGTACGTCGTTCTACTGCGCAACACGGTGACTCAAATGGTCTACAAGCACGCGATCTCCACCGTCGTGCCGGGCCGCGCGGTCAACTTCCACGCCAACGAGACCCCTGAAGCCGGCTGAGTCACGGCTTGAGCGGCGCACTGCATCGCCGAACTCCTCACCTTGATTGCGAACGCCGCCACGGACGATGTGCGCGCCGATGAGGCGCGCACGATCTTGGTCGGGGTCGACTTGGGACCCGGTTCCTCCTTCGATCCCACCCTCGACGAGCTCGCGCTGCTCGCGGAATCCGCCGGCGACGTGCCGGTGGCGCGGCTGACTGCGCGTCGCAAGGCGCCGGACGCTGCGCTGTTCGTCGGGGAGGGCAAGGCGGACGAGATCAAGGCGCTCGTCACCGAGCATCAGGCGGTCGGCGTGATCTTCGACCAGGCGCTGTCACCCGCGCAGCAACGCAATCTCGAGCGCCACCTCGGCGTGGAGGTGTTGGACCGCACAGGTCTCATCCTTGAGATCTTCGCGGCTCGCGCCAAGAGCCACGAGGGAAAGCTGCAGGTCGAACTGGCGCGGCTGCAGTACCTGAGCACACGACTCGTGCGGCGATGGACCCACCTTGAACGCCAGCGTGGCGGAGTGGGCCACCGCGGTGGTCCGGGTGAGCGTCAGATCGAGCTCGACCGGCGCATGATCGGCGAGCGCATCAAGTCCCTCAAGGCGAGGCTCGACAAGGTGAAGCGCCAGCGCAGTACACAGCGGCGCTCGCGCGAGCGCAGCCACACGTTCCGCATCTCGCTCGTCGGCTACACGAACGCAGGCAAGTCCACCTTGTTCAATGCGCTCGTCAAGGCGCGCACCTACGCGGCCGATCAGCTGTTCGCCACGCTCGACACCACCACCCGCTCGCTCTACCTCGAGGCCGCCCGGCGATCGGTGAGCCTGTCGGACACGGTCGGCTTCATCCGCGATCTGCCTCACACGCTCGTCGAGGCCTTCGAAGCCACCCTTCAGGAGGCCGAGGAAGCCGACCTGCTGCTGCATGTGGTCGACGCGGCCAGCCCGGTCGTCCAGGAGCAGATGCTCGAGGTCCAGCGCGTGCTGCAGGAGATCGGCGCACACGAGATCCCGCAGATTCTTGTGTTCAACAAGCTCGATCAACTGGAAACTGACCAGCGCCCTCGGGTCCAATCCGACTGGATAGAGCTCGACGGTCGGCGTCTGCCCCGTGTGTTCGTGAGCGCGTTGGAAGGGCTCGGGCTCGACCAGCTTCGCAGCCTGCTTGCGCAGGCCGCCATGGCACCGGACCTGAGCGAGGCCATGGCGCTTGGCAGCGCACCGGCACAGGGCCCCGTCGATCTCGATCGGGCGCTCGCGGCGTCGGGATCCGACGGCAGCGAGGAAAGAACAGGAACCTACGACAACCCAACATGAAAAACACCTTGGACGCCGGTTCTCATCAAGCCGCGACACCCTCGTCGCGGCTTTCTGCCATTGGGGTGGCATTTCGCTCGCTTGCACGCGCGCTGCGCGCACGAGCGGGCCTTGTGCTCAGCAACGGCCGCAACGACGGGCCACCGGACCTCGACGAGCTCTGGCGCGACTTCAATCGCAAGCTGAGCAACCTCTTCGGCGGTCGCGGCGGCCCGCGCCCCGACGAGGGCGGTCCGGGGCAGCCAAGTGACTTCAAGGGGGCCGGCGTCGGTGTCGGTTTGATCGCGGGCGTCGTCGTGCTGATCTGGCTCGGCAGCGGCTTCTTCATCGTCCAGGAAGGCCAGCAAGGCGTGGTCATGTCCTTCGGTCGCTACAGCAAGACGGTGGATGCCGGCTTCCAGTGGCGCATGCCGTACCCCTTCCAGTCCGAGGAGAAGGTCAATGTCACTCAGCTTCGCTCGGTTGAGGTCGGGCGCAATGCGGTGGTGCCGGCCACGGGACTGCGCGATTCCTCCATGCTCACGCAGGACGAGAACATCGTCGACATCCGCTTCACGGTGCAGTACCGCCTGAAGGACGCGAAGGACTATCTCTTCGAGAACCGCAACGCCGACGAAGCGGTCGTGCTCGCTGCGGAATCGGCGGTGCGCGAGATCGTGGGTCGCAGCAACATGGACTCGGTGTTGTACGAGCAGCGCGAGGCCATCGCGTCCGAGCTGCTGAAGTCGATCCAGACGCAGATCGACCGACTGAAGACCGGCATCGTCGTCTCGAACGTGAACGTGCAGAGCGTCTCTCCGCCCGAACAGGTGCAGGCCGCGTTCGACGACGCCATCAAGGCCGCGGCCGACCGCACGCGCTTCAAGAACGAGGGGCTCGCCTACGCGAACGACGTGATTCCGAAGGCGCAGGGCGCTTCCTCGCGCCTGCGCGAGGAAGCCGAGGGCTATCGCGCGCGCGTGGTGGCGCAGGCCGAAGGCGATGCATCGCGCTTCAGACAGGTGCTCGCCGAGTACGAAAAGGCGCCTGCGGTCACGCGCGATCGCATCTACCTCGACACCATGCGCGAGGTCTATTCGAACGTGAGCAAGGTGCTCATCGATTCCAAGAGTGGATCAAACCTGCTCTATCTCCCGCTCGACAAGCTCGTCCAGGCCGCGTCGCCCGGCACACCGCCCGCGAGCCCCGCGCTGCCGACTCCCGGCGCAGCCGATGCCCCCGGCGCGGTTCCGCCCGTCGATTCGCGTTCCCGCGACAACCTTCGCTCGCGTGATCGCGAAGGCCGCTGATCACCATCACGGAGAACAACAACATGAACCGATTGGGTGTCATCGTCGGCGCCGTGCTTCTGGCCCTGGTGCTGGCTTCGTCGACGCTGTTCGTCGTGGATCAGCGCCAGTTCGCAGTGCTTTACGCGCTGGGCGAGATCAAGGAAGTCATCAGTCAGCCCGGGCTCAAGCTCAAGCTGCCCCCGCCGTTCCAGAACGTCGTGTTCCTGGATCGGCGTATCCAGAGCCTGGACAGCCCGGAGTCGCGCCCCATCATCACCGCCGAGAAGACGAGCCTCGTCATCGACTGGCTCGTGAAGTGGCGCATTACCGATCCGCGCCAGTTCATCCGCAACAACGGAACGGACGTTCGCAACGCCGAGTCGCGCCTGAGCCCGATCGTGCAGGCCGCGCTGAACGAGGAAGTCACCAAGCGTGACGTGCGCTCCGTGCTGTCGAGCGAGCGCGGGCAGGTGATGCAAGGCGTCATCAAGCGCCTGGGCGAGGACGCGAAGAGCTTTGGCATCGAGATCGTCGACGTGCGGGTCAAGCGGGTCGACTTCGCCGCCAACATCACCGAGTCGGTCTATCGCCGCATGGAATCCGAGCGCAAGCGCGTGGCCAACGAGCTTCGCTCCACCGGCCTCGCCGAGGGCGAGAAGATCCGCGCCGACGCCGACAAGCAGCGTGAGGTGATCGTTGCCGAGGCCTACCGCGACGCGCAGAAGGTCAAGGGCGAGGGTGACGCGAAGGCCTCGTCGCTCTATGCCGAAGCCTTCGGTCGAGACCCGCAGTTCGCGCAGTTCTACCGCAGCCTCGAGGCGTATCGGACCAGCTTCCGCAGCAAGAGCGACGTGATGCTGCTGGACCCGAACAGCAACGACTTCTTCCGCGCCATGCGCAGTACGGGCGCGCCTTCCGGCCCGAAGGGCCGCTGAGCGCCGTGTCGACCTGGGACGCGTTTCTTGTCGCCTGCGCGATGATGCTGGTGATGGAGGGCGCGCTCCCGTTCCTGAGTCCCAGGCGCTGGCGAGCCGTGGTCGAGCAGGCCACGCGGCTGAGGGACGGCCAGCTTCGCTTCATCGGCCTGAGCAGCCTGATCGCCGGCGCGGCGGTGCTGCTCTGGGTTCTGGGCTGACGCCGCCGCGCCGCGCCATGGCCCGCGCAGGGCGGCGGCGTGCGGAATCGACGCCCGTACAATGCCGCTTTTAATCCCCGGTCGATTCCATGACGTCTGCTTGGCTGCTGCCCGAGCACATCGCCGATGTCTTGCCTTCGCAGGCCCGGCGCATCGAGGAGCTGCGCCGTGCGGTGCTCGATACGGCGCGCAGCTACGGCTACGAGCTGGTGATGCCGCCGCTGCTCGAGCACATCGAATCGCTGCTGTCCGGTGCGGGACGCGAGCTCGACCTGCGCACGTTCAAGCTGGTGGACCAACTCAGCGGTCGCACGCTTGGACTGCGTGCTGACACGACGCCGCAGACCGCACGCATCGACGCCCATCTCCTGAACCGCGCCGGCATGACGCGGCTGTGCTACTGCGGGCCCGTGCTGCACACCCGCCCGGCCGGACCGCAGGCAGGCCGGGAGCCGCTGCAGTTCGGCGCCGAGATCTACGGGCATCCAGGCCTGGAAGCCGACCTGGAAGTGCTCGACCTCGCGCTCGACTGCCTCGAGCGCAGCGGTGTCGCGGGCCTCGTGCTCGACCTGGCCGACGTGCGGATCGTGCGCGGCCTGCTTGCGGGCATCGACATCGATTCCTCGCAGCGGGACCTCGTGTACGCCGCGCTGGCCCGCAAGGACGCGCCGGCGCTGCGAGAGGCGGTGAAGGGCTTCCCTGCGGATGCGCGCAACGGGTTGATCGAGCTTCTCTCCCTCTATGGCGACGCCGCGGTGCTTCGCGAGGCGGCCAACGCGTTGCCGCAGCGCGCGCTCATCGCCAACGCCTTGCGTGACCTTCAGTGGCTGGCCCAGCACACGGCGGCCGCACATCCGTCGCTCAAGATCGGCTTCGATCTGGCCGATCTGAGCGGCTATGCGTACTACAGCGGCGCGCGCTTTGCGGTCTATGGCGCGGGCAGCAGCGATTCGCTCGTGCGCGGCGGGCGCTATGACGAGGTGGGTGCGGTGTTCGGGCGCAACCGCGCAGCGGTGGGCTTCAGCACCGACCTCAAGGCGCTGGTGGAGCTTTCAGGCGTCGAAGGGCGGGGCACCGCCATCCTCGCGCCCTGGGGCGAGGACGCCGCCCTTCGCGCCACCATTCGCGAGCTGCGCGAACAGGGCCACATCGTGGTGTGCGTGCTGCCCGGGCACGAGCACGAGGTGCAGGAATTCGACTGCGACCGCGAGATCGTTCGCGTGAACGGTCAGTGGACGGTGCGCGCACTTCCCGCCTAGCCGTCGTTTCATCGATTTCAGGATTCATCATGCAAGCAACTCAGGCTCGCGCGGCGAGCGGGCGCAACGTCGTCGTCGTCGGCACCCAGTGGGGCGACGAGGGCAAGGGCAAGGTCGTCGACTGGCTCACCGACCACGCTGCCGCGGTCGCGCGTTTCCAGGGCGGGCACAACGCGGGGCACACGCTCGTCATCAACGGCAAAAAGACGGCGCTGCAGCTCATTCCTTCGGGCGTGATGCGCGAGGGCGTGCGCTGCCTCATCGGCAATGGCGTGGTGGTCGATCCGACGCACCTGCTCGGCGAGATCGAGCGTCTGGAGGCGGCGGGTATCGAGGTGCGCTCGCGGCTCTTCATCAGCGAGTCATGCCCGCTCATCCTTCCGTTTCACGTGGAGGTCGACAAGGCCCGCGAGGCGCTGCGCGAGAGCTCGGGTGCCGGCAAGATCGGCACCACCGGCAAGGGGATCGGCCCGGCCTACGAGGACAAGGTCGCGCGCCGCGCGCTGCGCGTGCAGGACCTCAAGCACCCCGAGCGCTTCGCGCGCAAGCTGCGCGACTTGCTGGAGCTGCACAACTTCGTGCTAGCCGGTTATCTGCACGGCACGACCCTCGAGTTCGACCCGATCTACGAGCACGCCATGGAGGTGGCCAAGCAACTCCTGCCCATGCTGGCCGACGTCGGCGTACTCATTCAGCAGGTCAACGAGCAGGGCGGCAACGTGTTGTTCGAAGGCGCGCAGGGCACGCTGCTGGACATCGATCACGGCACCTATCCCTTCGTCACGTCGAGCAACTGCGTCGCGGGCAACGCGGCGGCGGGGGCGGGCGTGGGGCCGGACAGGCTGCACTACATCCTCGGCATCACCAAGGCCTACACCACGCGCGTGGGCGGCGGGCCGTTCCCGACGGAGCTTCCCATCGACGTGCCCGGCACGGTCGGCCATCACCTCTCGACGGTCGGGCAGGAGCGTGGCACCGTGACAGGGCGCGCCCGCCGCTGCGGCTGGCTGGACGCAGCGGCGCTCAAGCGTTCCGTGCTCATCAACGGGATTTCGGGTCTTTGCATCACCAAGCTCGACGTGCTGGACGGACTGGAGGCGATCAACATCGGAACGGGCTACATGCTGCGCGGCAAGCGCATCGACATCCTTCCCCTGGACGCCGACGACATCGTCCAGTGCGAGCCGATCTACGAAACGTTCCCGGGCTGGAGCGGCACCACTGCGGGCGTCACGCGCTGGGACGACCTTCCGGAGAACGCCCGCCGCTACCTGCAGCGCATGCAGGAGTACATCGGCGCGCCAATCGACATGGTGTCCACCGGCCCGGATCGCGATCACACCATCCTGCTGCGCCACCCCTACAAGGGCTGACTCTCGTTCGCCCCGCGCGTCGCCAAACGCACCGACCAAGCCCGACCAAGCATTACGGAGCCCGCCATGCTCACTGACGACGGCAAGCACCTCTACGTTTCCTGGGACGAGTACCACATGCTCACTGAGCGGCTGGCGCTCAAGGTTCACAACTCGGGCTGGCAGTTCGACCAGATCCTGTGCCTTGCACGCGGCGGCATGCGTCCGGGCGACGTGCTCTCGCGCGTGTTCGACAAGCCGCTGGCGATCATGTCGACGAGCTCGTACCGGGCCGAGGCCGGCACCATTCAGGGCCGGCTCGACATGGCGAAATACATCACGATGCCCAAGGGCGAGCTGGCCGGGCGCGTGCTGCTGGTCGACGATCTCGCCGACTCGGGCATCACGTTGAAGGCCGTGGTGGACAGGCTGCGCGGCATGCCCTCGATCAGCGAGTTGCGCTCGGCGGTGATCTGGGTGAAGGGGGTGTCGAGCTACACGCCCGACTACTACGTCGAGCCTCTGCCCACGAGCCCGTGGATCCATCAGCCGTTCGAGGAGTACGACAACCTACGCCCCGATGGCCTCGCGAGGAAGTTCGCGGTTTGATCTCGTGCCGGGCGGTGGCCTTCGAAGCAGGCTGTGAAGGGTTCAGCCGCTGCCGCCCGGGAGAAGCACACATGGGTGGCTTCATGAATCGAGGCGCACAACGGCAGCAACAAAAAAGGCCAGCGCGTTGCGCTGGCCTTTTATCATTTGGTGCCCAGGAGAGGACTCGAACCTCCACGGTGTTACCCGCTAGTACCTGAAACTAGTGCGTCTACCAATTCCGCCACCTGGGCAGGTACGAAAGACGGAGATTCTAGCATCAAGAACGACAACAAAACAAGCGTCGCACCCGCGGGCGCTGCTCTCATGAGTGAAGTCGATGGCACCGTGCAGGGCCATCGCGATGGGCACGGCTTCGTGATTCGCGACGACGGCGAGGCCGACATCTATCTCTCGCCACAGGAGATGCGCGCGGTGCTTCATCGCGATCGCGTGCGCGTGCGCGTCATCCGCTACGACCGCAAGGGCCGCCCCGAAGGGCGCGTGCTCGAGATCGTCGAGCGGCGCAAGTCGCCCATCATCGGGCGCCTGCTCTTCGAGAGCGGCGTGTGGCTCGTGGCGCCCGAGGACAAGCGCTATGGCCAGGACATCCTGATCCCGAAGAACGCCACCGCGAAGGCGCATGCCGGACAGGTGGTGGCGGTGGAGCTCACCGAGCCGCCGTCGCTCTACTCGCAGCCGGTGGGGCGTGTCACCGAAGTGCTGGGCGAGATCGACGACCCGGGCATGGAGATCGAGATCGCGGTGCGCAAGTACGAAGTGCCGCATCGCTTTTCCCCCGAGACGATGGCGCAGGCCGCCAAGCTGCCCGACAAGATCCGGCCGATCGACCGCCGCCACCGCATCGACATCACCGACGTGCCGCTCGTCACGATCGATGGCGAGGATGCGCGTGACTTCGATGACGCCGTGTATTGCGAGCCGGCGAAAGTGGGCCGCAGCAAGGGCTGGCGGCTCGTCGTCGCGATCGCCGACGTCAGTCATTACGTGAAGCCGGGCGAGGCGCTCGACGACGACGCCTACGAGCGAGCCACCAGCGTCTACTTCCCGCGCCGAGTCATTCCGATGCTGCCCGAGAAGCTGTCGAACGGCCTGTGCTCCCTCAATCCGGAGGAAGACCGGCTCTCGATGGTGTGCGACATGCTCATCACCTCGGCCGGCGAGATCCACGCCTATCAGTTCTTCCCGGCGATCATCAATTCGCACGCGCGACTCACCTACACCGAAGTCGCGGCCATCCTGTCGAACACGCGCGGCGCCGAGGCGCAGCGACGCAAAGACCTGGTGCCGCACCTGCTCAATCTGCATGAGGTGTACCGCGCGCTGCTGAAGGCGCGCAGCGGCCGCGGCGCCATCGACTTCGAGACGACCGAGACGCAGATCATCTGCGACGAGAACGGACGCATCGAGCGCATCGTGCCGCGCACGCGCACCGAGGCGCATCGACTGATCGAAGAGGCGATGCTCGCCGCGAACGTGTGCTCGGCCGAGTTCATCCTCGGCGCGAAGCACCCGTCGCTCTATCGCGTGCACGAAGGGCCGACGCCGGAGAAGAAGACCATCCTGCAGAACTATCTGCGCGCCCTGGGCATCGGCATGTCGGTCAGCGACGAGCCCACGCCCGGCGAGTTCCAGGCCATCGCCCAGGCCACGAAGGAGCGGCCGGACGCGCAGCAGATCCACTCGATGCTTCTGCGCTCGATGCAGCAGGCGATCTACACGCCGCAGAACAGCGGCCACTTCGGCCTCGCCTACGGCGCGTACACGCATTTCACGAGCCCGATCCGCCGCTATCCGGACCTGCTCGTGCACCGCGTGATCAAGGCGCTGCTCGAGGGCCAGCGCTATCACCTGCACGCACCTGCGCAGGCGGAGTCGCAAGCTCAGGCGGCCGCCAAGCGGCCGATCGGTCGCACCGGAAAGCCCCGCGCCGCACCTCACGCGGAACTGCAGGCCTGGGAGGCCGCGGGCGTGCATTGCAGCGCGAACGAGCGCCGCGCCGACGAAGCTTCGCGCGACGTCGAGGCCTGGCTCAAGTGCAAGTTCATGCGCGAGCACCTGGGCGAGGAGTACAGCGGCACGGTCAGCGCGGTCACCACCTTCGGCGTGTTCGTGCAGCTCGACGAGCTCTATGTGGACGGGCTCGTGCACATCACCGAACTCGGCGGCGAGTACTTCCGATTCGACGAAGCGCGCCAGGAACTCCGCGGCGAGCGCACCGGCGTGCGATATGCAATCGGCACGCGGGTTCGCGTGCAGGTCAGCCGCGTCGACCTGGATGGTCGCAAGATCGATTTCAGGCTCGTGCGCGAGCCGGGCATCGGCACGCGCAGCCGCGCGCCGCGCGAATCGACGAGCGCCGTCGAGGAGCTGAAGTCGGTGAAGGAGGCCGATCGCGGCGAAAAGCGCGCGGCGCGGCGCTCGGCTGCAGCCAAGAGCGCCGGCACGGGCGGCGCCAAGCCCGCAGCTCGCAAGAAGGTCACGGCGCTGCAGCCGGAGAAGATCGAAGCGGCCGGCCGCGCGAAGGTCGTGCGCTCCGAGCGCAAGGGCAAGAGGGCGCGTCGATAGGGCTTCATGCGCGCGCGTGCTGCGCGCGCACGCGCCGCTCAGTACAAGGGCCTCAGGCGAGCGACCAATTCGCCTGCGGTCAGCGCGCGACCTGGTGCTTCGCGCTCCCATTCATCCGCCGCGGCCCCGTGCGCGCACACGCCCAGACGGGCGGCATCGAGGATCGAAAGGCCCTGCGACCAGAGCCCCGCGATCCACCCTGCGAGCACGTCGCCTGTGCCTGCCGTGGCCAGTGATGCGTTGCCAGTCGCGTTGATTGCGCATGGCCCCCCCGCGCCGGCCACGACCGTGCCCGATCCCTTCAGCACCACCACCGCGCGAAATTCGGCTGCGAGTGATTCGGCACTGGCCAGTCGCTGCGCCTGAACCTGCTGGGCGGATGTGCCGAGCAGTCGCGCGGCTTCCAGCGGATGCGGCGTGAGGATGGTCCCGCGGCCGGCCGCGCCGCGCTGCTGCAAGAGGCGACGCAAGGAGGGATCGCGAGCGAGGGCGTTCACGCCGTCCGCGTCGATGAGCAGTCGGCCGGCGCGCGAGATGGCTGCCGGCATCACGGCACGGATCGCGTCGCCGCCGCCACAGCCGCACACCAGCGTGCTTGCGGCGAGCATGGCGCGGTCCTCGAGCATCTGCGCGGCCTCGCGATGCATCAGCTCCGGATGGACGGGATCGAGGTTCGCTTCGCCCTCGAGCGCCGCGAGGTAGACGCGTCCCGCGCCTGCGACGCTCGCGGAACGTGCAGCAAGCCAGGCCGCACCGGTCATGCCGTGCGAGCCGCCAAGCACGATCACGTCGCCGAAGCTGCCTTTGTGCTGCGCGTGCAGGCGGCGCGGCCACGAAGGCGCAAGCCCTGCGGAAGTGAGGAGTTCGGCGGCCGGAGCTTCCCTTGGATGGACGTCCAGCGCGTCGAACCAGACCTCGCCAACGTGATCACGCCCGGCGGCGGTGAAGAGCCCCGGCTTGAGCGTGAGCAGCGAGAGCGTCCAGCGAGCGCGCACCGCACTGGAGCCGGCGAGGGTCCCGTCGTCTGCGCGAAGACCCGAAGGCACGTCCACGGCGAGCACGGGTGCCGGGCCGGCGTTCATGGCGTCGATGGCTGCAGCCAGCGACGGTGCAGGCTCGCGATTCAGGCCCACGCCGAGAAGCGCGTCGACGACGAGGTCCGTGCCATCGATGCGCGCACCGGCCGAGCCGTCCCCGCGGACGATCTCGACGCCCGCTTCGCGCGCCCGCGCGAAGGCGTCGGCCGCATCGCCCGGCAGCGCGTTCGGCTCGCCGTGAAAGACGACCGTGACGGGGCGCATGGCGCTCAGGTGCATCGCGGCTTCGAAGCCGTCTCCACCGTTGTTGCCCGGCCCCGCAAACACGAGGACGCGCCGCGCGTGTGGCGCCACGGCCATGCACAGACGCGCAGTGGCGAGGCCGGCGCGGCGCATCAGCGTGTGCGCGGGCAGGGCGGCGGCTGCGTCGGCTTCGAGCGCGCGCGTGGCGGCCAACGAATGCAGCGGCCACAGCGCGCGCGATTCCTCCGACGCAGGGATCACGCGCGTGGGACCGCTGTGAGGAGGCAGGGCAGGCATGGCGCAGGGTTTGAGTGATGCGCGAGCCCGGCCTTGCGAACTAGCCGCGACCGTAGCGGCGCACGTCGAACGGCGCCAAGTCCATCGCTGGCTCGCGCTGAGCGATGGCGTCTGCCAGGAGCCTCGCACTTCCGCATGCCAGAGTCCAGCCGCTGGCACCGTGTCCGAGGTTCAGCCATACGCCGGTGCGCTGCGCGGCGCTGATGATCGGCGGGCCATCGGGAAGCATGGCCCTCGCACCCTTCCAGAGCTGCGGCCTCGCAATGTGCGCGGCACCGGGGAACCAGTCGTCGAGCACCTTGTACAGGCGCGCCACCGTGGCGTGGTTCTGCGCGTTCACGCGGCCGCCGAGATCGGCGCCGCCGGCCACGCGTACGCGCTGGCCGAGCCGGGTGATCGTGACGCGAAGGCGGTCGTCGGTCACCGCGGCGCGCGGACCGCGGTCGCTGGTGCGCAGCGGCGCGCTCACGGTGTAGCCATACACCGGCATGAGCGGCACCGACACGCCCAGGCCAGCGAGCAGCCCGGGCGCTGCCGCGCCCGCGCACAACACCACCGCGTCATAGGTTTCGTTCGACACGGGGTCGAGGTAGCGCGCGGCGGTGCGGGCGCGGCGGGCGAGATGCTGCTGGGCCGGAATGGCGGCGCGGCTGTGAGCGAAGCTCGTCGTGAGTGGAAGCTGCTCGACGTCGAGCGAGGGCTTGGTGCCCGCCGCGCCCGCGGAGATCGACTTCACGACCGTGGCGAAGCGGAACTCGACGCCGGACCCCTCGGCCGCCTCGCGCAGCAGGTGCGCGAACTGCCGGCAGTTGCCGACTTCGTCGTCAGGAAGATGAATTGCCCCGGTCAGCGGCTGGTCGGGGTTCAGTGCCGGCTCGACCCCGCGGCTTTGGCGCGCATCGAGCACGCGATGCGACACGCCCGT
>Ga0105248_10003417_pt1 | contig 17639 bp, 18 predicted proteins | sample KBSS34metaG_FD_81524 | JGI IMG/M metagenome (GOLD analysis project Ga0105248, IMG submission 81524) | Switchgrass rhizosphere microbial communities from Kellogg Biological Station, Michigan, USA - KBS S3-4 metaG | ecosystem: Host-associated > Plants > Roots > Rhizosphere > Soil | place... | reverse complement strand
GCCCGGCGGACCGCTTCGCCCGCGAGGCCCTGAAGGCGCGGCGGCGCAAGGTGCTGAAGCTCGGCCGCGATATCGCCACGGCCGACGACGAGGCCCTGCACAGCTTGCGGATCGCCGCCAAGAAGCTGCGCTACGCCGGCGACGCCTTCGCCAGTCTCTACGGCGCCAAACGCGTCGAGGCCTTCACCGCGCCGGTGAAGGACCTGCAGACCGAACTCGGCGAGCTCAACGACCTGGCCACCGCCGCGCCGCTGATCGCCGGGCTCGCCCTGCCTCCAGAGGCAGCCTTCGCGGCGGGCGAGCTGCTCGGCCTGCGTGCGGCGGGCCGAGCCAAGCGCATCCAGCGCGCCGCCCGGGCGCTGGCCCGGCTGGCGGAGGTCGAGCCCTTCTGGAACACATAAAGATGTCTTTATATGTTTGTTGCCTCGGGAGATCGGCGCGGCTATAGAGCCGCCAACCCAATTCCCTCTCCTGAGGACTGAAATGACCGACTACATCGTCAAGGACATCGCGCTGGCCGGCTGGGGCCGCAAAGAGATCGACATCGCCGAGACCGAGATGCCGGGCCTGATGGCCGTGCGCGCGGAGTTCGGCAAGGACCAGCCACTTAAGGAAGCCCGCATCGCCGGCTCCCTGCACATGACCATCCAGACCGCGGTGCTGATCGAGACCCTGCAGGCCCTGGGCGCCGATGTGCGCTGGGCGTCCTGCAACATCTTCTCGACCCAGGACCACGCGGCCGCGGCGATCGCGGCCCAGGGCACCCCGGTGTTCGCGCTCAAGGGCGAGACCCTGATCGAGTACTGGGAATACGCCCACAAGATCTTCGAGTGGTCCGACGGCGGCTATCCGAACCTGATCCTCGACGACGGCGGTGACGCCACCCTGCTCTGCGTGCTGGGCCCCAAGGCCGAGAAGGATCCCTCGATCCTCAACAACCCGCAGAACGAGGAGGAAGAGGCGCTCTACGAGGTGATGAAGCGCTACCTGAAGGAGAAGCCCGGCTTCTATTCGGCGATCCGCGACGCCATCAAGGGCGTGTCGGAAGAGACCACCACGGGCGTCCACCGCCTCTATCAGATGGCCGAGCGCGGCGAGCTGCCGTTCCCGGCGATCAACGTCAACGACAGCGTCACCAAGTCGAAGTTCGACAACCTCTACGGCTGCCGCGAGAGCCTGGTCGACGCCATCCGCCGCGGCACCGACGTGATGCTGGCCGGCAAGACGGCCGTGGTCCTGGGCTACGGCGACGTGGGCAAGGGCTCCGCCGCTTCGCTGCGGAATGGCGGCGCGCGCGTCATGGTCACCGAGGTCGACCCGATCTGCGCCCTGCAGGCGGCGATGGAAGGCTATGAGGTGGTGACCGTCGAGGACGTGGCCGCCAAGGCCGACATCTTCATCACCGCCACCGGCAACAAGGACGTGCTCACCGTCGACCACATGCGGGCGATGAAGAACAACGCCATCGTCGCCAACATCGGCCACTTCGATAGCGAAATTCAGATCGCCGGCCTCCGCAACTTCAAGTGGGACGAGATCAAGCCGCAGGTCCACCACGTGGAATTCCCGGACGGCAAGAAGATCATCGTCCTCAGCGAAGGCCGCCTGGTGAACCTGGGCAACGCCACCGGCCATCCGAGCTTCGTGATGAGCGCCTCCTTCACCAACCAGACCCTGGCGCAGATCGAACTGTGGCAGAACGGCGGGCGCTACAAGACCCAGGTCTACACCCTGCCCAAGCATCTCGACGAGAAGGTCGCCATGCTGCACCTGGGCAAGCTGGGCGCGAAGCTGACCACGCTCACCAAGGACCAGGCCGAGTACATCGGCGTGACCACCGAGGGGCCCTTCAAGCCGGACCACTACCGGTATTAAGCCCGGTTAACCGTAGTCGTTTACCGATCGGGAAGGATTTCGGCGCCTGAGCTAGCCCCGCCATGCCGCTCGCCCTGATCCTCTCCTCCTTCGTGGCCGCCAGCCGGATCGGCGGGGCCGCCCAGCAGTTCGTGCTGGCGGCGCACAAGATCGATCCGGTGCTGGTGCCGACGGTGATGATCGGCCGCAATCCGGCCAAGGGCTCGCAGGGCCAGGTGACGCCGGCTGACCTGTTCGCGCGAATGCTGGCCGACATCGAGGCCGACGCCCTGTTTGGCATGGTCGACCTGGTGATCACCGGCCACTTCTCTTCCGCCGAGCAGGTGGAGATCGCCGCCGGCGTGCTGACCCGGATCAAGACGGCGTCGGAACGGGCGCCGGTGGTGATCGTCGACCCGATCCTCGGCGACGCGCCCAAGGGGCTCTACGTCCGGCCGGAGGTCGCCGAGGGCGTGGCCAGGCAGCTGGTGCCGCTCGCCGACTGGATCACCCCCAACCTCTGGGAGCTCGGCCACCTTGCGCGCCGAGAGATCGGCGACGCGGCCTCCGCAGTCGCCGCGGCCCGCACCCTTGGGCCGCCGGTATTGATCACCTCGGCGCCGGCGCTTGCCGACGAGATCGGGGTGATCTGCGTCGAGCCGGACGCGGCAACCCTGTTCGCCCATGCGCGCCTGCCGCGCGCGCCGAACGGCACCGGCGACCTGGTCACCGCCAGCTTCGGCGCCGGGCTGATCGAGGGCATGACCCCGCTGGCCGCCGCCGAGCGCGCAGCGCGCGCCGCCAGCGAGGCGGTCCTGGCCTGCCAGGCCTGGAACGCCCCGGAGCTTCCCATCGTGGCTTTAGGCGAACGTCTGGTGCGCCCAACCGCAGCTCTGCGTATAGAGCGGCTCTGACCCCTTCAGAGGACCGAGATGGTCGAGATCGCCGGCCACGCCCCGCCCCGCTTCGCCGCGGTCAAGGATGCCTTCGCCGCCAATTTCGCGGCCGGCGAGGAGTTGGGCGCGCGGTTCACCCTGGTGGAGGCCGGCGAGGTGGTGGTCGACTTCTGGGGCGGCTTCGCCGACCGGGCGCGGAGCAAGGCGTTCGACGAGACGACGCTGACGCCGGTGTTCTCCACCACGAAGGCGATCGCCGCCCTGCTGATGGCCCGCCTCGTGGACCAGGGCAAACTCGACTATGGCCAGACGGTCGCCTCGGTATGGCCGGAGTTCGCGGCGGCTGGAAAAGATTCCATCACGATCGAACAATTGCTGTCGCACCAGGCGGGTCTGTCGGGCTTTCCCCGCCAGATGGACCCGGTGGACTGGTTCGACTGGGACCTGATTTGCGCCCGGCTCGCCGCCATGGCGCCGCTGTGGCCGCCGGGGACCGCCAGCGGCTATCACCCGATCACCTTCGGCTATCTGGCGGGCGAGCTGTTCCGCCGGGTGGAGGGCCGGACCATGGGGACGGCGCTGCGCGAAGACCTGGCCGAGCCGTTCGGCCTGGATCTGTGGATCGGGCTGCCGGACGCCGAGTTCGACCGGGTCGCCGAGTTGCAGCGGCCGAGCGCTTTGCCAAACTTCGGCGAGCATAATGCGGCGACAGTCGCAGCATTCCTGACGCAGTGGGCGTCGCCTGCCGGCCGCGGCCAGGCCGAGTGGCGGCGCATGGAGATCCCCTCGGCCAACGGCCACGGCACGGCCCTGGCGCTCGCCCGGCTGATGGGCGCCCTGGCCAACGATGGCTGGCTGGACGGCGAGGACATCCTGTCGCCGTCGCTGATCGCCGAGGCGTCGCGCCGGCGCATCCGCGGCCAGGACCTGGTGCTGCCCTTCGAGATGAGCTGGGCCGCAGGGTTCATGCGCAACGAGGCGGTCCATCCCTGGGGACCCGGGAACCAGACCTTCGGCCACTCCGGCTGGGGCGGCTCCTGCGCCTTCGCCGACCCGGAGCGGAAGCTCGGCGGCGCCTACGTCATGAACAAGCAATCCACCGACCTGCTGGGAGATCACCGGCCGAAGCGGTTGATCGAGGCGGCCTACGACGCGCTCTGAAAGCTAGCTCGGCGCGTGGGTCTGGAAGGCCTGTTCGAAGCTCTTCAGGTCCTTGGCCTCGATGTCGGAGACCGCCCAGAACTCCAGGCCGCGCGCTGTCCAGTGGACCACTGAATAGCCGCCGCGGGCGACCGCGTCGGGCTCTCGGCCCTCACCCTTCGACGGCCAGATGAACAGGTTCACCACGTGGCGGTTGCGGTGGAAGACCAGGGCGGCGACGACCCGATGGTCGATGTAGTCCAGCCGCCCGCCGACCAGCGGATAGCCCTGGTCGATCAGGTCGATCACCGGCGGGGCGAAGTCGACCCGGCCGTTGAACCACGGCTTAACCACATGGCGGTCGGAGGTCTGCACATCGACCAGGTGCTCGGCGAGCGTCGAGCGCACGTGGCTGGCCACCAGCTCGTCCTCCAGGCCGGCGACCGCCGGCGAGGGGATGCCGGCGAGACCCACGAGGTTGGGCTGCACGACCATGACGGCGAGCGTCGCAGCGATGGCCGCGAAGCCGCCGCTGAGCGCCCACGGCGCGGCGCGGCGCAACGGCCGGCGGGGCTCGGGCGCCGGCGCGGCCATGGCTTCAAGCTGGGCGCGCAGGCTGTCGGGCGCGCGCCAGGCGACGCCGGGCGCGGTGATCCGCGCCTTCAGGCCTTGCTGGGCGCTGAAGGCGGCGGCGCAACCGGGGCAGGTCTTCAGGTGGGCCTCGAAGGCCTGGGCGTTGGCGGCGTCAAGCTCGCCATCCAGCAGGCCGTGGAGCAGGGCTTCCTTGTCGGAACAGGCGCTCATCGCTGGGCCTCCTCGGCCGGCAAGGCGGCGAGCAGCATCTGCCGCGCGCGGGCCAGCCTCGACATCACCGTGCCGATCGGGGCGCCGGTCACCTCGGCGATCTCGCGGTAGCTGAGCTCCTCGAGTTCGCGCAGCACGAGGGTCTCGCGGAACGGTTCGGGCAGGGCCTCGATGGCGGTTCGCACAATGTCGATCTCGCCCTGGCGGAGCAGGGCGTCTTCCGGGGTGTCCTCCTCGGCGGGACGCTCCTCGACGTCGTCGGGGACCGCCTGCAGCCGCGCGCCGGGGCTGCGCACCCAGGTCAGGTGGCTGGAGCGCACGATGGCGAACAGCCAGGCTCGGGGATCGCCGCCGCGGAACCCGCGGAATCCGCGGAACGCCCGCAGGAACGCATCCTGCACCAGGTCCTCGGCCAGGCTCGCGTCACGGCAGAGGTAGCGGGCGAAGTTGTAGGCGCTGTCCATGTGCGGCAGCACCAGGCGGCGGAACCGCGCCTGGTCGTCGGGGCTGAGCGGCGGCGGCTCAGGCTCGCCCCGCCCAGGCCCTCGGCTCGGCGCCGGCGGCTCAGCTGTCGGCGTCAAGCGGGGCCCGAAGGGGAGAATGCGGCCGGTCATGCCTTGCGTCGAAATCCTCAGGGCCCCTTGACCACGACCTTGCCGGTCATGTGCGGGTGGATGGAGCAGAAATAGTCATACGTCCCCGGCTTGGTGAAGGTGAATGAGAACTTGTCGTCGGTGTCCAGCACCTTGGACTTGAACGACTTGTCCACCGCCACGACCGTGTGGGGGATGTCGTCGCCGTTCACCCAGGTGACCGTGGTCCCGACCGGCACGGTGGCGACCTCCGGGCCGAAGGTGAAGTTGCCGATGGTCACCGTCACCGCGCTCGCCGCGGCCTGGATCACCGTATGGGGAGTGACGCTCGGCGCCGGTGCGGCGGCGCCGAGCGTCACGGCTGCCAGGGCAGCCACCGCCGCGGACGGGGTGCGGCGGATTAGGGTCTCGAACATGGGGAGGACTCTTCGAACTTGGATTGGGATCAGGCGACGAGGTTGGCGTCGACGACGGCCAGCGCGCTTTGGCCGCGCACCAGGCTGACGGTGCGCACGCCGAGCGCGCCGCGCAGGTCGCCGGCCGGAACCTTCAGCGGTCCGGGCGCCGGGCCCTGGCCGGGCGCGGGTTGCGGGAAGGCGGTGGAGCGGGCGGTGTGGAAGGCGACGTTGCCCTCCACCTTCTGCAGCACCTGGTGGATATGGCCGTTCAGCACGGTGACCGAGCCGAACCGCGACAGCATGGCCAGAGCCTGCGCCGCGTCGTCCGTGCCCCAGCCCCACTGCTCGTAGATCGTCCACATGGGCACGTGGGTGAAGATCACGATCGGCGTCGACGATGAGCGGCCGGCCAGGTCGGCCTTCAACCACTGAAGCTGCGGTTGCCCAAACGAGCCCATGCCGCCGGCCTTCAGCGCCTTGACGTTGATCAGGCCCACGAAGTGCACGCCGTTGTGGTCGAAGCTGTACCAGCCGTCGCCGAGCGTGCCCTTGCCGTAGCGGTCGAGGTAGGCTTGGCCGTTGGCCTCATCGAGCATGTCGTGTTCGCCGGGCACGTGGAACACCGGCAGGCCGGCCTCCCGCAGGATCTGGTCGGCGTCATCGAACTCCTGGGGCTTGGAGAGCTGGGTGATGTCGCCGGTGTGGATGATGAAGTCCGGCTTGTTGGCCATGGCGTTGATCTTCGCCACCGCCTCGCGGAACGTCGCCCGGGCGTCCGGGTTGGGGTCCTTGGTGAAGCCGATGTGGCTGTCGGACACCTGCAGGAAGCTGAACGGCTTGACGCCGGTCTTCTTCGTCGCGGCCGCGGCCTGGTCGAGGGTGATGGAGCTCATCACCCCGCCGCCGGCGGTCCACAGCAGGCCGGTGCCGGCCCAGCCCATGCATTCCAGGAAGCGGCGTCTGTGAGGTGCGTGGTCCATGGTCTTGTCTCCGGGTTTCACCGACAAGACGCAGGCAGGGTCGGGCTTATTCCCGGGCTTCAGCCTTTTCCCTGAATCACCGTTTCGCCGCGGGCTTCCTTGTAGGCGTTGGCCACCAGGTCGCCGGTGAAGACGCCGCTGATCAGGGTCTTCAGCCAGGCGTCGTCGCCGGTGAAGCCGGCCTGCATGGCCTTCAGGTCGATGCGCTTGCGCACCTCGTCGAGCGGGACGTCGGCGCGGGCCAGGGCCCCAACCTGATCGCGGACGGTCTGCAGGGCGGCGATCAGCTTTTCCACATAGGCGCGGTCAGTCATCACCGCCCCGTGGCCCGGGACCAGATAGGCGAAGTCGAAGCCTTCCAGCTTTCTGAGCGTCGCGATCCAGTCGCCGGGGTAGGTGTGGGCCGCGTAGGGGACCGGCGCGACGACCAGGTCGCCGGAGGCCAGCACCCGCTGCTTCGGCGCCCAGATCACCGCGTCGCCGTCGGTGTTGCCGCGGCCCAGGAACATCACGTCCACGGGCGCGTCTGCATCGGGCAGGGAGAGGGTTTGCGTGAAGGTCACGTCGGCGGGATAGACGGCGAGATTGGCATAGCCCGCCACCATGCCGGGCCCGCCCGTGGCCGTGCGCGCCCAACCCTCGCGGGCGGCTTCTGGAACCTTGGGGTCAGCCGCGGCCTTGGCCGCGAAGTCCGCCATGTCGCTGTAGGATTTCGCGTAGGTCGCCACATAGGCCATGGGCGGCCCGGTCATGTTCTCGCGGGTCTTGGCGGTGGAGATGATCGTCACGCTTGGCCAGGCCGCGCGAAAGACGCCGGCGCCGAGGTTATGGTCGCCGTGGTAGTGGGTGTAGATCAGGAAGCGGACGGGCTTCCTCGAGATCTTGCGGATCTCGGCGACCACCGCGCGGCCGGCGGCCGGCGAGCCGCCGGCGTCGACCACCACCAGCCCCCGGCTCTGCTCGATGACCACCACATTACCCTCGAAGGGCGGGGTCACCGCGTCGGGCTTGTAGATCAGGTGGACACGGTCGGTCACCGCCTGGGTCCGGCGGGCGAAGACCTGGGCGGCCTGGGATGGATCCGGCGCGACCGCTTGCGCCGGGCCGGCCGGGGCCAGAAGGCCGCCCGCCAAAAGGAAGGCGACGAGCGAAGGTCGATCAGGCCGTCGGGGCGGCGAGCGCGATGTTGCGGGTCCTGCGCCAGGCGCCGTAGGCGAAGACCACCGCGCCGCCCCAGATGAACACGAAGGATGCGGCGCGAAGCGGCGTGAACGGCTCACCCTGACTGACCCCGATAGCAAACCCGATCGTCGGCCCGATGAACTGCAGGAAGCCCATGAACGACAGCGGGATGCGACGAGCCGCCCACGAGAAGAGCATGAGCGGCACGGCGGTCACCGGTCCGCAGAACAGCAGCCAGCCGGTGGCCGGCGCGCTCGCGCCGAGGTGGCCGCCATGGCCCGCCTGCAGCCAGAGCACATAGGCCAGCCCCGGCCCTGCCAGCAGCACGCACTCGATCAGCAGGCCCGTCTGAGCCGAGGCCGCCACGCGTTTGCGCACGATGCCGTAGAGGCCAAAGCTGAGCGCCAGCGCCAGCGAGATCAGCGGCAGCCGTCCGAGCGCCAGCGCCTGCAGCGCGACGCCCACACTGGCGAGCGCGATGGCGAAGGCGCCCAGCCGGTCGATGCGCTCATGGAAGATCAGCGCCCCGGCCGCCATGGCGAGTAGCGGGATGACGTAGTAGCCCAGGCTGGTTTCGAGGACGCGACCCGAGTTCACGGCCCAGATGTAGATCGCCCAGTTGAACGCGATCAGCAGCGCCGAGAGGGTCAGCCAGGCCATGGTCCGCGGATTGCGGATGGCGCTCAGCACCTCGCCGCCCTGGCGCGCGACCAGCACGAAGGCCAGCGCAATGGGCACGGCCCAAACGGTCCGGTTGGAGAGGATCTCCCACGGCGAAATGCTCAGCCGTTCCATGGCCTGGAAGACCAGGGGGAGAAATCCCCACAGGAGGTAGCAGCCGACGCCCGCGCCCAGAGCCAGGCGAGCGTCGCCGCCTGGCGCGGACGGGGTCATGGCGTCAGGCGAGGGCCTTCTGGCGGATCAGCCCGCGCTCATGGAGCAGCTCGGCGATCTGCACGGCGTTGAGCGCGGCGCCTTTTCGCAGGTTGTCTGCCACGATCCACATGTTGAGCCCGTTCTCGATGGTCGGGTCGTTGCGGATGCGGCTGACGAACACCGGGAACTCGCCCTGGGCCTCCTTCGGCGTCATGTAGCCGGTGGGCTCGCGCTTATCGATGACGATCAGGCCGGGGCTGTCGCGCAGCAGGTCGCGGGCCTCGTCTTCGTCGAGGTGATCGTGGAACTCGATGTTCACGCTCTCGGAGTGACCGACCATCACCGGCACCCGCACGCAGGTCACCGTGAGCGCGATATCGGGGTCGAGGATCTTGTGGGTCTCGTCCCACATCTTCTGCTCTTCGTCGGTGTAGCCGTTGTCCTTGAAGGCGCCGATGAAGGGGATGACGTTGAACGCGATCTGCTTGGGGAAGGTCTTGGGCGGCGTCGCGCCGAGCACGAAGACGTTCTTCGTCTGGTCGAACAGCTCGTCCATGCCCTCCTTGCCGGCCCCGGAGACCGACTGGTAGGTCGAGACCACCACCCGCTTGATCCGCGCCCGGTCGTGCAGCGGCTTGAGCGCCACGACGAGCTGGGCCGTCGAGCAGTTGGGGTTGGCGATGATGTTCTTCTTGTCGGCCCACTCGACGTCGTCGGGGTTCACTTCCGGCACCACCAGGGGCACGTCGGGGTCCATTCGGAAGGCCGAGGAGTTGTCGATGACGATCGCGCCGGCGGCCCCGATCTTCGGCGACCACTCGCGGGAGAAGTCGCCCGAGACGCTCATCAGCACGATGTCGACGCTGGAGAAGTCGAACTGCGCGATGTCCTCGCACTTGATGATCTTGTCGCCGAAATTGACTTCGACGCCGATGGATTTGCGCGAGGCGATCGCGTGAATCTTGTCCACGGGGAAGTTCACTTCCTCGAGGATGTTCAGCATCTCACGGCCCACGTTGCCCGTGGCGCCGACTACGGCCACCCGGTAACCCATGGCAATTCTCCCAACTCTAGAGGGTGCGTCCCCTACGCCTTGAGACCTTTTCAGGCAAGGCGAGCGTCACTCGTAGGCTTTGCAGAAGGGTTGAGATGGCCGCTAGGCTGCCGTTTCGCAACCCCATCCACGGCGAGAACCGGAACCCACATGGCCCAGGCGCAGCCCACTCTCACCGGCATGCCCTTTTCCGACCTCATGGGCGTGGAGCTCACGGTCCGCGAGAAGACCCGGGTCGTGGGCCGAATGGTGGTCCGCGACGACCTCTGCACCTCGGGCGGCATCCTGCATGGCGGGGCCTATATGGCGTTCGCCGACGCGCTGGGCGCGGTGGGCGGGGTGCTGAACCTGGCGCCGGGCGCGCGCACCACCACCCTGGAGAGCAAGACCAATTTCTTCCGCGGCGCGCCGGTGGGCTCGACGGTGACCGGGGAGGCGACGCCGCTGCACATCGGCCGCCGCTCCAGCGTCTGGCAGACCCGGATCACCAATGACGAGGGAAAGCTGATGGCCCTGATCACCCAGACCCAGATGACGCTGGAAAGCTAAGCGTCCCGAAACCGGCATTAAGAACTGCAGCGCCGCTCCGGCGCGAAGGAGACAAACGCATGAAATCCCTGCTTCTCGGCGCGGCCGCCCTGGCCGCGGCGTCGATCTCGTCGGCAGCCATGGCCGCCAATGCCCAGGTCGAGGCGCCCATCCGCCAGTTCATCGACGCCTTCAACAAGGGGGACATGAAGACCGCGGCCGCCACCCACCTGCCGTCGGTGACGATCGTCGACGAAGCGCGGCCCTTCCTGTGGCAGGGGCCGACGGCCTTCATGGGCTGGGCCACCGACCTGACCAACGACGACAAGGCCGACGGGGTCAGCGGCGAGGCGGTCGCGCTGGGCGCGCTGAAGCGCGAAGTGATATCCGGCGACAACGCCTATGCGATCATGGCGGTGACCTACAGCTTCAAGAAGAAGGGCGTGGCCATGCACGAGCCGGCGCAGATGACCTTCGCCCTGAAGAAGACCGCTGCGGGCTGGAAGATCGCCGCCTGGACCTGGACGGGGCCCGAACCCACGCCCGTGAAATAGCCGAAAGCCTCCAGGCTCCGCCCAGGCTTCAGGTTGCCGCGATTTAACTCGCCTTCGCGCGGCGGCTGAGGTCTACGGCGCGCCCTGGAGGCGGCCATGCGACTGATATCGGCGTTCACTGGAGTGGCTTTGCTCGCGATGAGCGCGGGTGTGGCGTCCGCCGCGGGCCTGGAAGCGAAGGTTTGCCCGGCGAAGACGCTCTATGCCTATCCGCTGGCGCCGGGTACGCGGTTCCAGTCGCTGGTCGTGCCCGATCTGGCCTTGGTCAACCGCGGCGAGGCGGCTGCTGACCTGACCGAGGTCACCTTCGAACTGCTCGACAAGGGCGCGGTGGTCGACACCCGCCGCGTCGCCGGCGAGGCGTTGAAGGCCGCCGTGAAAGGCGGTTCGGCGGCCCAGCTGCAGCTGGGCATGTTCCCGTTCCAGTTCTGCGACGGAAAGCTCCTGGGCGAGCACCCGAAGCTGTCGTCCAGCGACACCCTCGCCGGCGGAACCATCGGGCTGATCGCCAACCAGAGCTTCGGCTGGAAGGGCTCGCGCGACGAGCTGCGGGTCACCGCCCACGCCACGCGCGGCGGCGAGGCCGAGACGGCGTCGGTATCGATTCCGATCAGCGCGACGAGCGTCAAGACGCCGCTGCGCTTCCCGCTGGCCGGACGCTGGGCGGTGGTGGTGGCGGGCACGCCGCACGGCGGCCACCGCTGGGCGCTCCCCGAGGCGTTCGCCTATGACGTCGCCGCCTTCGGCGCGGACGACAAATCCTTCCGCGGCCAGGGCCAGAAGCTCACCGACTACTACGCCTACGGCGCCCCGGTGCTGGCGGCGGGCGACGGGGTGGTGGTCGAGGTGGTCGCCGACCAGCCGGAAACCGCCCAGATCCTGCGTCGCGTGGGCGAGACCTTCGACGCCTACGGCGACCGGATGGGCGCGCTGCAGATGAAGCTGCTCAAGCAGGGCGACCGGGCGATCGGCGGAAACTCGGTGCTGATCGACCACGGGAACGGCGAATATTCGCTCTACGCCCACCTGCAACCGGGCAGCATCCCGGTGAAGGTCGGCGACCGGGTGACGGCCGGGGCGCGCATCGGACGGCTGGGCGCATCCGGCAACGCCACCGAGCCGCACCTGCACTTCCAGGTCTGCGACGGGCCGAGCGGGCTGCATTGCTCCGGCATCCCGCTGGCCTTCACCAATGTCGAGCTGCCCTACGCCGACGGGCCTCGGGCGATCCAGGCTGGCGACATCGTCGTCACCCACTGAGCCGGAGGGTCAGCCGGAGGTCACGCGCGGATCGCCCGCACCACGGCGGCCGTGCTCCAGCCAGTCGGCGCAGGCCGGCGAGACCTTGCGGCGGAACACCGCGTCATAGCGGGCAAGGTCGGCCTCGGTCAGCACGTCTCGCCAGCGGCCGTTCGTGCCCTTGTTGAGGAACCGCTTGGCGCCCAGGTCGAAGTGCTCGCCGATCTTGGGCAGCAGCGCCTCGCCGTTCGCCGACATGGCGTCGAAGCTCGCCGCCGCGGCCAGTTCCGGCAGGCGCTCAGCCGGTGTGTCGATCTCCAGGAACGCCGAGATCCGCGCCATCTCGCCGGCGAGGTCGGCCTTCAGGTCGTTGTAGTGCACGAACAGCAGGTTCTTGCGGTGTCGCTCGGCCCAGTAGGTGTTCTCGTAGTCGAAGTAGGAGAGGTTGGCCCCGGGTCCGACGGCGGGCTCCGCCTCGGCCTCGGCGATCCAACTCTGGAAGTAGACCTGCGGGTCCTCCGGCGTCTCCGGCGGTGGACCGCCGGCCAGCATGAAGTGCAGCGCCGGGTCGCCCATGATGACCGAGCCGACCTTCATCTTGGTCGCCGGCGTGAAGCCGCGGATGTGATTGTGCCAGGAGATGAAGGCGTCGCGGCCGTCGCGGGCGACGTGGATGTACTTGACCGTGTCGTAGATCGGCAGGGCGTCGAACGGCAGGTGGCTCTTGATGAACCGGCGGTGCTGCTGGGCCTCCAACGTGGCGAGATCGTCTTCAGCCGAGGCGAAGATCCGCGAGTCGAGCCACACGGCGGTGTCCATGATCGGCCGCGGCGCCGGGTCCTGGAAGACCAGCAGATCGACGATGCGCTGGGTCCAGGTGGTGCCGACCTTGGGATAGGTGGCGATGACGATGTCGTCGGGCCGGATCGTCAGCGCGTCCCAGCGGCTGCTCTCCATGATCGGCGTGCGGACGTCACGCGTCGGCGCGCGTTCAAGCGTGGTCATGCTGGCGGTCTCCCCCTAGGCAGGAGGTTACACCCTGCCAGGGTCGGAACAACCGGGTTCGCCGAATCGGCGATTAGTCGCCGGCCATCTTCAGGATCGCCGCCCACTCCTGGGGCCGCACCGGCGAGACCGACAGGCGGCCTTGGCGGATCATCTCCAGGCCCGAAAGCGCCGGATTGGCCTTCATTGCCTGGAGGCTGACGGGCGTCTTCAAGGCGCGGACCGGCGCCAGCTCCACCGCCACGAAGCGGCCGGTGGCATCGCTGGGGTCGAGGAAGGACTCCTTCACAACCTTGGCCACGCCCACCACCTCAAGTCCTTCCTGAGAATGATAGAAGAAGACCTCGTCGCCGAGCTTCATGGCTTTCAGGTGCAGGGCGGCGGCGTGGTTGCGTACGCCATCCCAGACGGTCTTGCCGTCCCGCTGCAGGTTCGCGAAGCTGTACTTGTTGGGCTCCGATTTCACGAGCCAGTGGGCCATGCGTCTCTCCCGCCGCGGCGTTTTCCAACCGCACCACGCGCCGATCGTCCTGACAACCTGTCTGATAGCCGGAATCCGCTGGCGCGCCGGTTGACTTCGTATTCGGTCATCCCCTTCTCCGGCGCGAGGAGAGCCCATGCCCAAGCCGACCACCGACCACGCCGCCCTGGAACGCGCCGCCCAGCACGCCTTCGCCTGGCTCGAAGGCCTCGACACCCGTTCGGTGGCCACGACAGCAACGGTCGCGGAGATGCGCGCGCGGCTCGCCCGGCCGCTGGCCGACCGCGGCGTGGCCGCGACGCAGGTGATCGACGACCTCGTGGCCGATACCGCCGGCGGGATCATCGGCTCGCAGAGCGGCCGGTTCTTCGGCTGGGTGATCGGCGGCGGGACGCCGGCGGCCATGGGCGCGGACTGGCTGACCACCGCCTGGGATCAGAACGCCGGCGTCCACGCCTGCGCCCCGGCCCTGTCGGTGGTCGAGGAGGTGGCGGCGGGCTGGCTGCGCGAGATCTTCGACTTCGGCCCCGACACCGGCGTCGGCTTCACCACCGGCGCGCAGATGGCGCACATGACCTGCCTGGTGGCGGCGCGCCACGCCCTGCTGCGCAATCGCGGCTGGGACGTGGAGCGTAAGGGCCTGGCGGGCGCGCCGCCAATCCGCGTGCTGGCCAACGCCGAGCGCCACACCACTGTCGACCGCGCCCTGCGTTTCGTGGGCATCGGGCTCGACGCCATCCAGCCGCTGGCGGTGGACGCAGCGGGCGCGGTGACGCCGACGGTGCTGCGGGCCGCGCTGGCGGAGTCCGACGCGCCGACCATCGTGGTGCTGCAGGCCGGCGAGCTGAACACCGGCGGGTTCGATCCTTTCGCGGCGCTGGCGCCGATGGCCCGCGCCGCCGGCGCCTGGACCCATGTGGACGGGGCCTTCGGCCTGTGGGCGAAGGCGAGCCCGGCGCACCGCGACAAGGTGGTGGGCCTGGAGCTCTGCGACAGCTGGACCACCGATGGGCACAAGTACCTGAACGTGCCCTACGACTCGGGCATGGCGTTCGTGCGCGACGCCGAGGCGCACCGCGCGGCCATGACCGTCTCGACCAGCTACCTGCCGGCCGGCGATGCGCGCGACGCCATCGACTGGACCCCGGACTTCTCCCGGCGCGGCCGCGGCTTCGCGATCTACGCCGCCCTGCGCGAGCTGGGCCGCGAGGGCCTGGCCGACCTGATCGACCGCACCTGCCGCCACGCCGAGGCGATCGTGCGTGGGATCGGGGCCCTGCCGGGCGCCGAGCTGGTCGTGGCGCCCGACCTCAACCAGGGCCTCGTGCGCTTCCTGTCGCCGAAGGCAGGCGCCGGCGACGCCGACCACGATCGGCGCACCGACGAGGTGATCGCGGCGATCAACGCCACGGGCGAGGCCTTCTTTGGCGGGGTGACCTGGCATGGCCGCCGCTGCATGCGGGTCAGCGTCTGCAATTTCCGGACATCGGACGCCGACGTGGCCCGCACCATCGAAGCGGCGCGGAGCGTGCTGACCCGTAATCTGGTTGACTCCGTCAACTAACTGCCTCTTCCTGGTTCACCCAGGAGGTTGCTCGATGCAAAGCCCGGTCGCCGCGGTTCGCCGCTTCAACCGCTTCTACACCTCGGCCATCGGCGTGCTCGACAAGGGCTACCTCGGCACGCCCTACAGCGTCGCCGAGGGCCGGGTGCTCTACGAGATCGCCACCGGCGAGGGGGCGACGCCGAAAGCCATCGGCGAGATCACCGGGCTCGATGCGGGCTACCTGAGCCGGATCGTCGGCAAGCTGGAGCGCGACGGCCTGGTCGGCCGGGCGCGCTCCGACACCGACGGGCGCTCGATCCGTCTGTCGCTGACGCCAGCCGGCGAGAGGATGTTCGCCGGCTTCAACCTGCGCTCGGCCGCGGTGGTCGAGGACTTGATCGAGGGGCTGAACGCGGATGAGCGCACGCGGCTCGTGGATTCCGTGGAGACCGTCGAGGCGCTGCTGGGGCGGCGGGGCGCGGCGCCGGCGCCGATCGTGCTGAGAGCCCACGCGCCCGGTGACATGGGCTGGGTGACAGAGCGCCACGCTATCCGCTACGGGCAGGAATATGGCTGGGGCGCGGGGATCGAGAGCCTGACGGCGCGGATCTGCGCCGACTTCCTCGACAACTACGATCCGGACCGCGAGCACTGCTGGATCGCCGAGCGGGCCGGCGAGCGGCTGGGCAGTGTGTTCCTGGTCAAGGAGCCCGACCAGCCGACCGTTGCGCGGCTGCGCCTGCTGATGCTCGAGCCTTCGGCGCGCGGCACGGGCCTCGGCCGCAAGCTGGTGGAGGAATGCATCAGCTTTGCGCGGGCGGCGGGCTACCGCGAGATCGTGCTCTGGACCCACGCCGTGCTGCTGGCGGCGCGGCGCATCTACGCCGCGACCGGCTTCGAGCTGGAGGAGACCTGGGTCCACGATGACTTCGGGCACGACGAGACCGGCGAGACCTGGCGGCTGAAACTCTAGCTTGCCACGAGCGCCGCGCGGCGGGACGTTGGCCCGGGAAACCGGGGAGCCCGCCATGGAACGCGTTGAAGCCGTCGAGTACACCGACGCCGTCTGCTCAACCGCCTGGGGCGCGGAGCCCTTGCTGCGGCGGCTGGACTGGCGGCACGGCCACCACATCGCCTGGCGCAAGGTGATGGGCGGGCTGGTCGGCAACGCGGCGCGGAACAAGGACGACTGGGACCGGGTGAGCGCCGCCGAGCCGATGCGGGCCTACTGGAAGCGGGTCTGGCATCTGACCGGAATGCCCTATCCGAACCCGATGCATCTGATGCTGCAGTCCACCGATCCGCTGGGCGCGGCGGTGAAGGCCGCCGAACTGCAGGGGCAGGACGTGGCCGATGCGGTGCTGCGCCGGTTCCGCGAGCGGATCTTCGTCGACGGGATCGGGCCGCAAACGCCGGACGAGTTCGACGCGGCGACTGTGGGCGTGGCCGGGCTGGATCACGCCCGCTGGCGGATGGACCAGGCCAGACCCGAGGTGGCCGCGGCGTACAAAGCCGACTGGCAGGAGACCCGCGAGCCCAACGACTACGTCCGCAACCTCAAGCACGACAGCCCGATGAACGGCGAGCTGAAGCACTCCGAGGGCCACGACCGCTACGCCCTGCCGACCGTGATCTTCCGCGGGCCGGGCGGCGAGCACACCGTGGCCGGCTGGGTCGGCTACGAGGAATATGTGGCCGGGCTGGAGGCGGCGCTGCCGGGCGCCACCGCCGATCCGCGGCCGGACCCGACGCCGGTTGAGGCGCTGGACCGGTGGGGCATGCTGACCGGTCAGGAACTCAAGTTCCTCTGCGGCGAGGACGCCCAGCCGCCGGCCGACGCCGTCACCCACGATTGGGGCGACGGGCTGGTCTACTACTCGGCCGCCGAAGCCAAGGCGCGGGGGCTGAAGGCGCTGGCCTCGGCCTAGAGTTCGGCCAGGACCGCGTCGCCCATCTGCACGGTTGTCAAAGAGCCGCCGAGGTCGGGGGTGCGGGCGCCTTTTTCGAGGGCCGCGCCGACGGCGGCGTAGAGCTTGTCGGCCAGGTCGGCGCGGCCGAGCGACCAGCGCAGCGCCATCTCGAAGCTGAGGATCGAGGCCAGCGGATTGGCGACACCCTTGCCGGCGATGTCCGGCGCCGAGCCGTGGATCGGCTCGTAGAGGCCGGGCGCGCCCGCAACGCCCAGCGCCGCCGACGGCAGCATTCCGAGCGAGCCGGTGAGCTGGGCCGCGGCGTCGGACAGGATGTCGCCGAACAGGTTGTCGGTGACCATGACGTCGAACTGCTTGGGATTCTTGACGATCTGCATGGCCGCGTTGTCGGCCAGGATGTGCTCCAGCTCGACATCGGCGTACTCGCGGGCATGCAGGTCGGTGACCACCTGACGCCAGAGCAGGCCGGTTTCCATGACGTTGGACTTCTCGGCCGAGTGGACCTTGTTGCGCCGGCCGCGCGCCAGCTCGAAAGCGACCCGCGCGATCCGCTCGATCTCCATGGTCGTATAGACCTG
>Ga0105248_10003416_pt1 | contig 17641 bp, 18 predicted proteins | sample KBSS34metaG_FD_81524 | JGI IMG/M metagenome (GOLD analysis project Ga0105248, IMG submission 81524) | Switchgrass rhizosphere microbial communities from Kellogg Biological Station, Michigan, USA - KBS S3-4 metaG | ecosystem: Host-associated > Plants > Roots > Rhizosphere > Soil | place... | reverse complement strand
GCGTTTCCTCTAAGATGCTGGATAGAAAAGTTGGATAGATTGGTCTGAAAATTGGCCGGGTTTTGTAGTCGAGAGGCATAACCGCTTCGATGTCACTATTATTAGACCGGTCGTCTAGTTTTGTCAACTACCCCCTTATTTCCTCTGGGTAAAAGGTCAAAACCATGTAAAATCGTGGCTAAGCGGCCATTGACGACTACTAGATAACTGGTCTAGTATAGGAATATGGTATTTCACCTATTTATTGTCTGGAGCACAAAAAACCATGGCCAAGCAGTCGGGAACCAAAGAAGTCACCAAAACCTCCCTACTGGAGGCCGGTTGCCGCATCATGCGTGAGAAGGGCTACAGCAATACCGGCATACAGGAAGTACTGGACTCCACTGGAGTGCCCAAGGGTTCCTTCTACTATTACTTCGATAGCAAAGAAGACTTCGCCCTCCAGATAATCGATCATTTTGATAAGACTTACAGCGAAGTCATGTATTGCCGTCTGGAAGACAAAACTCTCAAGCCCCTCGATCGCCTCAAAGCTTATTGCGAAGAAGGACGCAAAAACCTCGTCCTGAACAATTGCAGTAAGGGCTGCCTGGTCGGCAATCTCAGTCAGGAAATGTCCGATCAGTCAGAAGTGCTGCGCGCGCGGTTGGAAGAAGTTTTGACTCGCTCACGCAATCGCTTTGCTCAGTGCATCAAAGAAGCGCAGCAGGATGGCACCGTGGATAAAACCCAGGACCATGTCGAGCTGGCGGAGTTTTTCCAGAGCGGTTGGCATGGTGCGATTATGCGCGCCAAGACCACTAAAACAGCCGTTCCCCTGGATGCTTTTATGAAAGTGATGTTTGAGCAAGTGCTCAAGCCTTAGGCCGTTTGAGATTACAAAATAAGCATGGCGTCGCCATAGCTGTAGAAGCGGTAGCGCTCGGCTATGGCTTCTCTGTATGCGGACATAATTGTCTCGTGCCCGGCAAATGCCGCCACCAGCACCAGCAAACTGGAGCGGCTCAAATGAAAATTGGTGAGCATGGCATCGGCAATTTGAAAATGATGCCCTGGTTTTATATATAAGGCAGTGCTGACATTTTCGCCCGCAATTACCTTGCCGCCGTGCGCCCCAGCGCTCTCAATCGTGCGCAGGCTGGTTGTGCCTACTGCTATCACCCGGCGCCCCTCGGCCTTGGCTCGATTGATCGCGGCCGCCGCTTCAGCGCTTACCGTATATTCTTCTTCTTCAATAGTATGGTTGTCCAGGCTTTCTTCGATAGGTTTGAATGTGCCGGCGCCTACATGGAGCGTAATTCTGACTATGTCTATGTTTGCCTGCTTGAGATCGGCAACGACTTTGTCGGTAAAATGCAAACCTGCCGTCGGTGCTGCCACCGCCCCTGGTGTGGAAGCAAAGACTGTCTGGTATTGCAGCAAGTCTTCCTTGCGGTGGCTGTCATCTGTGCGGTAGTCGCGGTGGATGTAGGGCGGCAAGGGGGCAAAGCCCACCTGGCTGAGGAGATTATAGACATTCTCGCGCGCGCCCAGATCAACTATCAAGCGCTTGAAACCATCGGGACCGACGGTAAAGTCCACTATCTTGATTTGATGTAAATGCTCACCATCGTTGCCGACAACTGCTTCCAGTATCTCGCCCACTTTCAGGCGCTTGATCGGCGTCACCAGTGCTTCCCAGAGGCTGGTATTGCTGGTCATTGGTTTAAGCAAAAGCAGCTTTATCGTGCCACCTGAATGTCTGCGACAGATGATGCGCGAAGGTAAAACTTTGGTGTCGTTGACTACAAGCAAGTCGCCCGATTTGAGCATCTTGGGCAGGTCATAAAAATGTTTGTGCTGGAGACTGTTGTGGCTTCGGTCCACTACCAGGAGACGGGACTGGTCCTTTTGTTCCAGCGGCTCCTGCGCTATGAGTTCGGACGGCAGGTCGTACTCGAAATCTTCAATTGTTAGTGCTGAATGCTTTTTAGTTTCCATGGGAGACCTATTCTATACTTGTCTGGTCGCATCTGGCGAGAGGATGAAGCAATAAGTCTGGCGCTTAAAGAACGAATAGTCGAAATGGGGCGCGAGCTGGGCTTCCACAATATTGTCATTGGCGCACTCGATCCGCTACCCGAGGCCGGGCAGGTCTACCAGAGCTGGCTGGATAAGGGCTTCGCCGCTTCTATGGATTATCTCAAGCGCGACCCGGTCGGTCGTGTATCGCCGGCTGCGGTCTTAGCCGGCAGCCGCTCCGTCATTATCGCCTCGGTCTCTTATTACACCGAGCCTCAGGGCCCGCCCCCGGCCGTCGCCGGGCGTGTGGCGCGCTATGCCGTCGGTCTCGATTATCATCCGACTATCCGCGCCAAATTGCGAGATTTTGCCGCTTTAATAGAGAAGGAAGTGGGGAGGCCGTTTTTGAGCAAACCCTATACCGACGATGTGGCTTTATATGAACAGGCCCTGGCCACCCGCCATGGACTGGGCTTCGTCGGTAAAAACAGTCTCATCCTGGGTCCGCAGCTCTCGGGCTCTTACAATTTTGTCGCTGAATTATTTACCGATCTCGATCTGCCGGCTGATAAGCCCTATCTGGGCACCTGCGGCAAATGTTTTCGCTGTGGCGATGGCTGTCCCACGGCTGCCATCAAGGATGGTGCGCTGGTGGACAGTAATTTGTGCATTTCATTTTTGACAATTGAAAACAAGGGTGGAATTGCTCCCGCCCTGCGTCCCCTCCTGGGCGATTGGGTATTTGGTTGTGACATTTGCCAGGAAGTTTGTCCCTATAACTCCAAGCCCCAGACAACTCCCTGGCCCGAGTTTATGCCCGAAGCGGGTGTTGGTCATTATTTAGACCTGCTTGATTTGATCGCTATCGACAGCGATGTGGAATTTCGTCGGCGCTTCGAAAAGTCGCCGGTGAGGCGGCCCAAGCGCCGCGGATTGACCCGCAATGCCCTGGTCGTGCTTGGCAATCATCTGGCCCGCGGTCACGATAATAGCGATATGATTATCCGATCGCTCAAGCAATTTCTCCAGAGCCAGAGCGACGAAATGCTTATCGAGCACGCTTCTTGGGCCCTGGCTCAGCAGAGCGGCACATTGACGTCGGACCAGCGTCCGCGCAGCTGACGCGCGCGCCGGTGCGGATAGATCAACCAGAAATAACTGAACTGAGTAAGCATAATCAGCGCCAAAGCCAAACTGATCAGCATATTGTGTGTCACCAAATGTGATACCACGTATAAATCTAATACCGTGGTCAGAAGCAGAGGCACCATGCCCAGGCGAATGAACTTGCTTGAGGTGCGAACAAATTCTATGGAAATTCTGTCCGGCTGGCAGATGCGGTGTAGGGCCGGGGGGGTAAGGAGGAAGCAAACGGCGTTTATAGACAAGACAATTGCGGCCAGATGAATGTATTGATCGGTTGCGCTCAGGCGGTCGGCGAAGCCATTGTTAAAGACGGCAATCAGCTGAAAACCCAGGAGCGCTTGAATACCAGGCAAAACCATGCGTGCTTCTTCCAGCACATGGCTGACAAGGTCGTCCAGGTTGTCCTTGTGCTGCAACTGACTGTGCCTTTCGGCATTTTCTGGCGTTTGGGGAGGCGCGGGCATAATTCAGATCTGCCTGTACTAGTCATACTTACATTCATTAATAGTGCCTTTACCGCGTGCAAAAGTTCCCTTTAAGATGAGCGCTTATGGCCCTTAAGTCCTTCCCAGTTGACCGTCCCGTAATGGCTACAATCTTTGTTGCCGGACTTATTATGATTTTGGCGGCGGCCATGCCCGCCTGCGCCTCAGCCATTGGAGAGCGCTGGGGCTTTATCGACAAGACCGGGAAAATGGTTATTGCCGATCGCTTCTCCAAGGCTAACTCTTTTCACCACGGTATCGCCCGGGTGGAGGTAAATGAGAAGTGGGGCTTTATCGATAAGAAGGGCAAATTCGTAGTCGAACCTAAATTTGACGCTGCTCAGGATTTTTCCGAAGGGCTGGCCGTGGTCCAGGTAGGCGATCACTGGGGCGCCATCGACCTCACCGGCAAGTTTGCAATCAAACCTACTTTTGCCGGCATCCAAAATTTTGACAAGGGCATCTCGACTGCTTGCTCCGGCGAGTCATGGGGCGTTATCGACCACAAGGGCCAATTTCTAGCTAAGCCAACTTTTTCAACAATCGGCGATTTTCACGAGGGTCTGGCCGCGGCTGAAGACCATGGCTGGGGTTATATCAACCCCCAGGGCAAACTGGTGCTTGATTTGAAAAGCCAGTCTGGGCGCGATTTCTCCGACGGACTGGCGGCAGTGCAAAGGGACGGAAAATGGGGCTTTGTCGATCATGCGGGCAAATTTGTCATTGCGCCGCGTTACAGCGATGCCGGCGACTTTGGGGAAGGACTGGCCTGGGTGCAGGAAAACGGCATATTCTTTTTCATTGATAAGCAGGGTAAAAGAGTCGTAAATTGTCCGCCCGGTGGACGCTGTCGTGATCGCGTTATGGACAAGTTTAGCGAAGGCCTGGCCCCTGTCTACGTTAACTCACTAGGAGGCTTCATAGATAAGACCGGCAAGTTTGTGATCAAGCCCACATATGAACTGCTCAAGCCCTTTCACAATGGTGTGGCTTTTGCCAAAGAAGGTCATACTTACCTGACGATAGACAAAACAGGTAAGTCATTATTGAATCGTGCCATCACTCTTCCTGAAGGGTTTGCCGAAGGATGGGGGCGGGTACAACTTGGCAGCGGCGCAGGTTTTGCCGACCCTTCCGGTAAATTTTTGAATTATCCTCGATATATGGACTGTCTGCAATTTAACGAAGGTCTGGCCGCGGTACGCACTCGGTAACACATGAAAAAATTCAGCGCCACTGGCATTTTGATATCGCTTATCTCCGGTTTATCCGCCACGTGTGCGCCTGTGCCGGCGGCAGAAGACCCGGCTGTGAAATCAACGGTGTCGGAAAATGCGCTGGCAATAACTCCTGCTCCTGCTGTTCTCAGCACGATGGACAGTGAATTGCAGCGCTCGTTGGCGCGGCTAAAGAGTGCCGGCAAGGCACCCGTTTATTACCTTGCCTATCGTCTTTACGAAGGCAACTGGGATTCTATTGCCGCTTCCAACGGAGCCCTTCTCGATTATCATTCGGGGGGCAACTGGCGTATGCTTTCTGTTGATCTGCGCGTGGGCAATCGCCACTTCGACAATACACATTTTTTGCGCGGAAAAAATTCGGCCTCGCCGACGTTCTGGGAAAAATCCAGCAAGTTGGAGTCGATACTGCCCGACGGCGGCACCGGCTTGCCCCTCGAGCAGTGTTTATGGATCACTACTGACGAAGCTTACAAGGCCGCTCAGCAAAGATATTCCGAGCTCACCGTCAACAACGAAGTGATGTCGGCCGAGGACGACAAGTCTGATGATTTCTCATTTCAGCCGGTACACAATTATCAACCAGCGCTGAAAACATTGCATCTGGACCGCGCCGAGTGGACCGCACGAGTACGCAGGCTGTCGCAGCTCTTTCTCAAACATCCAGGCTTTCAATCTTCCAAAGTTTCGCTCACCAGCGAACCGACCACACGCTACATGGTAAACAGCGAAGGCTCGAAAATTGTCGAGCAACATTTCAGCTATCGCATTTTTATTCAGGCTTCCGCTCTGGCCAAAGACGGCATGCAGCTTTCCCTCTGGGATTCGGTCAATGTGCTCGATCCCAGTCTTTTGCCCGATGAGGCATCGCTGGCCAAGCGCGTCGACAAGCTGGCTGAATCCCTTGAACAGTTGCGCGCCGCTCCTGTGGCTGAGGCTTTTGTCGGCCCGGCCATCCTTTCCGGAAAAGCGGCAGCCGTATTTTTCCACGAGACTTTTGGTCATCGAGTGGAAGCCGTGCACGAAAAATCGGAAAACGAAGGCAAAACTTTTGCCCGCAAGATAGGCACAAACGTTATGCCGGCTTTTCTAACAGTGACCGATGATCCGACGGCGGTTAAGGGCTGCGGCGAATTTTTAAATGGTCACTATGCATACGACGACGAAGGTGTTCCAGCACAGCCCGTAACGATTGCAAAAAAAGGTGTGCTTACTTCCTTCTTGTTGGGACGTACACTTGTGCGCGGCTTCAACGCCTCAAACGGCCACGGTCGCTGTTCTCCCGGCTGGAATCCTGTGGCCAGGCAGGCTAATTTAATTGTTTCGGCCGATAAGAGTAAGCAGTTTTCCACCCAGGCACTACGGGCGATGCTGATTAAAGAAGCGATTAAACAACACAAATCCTATGGTTTGCTCTTCGACGAAATCACCGGCGGCCTGACTTATACATCCAGCCATTCGGATCAGACCTACCTGGTGCATCCGCTTAAGGTCTACAAAGTTTTTGTCGACGGCCGGCCTGATCAGCTGATTCGCGGTGCTGAAATCGTCGGCACACCGCTGGCCGCATTGGAGAGAGTTGTGGCAGCGGGCAATGTCAGCGCCGTTTTTAACGGCACCTGTGGACGCGAATCGGGGCCGGTGCCTGTTTCTGCAGTGTCTCCCAGTTTGCTTATTCAATCAATCGAAACCAAGCGCACGGCGCGATCCTCTGAAAAACAACCAATTCTTTCCGACCCCACGGTAAGTCGAGCCGAGCCTGTGGCCACAATTGAAAGCGTGAAAAAGCGATGACTGAAAGAACATTGTCATTTCTAATACGCGCGGCACTGGCCGGATCTTTGTTATTGCCGATGTCTTCAATGGGCCTGGCTGCTCTGGCCGCCCAGCCTGAGGGCGAGCACGCCGCCAGAGAAAATACAAAAGATGTTGTCTTAGCAGCGCTAACAGATGAGATGGATCGCTCAATGAAAGAGCTGAAAATCGATGAACATCCACCGGCTTATTTTATTTCGTACACCGTAAAGGAAATCGACGAAGCCAGTTATTCATCTTGTTTGGGCGCTCCGTCAACATTTGATCATAGTCGCGAGCGCATTTTTACGCCGATAGTGCGCGTAGGCAACTATGATTTGGATAGTTCCTATCCGCTTTCCAATAGACCCGTTACTTCATTTCTCCTTCCGGTTGATGACAATTATGCGGCGGTGCGACGCAATGTCTGGCTCAACACCGATCGCGAATATAAATATTCAGTGCGGGTTTTAGAATGGAAAAAAGCCTATCTCAGCACAAACAACGTAGTTGATCGCTTACCGGATATGACCCATGAGCGGCCGCTTGTTTCATTGAATCCACTTTCATCGCTCAAAGTGGACGAAAAAAAATGGTCGGAACAAATACAGGAACTTTCGGCGCTCTTTAAAAAATATCCCACGCTGCAAAAGTCCAAAGTTACTTTTATCGCGCGTACCGTAAACCGCTGGTTGGTTAACAGCGAAGGCACCCGGGTGCGAGATTCGCGCAATCAATATGCCGTGCGCATCTGGGCCACGGCCCAGGCCAAAGACGGCATGCCTTTTGAAGATTGCGAAATGGTGGCCAGTCCGGATCAATCGAAACTGCCGGACCTTGATCGCTTAAAACAAATTGTCGAAGGTCTGGCGCAACGTTTGACCGACCTGCGTATAGCGGCCAAAGGTGAGGAATATTGCGGCCCGGTACTCTTTGAAGGACAGGCCGCCGCCGAACTCTTTTCGCAACTAATGGCGCCCAATTTCAGCTTCGCCGAAGAATATATGGGCACCGAAGATTTTACCAATCCGTTGAAAAACCGCCTGGGACGTAAGGTCATGTCTAAGCAACTTTCGGTTGTTGATGATCCGTATGCCGAGGATGTTAACCAGGGCCCATTGATCGGCAATTACAAAATTGATGATGACGGCATGCCGGCCCAACGCGTTGATCTGGTTCAAAACGGCCTGCTCAAGGCTTTCTGTCAGAGCCGCATCCCGACGAGACATTGTGCCCAGAGCAACGGACACTCAAAGGGTGGCCACGGCGTCTACAGCATTCTCTCCCTATCCAGCAGCAAAACCTCGAGCCCCGATGAAATTTTGACCTCGCTTAAAGACATGGGTAAGGAAGCCGGTCTTGATTATGTACTGGTCATATCACGCATCAACCAGGATTATCAAATGCAGGAGTATCCTTCCAGCGAAAATCTCAATAAGAGACCCTATTCCACTCCATCGCATTCGATTCAGCCGAGCGATCCGCTGGTTGTCTACAAGCTCTATCTCGCTGACGGCAGGCGTGAGCTGGTGCGGGGACTGCAGTTTAACTACGTTTCGATGCGCACCTTCCGAGATGTGCAGGCCGTTGGAGACGACTCTAAACCTTATGTGATCGAGCCGGTTGATTGTGATACCAGAACACTGATTACACCATCTTATGTTGTTGGCGAAGTGGAACTAACTCCCACAACTCCCGAACACTCAACTCCACCGATTCTGATCAGTCCATTGGAAGCACTGAAACAGTGAGGTGTCTGTTTTTGCGAATTTTTCAGGCGTAGATATCTTTGATTATTCCGCCGAACAATTTATCGAATACGTCCTGCGAAGCCGAGTCGCTGCGATTGGCATTGGGGGCGGTGTCGCCTTCGGGCCAGCCGGACCAGGCTTGCTTGAAAAGTCCGCCGGAAAAATTGAACATTTCTTTGGTTACTTGCAGTTCAAAATTTGCCATACCTTTGTCATGCGCGGGGAAGTTCGGTCCGAGCTCGATGTTGCTAAAGGGGGAATGTGACATGAGGCACCAATCCGTTTTGAATAGTAAGGGGTGGGGGGCTACGTTTCTATAATCGCGCAGAGATATGGCCGAAGTTGGGCGAGCACATTAAATGTAGATGGCAGCAGATTTTGGCTATAAGCTCAGATTCTTTCTATGAGCTCAGATTCTTTCTATGAGTTCGCGCCAGGCCGGGTGTTTGGCTATCTCGTCCAGGCCCTGTTGCAGGAGCGAAATACCGGGCTCTCGCTTAAACCATGTAGAAGCGCCAGATGGATGCGGTAGCGGTATTACCTGACAGTCCACACCGTCCATATTTCTGTTGAAGCTTTTGCCGATAACATCCACCAGTTGGCCTTTGCCGAGACTCTGTTCAATCGCCAGCTTACCGACCGGGATGACCAGGGTGGGCCGCAAAATGCGGAATTCTTCGGCCATCCAGCTCGAGCAGTTCTTAATTTCGTCGGGGCTGGGCACTCGGTCGCCGCCGCCCTTGGCCTTGCCCGGGAAGCAGCGGCAGACGGCAGCCATGTATGTAAGGTCGCGGAACTGTTCTTCGTTCAGCCCAATCCGGCCAAACCAGCGGAAGAGTGTTTTGCCGGCTGTCCAGGCAAAGGGTTTGCCTGCGGCACCCTCATGCGGGCCGGGGGCCTGTCCGATTAGATAGACCTTGGACAGGACCGGTTGGTGGGTGACCACAGGGCCTACCATCAAGGGACAGCGGCTGCAAGCTCGTAGTGCGTCAATGTGGGCACCGATCTCGGCCTGTCTGGAGATTTTGGTCGCGCCCACAGAATGCCACCTTTATAAAGGTAAAGAGGTAAATTATATCAACTCGCCTTTGAAGGTAGCGAAAGGCGGGTGCTATATTGGCCAGGTATGTCAGAGCTGCAACTAAAAAAACTAGCTACCCGAGAAGTGGAGCCGATGTGGCCCTCTTTCCTGGCCTTCGTTGCCATCGGTGGGCTCAATCTGGCCCTGCCCATCAGTTTGACCTTCTTCCCGCGCTATGTTTTGCTCGGATTGATGGCTGTGACTTTGATAATCAGTGAGCTTTATCACCGCAGTGGTAATCACAAAGTCTGTCGTATTCTAGGTTATGTTAGTCTGGCCATTGTTACCGTCGCCATGGTCTGGTCTCTGGTGCTGCTGGTGCACGCCATCCCGGCGCATGTGCAATCTCCTGTTGAGCTGCTGCGCTCGGCTTTTGCCCTCTGGACAACAAATGTGCTTGTCTTCGCCTCCTGGTACTGGCGCCTCGACGCCGGTGGGCCGCACTCGCGCGATGCACGCCCAGGGCACAGTCACAATGATGCGGCTTTTCTATTTCCCCAGATGACTATTGTCACCGCCGATGATGGCAGCGACGACAAAGTCAAAAACTGGTCGCCGCGTTTTGTCGATTATTTGTTTCTCGCTTTCAATACCAGCACGGCTCTCTCTCCCACCGATGTGCCTGTGCTCTCGCGCTGGGCCAAGGGGCTGATGATGGTTCAGTCGGCGATATCGCTGGCGGTTATAGCGCTTCTGGCGGCACGGGCGGTCAATATTTTGTGAGTGGAGGCCAGAGAAATCTATATGGATGATGATCTCAAAACAATGGACGAAGCCCAGCTACGCAATGAAGTAATGAAATTGCGCACGGCCATAAGAGAACAGCGCGATCAAAAAGGTCACGACCTTTGCTGGTATGTGCCCGAGCTCTGGAATGTGCTTCCGGAAAAAATCGAGCCCAGTCCACCTATTCCGCCATGGCCCGACTTTATGCAGCGCTGTGCCGCCTTTCGCCAGTCGCTGGATGAAGATGAAGTTAAGCGATCTACTTAGATTGCGCCAGCAGGTTCAAGAATCTGTCCGGGCTCACATAGCCTGTGATTTTCTTCTTCAAATTGCCGTCTTTGTCGAGCACGAGAATTGTCGGCAAGGCCTGGAACGAAAACTTGGAGGCAAGCATCTGTGCATTTTTGCTTGATGCGTCCAACTTCACAGGAATGTATTCGGCGTTTATTTTTGCCACCACATCGGGCTCGATAAATGTCGTTTGATCCATCTTGCGACAAAAGCCGCACCACTCCGCCCCAAAATCTACGAGCAGCGGTTTGGTACTAGTCTGGGCGCTTTTTAGAGCAGCGTCATAATCCGTCGACCACTTAATTTCAGCTTCGCTTGCGCCATCCAAATTTTCACCGGCGAGCAATTGTTTCACTCTTTTGGTGTATTGCACTCCACTGACTCCCAGGTCAGGACAGAGCATCTGCGGCAAATACTCTTCCACGTACATGAAAGTTTTGGGTGGCGAAATGGCTTTGTAGAAATCGCCCGAGCCGGTGATCTCAGGGTCTGATGTGAGCACCATGATCGGCGGATGATCTTTGGCCACCAGATGCAAATTGTTCAGGCAGTCGTCAGTGTACATAAACTCAGGCACAAGCTTCATTGCCATTGCCCCTGGAACTGACTCTGAAAATGTTTTGACATTGGTCCAGGGGTTTTCCAGAATCATGGCCCTGCATTTGTTTGTGGTGGCCAGTTTGAGAACAATATATGAGCCTTGATCGCGACCCAGCATAACGATATGCTCTGGTGCCACACCTTTTTGTTTGACCAAATAATCGTAGGCCGCTTGAGCGTCGAGCGTAGCCGATTTCATCGTCTGTTTGATGTCGGTGTTAAGGCCGCGGTAGTCAAACAGATAGACCGAGAGTCCTGCGTCACGCAACATCTTTATATAGCCGACCATAAGGGGCAGTCTTTTGCCGAAGCCGTTGTAGCAGACAAGTACGGTATCAGGGCCGCTGCCTTTGAAGTACCAGCCCTCCAGTTCAACTCCATCCGCTGTCTTGAATTTTGAGACCTCCGGATTTTCCAATCCTAGATTTTTGAATTCATCGGCAGATTGTGGCCTGGCCAGGTCCTGAAATATTTTTACACTGGGAGCGTCGGGGCCACAGAGCATGCGTGAAAAGTCGGCGAATTCTTTCAGGTGGCGCCTGTTGTTTCCGCGGAATAGTGTCTCATTGAGAAATCCCGGATTGGTTGCAGGAGAAAAACAGAGAATCAAAACCAGGGTGCCAAGCAAGAGACTGACAAAGAGAAATGCGGTCAGCCTCAATATATAGGTAGCGATATTTGGTTTGGGTTTGCCTTTATTTTCTTCAGACACTTTTGTTCCAGCCTTTAAACAGTTTCAATATTATAGATTGTCTTTGAGCCATTGATACCAGACGGATAAACCATTGCCCTTTGTGGCCGAGATCTCGATTATTTTGAGGCCTGGATTGACCGATAGAGCATATTTCTTGCAGGCTTCCATGTCAAATTCGAGATAGGGCAACAGGTCTACTTTATTCAGAAGCAGCACTTCAGCGGCGCGGAACATATGCGGATATTTTATTGGTTTATCCTCGCCTTCGGTCACCGAGAGTACCGCGACCTTGCATTTCTCGCCCAGGTCAAAGAGCGCCGGGCAGACCAGATTGCCGACATTTTCTATCATTACGATAGAATTTTTTTGCGGATCTAGTTGTTTCAACCCTCCAGCCAACATTTCTGCGTCGAGATGGCAGCCGGCGCCGGTGTTTATTTGTACTACTTTGACTCCGGTTGTCTTGATGCGCTCGGCGTCGTTAACTGTGGCTTGATCGCCTTCGATTACAGAAAATTGCATTTGCGATTTTAGATCGTTGATTGTGCGCTCAAGCAAAGTCGTTTTACCAGATCCTGGAGCGCTGACCAGATTTATGGCCAGGACATTGAGGGCCTCAAAATAGCCCCGATTGCGCTCCGCCAGGCGGTCATTTTTTGCCAGTATCTTTTCTTCCAGGGTAATTGTCCTGCTGCCTTGATGCGCATGTTCATGTTCATGACTATGGTTATGGCTGTGTTCATGCGTATGGTCATGACTGTGTTCGTGACTATGTTCATGACTGTGCTGGTGAATATGATCAGCGTGAACATGCACGTGTTTACCGGTTTGCATATTGATCACTGTTGCTTTGGCATCTTCTTCACCGCATCCACAGGTCGCGCACATCAGACCACCTCCATTTCTCTAATTAGTAATTCTTGTCCGGCTACGCATCTGATGTCGTATGAGCCGCATTCACAGATGCCCGCCAGCAGCGATAGGGGCATCTCAGCTCCGCACATATTGCATTTGCCGCGGCCGGCCACTTCTTCAATCTCAAGAGTGGCACCCTTGAGCGGAGTGCCGTCTGCGCATATGTCAAAACAAAAACGAATAGCATCTGGGACTATGGCTGAAAGCGCACCAATTTGGAGTTTCAGTCTGATCACTTTTTGACTACCGGCTTTTTCGGTGGCGATGGCGACAATGTTCTGCGTGATACCAAGCTCGTGCATCAGCATATCCTCGGCAATTGATCGCCGACCAGCATATCCACAATTCGCTCGCCGCCGAAGGTTGTTTGCAAAATGACAATGCCTTCAGGGCCGTCTTTGACCTCACCGATGACAGCACTTTCACGCCCCAGTAGACTGGAAGACCTCTGCAGTGCTTCCAGTGCTTTGTCGGCTTGATCCCCTGGAACAACCACAATGATTTTGCCTTCGTTGGCCAGGTAGAGCGGGTCCAGACCGAGTATTTCACACATGCCACGCACCTCTGGACGAATTGGTATGGCTGTTTCTTTGATCTTGATGGATACATTGCTGCTGCCGGCTATTTCGTTCAGCACCGAGGCCATGCCACCGCGGGTGGCATCCCGCATACAGTGCACTTCGGGGCAGGCCGTCAGCAGGTCATTAATCAAGCCGTTAAGTGGTGCACAATCGCTCAATATATTGTTTTCGAGGGAAAGGTCCCCGCGCGCTCCTAGAATGGCCGCGCCGTGATCGCCTATGTAGCCGTTGATCAGCACCATGTCGCCGGGCCTGGCTCTGCCGGCATCAATCTGTAAGTGCTTGGGTATGACACCAACACCGGCGGTGTTGATAAATATCTTGTCGCAGGCTCCGCGGTCCACCACTTTTGTATCGCCTGTGACTATTTTTACCCCGGCCCTGTCCGCCGCTTCTTTCATGGATTTGACTATGGTTCTAAGATCGGCTACCGACAGACCCTCTTCGATGATGACGCCACAGGTGAGATAAAGCGGCACGGCGCCGCTCACGGCCAGATCGTTTATTGTTCCGCAGACTGACAATTTGCCGATATCACCGCCGGGGAAAAATATGGGATCGACAACGTAAGAGTCTGTTGTCATAGCCAGACGATCGCCCCTGGCCGTAAGCGCACTCAAATCGATACGGGCCTGGTCCTCCATCAGATCTAAGTGAGCATTGTCGAAGGCTGTGATGAAGACATCTTCTATCAAGTCACGCATGGCTTTACCGCCGCCGCCATGGGACATATTTATGGTGTCGCCTCTCAGTATGCCGCTTCTTTTGCGCAGCCCCGGCGTTGGTGTTGTCATTTTGCCACCTCCGCCTTTTCTTTGAGTGCCATAAGTTCAGGCAAATTGCCAAAGTTGTAATAGGCGGCGCAGGCCCCTTCTGATGAAACCATCAGTGCTCCCATCGGTGTTTCGGGGGTGCATTGAGAGCCGAATACTTTGCATTGCCAGGGCTTGATCTCGCCTTTCAAAACCTCACCGCACTGGCAAGATGATGGGTCGGCAATTTTGATATTGGGCACTGGAAATTTGCGCTCGGCGTCAAATCGCGCGTAAGCGTCGGTGATGCGCACACCGGAGTCATCTATCGATCCCAGACCTCGCCATTCAAAAAAGTCGCGCAGTTGATAGACTCTGGCAATGGCGGCAAGCCCCGGTTGATTGCCGTCTCTGGGGACAATTCTTGCGTATTGATTTTCCATCAAGCATTGACCCTGGGCCAATTGTCTCAGTAGTAGCCAGATTGACTGCACTATATCGAGCGGTTCAAATCCGGTAATGACAATAGGTTTCTTGTATGTGCCTGCGACATAATTGAAGGGCGCTTCGCCGACAACCATGCTCACATGACCTGGAGCTAAAAGACCATCCAGTTGCATGTTGGGTGAATCGAGTATGGCTTTAATTATGGGCACGGTAGTGATGTGATTGCAGAATAGTGAGAAATTATCCAGCCCTTCTCGTTCAGCTTCCAATACTGTCAGGGCGGTGCTCGGCATTGTTGTTTCAAAACCGAGAGCAAAAAATATTATTTCTCTGTTCGGATTTTTGCGCGCCAGAGTCAGGGCATCTAAAGGTGAATAAACCATGCGCACATCAGCGCCGTCGGCCTTGGCCTGGAGCAAGCTTTTCTTGCTGCCCGGCACGCGCATAGCGTCCCCGAAAGTGGTGAAAATTACTTCCGGGCGTTCAGCTAGTGAAACGCAGTCGTCCACTCTACCCATAGGCAAAACACAGACCGGGCAGCCCGGACCGTGAATCAGTTCAATTGATTTGGGCAGCAGTTGCTCTATGCCGTAACGGAAAATAGTATGCGTATGGCCGCCGCAAAATTCCATAAGTTGAATCGGTCTGTCGGCGAAGCGTTTGTTTTCTTTCAAAATCTGGGCGGTTAATTGTTCAATCTCAACAATTAGCTTTTGTGCCAAGACAGGATCGCGAAACTCATCTACGTACTTCATTGTGTAGCCTCAGTCTGAGCTTGAGCTTGAGCAAGTAGTATGGCTTCTACTTCTTTTTGAGCTTCACCCAGCTCTGTTAGAAGAGCCAGTGTTTTCTGGGCTTCTTCTTCGTTTATCCTGCTCATGGCAAAGCCTACGTGCACCAGCACCCAGTCGCCGACACAGGATTCTACGCTGTGATTTTCATCGACGATACAGGCGATATTGACCTGGCGTTTGACGCCCGATACATCGACAGTGGCCAAATTTTTTGTGACGTCGATTATTTCAACTATTTGGCCAGGTATGCCAAGACACATTTTTATTCTCCTGTTTTAGTGTAGTGGCGGCACTGATAACAGCCTGACCGAGAGCCAGACCGCCGTCGTTGGGGGGCACCTGATTATGACTCAGTACATTGAAGCCTTCCAGCTGAAGGCGACGACTGACTTCTTCCAGTAGTATTTTGTTTTGAAAGACCCCGCCGGAAAGTGCCACTGTGTTGAGCCAACGTTGATCATCGCGGGTGCAGAGTTTTTGGACGAGGTCCACGATAGCCCTGGCCAGGCCTTTGTGAAATCTGGCGGCCATGATACCAGGAGCGGTGCCGCGCAAAATATCGCCCAACAGCGCCTGCCACGCAGCTAGAGGTTCTATATAAGGGAGGCCCTTGCCGCCCATTGAGGGAATGTCGAACCGGTAGCTCAGATTTTCGCTTTCTTCCTTCAGTGTCTTTAGATCGACAAGTGCTTCCATTTCCACCGCCGCCTGGCCCTCGTAGAAGGCCTGCTCGCGGCATATGTTCATGGCCGCGGCGACGGCGTCGAAGAGTCGACCGCAGGAACTGGAGAGGGGCGAATTAAGGTTTGATTTGAGCATCGACTGCAGTGTACTCAGTGGTTTGGATTCAAGAAAGGCCGTCAGCTCAAGCTCTTCATAGTCCAACTTATAGCTGGGCCAGCCCATCTCAGCCATTATGTGAGCGTAGGTATTGCGCCATGGTTCACGGATGGCTTGGGCTCCACCAGGCATGGCCACCGGTTTGAAAGTACCCAATCGCTCGAAGCCCGAATAATCGCAGAGCAAAAATTCGCCGCCCCAGAAAGTGCCGTCGCAGCCGTAGCCGGAGCCGTCCAGCGCCACGCCCATCACAGGCCCGCCGTCGAGGGGCCAGTTGTTGTCGGCCAGGCAAGATGCGATATGGGCGTGATGATGCTGTATCTCGTGCAAAATGATTTTATTGTCGTCGTCTTTGCCGTCCTCTTTGTGATCGGATCTGGCCATGGCGCGGCCAAGTTTGCTTGAGAGATATTCCGGATGCATGTCGACGGCAATTTGACAGGGCTGATGCTGGAAACACTGGGTGTATAGCTTGAGATTATTTTTGTAGTCGTTGTAGCTCTTAAGCTCCTCCAGATCACCCATGTGCTGTGACAAAACGGCGCGTCCAGCTGTGGCCAGGCAGAAAGTATTTTTCAATTCTCCTCCCATGGCCAGGATCGATGGACTGGTCTGGAAGCCCTCGGGTAGTATTATCGGTATCGGTGCATAACCGCGGGCGCGGCGCATAATGGTGGCTTTGCCATTTATCACCCGTACGACCGAATCATCGAGACGATTTACTATTTCGCGGTCATGCAAAAGGAAGTAGTCGGCAATTTCAGCCAGCCGGTCTCTGGCCTCATCGTTATCTATGCATTGCGGTTCGTCCGAACGGTTACCCGAAGTCAGTACGACCGGCTTTTGCAAACGTTCAAATAGTAAGCTATGCAGCGGCGTATAAGGCAGCATAAAGCCCAGAGTGTTTTGCCTGGGTGTGACCGAGGGCGCGATATCAGTGCCTTCTTTAGTTGCCATAACCACAATCGGTGCGGCCGTAGATGTGAGAAGTTTTTCTTCCTGAGCGTTGACAAAACAGTATTGCTTGATCACATCCAATTCGCCGGCCATTAATGCAAATGGCTTGTGGTAGCGCTTTTTGCGTGCTCGCAGCTTGGCTACCGCCGTTTCATTTGTAGCGTCGCAGGCCAGATGAAATCCGCCAATACCTTTCACGGCAACGATTTCTCCGCGCTGGATCAAAGCGGCGGCGGCATCCACCCAGTCAAGCTGACTTAGTTCTTCAAGACAGATTGCCTGACCATCGCTTTTTTTCAGCCAGGCTTTTGGACCGCAGGCGTGACAGGCATTTGGTTGCGCATGGAAGCGGCGGTCGAGGGGATTTTGATATTCCTTGAGACAGTCGCCGCACATTTTGAAGACTGACATGCTGGTGGCGGATCTATCGTAGGGAATGGATTTTATAATCGATAGGCGTGGACCGCAATGCGTACAGTTTGTGAAGGGATAGCGGAAGCGGCGCTGCTGTTGACTAGCAGCATTGAGCGTGTCGTCCCGGCACTCAG
>Ga0105248_10003414_pt1 | contig 17647 bp, 11 predicted proteins | sample KBSS34metaG_FD_81524 | JGI IMG/M metagenome (GOLD analysis project Ga0105248, IMG submission 81524) | Switchgrass rhizosphere microbial communities from Kellogg Biological Station, Michigan, USA - KBS S3-4 metaG | ecosystem: Host-associated > Plants > Roots > Rhizosphere > Soil | place... | reverse complement strand
CTGCTTGTACATGTTCGCGCCGCACTGCGGGCAGATGCGATACGGCCGGCCGTCGGCGCCGACAAAGGTCTTGGCGCCATCGCCTTCCTGGGCCTGCTGCGCGGGCGCCTTGTCGTCCTTGTCGTCCTTGTCCTTCGCGTCCTGCTGGTCGGACGTGTCCTGCCCGTCGGCTGGCTTCTGATCGGTCTGAGCGGGTTGACCGCTTTGCTGTTGCTGCGGTTCCTGCGCCGAGAGGATGCTGGGGATCGCGAACGCGGACGCGGCGAGCAGCGCCGAGCCCTTCAGGAAGCTCCGGCGATCGTTACGCGCTTGCAGCCGTTTCAGGATGTCCTCGGGCACGGTGTTCGCTCCTCCAGCTATTTCAGCACTACCCGCGGGCTTCGAGCAAGAACCTTCTCAGTCTACGCAACCGCGTCCGTGCCGAATTCGACCCGCCCGCCCCGGGCGCGGAACGCGTCCAGCATCGGCTGCAGCTGTTGATTCAAGCTCGTCGCCGCGATCCATTCGCCCTCGAGGACTCGCAACACCTGCACGCCGCGCAGTTCGTCCTCGATGCCGCGCAGAAGCTCATCGACCGACGGCGTCCCGAAATCCGCCGGCGGCTCGCCCATCCACTCCTGATGATCGAACGCGGAGCTCTCACCCGCAGTCCCCGCGAGCATCTGGTGATTCACGCTCTGCATGAACAGTCCCCGGCACGATAACTCCAGCGTGCGCCCTTTCGGGGTCGGCCGCAAACGGAGAAAGTCGCGCCGGTTCATCTCAGGCCTGCGTCGCCAGTTCGAAAATCGTCCGCTTGACCATCGCCTTGGTCAGCGGAATCTTGTAGGCGTTCTTGGACAGTGGCCGCGCTCCTGCGACGGCCGCTTCGCCCGCCTGCGCCGCAAGCGCCTCGGTGATGCGCTGACCGGTCAGCAGTTTCTCGACCTCAGGCAGGCGCCAGGGAATCGGCGCCACGCCGCCGAGCACGACGCTCGCACGCCGGCAGACCTGCTGATCCATCTCCAGCACGACGGCCGCGCTGACGACAGCATGCGTCCAGGCCTCGCGGTCCAGTACCTTGTGATACGTGCTGCGCGTGCCGGGCTTCGCCGCGGGAATCTGCACCGAGACGAGCACGTCTTCGTTGCCGAGCACGTTCTCGTGCTCCGCGTTCTGCCGCGGCAGCACGAAGAAGTCGCGGGCCGCCAGCCGGCGCTCGCCCGATGGACCGACGACCCGGAAGGTCGCGTCGAGCGCCATCAAGGCCGGGGCCGTGTCCGACGGATGCACGATGTAGCTCGGGCCGCCGCCGAAGATCGCGTGGAACTGATTCTCGCCGGCAAACGAGAAGCACTGATTCCCGCCCGCCTTGAAGCAGGGAAACCCGTTCCGGAAGTACCAGCACCACGGCCGCTGGCAGACGTTGCCCGACAGCGTGCCGACGTTGCGGATCTGCGGCGTCGCGACGCTGCCGGCCGCTTCGGCCAGCACGGCGTGCTGCCGCTTGATCAGATCGTGGCGGCTGAGCGCGTCGAGCGTCATCTCACCGCCGATGGTCACCCCGCTTGCGGCGGAGGTCACCTGATCGGCGTTGCGCAGGGTGCGCAGGCTCACGATGACATCAGGGCGGACGATGCGTTCCTTGACGAGGCCGAGCAGATCGCTGCCGCCGCTCGAGAACGAAACCGCCTTGCCTTCCTTGTGAGCGTCCTGCGCCAGCTTGACCGCCTGCTGGACGTCGCGGGCACCCGCGTGTGCAAAGGTTTTCATGCGAGTGCTCCCAGAATCTTGTCGCGCGTGATCGGCAGATCCTTCATGCGGCGACCGATGGCGTTGAAGATCGCGTTGCCGATGGCGCCGGGCGACAGGATGATGCCCGACTCGCCCATGCTCTTCGCTCCGTACGGCCCGAACCCGTCGTCGGACTCGACGAACGTGACTTCGATCGGCGGCGCGTCGCGATGCGTCGGGATGCGATCGAAGTAGTAGCCGGGCGTGAGCGGATGTCCGGTGCGCGCGTCGTAGAGCAGGTTTTCGTGGAGCGCCATGCCGATGCCCTGGATGGCCGCGCCCTGGATCTGGCTCGTCGCGGTCAGCGGGTTCATGATGCGGCCGCAATCGTGCACGGTCGTGTATTTCGTGATGCGCACGTGGCCGACTTCGGTGTCCACTTCGGCCTCGACGAAATGCGCGCCGAAGGCGCTGCGGACGCGGTTGTCCATCCGCGGCTGCGGCGTCGCCGACGACACCAGGATCTCGGTGCCGGTCGGCGTGCCCTTCTCGGCGATCTGCTTCTTCAGGCCGCGGACCGCTTCGATGACCGCCCAGCCGGTCATGATCGTGGTCCGGCTGCCCGACTCGCCCACCGAGAACGGGCAGCGATCCGTGTCACCCCAGACGACGTCGACCTGCGACAGCGGCACGCCCAGTTCGTCCGCCGCGATGATCCCCATCGTCGTCTTGGCGCCGGCGCCGACGTCGGTGACGCCGACAAAGACCGTGTACTTGCCCTTCGCGTCGAGTTGCACGACAGCGCTGCTCGAGCCGATGCCCGAACGGAACACCATGTAGGTGAATCCGGCGCCGCGTTTGATCGGCCCGCGATCCGATCCGGGCTCCGGTTTCCAGCGCCGCTTCCAGTCGAAGCTGGCCGCGCCTTTATGGATGCATTCCTCGAGCGTGTAGTTGGTGTACGGAACCGTGTCGCGCGACATCCGGCTCATGTTCCGGATCCCGAACTCGACCGGATCCATCTTCATCTTGTACGCGACGTCGTCCATCATCGACTGGATGCCGAAGAACCCCTGCGGAAACTCCGGTCCGCGGAAATTGCCCGACACCGTTTTGTTGGTGTAGACGGGATGGATCGTGCTCTCGACGTTGGCGCACTTGTAGAGCTCGACGCCGCCCTGGGCGCCTGAGTTCTTGCGATATCCGCCCATGCCGCTGTAGCCGCGGAGCTCGATGCCCTGGAGCGTGCCCTCGTTGTCCACACCGACCTTGTAGTACTGCGTGGTCGGCCAGCGTCCATGCATGCCAAGGAAATCGTCCCTGCGCGACAGTTCGAGCTTGACCGGCGCGCCGGCTTCCTTCGCCAGCGACGCGGCGATGAGGTCGGCGTCCTGATTCTGATTCTTGTTGCCGAAATTCCCGCCCATGTACTGGCAGACGATGCGGACTTTCTCGTCGGGCATGCCGAGATCGCGCGCCATGTCGTGGCGGCAATTCGCGATGCCGCCGCTGGGCGTGTAGACGGTGAGCTTGTCGCCTTCCCAGTGCGCCACCGCGGCGCGCGGCTCCATCTGCGCGTTGTGGACGAACACCGTCGAGTAGCGATCCTCGAAGACGTGTGCCGAACTGGCGAACGCCGCGGCGACATCGCCCCGCTTCTGTGACTGCGGCGCCGCCTCGTTCCGGTTGTTCAGCGCGAGATTGCCCTCGGGCCAGATTTTCGGCGCGTCGGGCTTGAGGGCCTCTTCCTGATCGATCACGAACGGCAGCACTTCATAGTCCACGGCGATCAGCGTCAGCGCTTCCTCGGCGACGTGACGATTGACGGCCGCAACCGCGGCGACCGGCTCGCCCACGAACCGCACGGGATTGTTGAACGCGTAGCGCCGCTGCTTCGTGTTCTTCTTCACCTCGTCGCTGTACTGCTGGCCGCCGGCGACCGACCCGGCGCCCCACACGACCTGGCAGTTCTCGTGCGTGAGCACCGCCTTGACGCCCGCGAGTGCCTTCGCTTTCGAGACGTCGATCGACTTGATCCGGGCGTGCGGATGCGGGCTGCGGAGTACTTTTGCGTAGAGCATGCCGGGCAGTTGCACGTCGCCCGTGTACTTCGCGCGTCCTGTCACGCGCTCCACGGCGTCGATGCGCGGCGTCGCGTGGCCGATCACCTTCATCGGCGTGACGCCGGACGGTGTGTTACCGGTGGCGGGAGCGGCCGCCGGCGCTTGCGGGTTGGCCTGCTGCTTCATCGCGCACCTCCCGCGCTCGTCCGCGCAGGCGTGCCGGCATACGCCACGACCGCCTCGATGTAGCGGTTGTAATTCGCGCAGCGGCACAAGTTGCCGTACATCGCGGCGCGCGCTTCGTCGGCGGTCGGATGCGGATTGCTGGCAAGCAGCGCCTTGGCGCTCATCAACTGGCCCGACGTGCAGAAGCCGCACTGCGCGGCGTCATGCTCGACGAACGCCTGCTGCAGCGGATCGAGCGCGCCGTTCCTGGCCAGGCCTTCGACCGTCACCACCGACTTGCCGTCGGCCCAGATGGCGAGATTGCTGCACGAGTAGATTGGCTTGTCGTCGAGGAGGACCGTGCACGCACCGCACTCGCCGCGATCGCAGCCGATCTTGGTACCGGTCAGCCCGAGATGATCGCGCAGCAGTTCGACCAGCGTCCACCGGTCTTCGACTTCCACGCGGTGCACCGTACCGTTCACGGTGACGCGGATGGTCGTCCGCGGCACGGACGGGTCGGCGACGATGGCCGGAGGCGCGGCGGGCGCCGTCTGCGCGTCGAGCGCGGGGATCGCGGCGGTGACGACGATGGCCGCTCCGGCCGCTTCGATAAACGCTCGACGCGAGAGCTCCAGTTCGCTCTTCGTCACTTCGGCGTCTGTTTTCTTTTTACGTGTGCTCATCGCTGATTCCCTGTCGCACCGGCAGGCCGCGTGGACGCAGCCGGCAGCGCAAATGCGAGGAACTCCGCCGACGGACTTGCGACGGCCACCACGATGTACTGGCGGCCGTTGAGCATGTAGGTCATCGGCGCTCCGCCCTGCGGCCCGGGCATCCAGACCCGGCCCGCATCCTTCCCGGTCGCCTTATCGTAAGCCCAGAGCCAGGCGCCGCGTTCGCCATTCGGCTTGGTCGAGAAACCGGATTCGCCGGCAATCAGCAGGCTCTTGGTGACGAGCGTGCCGACGCTGCCGGTCTTGCCGGTCCGGGGAATATTCAGCCCTTTCAGCGCCGGGTGGTTCTTGACGTTGTCGGGCGTCTCGCCGTGCGGGACCTTCCAGATGAGTTCGCCGCGATCGAGATTGATCGCCGAGATCTGACCGTAGGGCGGCTTAATGATCGGCAGGCCGCCCTCGAGGGTCGGCCCGCCGATCCCCACCCCGGCACCGTATCCCGCCGGCATCGGTGGCGGGGCGTGCGGACCCGGGATCTCACCAGCACCCGACTGATAGCGGGTGCCGACCTCGGCGTTGCCGAGGACATAGTTCATGTCCGACCACTCTTTGCTCGGCGGCGGAATCAGTCCCATGAAGATCAGCGTCGTGGACGTGGACGCGAAGACCGTGTGCGTTTCGGGATCGTACGAGCCGCCCGGCCAGTTCGTACCGCCGAGCGCACCGGCCAGCGTCAGCGTGCCGAGCGGTCCGCCCACCTTGCTGACGACGGGCGGCGTGTACAACGGTCCGAGCTTGTACTTGGAGAGAATCCGATCGGCCTGCGCCTTGATCTCCGGCGTGAAGTCGGCCGCCTCCGCGAGCGAGACGTCCTGGCGATCGTAGGCGGGCGGTTTCGTCGGATACGGCTGCGTCGGCGCGTACCATTCGCCCGGCACGTCGCCCTTCGGAACGGGACGTTCTTCGATCGGCCAGACCGGCTGACCGGTCACGCGATCGAAGACATAGAGGAACGCCTGCTTGCTGGGAACGGCGACCGCCTTGATCGCGCGGCCGTTGACCGTGATGTCCGCGAGGATCGGCGCCGACGAGAGATCGTGATCCCACAGCGGATGGTGCACGAACTGGAAGTGCCACTTCCGCTGCCCGGTCTTCAGATCGACGCAGACCAGGCTTTCGGAGAACAGGTTGTTGCCGGGACGATGACCGCCGTAGATGTCGTGTGTCGGAGATTCGACCGGCAGATACGCGAGACCGAGATCCTCGTCGATCGACATCTGCGTCCAGACGCCGGTGTTGCCGGTGTAGTCGGCCGAGTTGTTCAACCACGTATCGGCGCCGACTTCACCCTTCTGCGGAATCGTGTGGAAGATCCACAGCCGCTTCCCGGTGCGCACGTCGTAGCCGCGCACGTAACCCTTGTAGGCCTTCTGGTAGCGCGGCGTCATGCCTTCGCGGAACGACGCGCCGATCAGCACGACGTCCTTCGCGATGACCGGCGCCGATTGAATGCCGATCTCGCCTTTCGTCAAGTCGATCGTCTGATCGTCCTCGAGCTTCAGATCGACGACGCCGTTCTTGCCGAAGGAGGCGATCGGGTTGCCGGTCTTGGCGTCGAGCGCGACCAGGCGGTAGCCCACCGTGGTGTAGAGAATCCGTTCCTCGCGGCCGTCGGTCCAGTACGACACGCCGCGGCCGGACCATTGGCGCGGCGCCCAGACGGCGCGCTCGCCTTCGTCTTCGCGATGCGCCCAGAGCTGCTCGCCGGTGGCCGCGTCGATCGCGACGACCGACCGCCGGCTGCCGGCTGACGTATAGAGGACGCCGTTGACCATCAGCGGCGTCGCCTCGAGGCGCTGTTCAGGACGCGGGCCGAGGTTGTCGGTGCGGAAGCGCCAGGCCAGTTCCAGCTTGTCGAAGTTGCCGGCGTTGATCTGGTCCAGCGGCCGGTATTTCGTGTTCGCCAGATCGGCGCCGTAAGACGGCCACTCGTTGACGTTGCCGCGCGCCGCCGGCGGACGCGCATTCGACTGGCCGCCCAGCCGCGGCACGAACGACACGACGGCCGTACCCAGAAGGACGACGACCGGGATCACGCGCAAAGGATGTTGAAAGAGAGTCATGGATGTTGTGCCATTTTTGGCCCGGTCCCGCGGGCGGGCAATACCCAACTACAGGTAGCGGAACGAGTGATTCTACCGGCTGGCGCGCTCGAGCGCGACGCGCGCCGCGTCCAGAATTTCGACAAATGCCGGGTTGCCGTGGGCCGAGAGCTCCACGGCTCGCTCCGCGAGCGCCACCGCCGAGCGCAGGCTCTGGACCGTGGCTCGCGGGTCGTCGGTCATCACCGAGGCCAGCGCCGCCATGGCATTCGGCCAGTCCGGCTGCAGCCGGATCGCCTCCACGAGATGATCGACCGCCTGCGCGCGGTCGCCGGCCATCGCAAACCCCACGCCCGCGCTCAACTGAATGTCCGCATTGCCCGGTTCGAGGCGCAGGGCCTGCGCGTGGTGGGTCCGCGCGGTCGCATGGTCGCCGGCGGCATCGAGAACGACGGCCAGGCTGCTGTGCGCGCGAGCATGATTGGCATCGGCCAGAAGCGCCGCTTCGAGATACTCGCGCGCCGCGAGGCGATCGCCGGCCGCCAGCAGCGCCGCACCGACGTTGTAGCGCGCCGCCGACGACGCGGGACGAAGCGCCAGCGACGCCTTGAATTCGTCCACCGCGGCACGCGGCTGGTTCGCGTCCGAGTACAGCAGCGCCAGATCGTCGTGCAGTGCGACATTCTGCGGATCGCGGGCGAGCATCATCCGCCGCCCGTCGATCTCGGCCGGCAGGATTTTTTCGTACACGCGCCGGTTCAGCGTCGCCCGCGCGCGCGGATCGCGCGGCACGGCCTGAAACCACAACTCGGCCATCTCGTCGGACGTCTGCTGACCATAGGTCACGCGGCGCGGCGGCGTGTTGGGATTGCGCGGATTCGCCGCCGAGTTGTCATAGCTGTACTCCATCACCAGCGTGGAACCGGCCGGCAGAAACACCGGCGTGACAAATCGATAGACATCCTGCCAGTCGAAGTCCCAGTCCGCGATATGAATCAGCGGCTGAAGGCTGCCGTCCGGCAGCCGCGCGAAGCCGCGCAGGTCGTGCGCCAGATAGTGCGCGTGCGGCTGCACGGTCAGCAGATCCACGTCGGTTGGCAGGGTGAACGAATCTGTCACGCGCTGCGCCTGGACATTTGCCGGGAAGTCGAGATCCTGCTTCGTCAGCCGCAGCATGGTCGGGATGCGGGTCGGCGTGTCCTTCGCAAAATAGAGACCGATGCTCGCCTGCACCTGTTCTTCTTTGCCGGACGGCCGCAGGTGCAGCATCATCACGAGGTCGCTCGACGCCGGCAGCGACCAGGCGATGCCGTCCGGCGCCACGTTCGGTCGATGGCCCGGCGCCCAGTCGAGAAAGAAGCCATCCGGGGCGCGCGCCGACGGCGCGATCAGCCCTTCGTAACCCGACTCCTTGTCCTGTTCGTCATAGCGCCGCGAGGCACCCGAGGCATCGATCTGCAGCGTCGCGTGATGGACGACGCGGGCGTTGCCCGGATGAAACTCCCACGCGCGGACGTATCGCATCTGGCCGGACGCGACCGGCACGACGAAATTGCGGAACATGTCCGGCCCGCCCGCCCGCAGCGCATAGGCCGGCATCGTCAGAACCAGATCCGGCTCGCCGAGCTCCCACCCGCGCGGGAATTCCGGCGCCGGCGGCAGATCCGCACGATCGCCTTCGCGCAATCCGTCCGCCAGCCAGCGCCGGAACACGTCGATCTCCGCGTCCGTCAGCCTGCGCGATCCGTCGAACTCGCCGTAACCCGGTTCCGGCTTCCACGGCGGCATGCGGCGCGAAGCGGTGAGATCGGCGATCTGACGCGCATGCTGACGCGCCGCGTCGAAGGTCAGCAGGGCCGAAGAGGAGGAGCCACCCGGCCGATGGCATGTCGCGCAGGAGCGATAGAGCAGCGGCGCGACGTCTTTTGAGAACGTGATCGGGGCGGCGGATTGGGCGAAGACGACTTGGGACGCGGCGAGGAGAAGGAGAACGACCCGAAGAATTGGGAATTGGGAATGAGGAATTGGGAATTTGGAATTGGGAATTGAGAATTTAAGACCGCACGCACGTGTGCGCAGGTCGTGCGGTCCTCGTGAGCCGATCGCTCTCAATTCCCATCCGTTCTAAGGCGCGAATCCCGAATTCCTAATTCTTCATTCCCAATTCTGAATTCCTCAGAATCGCACCTGGACCTGGAAGCGTACCAAACGGCCGTCCAGAATGCGAAGCGGTGTTCCAACCGCCGGATAGGCGGTCGTCTCGCTGAGCACCGGGTTGGCGTTCAGCATGTTGAACAGGCTCACCTCGGGCGACACGCGTGTGGCTCCCACCTTGAACGCCTTCGAGAACGTCATGTCCAGCTGATTCACGCGCGGCAGATACCGTTCGCCGGGCTTGTTCAAGCGCATCGTCACCGACGACTGGCCCATCGCAACCCCGGTGATCGTGCGGAAGCTGGCCGCGGTCACGACATACGTCTGGGCAACCGCATCCCCGGGCGAGCTCTGGAACACGGCGCTCAAACGGATGGCGTACGGAAGCGGGTAGCTGCCCGACACCTTGGCGGTCGTCAGCATCGGGATGTCGAATTGGCTTTGATCGCAAAAGCGCGTGTTGTTCGGATCGGTCACGTCACACGCGATCTGCACGGTCCGCCCGGTGGACGTCCCACCGGTGAGGATGGCGCCGTTCCTGAAGCGCGCGTTCATCGTGATGTCGAATCCGTTGTAGCTCGTCTTGTTATTGACGGACGTCACGTCCAGCTCGTTGGTCGGCGCGGACAGGGCCGCCGTGCTGACGTTGTAGACCGTCATCGACTCGCCGTTGTTCCGCGGATCCGGGATGGCGAACGGCGTATACGCGCTGAACGGAATGGACAGGCTCGAGGTGTAGCTGATCGCGTGGAATTCGCGGCGGAAGAAGTTGGCCGCGAGCCCGAGCCCCGGTTTCAGTTCGTGAATGATCCCGGCGTTGTAGACGATCTGAAACGGCCGCTCGAGATCCGGCGACGGGTTGCGATTGCGCCGCGCGCCGAAAGTGCTCGACAACTGGCCGAAATTGATCTCGCAGCCCGGCGTCAGGTAGACGCAGCCCATGTCGCCCTGCGCGATGTCGTCCTTGTTGAGATCGTTCCACGACAGGTTCGAGGTGGTCTGCACCATCGGGTTGTAGGTCTGCGGAAAGCTCGTGGCGTCCTGCTGCATGTAGCGGCCGACGCTCCCCTTCAGGCCGGTCTTGCCGTTGCCGAAGAGATCGTAGGCGGCGCCGACGCGCGGCACCCAGTTCTTGAAGTCAGGCAGGTTTTTGATGCCGTCGAACTGGCGCGCGGGCACGAACCGGCCGGCCCCCGCCGACTGCGGCGCGACTTCGGCGTTGAACCGCTCGTAGCGGAGACCGGGATTGAGCGTCAGCCGATTGATGCGCCAGGAATCCTGCACGTAGATGCCGGAGTCGCCGTTGAGATCGGCGCGCGAACTGATCGGCGTGTTGTAGGCGCGGACCTGCAGCGGCACGGTGTTGTTGTAGACCTGAACCAGGTTGCCGTTCTGCGTGACGGTGTTCTTGATCCAGCCGTACTTGTGCTGCACGCCGACCTTGAGGCTGTGCGAACCCGTGACATACGATGCGTTCGCGACGATTTGATTGGCGACGAACGGATTGTAGAACTCGGTCGTCGCGGCGTTGAACACGGTCTTCGATCCGATCGCGCTGTCGCTCTTCGAGATGTCGCCGTACGGGTTGGTCGCGCTCGGACGCGCCACGTCGTCCTGGTATTTCAGGTTGTAACCCAGAAAGTTCTTGGAAAATCCGGCTTCGACGAGCAGCTTGCTGGTCAGCGTGCCGGTCCACTTCACCTGTTCGTCGTACCCGAACTGATCCTGGTTGCCGGACCCATCCGGCGTCTGGCGGCCGGTCTCGCTGCCGAAGTAGTCGCGATACTTGGGCAGCGCGTCGTACATCACCGACAGCTTGTTCTTCGCGTTCACCTGCAGCGTGAGCCGTGTGGTGTACGCCTGCAAGTGGCTGCGATCGAAGGCCGGGCTGCCATCGTCGAAGTACTGGTTGGCGATGTAGTTGGCGGCGCCCCACTCGCGCGTCGAGTGGAAGAACCAGAGGCGGTTCTTGAAGATCGGACCGCCGATGCTGGCGTTGAAATCGTAGATGCTGCGCAGGCTGGGCGGCACGGTCAGGCCCGCGGCCATCAGCTCGGCATCGTTGTTCTCGCTTCGGAAGTTTTCGTTCGAGTACATCGCGACGCCGTCGAAGGAAAACCGGTTGCCGCCTTCCTTGGGGATCATGTTGATCCGCACGCCGCCGGTCTGCGAATCGGCCGACCCGGCGACCACCTGATACGACATCTCCTGGTAGGCACCCTGGTTGTGGTACACGCCGGCGATCGACCCCTGGTTGAGCAGGGTCATCACGCTCATGCCGTCCACTTCGAGCGCCGTGTCGTTGGCGAGTGATCCGTACGCGACGACCGTGCCCTGCCACATCTGCGATGCACCGCCGACGTCGAAGCGGCCGGAACCCGACGGCGCGAGCGCGGGAATGGTCGCGGCCAGACTCTGATAGCTGCGGCCGGTCGGCAGCGCTTCGATCTGATCTTTCGACAGCACCGTGCGGCTCATCGTGCTCTGCACGTCGACGACGGGTGACGCGCCTGACACGGTAATGGTTTCCTCGATGCCCCCGACTTTCATCTGCGCGTTGACGGTCGCGGTGAAATCGGACTCGAGCACGATTCCGTCGCGCACGAAGGTCGTGAAGCCGGCCAGCGTGAAGGTGACCTTATACGCGCCAGGCCGCAAGTCGATGATGCGGTACGCGCCGTTGGTGTCGCTGACTGCGTCACGCGTCTGGGAAATGAGCGCCGGACTGCTGACCTCGACGGTCACGCCGGGCAGGACGCCGCCGGAGGAGTCGGTGACGGTTCCGGCGATCACGCTCTGCGCGGCCGCCGTCATGGGGTACAGCACGATTCCGAGCAGGACACCGAGCAACCGCCTCGACGTCATCACGCGCACCATGTGGCATTCCTCCAAGCTGTTGAAACAACTCCTCCGATCGGAACGAAGGCAGAGCTATCCCGAGACGGAGCAGTTCTAACGTGCGGTCAGGGGGGTCGCAATACCCAACAGCAGGTAGAAAGCCTCACAGACAGGGGGGATCTAAGAACTTGAAGATTGTCGGTGCGGAGTGCGGGGTGCGGAGGTGCGAGGTGCGGTGCTTTGTGCGGGGTGCCAAGTGCAGGGTGCGCTGCTGGTTGCAGGGTGCAGTGCACCTCGCACCCACGCACGCCGCACCTGGCACTGCACGTCGCACCACGCACCCCCGCACCTCCGCACCTCCGCACCTCCGCTGCGGCTCACGCAATATGAATGATGCCGCGTCGTAGCGCTGCAGTGATTGCTGCGCTTCGATCCTTCACCTTGAGCTTGGCGAGGATGTTCTTCACGTGCACCTGCGCGGTCTCTTCGCTGATCCCGAGGGACGCGGCGATCTCCTTGTTCCGCATGCCTTGGGCGATGAGCTCGATGACCTGGATCTCGCGGCGCGTCAGCGTCGGGCCAGCCGCGCGCTGCGCGAGGCTGGCCTCCACGTCCGGCCCGATCCGCGACTCGCCCTTGCGCACCTCGCGGATGACCCGAATGAGGTCATCGGACAGCATGTCTTTGAGCAAATACGTGGCCGCGCCCGCCTGCAGCGCGCGGTGGATGTCTTCATCGCCGCGGAACATCGTGAGCACGACGATGCGCGCGGCCGGGTCCAGCGCGCGAATCTCGCGAATCGCTTCGACGCCGCCCATCGCGCCGAGCTGCAGATCCATCAGCGTGACATCGGGGCGGTGCTGCCGGAACATCGCGACCGCTTCCTCGCCGGAGGCGGCCGACGCGACCACGTGCATGTCGGGCTGCCGGTCGATGATGAGCGCAATCCCCTCCCGCACGATGCGGTGGTCGTCGACGCAGAGGACCCGGATCCGTTCGGCAGCAGTCGCGTGCACTGATGGCTCCAGCATCATGCCGTTCTCGCCAGCGGTACGACCGCGGTCACGGCCGTGCCCTGCTCGGCGCCGGTCGCCACGATCAAACGGCCGCCGACCACCGCCGCGCGCTCCTTCATGCTCGCCAGGCCGTAGTGATGATCGTCGTTCAGGTGGGCCGGATCGAATCCGCAGCCGTTGTCCGAGACGCGCAGCGTCATGGCGCGCTCGTCGTAGCTCAGTTCGACGGTGATCTGCGACGCGTGCGCGTGATGCACGGCGTTGAGCACGGCCTCCTGCCCGATTTTCAGGACCTCCTCCTCGACTCTCGGCAGGGCCCGCGGCGCGGATTCCGCCATGGCGAACTCGACGCGAATGTCGTGGCCGTTGATCGCGTGCTCGGTCGCATCGCGCAGCGCCGCCGCCAGGTTGCGGTGTTCCAGCTTGGGCGAGCGCAGATCCCAGATCGCCTGGCGCGCTTCGCGGATGTACTCCTCGACCTGCTTGCGCATCCGCACGAACTGGTCTTTCTTGATCGCCGCCGACTCGTTGAGGTCACCGGCCATCGCATCGCACTGCAGCGCGACGCCGACCAGGCTCTGGAGCAGCGTGTCGTGAATCTCGCGGCTGAGCCGTGCCCGTTCGCCGAGCAACAGCGAGAACTGTTTGCGGACCTGATGGAGGCGCATCTGCCAGGCGCCGGCGATCATGCCCACCAGCAGGAGCGCGCCCAGCCCGTAGAACCAGCGGGTCTGGTAGAACATCGGCGCGATCGAGAAAGCCCAGACCGCTCCCGGCTCCGACCAGCCGCCCACATCGTCGCTGGCCGCAACCTGGAAGACGTATGGGCGCGGCGGCAGATTCGTGTAGAAGGCCTGGCGCCGCGCGTCGCTCACGATCCAGTCGGTGTCGAAGCCTTCCAGCTTGTAGCGGAAGCGCGTCTTGAGCGCCGATGTCAGGTTCACGACCGTGAAGTCGATCTCGAGGCGCCGCGCCCCCGCCGGCAGCGCCATGCCGCCGAGGACGCGCACCGGCCGCCCGTCGGCAACGGCCTCTTCGATGCGAACCGGCGCCGGCGGCCGCGGCTGCTGCAGTTCGCTCGGATCCATGATCGTGACGCCGCGCGCGGTCACGAACCACAATCGTCCGTCACTGGCGCGCACGACCCGGCGGTTGTTCCCGAGATCGACCGGGACGCCGGCAATGCCGTCGGAGCGGTCGTACACGGTGAAGTGCGGCTTGTAGGCCCGATCGGCAGTCGCCTTGCCGAACTCGTTCTTGTCGATGTGGACGATCCCGGCGTTGCTGCCGAACCACAGCGAATCGCCGGCATCGCTGATCACCGCCACCACGCCGTTGGCCGGCAGACCGTCGCGCACTCGCAGCGTCACGAACTGTCCGCTCCAGTAGCGGCTGATCCCGCTGGAGCCGCCGAGCCACACGACGCCGCCATCATCCTCGTGAAACGAATCGTAGATGCCGCCGTCGAGCCCATCGTTCGGGCCGAACACTTGGAACGCCCCGTCGCGCGGCGCGACCGCCACCTGTCCCGTCGACAGCCCCAGCCAGAGGCGGCCGGTGCGATCGCTGTACATCGCTGTCACCCGCGTGGCGTGAGGGTCGAACGGCATGGCGACGCTCCTCGCCTGCGTACCATCCCAGCGAAGCAATCCGCGCGTGGTGTTGTACAGCCAGAGACCGCCCTGCCCGTCCGGCGCGATCGATTCGACGTCCTTCAAGAGCTCGCGATCGGCGACCGGCACCGATGTCGCACGGCCGTCGATCAAACGGACCAGACTGCGCGTGGTGGCGACCCAGAGCGTGCCGTGATCGTCGACCGACAGCGCGGTGACGCGCGCGTCATCGGGCCGCCATTCCCGGAGTTTCCTGCTGGCGGCGTCGAACTCGACGAGCCCGTCCACCGTGCCGACCCAGACGTTGGCGTCCGGCGTTTTCTCGACGCCGCGCACGATGCCGAGATCCACGATCTGCGAAATCTTGCGCGGCGTGAGTCGATTCAGTCCTTCGGTGGTCCCGGCCCAGACGTTGCCGTCGCGATCTTCGAGGAGCGAGTACACACCGTCGCCGAGTAAGCCCGTGAGACTGGTCGCCCGCTCGAACGTCGGGCGCCCGCCGTCCGGTGCCGGCCGCATCCGCCACAGCCCCTGGCCGCCGGTCGCAATCCACATGTTGCCGCGGCGGTCGTAGAGCAGGCGCATCCCGCGGCCGCGCTCGGTCGAGACGACCCCGGGGCGGCCCGAACGGGAAGATCGGAATCCGGTCACCGGATCGGTCAGCCACATCACGCCCGCCGTGTCCTCGGCAATCGCGCGCACCAGGTCGGTGGTGCGATCGACGAGAACGAACGCGCTCGCGCCGGCCTCTCGCACGAACAACCCCGCCGACGTGCCGATGAACAGCGCGCCGCGAGCGTCCACGTGCGCACTCGCCACGGCCAGCGTGGTCCCTTCGACGAGCGGCCTCTTTTCCCATCGGCCGTTCACGAACTGATGCAGGCCGCGTGCGTTCCCGGCCCACATCGACCGGTTCGCATCCTCGATCAGCGTCGTCACGGCGCCCGGGCCCAGTCCCTCTTTCTCGCCGTACATCTCCAGATGACCGTTGACGACGTGGCCGACACCGGTTGATCCGCCAAATCCGATCCACAGGCTCTCGTCGTGTGCGAGGACGAGCGCGCGTACCGGTTGCTCGGGCAAGCCGGCAGACGACAGGGCGTTCCACGCCACGAAGCGCGCGCCGTCGAATCGGAACAGCCCGGCGTCGTTGCCCACCCAGAGGTAGCCGTCGCGATCCTGGGCGAGCGCCCAGACCGTCCCAGGCGGCAGACCTTCCTTGTTGTTCCAGGACGTCAGCACGCAGTCGGTGAGGACGTTCCGCAGATCGGCGGATGAGGCCTGAGCCGCGGACAGCACAACGAACAGGCACGCCAGGAAGGAGAGCAGCCGGCTTTTCATGTCACTCGGGCGGCTATTCTGGCATCTCGTCCAAATCGTCCTCCCAGCCGCCGGAAACAGTGGGAGCAGGCTGGAATCGCTGCAACGTGAGCCGATTTTCCGCCCGATCCCGCATTCCAGGATGAAGAAATTCATTGACGGAGGTCGAACCATGAAACGGATCGTCAAGGTGTTGCTGGCCGGGGTGCTTGCGATGGGTCTGCCGGCGGTTGTGAGGGCGCAGGCGCCGGAACAGCGGTCGTTCGAGGAGCTTCAGTCAGCCGGTGTGCTGAAACCGGGAATGGCGGTAACCGTGGAGACGACCGGCGGGCGGCTCAAGGGTTGGATTGGGGACGTATCCGGCAGCACGCTTCGGGTGGAAAACACGCACGGCAGCAAGACCATCGATCAGGCCAGCGTCCGCAAGATCGAACGCCGGGATTCGGTGGCGCGCGGAACCCTGATTGGCCTGGGTGTCGGCCTGGGCGCGATGTTCGTGATCGATCGCGCACTGTGCACGCAGGACCCCGAGTGCTCGACCTACGCGGCCTTGTATGTCGGCTTGCCGGTTCTCGGGGGCAGCGTGGTTGCCGGGACGCTGATTGGCCGGAGCCTCAGTAAAACTGTTTATACGGCGCCGGATGGCCGGCTCGCCGTGAGCGTCGCACCGGTGGTGTCGTCGAAACAGCAGGGCGGGATCGTGGCGGTCGCGTTTTGACGCGGCGCGCCACTCAGACGCGCAGGTGGTAGTAGCCGTGATTCTCTGTCACGTGAACCGGGGCTTCGAACAGCACGCCCAGGCGTTCGTCGGTCAGCATCGCCGCCTTGGATCCGGCGTCCATCACCCGGCCGCGCTGCAGCAGGATGACGTGCTCGACCTCCGGGATGATCTCCTCGACGTGATGCGTGATGAACACGATGGTCGTACCGCGGACCGCGATGCCCCGCACCATATCGAGGAACCGGTGCTGCGCGACGACGTCGAGGCCGACGGTGGGTTCGTCGAGGATCAGGGCGCGAGGCCGTGTGACCAGCGCCCGCGCAATCAGCACGCGCCGCGCTTCGCCGGTCGACATCTCGTTCATCGGTTTTTTCGCAAGGTGGCCGGCGCCAAGGCTGGCCAGCGCGTCGCGCGCACGCGCGCGCATCTCGTCGGAGACGGTCAGATTGACGAGGAAGCCCTGGGTCGCGAAGAAGCCGGACAGGACCGCTTCCTCGCCGCGAATCGCCCCGCCGCTGTGGCCGCTGACGAACCGGTAGTGCAGGTCGCTTGAAATGATGCCGAGCTGCGTGCGCAACTCGAAGACGTTCCACCGATCGGTCCCGAAGACGCGCACCGCCGGCGGCCGTTCGCCGTCGTGCGCGAACGCATAGTCGTTGTGCGTGAGCAGGTTGATGAGCGTCGTCTTGCCGGCGCCATTCGGACCGAGGATCGCCGTGTGCTCGCCGTCGCGAATGGACAGCGTCAGGCCGTCGAGAATCCTGACGCCGTCCTTGACGACGGTTGCGTCGATCAGTTCGAGGAGCGGCGCACCCGCCACTACGAGACGGGCGGGCAGGCGTTGCCGAGATAGCCGCCGCCGCCGCAGTAGGTGGAGTCCTGCAGCTGGATCAGCAGGCCGTCCGGGTCGGTGAAGTACAGCTCCGGCGTGCCTTCTTTTGCGCCGCCGCGATTTTCCATGCGCAGGCTGATGTAATGCTGCATCGGCCCCGGCGTGTTGCCTTCACGCGGCTTGATGCCGACGCTCTCGAGCGCCTTCTGCACCTGCTCGACATTGAAGCCGTCCATGTTCATGCACGAGTGGTTGATGCTCGCGGGACGAGGCGGCGGAGCGGGTGCGGCCGGCGCGGCCCCGGCGCGGCCACGCGCGGCGCCGCCACCGCCGGTGAACATCAGGAACTCGACCGTCGGTCCGATCGCGAGCGTCGGCGCGGTCGGCCCCTGATAGGAGCGGATGCCAAATCCGAACAGCTCCTTGTAGAACT
>Ga0105248_10003412_pt1 | contig 17649 bp, 17 predicted proteins | sample KBSS34metaG_FD_81524 | JGI IMG/M metagenome (GOLD analysis project Ga0105248, IMG submission 81524) | Switchgrass rhizosphere microbial communities from Kellogg Biological Station, Michigan, USA - KBS S3-4 metaG | ecosystem: Host-associated > Plants > Roots > Rhizosphere > Soil | place... | reverse complement strand
CGCGTGAACGCCGGCGACGTCGTCTACGACCTGGGATCGGGCGACGGACGGATTCCGATTGCCGCGGCGAAACGCTACGGCGCCGTCGGCGTCGGCGTCGAGATCGACGCGAAGCTCAATCGCGTGGCGGCCGATCAGGCAAAGGCCGCGGGTGTGAGCGACCGCGTCCGTTTCTTCACCCAGGATCTGTTCGAGGCAGACATCAGCGCGGCCACGGTCGTGACGCTGTTTCTCCTGCCGCGTCTGAACCAGGATCTGATCCCGAAGCTGCGGCGCGAGCTGCGGCCCGGCACGCGGATCGTCTCCCACCAGTTCGACATGGGTGAGCAGTGGCCGCCCGAGAAGTCCCAGGACGTCAGCGGCCTTATGATCTACCTGTGGACCATCAAGTAGCGTCAGGACGCGCGCGGATCATCCGCCACGACTCGGCGCTCGGCCGCTGGGAGTATGCGATCGGCGAGCCGCACGCTTCGCTGCGCCCGCACGTCCGCGATCACTACTACGGCTGGATCGAGCAGATGGCCACGCCCTTGTGCCGGCGCGAGCCGCCGACCGAAATCGTGCCGCTCATCATCAATTTCGGGGCGCCGTTCCACCTGTTCGATCAGGCCGATCCGTCGCGATGGACCGCGTATGGGAGCTTCACGACCGGCGCGTACGATTCATACGTGCTCGTCGGATCGACCGGGCCGTCGGCGGGTCTGCAGGTCAACCTGTCGATCCTCGGTGCGCGCCTGTTTCTCGGGCGTCCGTTGAGCGATTTGACCAACCGTGCCGTGGCGCTCGAAGACCTGTTCGGTCGCGACGCGTCGCGGCTCATCGACGCGCTGTACGAGGCGCCGTCATGGGACGCGCGTTTCGCAATTCTCGATCGCGAGCTTGGCGCGCGCATTGCCGGCGCGCGGACCCCGCCGGCGGCGGTGCTGTGCGCCTGGCATCGTCTCGTCGCCAGCGGCGGCCGTGTCAGCATCGGCGCGATCGTCAGCGAGACTGGCTGCAGCCCGCGGCACCTGATCGCGCAGTGCCGTCAGGAGATCGGCCTGACGCCGAAAACGCTCGCCCGCGTGCTGCGGTTCGGGCGCGCCGTCCGCATCATCAAGGCCGGTGGCGCCGAGCTGAGCGACATCGCCAACGACTGCGGCTACTACGATCAGGCGCATTTCTCCCGCGACTTCCGCGCCTTTGCCGGGGTCACGCCGACCGAGCTGATCGCCAGCCAGCTTCCCGACCGCGGCGGCTTCTCAGCCGACCGGTAAATTTCGTCCAAGACGTCGCCGGACCGCGGCCGCTAGGCTGTGCGCCGGAGGATGTAGCGGTGACGTCGAATATTTTCCCGGCCCTGCGCTATCGAGACGGTCATGCGGCAATCGATTGGCTGGTGCGCACGTTCGGGTTCGAGAAGCAGGCGGTGTTCGATTCGCCGGACGGCGGTGTCGCGCACGCGCAGCTGCGCTTCGGGCCCGGCGTGCTCAGTCTCAGCTCGACGCAGGCGACAGGGCCGGACAATCCGTGGTCCGGCGTTCGTCAGGGCATCTATGTCCACGAGAAAGAGGTCGACGCACATCACGATCGCGCCAGGGCCGCGGGCGCCAGCGTTGTGTCGCCGTTGAAGGATCTCGACTACGGCTCGCGCGAGTATGCGGTGCGAGATCCCGAAGGGCACATGTGGGGGTTCGGCACCTACGACATGCAGGCGCCGGAAGGGGAGCCGAATATCTTCGTCGGCCTCCACTATCGCGACGGCCGTGCGGCGCTCGCATTTCTCGAGCGTGCGTTCGGCTTCAGGAACGCGTTCGAGGTGCAGGGTCCGGACGGCGGCATCCTGCACGCAGAAATGCGGCTGGGCGACGGCGCGATCATGATCGACTCGGGCCAGAGGGACCCGTCTGCGTGGGGTGAGAACGTTCAGGCGATTCATGTGTATCTCCCGGATCCTGATGCGCATTACGCCGAGGCGGTGGCGGCAGGCGCGCCTGTCACGGCTCCGCCGTTCGACACGCCGTGGGCGCGTGGCTATTACACGCGCGACCTCGACGGTTTTCTGTGGGGCTTCAGTAACTACAAGCCACGACCGTAGTTCTGCCCGGCATCTAATCTGCAATCGTTTCTCCCGTGATTGGACCATGGAGGGAGACGACTCATGAGTAAATGGAAGATCGCATGCAGCGCGGCGATATTCGCCGCCGCCGTCGCGGCTCCGGCGCATGCCGACGATTTTACGAAGCTCTCGCTGTTGACCTTTAGCGGACCGGTGGACGTGCCGGGGATGACGCTGGCGGCTGGTACGTATCGATTCGAGCTGGCCGATCCGACCACCGGGCGCCGAGTGGTCAAAGTGGCGGACAAGGATGGCAAGAAGACGTACGGCATGTTCATCAGCATCCCGAATCAGCGCATGACCCCGTCGGACAAACCGGTTGTCATGTTCAAGGAAGCGGTGGCGGGTGCGCCGCCCGCGGTGCAAGCCTGGTTCTATCCGGGCGAGACCTTCGGCTACGAATTCGCGTACCCGCACGACCAGGCGCTGAAGATCGCGAAGGCGACGCACCAGCCGGTGTTGTCGTATACCGATCATGCGAATGCGTCCGTGAGCGACAGCGACCGCATGGCGTCGATGACGAACGCCCAGGTCGCGCGCATCGACGAGAACGATAAGCCGGTGTCGTCCGACGAAGCGTTGAAGGATTCGACCGCAGCCCGAACGCCGGTCGAAACTCCGGCGCCGCGGACCGCCCGCGTTCAGTCACCGCCGCGAGGTGCGACGCCCGGACCCGACGATGCGACGATCGGTACGAGCGGCGCTCGTGCGGCAGCGCCCAGGCGCAGGCACCTGCCGCGCACTGGCAGCGAGCTGCCGCTGCTGGGGCTGATCAGCAGCCTCTCGCTCGCCGGCGGCGTCGGCGTGCGCCTCGCCCGCAAGACGCTGTAGCGCCTGTGCTTCAATAGGGGCGTGCGCGACCGCCGCCCCTATCTTTCTCTCGCGGTCGAGTACTCCATCGCACTGCCGGCCGGCGCCATCCTGGCGCTTCTGTGGGCGAATCTTTTCGCCGACAGTTACGTTCGCGCATCGCAAGCCCTGGCGTTTCCCGTCAACGACATCGGAATGGTGTTCTTCTTCGCGCTCGCCGCGAAGGATGTCGTCGATGCGACTGCCCCTGGCGGCGCGCTGCACACGTGGCGCCGCGCCGCCCTTCCGGTGGTCGCCGCCGCCGGAGGGATGATCGTACCCGCGTTGCTCTATGTCCTCGTCGCTCATGGCGCAGGACAGCCCGGACTGATGCGCGGATGGGCGATTCCCTCCGCCACCGACATTGCCTTCAGCTACCTCGTCGCCAGGCTGATCTTCCGGCGACATGCGGCCGTTCCATTCGTGCTGCTTCTGGCGATTGCCGATGACGCGTTCGGCCTGGTGATCCTCGCGGTCTTTTATCCCACCGGCGACCTGCACTTGCTGATCGCCGCGGTGCTGATGGCCGCGGCGGTATTCACGGCGTACGGACTCCGCCGCGCCGACGTGCGTTCGTTCTGGCCGTACGTGTTGATCGCCGGTTCATTGTCGTGGAGCGCTCTCCGTTGGGGTGGGCTGCACCCGGCGCTCGCACTGGTGCCGATCGTGCCCTTTCTGCCGCGTCGCGACACGCTGCATGTGTTCGAGCGCTGGTGGAAGCTGCCGGTGCAGCTCGTACTCTTCGTCTTCGCCCTCGCCAACGCGGGCGTCCCGCTGATCCAGTACGGACCCGGCACGTGGGCCGTGGCGGCGGGCCTGATCGCAGGGAAGCCACTCGGCATCGGCGTCGCCATCGCGCTGGCCGTCGCCGCCGGCCTGCGGTTGCCGGATCACTTTGGCTGGGGCGACGTCGTCGTGATCGGATTCGCGAGCGGGATCGGCTTCACGGTCGCCCTGTTTTTCGCCACGGCGTCGTTCCCGCCGGGACCGCTGCTGGATGAAACGAAGATTGGCGCGCTGGCGAGCCTGGCGTCCGGTGCGGTCGCCGTGGTGGTGGCGAAACTGTTGCGGTCTGGCCGATTCGGGGAGGCGGTCTAGCGGGGCGCTTTCGACGAAGGGACGTCCTTGACGATGAAGACACGCTCGCCGGGCCTGATCAAACCGAGCTCGCGCCGTGCGATCTCTTCGATGGCGCCGGGATCCTCGCGGAGGCGGCGGGCCTGGTCGCGCAGACGCGCGTTCTCGGCGCGCTGGCGCGAGATCGACGCCGCCAACTGGTCGTACTCGTGGCGCGCACGGAGCATGGCCAGCAACCCGCGATCGCCGACGAGGCCGTCGACGATAATGATCGAAGCGACGAGAAGCACCAGCCCCTGGATGATGCGCCGGTGACGCGTCGGGCGCTTGGGCGCAGAGCTCCGCCGTCGCGGTCCCGGCTTCGTCTCTGCTTTCTTCGGCACGTGTAAAAACAGTACAACACCTCACGAAAAAGTACAAGGGCCTATGTCGGACCTCATCGTTATCTTGACGACCATGCCCGACGACGATCGGGCACGAGACCTCGCCCGAACGCTGGTCGAGGAGCGGCTGGCCGCCTGCGTCAACGTCCACTCGTCGATGATTTCCACGTATCGGTGGAAGGACATCGTCGAGGTCGAGCCGGAGCGTCAGATCGTGATCAAGACGACGCGCTCGAGGCTCGCCGCCATCGAGATGCGGCTGCGGACGCTGCACCCGTACGAGGTGCCGGAGTTCGTCGTCCTCGATGCCACGGCGAGCTCCGCCTACGACCGCTGGGTCAAGGGCGCGACGGCTTGATAGTTGCGGACCCGGACGCTAGACTCGCGGAAGTACACCGTCACCGATGCCCATGCGCCACGGCGTGACCACGTGCGGCGGTTGGACGCTCAAGGCGTCAGCGGTGCTGCTGCTCCTTCTGGTGTGGGCGTGCGACACCAGGCGGGCGTCGTCGCGGCGCAACGCCCGTGACGTCCGGGACGAGGCGGATGCCGCGCCGTATCAGTCGGCCGTCGATGAAGGGCTGGGTGCGGCCGTCGCGATTCTGGTCGACACGTCGGGCTCGATGAGAGACCGGGCGGAGGGCGACGACCGGCCCAAGTATGTCGTGGCGCAGGAGGCGATCGAAGCGATGCTGGACGCGACCGACGCGTTCGTCGCCAGGCGTCCTGATTTTCCGATCAAGGTCGGCATCTACAGCTTTTCGAGCAGCGTCCGGACGCTGCGGCCCATCCAGACATACGACCGTGCGTCGATCCGCCAGGCATTGAACGGCCTGCCGCGGCCCGGCGGCGGCACGGCGATCGGCGAGGCGTTGCGCGAAGCCAGACCGGACCTGTATCGGGCCGGCGTGTTTCGCAAGTATCTCCTGGTCGTCACCGACGGCGACAACACCAGCGGTCAGGATCCCGAGCGGGTGGCGCGCGAGATCTTCGCCAAGAGCCAGGGCGCGGTCCAGGTGTATTTCGTGGCGTTCGACACGACGCCGCAGAAGTTTGCCTTCCTCAAAGAGGTCGGCGGCGACGTGATTGGCGCCGGCACCGGCGCCGAGCTGCACAAAGCGCTGGACGGCATCTACCAGGGCAAAATCCTCGCCGAGGCGCCCGACGCCGGCGAACGGGAACCGGCGAAGAAGTAGGAACGTCAGGAGACATATGATCTTTCACAAGTTCTGGTCCGCATTCGTCGCGCAGATCAACAAGGTGGCGAACCTGTTCTGGGAGGCCGATCCGGTGGCGCAGATGCGTTACGAGTACGATCGCGCGGTCGAACAGCTCAAAGAGGGCCGCGGCGGGCTCGAGCAGTACCGCGGTCTGGTCGAGCGCGTCACCCGCCAGGCCCAGGCCAACCGCGGCCACGTGCAGAAGCTCGAAGCCGAGACCAAGGCGTATCTCAAGGCTGGCGATCGCGCGACCGCGGCGAAATTTGCGCTGGAGCTCCAGAAGGCGAAGGAGCAGCTCGCGGCCAACGAGCAGCAGCTGCAGCTGCATGAAACGGCCTACGGCAACAGCCTGAAGAAAATCCAGCACGCCAACGAGAAGCTGATCGAGCTCCGCGAGAAGATCCAGAAGTACGACGCCGAGCTGAAAATGAGCTCCGCCGAAGCGGAGATCGCCAAGCTGTCGGAGACCTTCGACGTCAACCTGACGACCGACTTCGGCGAAATCGAATCGGTCATCCAGCAGCGCATCGATCAGAATCGCGGCAAGGTCCGCGTCGCCGCCGATCTGTCGCAGCAGGGCATCGCCGAGATCAACGCCGAGGAGGCGATGCGCGGCCAGCTCGCCGAGCAGGCGCTGCAGAATTTCGAAGTCGAGCTCGGGCTCAAGTCGCCGGAAACGACGGCGGTCTCGCCGGCGGCCAAGGATCTCGGACCGGCGATCGAAAAGCAGACGAATTAGGATTCAGCTATGGCAAACGGACAGCCCAGGCCGGCGTTCTACGCCGCAGTTCTGCTCGTGGTCATCGGTCTCGTCGGTCTCGCCTTCTGGCGCTACGGCGCGATCGGCGGCGGGAGTCGGACCGGCCAGATCTCGAACGACGAGCTGAAGCAGATGAAGGGCGGCGCCGAGGCGCCCGACAGCTCCGGCATCACCACCGTCAAGGAATACAAGTACGTCGCGGCCGCGAAGCTGCCCGCGGTCAAAGGGATCTCGAGCTACACGCCGATGGCGGATCGCACCGTGCGGTTCGCGATCAACGTCTGGGCCGGCTGGAGTCCGATCATTTACGCGAACAACGGCTTCAAGCCGGGCAAGGTGTGGAAGACACCCGGCGGCAAGGACTTCAAGCTCGAGCTCGTGCTGATCGACGACCCGATTGCCATGCGCGACGCCTACGCCGCCGGCAATCTCCACATCGGCTGGGCCACCCTCGACATGATCCCGCTGTTCCTCGAAGGGCTGCGCAAGGACAGCCGCGTCATGCCGCGCGTCTACCAGCAGGTCGACTGGTCGAACGGCGGCGACGGCATCGTCGTGCGCGAGGCGGTCAAGACGATGGCCGATCTGCGCGGCAAGACCATCGTGCTGGCGCAGAACTCGCCGTCACACTTCTTCGTGCTGAACGCGTTGATCAACGCCGGCGTGCAGCCGGCCGAAGTGGACTTCAAGTTCACGCAGGACGCCTTTCAGGCGGCGGCCGCGTTCAACGCGGACAAGCGGCTCGGCGCCGTGGTCAGCTGGGCGCCCGACATCTACAACCTCGAGAAGGTGAAGGGCAACAAGATCCTGGTGACCACGGGCACGGCCAACAAGCTGATTGCCGACGTCTGGTTCGCGCGCGCCGATTTCGCCAACGACAATCCCGACATCGTCGAGGGGCTGACGCGCGGCATTTTCGACGCCATGATCGACCTCAAGGCCCAGGATGCGAAACAGAAGGTGGCCAAGCTGATGGCCACCGGTTATTCGATTCCCGAGCCGGACGCGCTCGGCATGCTGGGGGACGCACACTCAGCCAACTACGCCGAGAACCGCGACTTCTTCCTCAACCAGAACAACCCGACCAACTTCGAGCGGACGTGGGCGACCGCGTACTTCCTCTACAAGAAGATCGGCGCCGTCACCGAGCAGACGCCGTTCGACCAGGTGATGGATTTCTCCGTCATCCAGAAGCTCGGCGCCGAAGCCAAGTACGCGAGCCAGAAAAACGAGTACGACGTCCATTTCGCGCCCGCCAGCGCCGGCACTATCGCGGGCGAGAAGGACGAGATCCTCACCAAGACCATCGTGATCCATTTCTTTCCGAACTCGTGGGATCTGAACAAGAAGGTCACGCGCAACGTCGACGGCAAGGAAGTCGAGGAAGTGTACGATCCCAACGTCGCCTTCATTGTCGAGGAGGTCGGGAAGCTCGCCGGCCAATACGGCGCGGCGCGCATCGTCATCGAAGGGCACAGCGACGGATCGATGAAAGGCCAGGTGCCGAAGAGCCTGGTGCAGGAGCTGTCGTTGAACCGCGCCAATTCCGTCAAGGAGGCGCTCGTCCGGAAGTTCTCGAGCCTGCAGCCGAACCAGTTCTCCACCGCGGGCATCGGCTGGGACCGGCCAGCCGATCCGTCGGACCCAGAGAACCACGCCAAGAACCGGCGGGTCGAGGTCAAGGTCTACCCGGCGGAGGCGACGGCGCCGCCCAAGTAGATGCCGCGCGAATCGAGCCCGTCGCTGCTGACGCTGCGGCTCGCGCCCTCCCGGCTGATTCGCCGGCTCATCGGCGTTGGGGCGGTCGCGTTCGTGGTCGTCCTGTGGTGGCTCGCGACCACGGGAACGGCGGCGGAGAACCGCCTGATTTCCCCGATCATCCTGCCGAGCCCGGCTGAAGTGGTCCGCAGCTTTCCCAGTCTGCTGCACGACCGCGGGCTGATGGAGAGCATCGCCGCGACGTTGAAACGCGTGTTGATCGGCTTCGGGCTGGCGGTCGTCGTCGGCGTGCCGATCGGCATCGTGGCCGGATCCTGGCGCGTGGTCGAAGCCGCCGGTTCACCGCTCGCGCTGTTCGGCCGCAACCTGCCGGTGGCGGCGTTGATTCCACTGACCATCCTGTGGTTCGGGATCGACGAAACCCAGAAGGTGATGTTCATCTTCATCGCGACGGTGCCGTTCGTCTATTCCGACGCGGTCGCAGCCGTCGCCGGCGTGCCGGATCGCTACGTCGAAACAGCGCAAACGCTCGGGGCCACACCGTTTCAGATCGTGCGCAAGGTCCTCGTGGCCCTCGCGCTGCCGGACATCTACAACAGCCTGCGCCACCTCTTCGGCCTCGCCTTCGGCTACATCATGCTCGCGGAGTTGATCAACGCGCAGCACGGCCTCGGATATCTGCTGATGACGAGTCAACGCCGGGGCCTGTCCGAGCACATCATCCTGATCCTCATGATCATCGGGCTGCTGGCCTTCGGCATCGACCGGCTGCTGTTCTGGTTCCAGCGCGGCCTGTTTCCTTATCGCGTGGTCGAAGACTGATGGCCGCTCCGTCCGCGATCGTCCACGCCGCAATGCCCAACGTCGTCGACTTCCAGAACGTCACGAAGCGTTTCGGCACGGTCACGGTCATCCGCGACGTGACGTTTTCGGTTCCGGACGTGCCGAACAAGGGCGAGTTCGTCGCGATCCTCGGACCGTCGGGCTGCGGCAAGTCGACCGTGCTGCGCCTCATCGCCGGGCTGCGGCCGCAGTTTCCCGCGACCGAGGGGGTGGTGCTCGTCGGCGGCAGGCAGGTTGAACGCCCCGGGCCCGACCGCAGCATGGTGTTTCAGGACTACACGTCCTTCGACAACCGCACGGTCGAGGACAACGTCGCGTTCGGGCTGGAGTGCCGGGGCGTGCCGGCCCGAGAGCGGCGCGAGCGGGCGCGGGAGTGGATTGCCCGGGTCGGCCTCGACGTCAGCCGGGACGCGACGAAGTTTCCTAGCGAGCTCTCCGGCGGCATGCGCCAGCGCGTCGCGATTGCGCGCACGCTGATCCTGTCGCCCCGCATCATCCTGATGGACGAGCCATTCGGCGCCCTCGACCCGACGACGCGTTTGCATATGCAGGAGCTGCTCGTCGATCTGTGGAGGGAAGCCCAGGCGACGGTGTTCTTCGTGACCCATTCCATCGAAGAGGCGCTCTACCTCGGCGATCGGGTCTATGTGTTTTCGTCCGCGCCCGGCACGATCATCCGTGAGATGGAAGTCCCGCCGCCGACGCACCCGCCGAAGGAGATGCTGCGCGAGAAAGCATTTGTGGAGCGCGTGTGCGAGATCCGGGACATCATGGACAGTCTGGCGAGTTCGACGCGCGCCGGCGACTGAGACGAGGATGCCCCCACGCACGGATCTGCCACCCAACGCGCCTCAGGCTGCGCCGCCGCGCCAACCGGCGCCAGTCTCCGGTGCGCCGGCGCCTCAGGGCGCCGGCATGCCCGACTACCTCAAGGAAGCGTTTCTCTTCCGGTGGAACCTGCTGTTCTTCCTCGGCGGCGTCGCGGCCGCGGCGCTGACGCCGCTCGCGCCGGTGCTGTTGCCGCTGGTGGCGGCGGGCGAGCTGACCTACCTCACCGGCCTCGTATCGGTGCCGCGGTTCCGGGCCGCGATCGACGCCAAGGTGCACGCCGCGCGACAAGCTCCGGCAACCGGCGCGGCGGGATCGCCGCCTCCGGTGTCACTGGTCACGATGCTCGAAGGGTTGCCGGCGAGCGCGCGCACCCGCTTCGAGCAGCTGCATGCGCGCTGCCTGGAGATGCGGCGCATCGCCGCCGGCGTGCGCGGCGCGGCCGGCGATCAGGCAGGGAGCGCCGAGGATATCCGGACGCCCGGCCTCGATCGGCTCCTGTGGCTGTTCCTGCGCCTCCTTGTTTCGAAGACCGCTCTCGATCGTTTTCTGCAGACGATGAACGAGCGGGAGCTGACGACGAGGCTGGCCGAACTCCGTCAGAACCTGACGGCGGCGCAACAGGGCACCGAGGCAGACACCCGCATCGTCAAGTCGCTGCAGGACAGCCTTGCGATGTGCGAGCTGCGGCTGGATAACTACGGGCGTGCGAAGAAGAACGCCGAGTTCGTGACGATCGAGCTCGATCGCATCGAAGGCAAGATTCAGGCGCTGGCCGAAGTGGCCGTCAACCGGCAGGATCCGGACTTCCTCACCAGTCAGGTCGATTCGGCCGCCGACAGCATGCGCCAGACCGAGAAAGCGGTCAGCGAGCTGCAGCACCTCACGGGCCTGGCCGATCAACTCGAGGAGCCGCCGGCGATTCTTGCCTCGGACCTGCGGACGGTCCTGAAAGCATGACGCCCGACCAGACGCCGCGCCGTCCTCCTGAGAAACTGCCCGAGTGGTTTCCGGCGTGGGCGTCACAGCTTGCGGATCTGTATTTCTCGGCAACGACCGCGGCGTTCGTGCTTCACGGCAACACCTACGATCTGTTTCGTGTCGGAACCGGCGAGGGCGCGCGCTATGGCGTGCTCGCCGCGTTTCTCGCGGAACAGGTATTCGGGCGATGGTCGCTCGTCCTGCACTACGACCTCGGTCAGGGGCTGCGCGCCTATGTCGGCCGCGGCGAACAGCAGCGCCTCAAGGAAATGGTGGCGCTGGCCAACCGAAAGGTCGGGGATCTGAGCGCCCTGCCGAAGGATCCCGCCGCCGCGTTTGCCGTGCTCGACAAGTTCGTGCGCGCCAACATCATGGCGGCGGAGGGCGATCGACTCAGCCTGGCGCTGATCATCGATCAGGCGTCGTTCATTTTTCCGTCGGGCGAGCCCGGGCGTCTCAACCCGCAGGCCTCGTCAGAGCTCGTGACGATGCTGAACTGGGCGATGAGCCCGCAGGTCAAGAAGATGAACATGGCGTTCGTCCTGGTGGACGAGAAGCTGTCGGACCTGAACGAGCGTCTCGCCGGCAACCCGCACGTCGCGACGATCGAGGTCCCGCTGCCGGCCGAGCGAGAGCGGGAGACGTATATCCGCGCGTCGACCGAGGCTGCCCCCATCGGCGAGTACTCGGACTTCGACGCGGCGCAGCTCGCGAGCTTGACTGCCGGCATTGCGCTCGCCGATCTCAACGTCCTGATTCAGTCAGCCCGTGAGAGCGGCAAACGGCTCGACGCGTCCGTCTTCCGCTCGCTCAAGAAGCGTCTGCTGGAACGGCAGTGCCGCGGCCTGCTCGAATTCATCGAGCCGAAGTGGACGCTGGACACCGTCGTCGGCCACGATGCGGCGAAGGCGCGGCTGCGCGAGGACGCGGCGCTGCTTCGGCGCGGCGCGCTCGATTCCCTGCCGATGGGCTATCTGCTGTGCGGTCCGGTCGGGACGGGAAAGTCGTTTCTCGCGCAGTGCGTCAGCGGCGAGATCGGTGCACCGTGCGTCATTCTCAAGAACTTCCGATCGAAGTACGTCGGCGAGACCGAAGGCAATCTCGAGCGCGTATTGGCCGTGCTGCGCGCGATGGGACCGGTTGTCGTCGTCGTCGATGAAGCCGATGCCGCGCTCGGCAGCCGCGAGCAGGACGGCGACTCGGGTACGTCGAGCCGCGTGTTCGGGATGATCGCCGCGCAGATGGGAGACACACGGTTCCGCGGCCGCATCATCTGGATGCTGCTGACGGCGCGTCCGGATCTGCTGCCGATCGATCTGAAGCGCCAGGGACGGGCGGAGGTACACATCCCGCTGTTCTACCCGACCGAGGAACGGGAGATTCGGCAGATGTTCGTCATCCTGGCCGGCAAGCTCGGATCACGGCTGGCAATCGAAGACGTGCCGCCGATCCCACAGCGCGGAGAGCTCTCTGGTGCCGACATCGAGGGCATGGTTGGCCGTGCGTGGCGAACGTCGCTGCTGGCCGGCGCCGATCACGTGACTCGCGAAGCCCTGACCGGCGTCGTCGCGACGTTCATGCCGTCGACGCAGGGCCTCGAACGCGAGCTGCAGGAGACGGCGGCCATGCTCGAGTGCACCGACAGCCAGTTCCTGCCGCCGGCCATCCACGAGAAGATGACGGCCGAAGGCGGACGCGCCAGGCTGCAGACGCGGCTGACGGCGCTCAAACAGATTGTGAAGGATCTTTGATGGAGGTCATGTGATGGCACGTACGAGCTGGTTCGACGACGATGCGCAACACCCGCTGATTCACGAACAGATCGAGAAGCTGGAATCGTTCACCAGTGCGCTGGCGGACGGTCAGGTGTCGAAACAGGAGCTGAGCGGGCAGGAACAGCGGCTCGTCGCGGCGCTGAAAGCGCTCGAGCCGGAGCTGAGCGACGACCTGCACGCGACGGTGACGACGGTGCTGGTCGAGCTGTCGGCCTACAACGTGATGCGCCTGTTGCACGAGCTGCGGGCGGAGCAGACCCGGCTGGCGTTCAGCAACGCGTGAGCGACGGGTCCGGCTAAAGCCGGACACTACCGGAACACGGTCGCACCGGGCTCAGCCTACATCGGCGGATGGGCGTTTTTCGGTAGTGTCCGGCTTCAACCGGACCGTCGGTGTCGGTAGTGTCCGGCTTTAGCCGGACCGTCTCCGGTGCGCGATCAGCTCGAACACCATCGGCAGCACCGACACGAAGACGATCCCGATCGTCACCAGCGAGAAGTTGTTCTTGATGATCGGGATGTTGCCGAAGAACCAGCCCGCGCCCAGGCACAGCGACACCCACGCCACCGCGCCCACCGCGTTGTACAGCACGAACGCTCCCGTCGTCATCTGCGCCGCGCCGGCGACGAAGGGGACGAACGTCCGCACGATCGGTACGAAGCGGCCGAGGATGATCGCCTTGCCGCCGTACTGCTCGAAGAAGGCGTGGGCGCGATCGAGGTACTGCCGGTTCAGCAGACGATGCGAGGATTGAAAGACGCGTGGACCGATGAACCGCCCGACGGCGTAGTTCACGCTGTTGCCGGCGAAGGCGGCGAACACCAGCAGGGCCAGCATCGCCGACAGGCTGAGCTCGCCGGTGGCGCACAGCGCGCCGGCCGCGAACAGCAGCGAATCGCCAGGCAGAAAGGGCGTGACGACGAAACCGGTCTCGGCGAACACGATCGTGAACAGGATCGCGTAGACCCACGTGCCGTACTGGGCGACGAACTCGAGCAGGTGTTTGTCGAAGTGGAGGACGAAGTCGACGATGCCCATTAGACCGCGTCGAGCGCCTGCGTGAGATCGTCCTTCAAGTCCTCGATGTCCTCGATGCCAGCCGAAATGCGGACGAGGCCGTCGGTGATCCCGATGGCGGCGCGCCGGTCGGCTGGAACAGAGGCGTGGGTCATCGTGGCCGGGTGGGAGATGAGCGACTCGACGCCGCCAAGGCTCTCGGCCAGGGAATGAAGCTTCACGCTGTTCAGCAGCCGCCGCGCCGCCTCGAGCGACCCGAGCTCGAACGCGATCATGCCGCCGAAGCCGTGCATCTGCCGTTTCGCCAGCTCGTGGTGCGGGTGCGACGGCAGGCCCGGATAGTGCACGTGCTTCACCTTCGGATGCGCGCTCAGGAATTCGGCGAGCGCCTGGCCATTCGCGTTGTGCACCTGCATGCGGATGGTCAGCGTCTTCGTCCCGCGCAGCACCAGGAACGAGTCGAAGGGGCTCAGGATCGCGCCTTCCGCGTTCTGCACGAACGTCAGCCACTCGATGTCCTCGTCGCGGGTGGCGACCACAATGCCGCCGACGCTGTCGCTGTGGCCGTTCAGATACTTCGTCGTGCTGTGCGTGACGATATCGGCGCCGAGCTCGATCGGCCGCTGGATGTACGGGCTGGCGAACGTGTTGTCGACGACCAGCTTCGCGCCGTGGCGGTGGGCAAGGTCGGCCGCGGCGCGCAGATCGGTGATCCGCATCACCGGGTTGGTCGGCGTCTCGACGAACAGCATCTTCGTCGACGGCGTCATCGCCCGGTCGACCTCGTCCAGATTCGAGGTGTCCACGTAGGTGAACGACAGCTGGTACCGGCGCAGCACCTTGTCGAAGAGCCGGAACGTGCCCCCGTACGTGTTGTCGGAGACGACGACGTGGTCGCCGGACACGAGCATCGTGGCGATCGCGCCGATGGCGGCCATCCCCGAAGCAAACGCGAACCCGGCCTTACCTGACTCGATGGCTGCAAGGTTCCGCTCGAGCGCCATACGCGTCGGATTTTGCGTGCGCGCGTACTCGTACCCCTTGTGCTGGCCGAGCGCCTCCTGCACGTAGGTCGACGTCTGATAGATCGGGGTGATGATGGCGCCGGTCGAGGGGTCCGGCTCCTGGCCGGCGTGGAGGCAGATGGTACTGAAACGGGCGCGGGATGTGAGCTTCACGATCCAACTACGATAACATGAACGTTCGATGACCAGGCGCGCGTTGCCACCCCCGGCGGTCGATCGGCGCGACGGCATCCGCGGCGCGCTGCTGCACACGCTGCCCGGCCGCGCGATTGTCGTCGGATTGGCCGTCAAGCTCGTCGTGTTCTTTGTCGGCCTCGCCGCTGGCGGCGTCCCTCCGTTCTTTGCGGTCGTCGACACTGTCGCCGGTCTGGTGTCGGCGGTCGGCCTCGCGTATTTCACATTTCGCCTGATCGTGCTGGCGAAGCGCCGCCTGCTCTGGCGCGTTCGCCGCAAGCTGATTCTGTCGTACGTCTTCATCGGCTTCGTGCCGGCGCTGCTGCTCGTGGCCTTCTCACTGTTGTGCGGGTTCCTGCTGTTCTACAGCTTCAGCGGGTATCTGGTGCAGAGCCGGCTCAGCGCCTTGAGCGAGCGTGCCGGCTATATCGCACAGAGCACCGCGCTCGAGATTCAGCGCGCCGGCGGCCGCGACGTCGCGGCGATCATCGCGCACCGCCAGGCGAGCGAGGCCGAGAAGTATCCGGACATCTCGATCGCCGTCGTGCCCGTCGATCACACCTGCGGCCAGGCGAATTCAGAACTCAAAACTCAGAACTCAGAACTCAAAGCGAGGAACTCAGAATCGAGGCTGGTGACCGCCGGCCCGTGGGCGCACGTCGATCCGCCGCGGGCCGTGCCGGCCTGGATTGATTGTCCTGGTTTCTCCGGCGTCCTCGCCTACTCGCACCGTCCAACCGCAACCGTCGACGCCGAAGACACGCACCTGGTCGTGCGCGGCGTGGCCTTTCCGGAGGCGCCCCGTTCGGGGTACGCCGTGGTCGTCGATCTGCAGGTGAACGAAGCGATCCGGCAGCGGCTGCGCAAGGAAACCGGCGTCGAGCTCAGGCGCGTGGCTGCCGGTCCGCCGACCAAGGCGGCGCCGGCGCGGCCGCTGATCGGACGCGCCGGCGGCGACTTGGACGGCTTCGCGGCGCCGCCGTCTCCCGGCGCGCTCAGCCGGCTGACCACGCTGATGGATTACCGCGACTGGTCGACCGGCGAAACCGGCGTGCTGACCGCGTCGATCGCGCTCAGCGTCGCCGAACTCTACGATCAGATTTCGCCGGCGCAGGGCAGCGTCGGGCGGACCTTCAGCCAGGGTCTGCTCCTGGTGCTGTTCGTGATCGGCGCGCTCTTCCTCATCATCGAGGCGATGGCGCTGGTCGCCGGCTTCGCGCTCGCCAAGTCGCTGACCGGATCGGTGCACGCGCTGTTTGCCGGCACCGAGCGCGTCCGGCAGGGGGACTTCACGCACAAGATCGCGGTCCGCAGCGAGGATCAGCTCGGCGAGCTCGCCCTCTCCTTCAACTCGATGACCGCGAGCATCGAGGACCTGCTGCGCCAGGCGGCGGAGAAAAAGCGGCTCGAGGAGGAACTGCGCATCGCGCACGAAATTCAGATGTCGCTGCTGCCGCAGGGCCCGCTCGTGATGGCGGGACTGTCGGTGACCGCGCTGTGCGTGCCGGCGCGTGAAGTGGGCGGCGACTACTACGACTTCCTTCCGCTCGGCGAGCACCGCGTCGGCGTACTGATCGCGGACGTGTCGGGAAAGGGTACCTCCGCGGCGCTGTACATGGCGGAGCTGAAAGGTCTCGTGCTGTCGCTCAGCGAGATTCACACCTCGCCGCGCACCATGCTGATCGCGCTGAACCGGATCATCGCCAACCACCTCGATGCCCGCAGCTTCATCACGATGACCTACGCCGTCGTCGATCTGCGTGCGCGCACGATCACCTACGCCCGCGCGGGACACACGCCGCTGATCTACGTGCCGGGCGCGTGCGTCGACGGCGGGCCGCGCCAGGTCCAGATTCTCGTGCCGGACGGCATGGTGGTCGGTCTGAAGCTCGACAACGGCGAGATGTTCGCGCGGCACCTGGTCGAGGAGACGATCCCGTTGCAGCCAGGCGATCTCTACCTGCTGTTCACCGACGGCATCAGCGAAGCGATGAACGCGCGCGACGATCTCTTCGGCGAGTCGCGGCTCGGCCGTCTGGTCGAGACCCATGCGCACCTGCCGTCGGAGGAGCTGCGCGAGCGCGTGCTGCGCGACATCGCCGCGTTTGTCGGCGATGCACCCCAGCACGATGACATGACGATGATCCTGCTGAAGATCGACGAGCTGCCGGCGATACCGAAGGTGAACGCAGAGTTCGCAGAGATCGCAAGAGTGAAATGATGGCGATTCTCCGCGTGTTCTGCGATCTCTGCGTTCAAAAACCGTGACAGATCTGGTCGTCATCTTTCGCACCCACTCCGACATCGAAGCCAAGATCGTCCGCGGCCTGCTCGAGACCCACGGCGTGATGTCGGTCGTCTCCTCGGACATGTTGCACTCGGTCTTTCCCCTGTCGGTCGACGGCCTCACCGAGGTGAGGATTGCGGTGCACGCGGGCGAAGCGGAGGAGGCGCAGCGCATCATCGAGGCGCACCGCACCGAGCTCAAGAACGGCCAGGTCGTGCGCCTGCGCGACGAGTTCGAAACCCTGCAGCGGACGATCGGCTACCGGTTCCGCGATCGCGGGCTGCTCGAGCATGCGATGACGCATACGTCGCGCGCCAACGAGGACGTCAGCGGCGGCGTGGCCGACAACGAGTCGATGGAGTTTCTTGGCGACGCGCTCCTCGGGTTCGTCGTCGCCGACATGCTGTTCCGCGACTTTCCGCGGTTCGACGAAGGTCAGAAGTCGAAGGCGAAGGCGGCGATCGTGTCGACGGCGACGCTGGCCAGGCAGGCGGAACGGCTGCAGCTGGGCGATCACCTGCTGCTCGGGCGCGGCGAGGAGAAGACCGGCGGCCGCCGCAAGCAGGCGCTGCTGGCCGACACGTACGAGGCGCTGATCGCCGCCATCTACCT
>Ga0105248_10003407_pt1 | contig 17661 bp, 16 predicted proteins | sample KBSS34metaG_FD_81524 | JGI IMG/M metagenome (GOLD analysis project Ga0105248, IMG submission 81524) | Switchgrass rhizosphere microbial communities from Kellogg Biological Station, Michigan, USA - KBS S3-4 metaG | ecosystem: Host-associated > Plants > Roots > Rhizosphere > Soil | place... | reverse complement strand
GCTTCGATCGTCGTATTCCTGGTGGCGATGCCGCTTTGCATGGGCATCGCGATCGCGTCAGGCGTACCGCCCGAAAAGGGGCTGGTGACCGGGATCATCGGCGGGCTGGTGGTCGGCGCGCTCGCCGGATCGCCGCTCCAGGTGAGCGGTCCGGCGGCGGGCCTTGCGGTCATCGTGTTCGAACTCGTGCGCGATGTCGGAATCAGCGCGCTCGGCCCGATCCTGGTCGTTGCCGGGGCGCTGCAGTTCCTCGCCGGCGTGCTGCGTCTAGGCGGCTGGTTCCGCGCGATCTCGCCGGCGGTGGTGCACGGCATGCTCGCGGGCATCGGCGCGCTGATCGTCGTCGGCCAGTTCCACACGCTGTTCGATGCCAAGCCGCTGTCGAACGGCCTCGAGAATCTCGTTGCGATGCCCGACCGGCTGATGGGCGTGGATCCACTCAACATCGCCGGCACCGAGCGCGCGCTGGTGCTCGGTCTGCTCGCGATCGCGCTGATGCTGGGCTGGGACCGGTTCAAGCCGGCAGCGCTCAAGCTCGTGCCCGGCGCATTGATCGGCGTGGTTGGCGCGACGCTTGCCGCCTGGTCGCTCGCGCTCGGCGTGGTGCGCGTCGACATACCCAATTCGATCGCATCGGCGGTCACCTTGCCCGGCGCGGACTTCCTCGCCATGCTCGGCAGCCCGCAGATCCTGCTCAGCGCGTGCGTGATCGCATTCATCGCCAGCGCGGAGACTTTGCTTTCGGCTGCGGCCGTCGATCGGATGCACGACGGGCCGCGCACGCAGTATGACAAGGAATTGCGCGCGCAGGGGATCGGCAACCTACTCTGCGGGCTCGCCGGAGCGCTGCCGATGACCGGCGTGATCGTGCGCAGTTCGGCCAACGTCCAGGCAGGGGCGGTCACACGGCTGTCGGCGATGCTCCATGCCGCATGGATCCTCGCGCTGGTTGCGCTCACGCCCTGGCTGCTGCGCGAGATTCCGATGGCGGCGCTCGGCGGCGTGCTGGTGGTGACGGGCTGGAAGCTGGTCCGCGTGAGCCACCTCAAGCATTTGTTCCACCACCATGGGTTGTTGCCCGCGGCGATCTGGGCCGTGACCTTCGTGCTGGTGGTCGCCGAGGATTTGCTCACTGGCGTGCTCGTCGGCATGGCGCTGTCGCTGCTCGAGCTGCTGCCGCATTTCCGCCGGCTGCGGCTCAGGGTCGACACCGAGCACCATGAGGAGGCCTGCCGTATCCGGCTCGACGGCGCGGCGACCTTCATCGCGCTGCCGAAGCTCAACCGCGCGCTCGACGCGGCGCCGGCCGACCGGCCGATCCACCTCGCGCTCGAACGCGTTCCCGCGATCGACCACAGCTGCGCCGAAACCCTGCGCGACTGGATCGCGCGGCGGCGTGCGGGCGGCAACCGGGTCGAACTGTCGGGAGATCCGCGCCAGCTCGCGAGGCTCGCGCCCGCATAGGCGCACGCAACATTAAATTACAAAGCCGCAACCCGCCGGCCAATCGCCGCGGGCACATCCAGGATCCCGGAAGGACGTCGTCCCGCCGCGCTGCGATGGGTGAGAGACGGCGCCTTCCGGGCCGCAGGACGGAACATTCCATGCGACCAAAGGGGAATGTTCAATGCAATATCAACTCGCCACTGCCGCTGCGCTGCTGTGCTGCGCCGTGCCGGCCGCCGCGCAGGACGCCGCGCCCAAGCCGGTGACCGTCTCGGGCAGCGTCACGCTCGCCACCGACTATCGCTTTCGCGGCGTGTCGCAGTCGGACAAGGGCATGGCGATCCAGGGTGGCTTCACCGTCACCCACGAAAGCGGTATCTATGCCGGCGCCTGGGGTTCGAACCTCGCCGGCTGGGGAACCTTCGGCGGCGCCAACACCGAGCTCGACCTGTTCGGCGGCTTCAAGCTGCCGCTTGGCGGCGGCGCCACGCTCGATGCCGGCGTGACCTGGTACATGTATCCCGCCGGCGCCGACAAAACCGACTTCGCCGAGCCCTATGTCAAACTCGGCGCCACGCTGGGGCCGGTGTCGGTCCTCGGCGGCGTCGCCTATGCGCCCGAGCAGGAAGCGCTCGGCAACTGGAGCAACACCCCGCAGAGCAAGCCGGGCGACGAGGAAGACAATCTCTATCTCTGGGGCGACGCGAGTGTTGGCATTCCCAATACCGGGTTCACGCTCAAGGGTCATATCGGCTATTCGGACGGCAATCCCGGGCTCGGCCCCAACGGCACCAGCGTCGCGCCCACCGGCAAATACGCCGACTGGCTGATCGGTGCCGACTATGCACTAGGCCCCGTCACGCTCGGCTTGGCCTATGTCGACACCGACATCGGCAAGGCGGAATCGGCCTATCTGCTGCCCAATTTCGCGCGCGTGAAGAACGGCAAGTCGATCGCCGACGCGACGGTCGTGTTCTCGGTGAGCGCGGCTTTCTGACCGATGGGCGGCCCTGCGCAGCGGGCCGCCCTTTCTTCACATCCAGGCCGACTGGCGGTCGACCTGGCGCTGGAACCCCGCGGCGAAGGAACGCGCACGCGCACGCAGCAGGCTCAGTCGCCCTTTCGGAGTCCGCGTCAGCACCAGCCGTGACGACCCGACCCGCTTGCGCCATTCGTGATGGAAGTGCTCGGCCCATTCCTTGCGCTGGCCGATCGCGGAGGGGACGGCATGATAGTCCGCGCGCTGCCGAAGTCCCAGCCAGCTGCGCCGCACGAGTAGATAGCGCGGGTTTCGCACCGGACCGAGCAGTTCGGCGATTGCTTCCATCACCTTGCGCTCGGTCGCCCGCGACGTCCCGTGCAGCACGAGGTCGCACCGTCCCGAGAGCCGTCGACGCACCTCCAGTCGCGCGCCCTCGAGTTCGACGGCGGAGACAATTCCGGCGTATGCGAAGCTGGCTAGTACCGCGGCACTGACGCGCTCGAGGCTGGCCTCGAGCGAACCGTTGCGGAAGCCAAGCCATGCCGCTTTCGCGGTGCCCGGCAGGGCAGCGAGACCGGCGGCACCAGCCAGACCCATTGTGACCGTGCCGAAGCTCTCCCAACCGTCGACATTGGCCAATTCCTGCGCGGCGGCGAATAATCCGCTCGAGGCCGCAGCCACTATCAGGCCGCGCAGCGTGTCGCGCCACGCGAGACTGCGCGGCGTATAGCTGGGCGATGCCGTTTCGCGGACATGTGCACGCGGCGATGCCGAGCCGAGCGAACCACGCCAGACCTCCGCGATTGCCGGTCGCTCGCGCGCGATCGCCAGTGTCCGCGCGTTCAGTTCGGCGATAGCCGCGCCATCGGCAAATCCGAGCCGCGCGACACCGCTTTCGATTTGCACCGCGCCGCCATTCGAAACCCCTTCGAACGCGGCGAAGCGGCGCGCGAGCAGCGTCAGGTCGGATCGCACCTCGTCGCCTTCGCCGAGCGCGCCCCAGTCGAACCTTGCGCGCGGGCCGCGGCCATTGAACGGGCCCTCGACGGTCGCGAGGTGCCAGATATTGGCGACCTTGTCAGGCTGGCCCGGGTCGACTCGGATCGCGCGGCCGCGCATCTGGTTCGACAGCATGAACGCGGCCGAATTGCTGGCGAGCACCAGGCTGTTCACAGCCGGCGCATCCCATCCCTCGCCGAGCAACGCCTGCGTCCCCACCAGCATGGTGATCCCGCCCGCGGCGAACAACGCCGTGACCAACTCGACGATACGCGGGCCGTCGGCACGAAGATGGTCCGGGCATCCCGCGACCGACGTGCAGTCCGGCGCGGGCAACCGCATCGCCTCGGCGATCGTGCGGAGCTGCGCCTCGGCCGTGCGCGGCACCAGCACGAGGCTGCCCGTGAGCACGCCGAGCGACTGACCGGCGATCGCCGCACGTCGCAATGCTTCGAACACGGGCACGACGCCAAGCTTGGGCGGCCGATAGCCCGGATCCGCGATTCGGCTGAGCTCGCCGGCGCGTACGTGATCGGTGAGGACCACCAGGCGTAGCCGCGCGCCCAGGCTTGCCGCTTCCGCACGCGCGATCTCGACGATGCTGTCGAGCTTTGCCAGGCTGCCCGCCATCGCCTGAAACAGGCTGCGGCTTTCGCCGAGCCGCACACGGCCGCCCTCGATCAGGCCATATTCGTGCAGCGCTGCGTTCAACGCCCGCTTGTACTGCGCTTCGATCGGGAACAGCTGCGGAAGGCGGAACAACAGCCCGTTGAGGAGGATTTCGAACCAGACGGGCGACGGCGCCGGCACCTGCCTGTACGTAATGCCAAGCAGGGCGCGTGGCGCGCGCGGCGTGCGGATACCGCTTGCCTCGAGATGGACGAGCATTGCCGAAAGCATCTCGGGCGCCTCGAGGATTTCCTCCGCATGCAGCGCCGGCGTGCGCAACCACGGATGCTCGAGCAAGAACGTCAGAAACCGCTCCTCCCGCAACATGGAAGCTATGCTGGCGATTCCGCGGCGCCGGCGTTCGAGCAGCGCCATCGCGTCGACATCCGGCAGCGAGAAATGGATATGGTCCTGGTGCGGACACAAATCGCCGTTGCGTACCAGTTCGGGGATGCCGATCTCGAGGTCGATCGGTCCGCACATCGCGTCGTACCGCGCCCATTCCGAATAGGGCGCGTCGTACGGGGGGGTCGCGGTCAGCGCGATGACCTGTACGTCGGGCAACGCTTCGACGAATGCCTGGAGCGCGTTCCACCATTCGCGCCGCAGATGATGGGCTTCGTCGAGGATCAGCGAGATCGGGACGGCGCGCAGCGCTTCGAGCAGCGGCGCCAGACCGTCAGCCGCCCACAGCGCATGCAGCGCCTGATAGGTCACGCTGGTCAATGCCGCGGGCGCGGCCAGGTCGAACGAGACCTCCCCGTGAAGCGGCGGCTCGGGCAGATAATGCGGCACAAGGCGCGCGGGCCATTGGTCGCGGATCGTGCGCGTGGGGGAAAGCACGATCGCCGGCCGACCGAACCGGCGCATCAGTTCGAGGCCGAGCACGGTCTTTCCCGATCCCGGCGCCGCGACGATGTGCAGCCGCACGTCGGCGCGGTAGCGATCGAATTCGTCGAGAACGCGCTGCTGATAGTCGCGCCAAACCCCCGAGAACTGCATTCGCGACAGCATTGCGGGCCAGTTTGGCGGATAATCGCCGAAACGGCCAGCAGCGATCGAAGGCGTAAGCTCAAGCCTCGATGTCGTACTTCGCCAATTCGACGCGGACGCGGATGTCGATTTCGCGATAGAGCGCGGCGAGTTGCGGATCCGAGGAGGCCTTCGGCGGTGTCAACTTGGCACGGCAGCGAGGCTGCGACGTCATCACACCGCCTCGACCGCATGCGCCCGCAGATCGACCCCGAGCCGCTTGCGCACCGCGCCGAAGATCGCGGCGAGATTGTCCATGCTGGGATTACCCTTCTCCGACAGCATTCGGTGGAGGCTCTTGCTGGGCCGGTTTGTCTCGATCGCCAGCGCCTCGAAGCCGACCGAGGCGTTGACGAGATCTCGCAAGATGAGGCGCGCGGTGTGCGGCTCGCCGTTGAGGAACAGCGTCGCCGCCTCGTCGAGCATGGCCTTGGCGAAGGCGGGATCGCGGCTCGCACGCGCCTTCACCGTCTCCTTGAAATCGCGGGTCAACACCATGTCCATCACCTCTTCGCCTTCTTCGCTGCCGCCTTTCGCGCCCTGTATTCCGCGAGCAGCATCTCTGCACGCGCTATATCGGCCTGCTGCCGCTTCTTGGTCCCGCCCACGAACAGGATGACGAGATCGTCGCCGTCCTGGGTGAGATAGAGCCTGTACCCCGGCCCCCAGTCGATGCGGTATTCGCCGAGGCCACCGCCGATCCACTTGACGTTCGACGTGTTGCCCAACTCCAGCCGAAGGGTCGCGGTTGCGACCTTCGCCGCGGCCTGCGCGTCGAGATCGTCGAACCAAGCCCTGAAAGGGCACGACCCGTCCTCGCGGATATATTCCCGTACGACCATGCCATGTCCTCATAGGTAACACATATGTTACCCTCTTGTCCAGTTCGACGAATAGAGCAACGATCCGTCAGGCGGAGTCTGGCCGGCATCGCGCGCATCGGAGCCGGATCGCGGTTTGGGCGCATCTCACATCGAATTTCGGCAACCCATGCGCGACGAATCTTTTGTTATGAATACGCTACAGCTTTGATCGACCGAGTCCCGGCAAACTTGTCGGATGACAACGATAAGAAAGGTGATCTGGCGCAACCTACGTGTTCTGAGACGGCGCGTGTCGCAACGGATTCAGGTCACCAAGAAGATGTCGTTCAGAACCGGCGGTCATCGGTAGGCCTCGCGGCTTGCTGGGCAGTAACGGCTCGATCACGCGCCATTCGTAGTCGGTCACATCGCATCTGCTCATGCCGAGGTCGAAGCAGGCAAGGCCTAATCGTTGCCACGTCACCATTGCCTCGCGATACAGCCGCATCGCTTGCGGAGAATGGCATGAGCGCGTCGGCTTGCATCGCATATATTGGCCTCCGTTTTGAGGTGGCCCCGGACGAAATCGAGGCTCTTGAGAACCGGAAAGATAGCCGACAAACATCGGCGCGGAGTGCTGGCCTGACATCCTATTGGGGCAATTTCGGCGGGGATACCGAAAGCTACGTTCTGTTCATCGGAACCCAAATCGGCATTCTCGGGCCAGAGAACACGTCCTCTGTTCAACTCGTGGTGCAAGATCTGACCGCGATCCTCTCCGACGTCAGCGCAAAGCTCGAATCCATAGGAATCAAGGGCAGCGTCGGCCTGCATCTGGAATGGCTAGTCGACGCGTAATACCAACTGCGATCCTTTCATGAGTTCGGCGGGTCAATTTTGAAGTGCAACGTTTGAGGCGCCAGCCCCAAAAGGAAGTGCAACCGGATCATACCCTGTCTGACGCCCGGACAGCCTTGTTTTGTAGGAACGCCTCGGCTACCCCATTTTCGGAACGAATAAAGAACAATGCGCCGCTTCCCTGCGCGTGAATGCCGCCACGCTGCGCGCGTCGTCGCGTCGCGAACGCGATCGCGATCGTGGTGCAATCAACGGCCCAATCGCGGAAACCAACAGTGGGGCGAACGGCAGACCTTCGACAATCCTGTGCAAACGCCGCGGCGAGCCACGTCGCCGTCCAGCGACGGCCCCAAAGCGAGCGGATCGCATGGCAACCATCAACTTCGTCAACTTTGTTGGATTTGCGCGAGAGATGGCGCCGCTTTCCGTGCGCTCACAGGGTATCCGCTCCAGCACAGCGGAGGTTTCCGCGGCGCCATGCCCGCGATTGCGCAACCGCCGCCATGATTCTCGGTTCCGCTACGATGCGATGCCGCTTCTCCCCAGGCAGACGATCGCCGAAACGGCCAGCAGCGATCGAAGGCGTAAGCTCAAGCCTCGATGTCGTACTTCGCCAGCTCGACGCGGACGCGGATGTCGATTTCACGATAGAGCGCGGCGAGTTGCGGATCCGAGGGGACTTCGGCGCTCGCGGTCCATTGCGCGAGCTCGCGCAGCCGGTCCGCGGTGGCGGTGCCGCGCAGCAATTCCTTGTGGAGCGTGTCGAGCGTCTTGAGCCCGCGATCGGCATCCGCCGCGGCCTTGCGGCGGCGTTCGGAGCCGGGGTCGGCGGCGGCGAGCGTGACCAGCATCGCGACATTCTGCATCGGGCCTGCCGCGCTCTGCTGTGGCTGCTGCCCGACTTGCGGCAGAGGCTGCTGCGCTTGCGCCGCCGCGTCCTTGCCCTGCACTTCGGACGCGTCCTTGGGCGACGCGGCCAGCAGGGTCCGCATCATCATCGAAGTGGCAATGTCGACGCGTGCGATTTGCATCGGTGCGGTCCAACTGGCTCCTATTCATTCTATAAGAAGAAAAGTTACTTTTTTCCACGAACTCGGGAACTCTATGCGACTGAGAGTCTGTTTGGACATGCGCCATCCGGTGCATGGCGGTGCCAGCCCGCTCCCCCACCCGACCTCCCATAGCATATCCTGGCTGGGAGGTCGGGTGGGGGAGCGGGCTGGCACCGCCTTGAAAAGCGCTCTTCTGCGCTTTTCCAAACAGGCCATCGTGCTGGGTTTGGCCACTTGCGTGGCCTGGTTGCAGCCCGCCGCCGCCCGCACGCGCATCAAGGATGTCGTCAACGTCGAGAACGTTCGCGAGAACCAGCTCGTCGGCTACGGGCTGGTCGTCGGCCTCGCCGGGACCGGCGATCGCATGCGCAACGCGCCGTTCACCGAGGAATCGATGCAGGCGATGCTCGAGCGGATGGGCGTCAACATCCGCGGCACGCAGATGCGCACGCAGAACGTCGCGGCGGTGTCGGTGACGGCGACGATGCCGCCCTTCTCGCGCGCGGGGTCGAAGATCGACGTCCAGGTGTCGGCCATGGGCGACGCGACCAGCCTTCAGGGCGGCACGCTGATCGCCTCGTCGCTGCGCGGGCTCGACGGCGAGATCTATGCCGTCGCGCAGGGCCCGGTGGCGGTGTCGGGCTTCAAGGGCCAGGGCGCGGCCGCGAGCGTCAGCCGCGGCGTGACCACTTCGGCGCGCGTCGCCGACGGCGCGATCGTCGAGCGCGAAGTGCCCTATGCGCTGGGCAGTGCGACCAGCCTCAAGCTCGCGCTCAAGAACCCCGATTTCACGACCGCGCAGCGCATCGCGCAGACGATCAACAATCGCGTCGACGGCTCGGCATCGGTGCTCGACCCCGCGACCATCCAGCTCGCGGCGCCTGCCGCGTTCCACGGTTCGCTGATCGAGCTGATCAGTGCGATCGAGAATCTCGAAGTCGATGTCGACCAGCCGGCGCGCATCGTCATCAACGAAGCCTCGGGCACGGTGGTGATGGGCACCGACGTGCGGATCAGCCCGGTCGCGATCGCGCAGGGCGGCCTCACGATCACGGTCGCCGAGACGCCCCAGGCATCGCAGCCCAATCCGCTCTCGAACGGACAGACCACGGTGCTGCCGCGCACGTCGGTGCAGGTCAACGACGGCAATGGCGCGTCGCTGGCAATGGTCGGCGGCGGCGCGTCGCTGCAGTCGCTGGTCACCGGGCTCAACAAGCTCGGCGTCAGCCCGCGCGACCTCATCACCATTCTTCAGGCGGTCAAGAGCGCAGGCGCGCTCCAGGCCGACATCGCGGTGCAATGATGGACCCAAGCTCACCGATCACGCCGGCCAGCACGATGGCGCCGGCGCCGAAGCTGCCCAAGGTCGATGCCTCCTCGGCCAAGACCGCGCAGTCGTTCGAAGCCGTGTTCATCGGCCAGATGGCGCAAATGATGATGAGCACGGTCGAGCAGGACCCGCAATTCTCCGGCGGCCACGGCGAAGAGATGTTCCGCGGCGTGCTCGCCGAAAAGCTCGGCACTGCGATCGCCGCCCGCGGCGGCATCGGCATTGCGCCGCTGGTGATGCAGCAGATCCTCAAATTGCAAGGTGGCGACCATGGCCAATGACGTCCTCGATCTGATGCTCTCGATCACGTCGCTGATGGAGGAAGAGACCGCCAAGATGGGCAGCTATGTGCGCTTCCCCGAACAGAGCGAGATCGTCGATGCGAAGACGCGGCTGACGGGCCAGCTGTCGAGCGAAATCGCCCGGCTGCAGCGCGAGGAGCCCGATTGGCTCGACACGCTCGACGTCGAAGTGCGGGCCGCCCTGTCCGACGCCAGCCACCTGCTGCACGAGGCTTCGCTGCAAAATGCGCGCGTGCTCGAACGGCATATCGAATTCTCGACCGACATGATGAACGCGATCGCCGCCGAGGCCCAGCGCCTGACCGGCCGCCAGAGCGAGACCTATGGCGCGTTCGGCAACATCTCGACGCGCGACGAAGGCGCACCGATCGCAGTCAACCGCAAGCTGTAAGCGCGCGCGCTACTGCGCGTCCGCAGCCAGACCGGCGGCCTGCGCCGGACAGGCCGCACGTGCCTCGTGCAGCTGCGCGAACTCCTCGTAGAGTGCGCGTTCACGCGGATCGCGGCATCGTGCACCCCGGGCGCGGATTTCCTGCGCCCGCTTCAAATGATAGTCGCAGCCCATGCCCCAAAAATAGCGATCCGATCGCGCGGGTCAGTGCGGATAGCGCCCAACGGTAATGTTACGGATGGGCGAAACGCCCGGTTAGCCGCCGCTCTTGCCCGTCGCGATCTTCAGCAGGCCGAGCTGCTTGCGATATATGCCGGTGAGCGCGGTGAAGTCGGCCTGGGTGTTGCCCAGCTTGAGCAGCTGGTCTTCGAGCGTGACGTTGTTGCCGTCGGGCTTGGTCTCGGTCACGTCCTTGTCATAGATCAGCGAACTGGCACCGATCGGCTGGCGCGCACCAAGTGCGGCCATGCCCGAGGTCAGCTTGACCTGTGGCCGCGCAACGCCGGGCGTGCCGCCGGCGCCGTCGACGAGCGAAGCGAAGCTCAGCCCCTCCACGTCGCGGGCTTTATAGCCGGGGGTTTCGCTGTTCGCGATGTTCTGCGCGAGCACGCGCTGACGCTCGGCGAGATGCTGCATCTGGGCGCGCACGGCGTTGAGCAGAGGCGGTGTCGACATCGATCAGAATCCTATCGTTGCGTCGGGCCCGTTGGTCAGGCGAGTAAGCGCGGCCTGGTAGTTCTTGAGCTGGGCGGCGATGATCGGATTGGTCGAAGTCGCCTTGGCACCATCGACGACCTTGGCCTTGCCATCGTCCCAGTACATCGAGCGATAGCCGGTCTGGCTGGTCGAGATCGCCGATTTGAGCTTGCCCAGCGCGGCTGCCGCGTCGGCCGCCGTCGAGAGATTCATCGCGCTGTCCAGCGCCAGGGCATAGGTACCGCCGGGCGACACCTTGGGCTCGCCGCTCTTTGCGAGGTGCGGAACCGTCAGCCGTTGCGGTGCAATGCCGAGCTTGGCGAGCGCATCCTTGCCGTCGGCGCCAGCGAGCAGTTCGACCGGCGACCCGTCCTTGGCTTCGATCCGCATCGTCGTGCTGCCCGACAGAGTCAGCGTCGAGACGGTCGCCTTGACGCCGGCATAAGCCTTGATCCGCTTCATCAGCGAATCCATCGTGTCGTCGGCCAGGATCGTGAACTTCTTGGCGTCCTTGCCGTCGACCTTCATCGAAAATTCGTCGCCGGCGCGCAGCGTGGTCTGCGTCGTGAGCAGGGGCGAGGGCGTCGGGTTGAGCGTGCCCCGGTGCAGCCCGAGCGCGCCAAGTACCGTGTCACCGCCGGTGACCGCCGAGACTCGCACTGGTTCGGTGCGCAATGCCTTCTGCCCGAATTGATGGACGTTGGCGATACTACCCGTGCCACTGTCGATCTGCGCGACGAAACCGTCGGTCGAGCCGGTGAGCGCTCCGCCGAGCGCGCCCTGGGTCCGCCCGCCGGCATAGATCTGCCCGCCCATGAACGCGACGCTGTCGACCTGGTCGTCGGCCCCGGTGCCAAGATAGCTGGTCGTCGCGCCCGAGAGATTGCTGTCGAGGCGAGTCACGAAGCCGTCGCGTCCGCCGCTGGTGCTGTTGGACTGCGCGCCGTTCAGCGCGGCGCGCGTTGCGCCGCCGACGGCGATGGTGCCGTCCGCGGCGACCGCGAGCACGCGCGCGTCGGCGGTGCCGAGGTTGATCGAACCGAGATCGTTGGCGAGATTGGTGCCGTCGATCTTGCGCACGACGGCCTGGCCATTTTCGTTCGACAGCGCGAGCAGATTGCCGCTGCCGTCGATTGCGAGCGAGCCGATAGATTCGCTGCCGCCGGCATCGATCGTGCGGCGGCCGACGAGCTTGCCGCTACTGTCGAGCTTCGCGATCATTGCGTCGCCGCTGCCGTTGCCACTCTTGCCGCCGACATAGATCGAACCGTCGCTGCCGACCGCGAGCGCGTTGGCCTGTTCGGTGCCGGTCTGTCGCACGACGGTGGCGAATTGCTGGTCACCGTTCGCCGAAAAGCGCGCGACAAGCATGTCGCCGTCGGTCGAACTGCCGTCGAACGCGCCATTGACGGTTCCGGCCACCGTGACCGTGCCATCCGCCGCGACCTGCACGGCGGCGCCCTGGGCCGACCCGGACGCGCCGAGTTCGTGCTGCCAGACTACTTTGCCTTCGCTGTCGAGCTTGGTGAGGAACAAGTCGCTCGACCCGGCGATCTTGTCCGAGCCGAGGTCGCCGCTGGTCGTGCCGACGACATAGCTGAAGCCCTGCGCGTCGGTGGCGATGGCTTTCGCATCGGTCTGCGCGGCGATGTCGGTCGACGGCCGCGCGACATTCTTGAGCGTCACGGTATTGGCCGGCGGCGGCAGCAGATTGGCACGCGCGGTCGCGTCGCTATCGAAGGCGGAGATCGTCGCGCCATTCACCTGCTGCATCGTGCCGGTCGGATCGTCGAAGCGGAAGATGCTCGTTGCCGTCGGGGCATCGAGCGCGGTCTGGCCGGTCGCGACCATCAGCGCGCTGGGCGCGTTGGCCTGGTCGATCGAGAGCTGGTCGAGGCCGTTGGGCGAGTCGAGCTTGAGACCCCATTGGCCCCCGGCGGTGGCGGTGCCCGGTGCCTTTTCCGGCGTGAGCTTGACCAGCCAGCGCGGCGGCGTGACGCCGTTCGAATCGACATAGAGCGTGCCGTCGGGGTTGCGCTGCGGAATCGACTGGATCGCGGCATTGATCGCCTGCGACACCGAATCGAGCGTCGGCGGCTGTGTCGACTGCGAGAGATCGACCGTTACCGTGTCGGTTGCGCCGGGCTTGCTCAGCGTGATGTTGAAGACTTCGTTGCCCGTCAGGCCCGGGATCGCCGCGTCGCGCGCGCCGGCGACTGGCGGGAACGACATGGTGTTGACCGTGCTCGACGGCACCTTGACGGTTTCGGCGCGGCGCGTCGACACTCCGAAATCGAGTTCGAGTTTGTCGCGCGGCGCGTGCGCCAGATAGGCCCGGAGGTCGCCGAGTCCCTTGGCGAAACTGGCCTCGAGCAGCTTGCGCTGGCCATCGGACGTGGTCTTGGCCGCCGCGAAGGTGGCGAGCGTGTTCAGCCGGTCGAGCGCCTTGTAGGTCGTGAACGCGGTCTGGACGTCGGTCGGCAGCAGGTCGGCACCGGTCGCGGGCTTGTCGATGATGGTCTTGAGCGCCTGGATCGCCGAGATCTGCGTCGACAGCGGCGTCGTGGCCTTCGCCTGCTTCCACGGCGGTATCGTCGCGGGCAAGGTGAACTGCGCCTTGGCCAGGCGAACGGCCTTTGACTCGATCGGCGCAGTGCTGGCGTTGACCTGCGCGAACAGGTCGTTGCTCCCCGACAACATGCTCAGCCCGGCCAGGCTATTCGACAAAGATACGGTCATTTCCGCAACTCGTTCACGCAATCCCATTCTATAATAGGAGAGGCACACCCCTCACGTATGTGTGCGCGTGCAGATTCTTTAGATTCCGGGGGATTCATGACCGTATTGACGGCGACAGCCGCCGAACCCGCCGAACTCAAGCGTTTCAACGGGGCCGAACGCGCTGCCGCGCTGATGCTGGCGCTGGGCAAGGAACATGGCGCGGCGATCTGGGCACAGCTGTCGATCGACGAAGTCAAGGAACTGTCCGCGACCATTTCGAACCTCGGCCGCGTCCCCTCGGTGGTGGTCGAACATCTGCTCGTGCAGTTCACCAACGAAGTCAGCAACATCTCGACACTGCACGGCTCCTACGAGTCGACCGAGCGCCTGCTCGCGGGCGTGCTTCCGCCGACCCGGGTCGCCGAGATCATGGAGGACCTGCGCGGTCCCTCCGGCCGCACCATGTGGGACAAGCTGTCGAACGTTTCCGAAATCGTGCTCGCCGGCGCGCTCAAGCAGGAATATCCGCAGACCGTCGCGGTCATTTTGTCCAAGCTTCGCCCAGAACATGCCGCGCGCGTGCTCGCCGAGCTGCCGCGCGAATTCGCGGTCGACGTGATCCTGCGCACGCTGCGCATGGAGACCGTGCAGAAGGACGTGATCCAGCAGGTCGAGCAGACGCTCAAGACCGAGTTCATGTCGAACCTGCAGCGCTCGCAGAAGCGCGATCCGCACGAAGCGATGGCCGAGATGTTCAACGCGCTCGACCGCGCGACCGAGGAAGCGATGCTCACGGCGCTCGACGACCGCGCGCCGGACAGCGCCGAGCGCATCCGCCAGCTGATGTTCACGTTCGAGGACCTGGTCAATCTGCTGCCCGCGTCGATCTCGGTGGTTGTCCGCCAGGCCGACAAGCGCGAGATGGCGCTGGCCCTGAAGGGTGCGCCGGAGACGCTCAAGAACCTGTTCTTCAGCGCGATGACGGATCGCGCCGCCAAGCTGCTCAAGGAAGACATGATCGGGATGGGCCCGGTGCGCGCTCGCGACTGCGAGGAAGCACAGGCCTCGCTCGTCCGCCTCGCCAAGACCCTCGCCGACCGCGGCGAAATCCTGCTCGTCGATCCGAAGAGCGACGACGCGATGATCATCTGAGCCAGCGATGCGGATGCAACCCCAACGCTTCGCGTTCGATCGCATTTTCCACGTCGCGGAGGACGAGGAAGACACCGAGGCCATGTCGCTCGAGGCCGCGGCGCTGCGCGCCGAGCTGCGCGCGACGCGCGACGAGCGCGACAATGCCGTGACCATCGCCCGCGCCGAAGGCTTCGACGCGGGCATCGACCAGGCGCGCGGCGAGCGCGAAGTGGCGGTGCTGAGCGCGGTCGACGCACTGCACGCCGCTATCGAGGCGCTCGACCTTCGGTTCGAGGAAGCCGAGCGCCGCCTGACCGCCCAGGCCACCGAACTCGCACTCGCCGCCGCCGAACTGGTCGCCGGCCGAGCGCTTACGCTGGCGCCGGGCGCCGCCGTCGACGAAGCGATCGGTCGCGTGCTGCGCCAGGTCGCCCGGGGCACCGAGCTGCTCGTCCGCGTCCATCCCGACCTGATCACCGACATCGAAGCCCGGCTCGCGGTGCGCCAGTCGAACGATCGCCGCCGCCTGCACGTCACGGTCATCGGTGACGTGACCGTGGCGATCGGCGACGGTCGCATCGAATGGGAGCAAGGCGGATTGACCCTCGATGCCGGCGAGCGCCGCGACCAGATCATGACCGAGCTCGGCGCACTGCTCGCGCCAGATCCCGGGAACGAAGCGCCTACGATCCAATAGATTTTCCGCTTGGGAACGACCGAAAGCCAGGGCCACCACCCTGGCTTTCGCGATTCTTGCCGCCCGCGAAAACGACCCCGGCAAAATTTGCCGACCTCCGGCAACTCCTGCCCCGCCGGCCCTCTATAATTCGAGTGTGGGCCACGCGCCCGTGCAACAAAGGGCGTTCTCGGCTTGGAAGCGATCCGCAATCTCCTGAACCAGCTCGGACCCAAGCGGCTGGCCATGATGGGCGGCGTCGCGCTGGCGCTGCTCGGCGCGCTCGCGTGGGTGGCGACGCGCTCGACCACCACCAGCATGGGCTTTCTCTACACCGACCTCGACCCCTCGGCGGCGCAGTCGATCAGCGAGAAGCTCAAGACGCAGAACGTGCCTTATCAGCTGTCGGCCGACGGCACTTCGATCCTCGCACCGCAGGACAAGCTCGCCGAGCTGCGCATGTCGATGGCCGGCGACCGGCTGGGCGGCAAGATCGGCTATGACGTGCTCGACAGCGAACAGCCGTTCGGCGTGTCGGCCGAGCGCGCCAAGCTCAACGAGACGCGCGCGATCGAAGGCGAGCTGTCCAAGTCTATCCAGAGCCTCAACAACGTCACCGCCGCGCGCGTCCACATCGTGATGCCCGAGCGCGCGATGTTCGCGACGGAAACGCGCAAGGCGACCGCGGCGGTCACGATCAAGACCAAGGGCCGACTGCCGAGCGAAGCGGTGCAGTCGATCCGTTACCTCGTGTCCTCTTCGGTTCCCGAGCTCGCGCCCGAAAGCATTTCGGTGGTCGACCAGACCGGCGCGCTGCTCGCACGCGCAGGCGATCCCGACAGCGCCGGCGCCACCGATGCCGACGAGCGCCAGGCAGGAATCGAAACCAAGATGCGCGACGAGATCGAAGCGCTGCTCGAGCCGATCGTCGGCCAGGGCAAGGTCCGCGCCGAAGTCTCCGCCCAGGTCGATCGCGACCAGACGCGCGAGGAATCGAACAGTTTCGACCCAGACAAGCAAGTGATCGCGCACCAGGTGAGCGTCGAGACCGGCGACAGCAATGCCGAGCAGAGCGCGGCACAACAGTCCGCTTCGATTTCGAACCAGCTGCCCGGCGCGCAGCAGGGCAGCAACGGCAGCGGCCCGACACGCAACTCGCAGAGCAAGCAGACGTCGGAGGACACCACCTACGACAACAGCTCGACGCACACCGTCACCGTGCGTACCCCCGGCAAGATCACGCGCCTTACCGTCGCAGTGATGGTCGACGGCGGGGTCAAGGGCCTGCCAGCGACGCAGATCGCCAACCTGACGAAGATCGTCGAGAACGCAGTCGGCGCCGATCCGTCGCGCGGGGACTCGGTGCTCGTCCAGAGCATGGCGTTTCATGCCGACGACAGTCTCGCCGAAACCAAGCCCGGCTGGCTGTCGATGGTCAGCAGCGGCCAGATCATCGGCCTGATCGAAGTGCTGGTCATCGCCGGCGTCGGCCTGGTCGCGCTGCGCATGCTCAAGCCGAAGTTCCTGCCGCCGCCGCCGGCCGAGGCACTGGGCATCGCCGGGCCGCAGCAGTCGATCGACGCCACGGCGCTCGCGATCAAGAGCCCCGAGCTCGCCGCGATCGCCGTCAAGAACCCGGAACTCGCGCATGTCGCCGAGCGTGCCGCCGACGGCGACCTCGAAGCGATCGCGCAGATTGCCGAGCATACCCAGTCCGAGGCCCACCAACTGCTCGACCAGGAAGTCGCGCTCGCGCAGGTCGACGGCCGGATCAAACTCTCAGCGCTCAAGCGCATCGGTGAGACGATTGGTGCGAATCCGCCCGAGGCGGCCGCAGTGATCCGTCACTGGATGAACAACTAGAGGATCGACCATGGAACAGCCGCACGACATCGTCCCATCAGACGGCGCCGAGCCCGGCGGCGCGCCTTCCTTCGAGGACTTCGAGGACTTCGCAGCGCAAGGGGGTGGCCGCTCGGATCCGAGCGACGGGCTGGAAGCGGTCCATGACGTTCAGGTCAAGGTGCAGGCCGTGCTCGGCCGCACTCGGATGCCGATCGGCCAGCTGCTTCAGCTCACCAACGGCGCAGTGCTCGAGCTCGACCGCCGCGTCGGCGAGCCGGTCGACATCTTCGTCAACGATCGACTGATCGCGCGCGGCGAAGTTGTGCTGATCGACGGCGCGCTGGGCGTTTCGCTCACCGAAATCGTGCGGGCCGAACGCTGATGTCGCAAGTGATCCGCGTTTTGTTGGTAGGCGCCCCCGGTAGCGAGTTCCGGCTCGCCGCCGAACTCGCGCGTTCGGCCGGCGCCGAAGTGACGATGGCCGACGATATCGCGCAGTCGCTGGCGCAGCTGCGCCAGGGGGGCGGCGACCTTTCGCTGATCGACGTGGGCTTCGACGTCGCCGCCTATATCGGCGCGCTGCGCGCCGAACGTTTCGCAATCCCGGTGCTGGCATGCGGCATCGATGCCCCTGCCGAGCGTGCCGTGGCGGCGATTCGCGCCGGCGCACGCGACTATCTGCCGCTGCCGCCGCAGCGCGAGTTGATCGCCGCGGCGATCGCCTC